>Ga0256839_1000213_pt1 | contig 76092 bp, 71 predicted proteins | sample 354166metaG_FD_185968 | JGI IMG/M metagenome (GOLD analysis project Ga0256839, IMG submission 185968) | Hydrothermal vent microbial communities from Mid Atlantic Ridge, Atlantic Ocean - 354-166 | ecosystem: Environmental > Aquatic > Marine > Hydrothermal vents | place: Atlantic Ocean: Mid... | reverse complement strand
GGTAGACGCGCTAGCTTCAGGTGCTAGTTTCTGTATGGAAGTGGAAGTTCGAGTCTTCTCCAGGGCACCAAATCTCAGTACATTATAGTATGACTTTCTCCAAGAACCCCTGAAAAGCTGGGCGTGTGGGCTTGCAGGGTGCCAGAAGAATGCGGGATGAGGCGCGGGCGAGCCACGCAAGGTGAGTTGACCCAGCGCAACTCAACCAAGATCAGAAGCATGCAGCCATCGAAAGTGGTGGCAACACCTTTGCAGATGCTGCGGCGAGCCATGTCGCACAAAGCACGATTGACGGGCGACTGGCCGCACTATGTCGCTATGAGGAAGCTGCGGGGAATGCAGATGTCATTCGCGCAACCATTGCCGAAAAGGGGGCGTGGGCCAACATACCGCCCATGCCCCAACACCGCTTCAAGCCGACCTTTTCCAAAATACTTTATAAAGCCTGCAATCTGGTGGAAAGATTTTTTAACAAACTCAAACACTTCCGTGCCGTGGCGACAACTACCTCGCCTCAATCAAACTGGCGGCAATTCGTATCTGGTTAAGGCATAATGAGTCCGTGACCTAATTTTCGACTGGGCTTTTACAGGGAACGAATGAGTTTAAGGGGCTCATAACAGTCCGTAACATACCCGCCAAGAATCGGCAAATTCCAGTTTTTTGGAGAAATATTACTAGCCTTAAGCATTTCACCAAAGAGAACGTCTTCATAGCAGATAGTAGTGTTACGAAGTGTATAATAGGTCAGGCTTTGTTTCAGTATATGCCTAAGACTATTTCTTGACAGGTAGTACCCCTGCCCTCCATCGCAAAAATCCACAGGGCTGTGGTCCGCAAATGTTGTGTTCTGCTCACCATATTTCATAGCCCCATGATGGAAAATGGAACTAGAAAAACTCCGCACTGCTCCTATGTAGTCGAAAGTTGAATTATAGCATAAATCCAGCATCTCCGAAAATTTACCGGATTCCTTAACAATAACATCATCATCAATTTTAAAAACAGAACTACAGTCTGTGCAACAATAAAGATATCTGTATGCCAATATCAATTTTTTTGATAACTCTGCATACCCATCTTCACATGGCACAATAATCCTGTTTCCAAATCTTGTGCGTATTAATTCTATGGCTTCCGCATGTGGGTTCCCCGTAACCACAAAAACCTCATAGCCAACATTTGCGCTAATGTATTCTGCAAGTTTTTCTGCGCGATCGTACAACATATCGCACGAAAGCATTAAAATTGCTGTCTTTGATTTGTTTCTACAATTAACAGGGGGAGCACTGTCTGAAAGAACACTAGAAAAAATCTCCTGCAGCCCGTCGTTTTTCTTGTCAAAGTAGCAGGCACACTCAAGATGCCGAAGCGCTCTGTTTCTTTGTCCAGCGTTCAGGCATGCCTGCGCAGTTCTAAAATACAACCCTGCAAGCCGTTGCCCAGACGTAGTCGAACCAATAATTGAATTCTCATTTTCTTCAATATAACTAACAAACATGCTCCATTTTTGTTCCTCCTCTAATAAATAAGCCTTTTTAAGTATGCTGTCACATTCCTCACTGTAATCTCCATTTAACTTTATGCGATAAACGTTTGTATATTCACTTTCTATTTGTGCGCTTATTTTTACAAAGTTGGTATATTCAGAGGCAGAATCAAGCTCTTCTTTTCTTGAGGGTCGTCAGCAGGTTATCGAGTGCATTTTTTTTGCACTCGATTCACAAGATATAAGCCCCGGATCGCGGAATATATTTGCAAGGCTATAAAGCAAAGCATCCCTACCCCTGCCTGCCTGCCACAAACAATCAGATAACATGTGCAGGACTTCTCTTTCCAGGAACAGCCCATCCAAGGCACTCATGTATTCCAGTGCAACTGCAAAATTATTCCTCAAAAACGCCAGCTTAAAAAGGACCGTTTGCCGACGCACGGAATAAACAAAATCTTTGAGGACTATATCTTCCAAGCCCTTCAAGCTTGCATATGCTCCCATCTCCGCGAGCCTCATACCCAACTCATGAAAATTATTGAGATTTGGGCAAATTACCAAAGCCCGCCTTGCCTCATTGACGGCCATCGAATGATTTTGCATGGCAGCAAAAATCTTCGATCGAACTGCCGCAAATCTATCCTCGGGCAGGGGGAAGCGCTTTGCATCAAGATACGCCAATGCCTCATTGAATTTTTTGTTTTTTGCGAGTGAAAGGGCGACAAACTTACAGGCTTGAAACCTGAATTTTCGCGTCTTCCCCAGTTCTCGAAAGCGAGATTCCGCCTCATCAACATTGTTAGTGCGAAAACAAAGCAGGGCATGCTCAAAGTCGAACATGGCAGCATGGTCGGGAAAGCGGGAACGATAAGGCCCTACAAGGCGAAGCGCTAAACTATGATCGCCTGCCGAGCGGAGGCTTGCCAAGTGGCGAAGCGCCAACTTGGCATTAGCCGGGTCCTGCGCCAGATCCTCGGCAGCGGACTGAGGGGTCAGATTACTTAGCCCCCCGATGCGGCCAATGAACTCTAAAGCAATGCGTTCGCCATATTGCTTTTGAGCCTTCTTCGGTATTCCAGTACGTAAAAAATTTATAGCCGCCTTAAAACGGCCCAGCTCAAAAAGACAATGGGCTGTCTGCACTTGGTATTCTTGGACATTCGGATATTGGCTCAGCAAACGTTGCAGATACTCTAATTGATCATCATACCGGCTCAAACGCCCAGCAGTGCGTGCGGCTATTATCAGAGCCACTTGATTATTGGGGTCATCACGGAGAATGCGCCGCATTCTAGAAAACAGCGGTCCGCAGCGAGCGCTGGCTATGTGCCACCTTTCATAAATCAACTTGGCCTTTTTTCCAGGTAGAGGCCACCTCCCCTTAGCCGACTTTGACGCCAGAATTTCCGGTATGACAGAGGCAACCTCAGCAAGAATTTCCGGACCCTCCCGCGTCAGATCAACCATGCCTTCGTATCACCTTCCTACACACCCAGAGCCCGCGGGCTACCTTAAAAATATCATGCCAGATAATGCCATCCTGAACAAAAACCCCCGCAAAGGAACCGCCCATATTGGCGTTAACTATCCTTAGACGTTCGGCTTTTGTAATATTTTTCTCGAAATGAATCTGGTGCATAATAATCTGCCAGCAACACATAGTCAGGCTCATAAAATGTTATCAATTTTTCCAGAGCTTCCCGAGACAGCACCTCCAGACCCATTTTTGGTCCACCTGTTTGCTTCCTGGGCATATGAGCCCGCCGGCCAACGATTTGAACAAGTTTCTCCTCAAGGTCACAAAGGCGCTCCATAGGGAATATTTCATCACAAATAGAAAGGTTGTGCCCCAATCTTTCTCCTTGTGGTGAAAAATGCTCGTCAACGATAGGCAGGCGTTGAATATACCACTCTAAATCCATAGCAAATTCATTTATACTTGGAGGAGAACTAGCGCTTTCTATCGAATTGATTTTCCTAACGCCCTTCAAATCACGATTAAGCAATATTCTATTTCTATATGCAGACACAAACCTTTCTACAGGCTCACGAACTACTGCAAACTTGTAATATTCACTGTACGTGGAAAGGTCTATAACACTGACATTTCGTGAATAATACTTATGTATATTTTTTTGCCCTGTATATTTTTTCGCCATGTTCCAGCTCATACAGCAAGTGACTGATGGAGGTACAGGCACATTTGGGAATGGGGAAATATGCCAGCTTATGAGCCTCCAAGGTGCGCACCATAAAGACATCACGACCGGAACGTATTCCAGCCCGGTATGGCAGTCTTTGCAGCTTTCCCTTCTCAAACTTACTGACAATCTTGGCATAAATCGCAGAGGCTTTCTTTGAATTCCCTTGGGAATAGTACCTGTCAGCCCTCTTCATAAGCTTCTTAGGGGTGGCTCCACTAAAGCGTCGAAGTTTGCCAGCCAGAACAGATATCATAGGGGCTTTTGCCGGCCCACTTGCCTTGCTCTCCTCTGCGTCAATTGTATCCTCTTGCCTAGACTTTGGCATCGTTTTGCTCTTCGGGGCATAACTGTGGGGCTTCAGCAAAATTTCTTTGATAGCTCTCTTGTCCGGCGTACGGCCAAGAAAATCAAACATGCCCCATAGCTTGTTATTTTCTTCAACGATATCCTGGTAATCCAGACAATACGCATTCACCGGATTATTTTGGGCATAGTTTCTCAAAAAGGCCCCAAACTTCTCCAACTGCCTCAATACCTCCTCCTGGTTGGGCACTTGTTTCCACCATCCACTAGCCAGAACGTCTGATGGATTCCGCGTCAAGAAGACCAGCTTGCAGGGTGACAGTATCTTTGACAGGAAATCCAAGTATTTCTCGAGTACAGCCCCCCAGAACCTGGGGCATCTCCTTTACTCACCCCCCCAAGCGTAAAAATATCGAAATACCTTATTTCCTTGAATCCGACAGTACTTAAGTTTTCCGGATTTTGGCCGGATAGCAAGACATTTTCAACCACCCGCCTGATATCCATCTCAACCCCCTCCAAATTGACTTGATCGATACCATACCAAGGCAAAGTCGGCGCTATAGCGGGTTCCTCCCGCTCCAAGCGAGCCCTGCTCAATGCTTCATGGGCCTTATAAAGGTGATAAACAAAATTCATGTTCTCCCCCTTGATGTGCCACCCCTCAATCGAATTTAAAACCCCTTGAAGAAGGGTTGAGCCTGTCTGTCCATTTGTAACTATCAAAACGTAATCTTTGTTCACTGTGACTCAGCTCTCTGATTTCAGGCTAGTTTTTGCCAGGGGTCAGGACCTGGCAGGCCGTTCAGTTTATTTCTCTTGTTGCGGTTGTCGTCAAGACTCAATCGCTCCCTGAATAGCTCCGAGTTTCCAGGCACCTTGCGGTTTCAGTTTTTGCTGTTTTTCAAACTCCACGGGTGACAGCAACCCGTTGTTATCGTGTTTGCGTTTTGAGTTGTAGAACATTTCAATGTAGTCGAACATATCCTGCCTGGCACCTTCTCTGGTCTGGCAAGTTCTGTTCCTGTTCGCGGTACAGTTCCAAAACTGGCACACCGCTCTCCATCTGCTTCAAAACACCCATGCACCGCCCCGTCAGCCGTCTCGGCCAAGGCGGCTGACGGGAACAACATAGCAAAGCAGAGATACAGAAGGCTCAGGAAGGATTGCCGGTGCCTAAGTCCTCACTCATTTTGCGCTGAAAATCAAAAAACCTCCCCCTTCACAGTTTGGCCCTGACGTTCTAGTCTGTTTTTATCCGGTGTTGTGACAGGGGCAGAGCGTGCTGTTTCTCCGGTGCCGGGACAAAAATTTCAGGGAGAATTTGACCTCATGCACACCAATTTGAAATTTGCCGCCGCAGTTTTTTTTGCCCTCGGCTTTGCCAGCGCCGCCAATGCAGGTAGTCACCTGCCCGATTTGGGAGGGCGCACCATCGTTGCGGTTACCGAAAACGCCTATACCCCGCTCAACTTCGCCGACCCGGAAACAGGGGAAGGCATTGGCTGGGAATATGACGCCTTCAATGAAATTGCAAAACGCCTGAATGCCAAAGTCGACTGGCAACTGGCCAGTTGGGACGTGATGATACAGGCGGTCAAGGAGGGCCAGTTCGAGGTGGGCATGGACGGCATCACCATCACAGAGGAACGCGAGGAGCAGATTGACTTTTCAGACCCCTATATGGTCTCCGAGCAGTTCATGCTGGTTCGAGCCGATGAGGAGCGTATTGCTTCCCCGGATGTTTTTGGTACAGATGAGAGCCTGCTCATTGGCGCCCAGGCCGGCACCACCAACTTTTATGTGGCGGTCTATGACATCCTTGATGGCGACGAAGCCAATCCGCGTATCAAACTGTTCGATACGTTCGGAGCTTCGGTTCAGGCGCTCAAGAGCGGTGATGTGGATATGGTGCTGATGGACCAGACCTCGACCCGGGGCTATATGGGAGCCAATCCCGGAGCCTTCAAAGTTGTGGGCGAAGCCATCGGCAGAGAGGAGTTCGGGTTTATCCTGACCCCCGGTTCAGACCTGCTCGGCCCCATAAATGCCGCTCTTGCCTCCATGAAGGAAGATGGCACCATCGAGGCGCTGAACCAGAAATGGTTCTTTGATTACAACGCCGCGCAATAATATTTGAACACTGGCGGCGCGGACCAACCCCCGCGCTGCCACTTTCGTCACGATGGTTGACCTTGGCAGCCGTTATCGCCCCAAATCGCAGCGTTACCAATTTCCCTGGTGGTTACTGGCCGCAGTGCTCATCTGTGTTCTGGTGCTGTGGGCTTTCGTCGCCAACAATGATTACCGCCTGATATTCAAGGCGCTGACTTCAGGGATTGCAACCACTCTTTATGTGACCGTGCTGGCGTTTTCGCTGGCCTCATTCGTGGGCATCTGCTTTGCCTTGATGCGTACATCGGATAATCGTGTCCTCACTGAAATTGCGACGTTCTACATAGAGATTGTGCGCGGCATTCCCATTCTGGTGCTGCTCTTCTATATCGCCTTTGTGGGCGCGCCGTTCATCGTTCAGTCCATAAACTGGATGATTTCCCCCCTTTCTTCGCAAGGCTGGATAGCAGAAATGTCCATCCGCAGCTTTGACTTTACCTGGCGGGCCATCATCGCCCTGACCATCGCCTACTCAGCCTTTCTGGCCGAGGTTTTCCGGGCCGGAATTGAGGCGGTGGACAAGGGTCAGATTGAAGCGGCTCGAGCGCTGGGCCTGAACCGCTGGAACACGTTCCGCCACATTGTGGGCCCCCAGGCCATGCGCACCATCCTGCCCCCATACGGCAATGATTTTGTCGCCATGATAAAGGACAGCGCTCTGGTCTCGGCCCTTGGGGTTCAGGATATTACCCAGTTGGGCAAGGTCTATTCGGCCTCCACCTTCAAGTTTTTTGAAACCTACAATATTGTGGCTTTTCTTTATCTGGTAATGACCATTTCCCTCTCGCTGCTGGTGCGCTGGCTGGAGCAATATCTCAAGCGTTCTTCACCTTGGGACGGTTAGCAAAGTTTTCCCGCCAAATCCGGGCTTGCCGCCAGCGCCTGAACAGTCTAAACGCTTGTCCCCTCTGGTGGGGGTTTTGTTGCTCCACCCCCTGTCCTTCAAAACCTTATGGAATTTTGCTCTGTTGTTTAATCGCTTTCTAGCCGCGAGCGGGGAGGGCTTTGCCATCCCCAACGTCACCCAGCTTCGCATTGACATTTTATCCGGCCTCACCGTTGCTCTGGCGCTGGTGCCCGAGGCTGTGGCCTTTTCTTTTGTTGCCGGGGTGCATCCGCTGGTCGGGCTTTATGCAGCTTTCATCGTCGGGTTGATTACCGCCCTTATCGGGGGACGGCCGGGCATGATTTCAGGCGCCACCGGGGCGCTGGCCGTGGTCATGGTCTCGCTGGTGGCCCGCCATGGGGTCGAGTATTTGTTCGCAACCGTGGTGCTGATGGGAATAATCCAGCTGGTTGTGGGCGCCATGCACTGGGGCAAATTCATTCGGCTGGTGCCGCACCCGGTGATGCTGGGCTTTGTCAACGGACTGGCGATTGTCATATTCCTTGCTCAGCTCAGCCAGTTTCAGGTGCCCGGAAGCGAGGGGACAGGCTCTGCCGGTCATGGCCTTGCCGGAGGGGACTGGCTTACGGGGACACCGCTTTATCTGATGCTGGGGCTGACCGCGCTGACCATGGCGACCATTCAGTTCGCCCCAAAAGCGATTACAAAAATTGTGCCCGCACCGCTTCTGGGTATTCTTGTTGTTTCAGTCATTGTTATCGGCTTTGGCCTTGATGTGCGCTCGGTCGGCGACCTGGCCTCCATTCAGGGCGGCCTGCCTGCTTTTCATATCCCACAGGTCCCGTTGACATGGGAGACCCTCAAAATCATCGCCCCTTATGCGGGCATCCTTGCAGCAATCGGTCTGATCGAGTCGTTGCTGACCCTCAATCTGGTTTCCGAGATGACCGGAACCCGGGGCGGGGCATCCAAGGAATGTATTGCCCAGGGCAGCGCCAATGTGGTGACCGGCTTTTTTGGCGGCATGGGCGGCTGCGCCATGATCGGGCAATCCATGATCAATGTAAAATCGGGCGGGCGCACCCGCTGGGCCGCAATTTCAGCGGCGCTGTTTTTGCTCAGCTTTATTCTTTTTGCTTCTGGTCTCATTGAAATCATTCCGCTGGCGGCCCTTGTCGGGGTGATGTTCATGGTGGTTATCGGCACGTTTGCCTGGCGCTCCATTCGCATCATGGCCCGGGTGCCCCTCTCGGACGCACTGGTTATTGTGCTGGTGACCGTGGTCACCGTGCTGACCGACCTGGCAACTGCGGTGGTCGTTGGCGTTATCATCTCGGCGCTGGTCTATTCGTGGAACGCCTCAACCCGCATGCGCGCCACCAAAACCATTGAAGGGGAAAATGGCGAGGTGAAAATCTATCGCCTGTTCGGACCCCTGTTTTTTGGTTCGGTTGAGAGTTTTTCCCAATTGTTTGACCCGGAAAACGACCCCCAAACCGTGATAATCGACTTTATGGACAGCCGGGTGGTGGACCATTCCGGCCTGCAGGCCATCGACGCATTGGCCGAGAAATATCAGGCACGCGGCATAAGCCTGAAGCTGCGCCATCTCTCCAGGGATTGTCAGGCACTGCTTAACCGGGCCGGGCAACTGGTCGAGCCAGCCCCTTCCGATCCCAGCTATGGCGTTGCAGTAGATTATTCCATCCGCCACGGGCAGCTCAAGGCCAGCCACTGAGCGTTGAAAGAGACATTTTTACCTGACAACAACAACGTGCGCTCCAGCTCCATGAGGGGCCTTGCCAAAAGCCAATTCTTCGCTAGTCTGAAAAAGGTAAATTTGTTTTAGAAGGGGCAAACATGCACAAGTTCAAAATCGTTGAACGCAAGAACGACCAGTTCGGCGTCCAGTTTTTATATAATTCAGAAGTTATGGTCTGGTCCGAAAGCTACAAGGGCAAATCCAGCGCCAAAAACTGTATCGAATCGCTGAAGAAAAACGCGCCCGGGGCGCCGGTAATTGACCTCTCCAAAGGCGAAGATGGCAAGGGCTATCGCTTTGAGATTGAAAAATCCAAGGACGGCCAGTTTTATGTGCGTTTTCGTGCCTCCAACAACGAAATCATGGTGCGCTCCGAGACCTACCGCTCAAAGACCAGCGCCAAAAACTGCATCAAGTCGGTCAAGGAACGCGGACCCGGCGCACCGACAATTGACGAGAGCTGACAACGGCTAATCAAGCTCAGTGCTTGAACCTTTGAAGGCGGGACTTCAGATCACGGACCTGGGGCCCTGCTTTTTTGTTCGGCTACTTTCAGTTCTGCCTTTACCGGAAATTCAGGCGCGGTTCAGCGCTTCTTAACGCGGAAAAGCCTATTTTGTCGGCCAGCGCGTTATCGGGGCCACAAGATGAACCTGCAAAATTCCGCAAACCCGTCAATAAACTGGCGCACTATTCTGGGTTTCTGGCTCGTTATCTGCGCAATTTATGTGGCGCGCGCATTGTTCTCAGGTGCTGCAATTCCATTGGTTTCAGGCTCTGATGATGCCATGCGGCTGGTGGTGGTTTCTGACTGGCTTTCCGGCCAGAACTGGTTTGACCACACCCAATACCGGCTCAATACGCCCTATGGAGCCAATATTCACTGGTCGCGCCTGATTGACCTACCCCTGGCCGGGTTGATGCTGATCCTTAATCCATTTTTCGGGGACAATACCCCCCAGGTCGCGGCCTGGATATTGCCGCTGCTGTGGCTGGTTCCATTGCTCTATTTCGGGGCCGCTCTCTCCGTACATATGGCGGGGCCGGACGCGGTACTGCCCGGCCTCGTGCTGCCGGTGCTTTCGGCAGCGGTGCTGGTGGAGTTTGCTCCGGGGCGCGTTGATCATCACAATGTCCAGATCATTCTCACCCTTGCCCTGCTCTATACCACTATAATGGCCTGGAAAAACCCGCGCTGGGCGCTCTGGGCCGGGTTGGCGGCGGCCACTTCGCTGGCCATTGCCATCGAGGCGGTGCCCCAGATTGCCACAACCATTGCTGTTTTTGGCCTGTTCTGGGTGGCAGACCCCAACAAGGGCGGAACCATGCGCCTGTTTGGACTGGGCTTTGCCGGGGCGGCCCTGGTGCATCTGGCCATCGCCTTTCCGCCCTCCGAATGGCTTATCCCTGCCTGCGATGCTTTTTCCACTGTCTATGTGGCGGCGGCACTGGGCGTAGCACTGGTATTTCTGATTTTGCCGCTTCTTGCTCTTTCTTCGTTGTGGGCGCGTCTTGTGGCGGGCGGGGGGCTGGGCCTGTTACTGCTTATCGGGCTGTTTGTGGCTTTTCCCCTTTGCCGGGGCGGACCGTATGCGGCTATCGACCCCTGGCTGGCTGAGAACTGGCTCTCCCAGATCATCGAAGCAAAACCGCTGTGGAACAGTTTTGTTGCCCTTCCCGCCTACACACTGGGCATTGCCCTGCCCCCTGTTGTTGCTTTTGGCCTGGTCATCTGGATTGCCCTGAAAAACCCCGCCATACCTGAAACTTCCTCCAGACGGGCCGAATGGCTCATTCTGGGCACGTTCCTTATGGTGGGGCTTGTCATCATGCTGGTGCAGGTGCGTGGCGCGCGTCTGGTTGCCGGCATGGTGGCCCCGGTGGGCGCCTTTGCCATAATCTGGGTACGCGGGCGCTATCTGAAAAGTAAAGGCATCCTTGATGCGCTGGCGCTGCTTGCCACCTGGCTGATTTTTTCCGGGCTGGCAGTGGCGGTAATTGCCGGCATGGTTTTGCCCAAGGGGGGGGACGAAATCTCCGCCACCGCCAGCACTGGCCCCTCAAAATTCGCCTGCATGCGGCCGGACGTGTTTGAAAGGCTGGCTACCCTGGCCCCGGCGCGCATTATGGCTCCGGTCGACCTTGGTGCCCAACTGCTGCTGTACACCCCCCACTCTGTGGTGGGCGCACCCTATCACCGCAACGAGCAGGGCCTGATTGATACGTTTGCATTCTTCAATGAACCGCTTGAACAGAGCCGGTCCATTTTGAGCGAGCGCGGTATTTCCCTTGTTGTCACCTGTCCGGCCATGGCAGAAATGCGTGGATTTTCCGATGCGCCGGAGACGGCTTTCGTCAATCGCGTGAAAGAAGGAACGCTGCCCGACTGGCTCAAAGATATATCGCTTCCAGAGAGCCCTTTGCGGATTTATCAGGTCAAAGAATAGAGCAAAGACTCAGGCGTTTAGCTTTTTCTTCTTCGGGTTAAACGCTTCCGCGCTCAGGCCCAGCTCGCCCTTGAGCTTTTGTGTCAGTTTGGCCGCCACCAGCCGGTGCGCCTCGGTGATATAGGCCCGCACATCGTCCCCGCTCAGTTCGGAACCGGGGGCGACATCGACCCATTTGGCCCGCGCCAGATATTTTGCCGGGTATATGCCCTCAAGTTCGGACAGCATCTGAAAACTCATATCCGAGCATTTGAAAGCGATGCGCCATTCATCAGTCTCGTTCCAGATGGAGTAGAGGGCGAAAATCTTGCCCCCGATCTTGCCGACAGAGGCACCGCCCCACTGGTGGACGATAGCGACCGCAGGCAGGCTTGAAATAAAGCTTTCAAACCCCTCCCGCTCAAAAATATCTAAGCTGCCGGAACCGGACATACGACCCCCGTCCCTTGCAATCCACAATAGCCCGAAGGATTCTTCGCCAGATATTGCTGATGCTGGTCTTCGGCGAAATAGAAGGGTTTTGCCGTAGCGATTTCGGTGGTGATTTCACCAAACCCGCGCGCGCTCAGCGCAGAGGAGTATTCCTCATAGCTGCGCACCACAATTTCGGTCTGAGCCGCATTGGTGGTGTAGATTGCCGAGCGGTACTGGGTACCCCGGTCATTGCCCTGGCGCATGCCTTGCGTGGGGTTGTGGTTTTCCCAGAATATCCTGAGCAAATTCGCAAGGGCAATTGTGTTAGGGTTAAAGACAACCAGCACCGCCTCTGTATGCCCGGTGCGGCCGCTGCATACCTCGTCATAGGTGGGGTTGGGAGTCTGCCCGCCCTGATAACCGACAGCGGTGACGTGAACACCCTCGAGTTGCCAGAAAAGCCTCTCAGCCCCCCAGAAACAACCCATGGCGAAATATATGGTCTCGTGACCTTGCGGATACGGCCCGCGCAAAGGGTGCCCGGAGACAAAGTGCCTGTCCTCAATCACCATCGGCACATCGCGCCCGGCCAAAGCTTCATTCGCACCAGGAAGCCTGTCGGTTTTTCCGGACCAAAACACGGTTCAGACGGCCCGGCGTGGACGGAACAGGGAAAAGCTTATGCTTCCCAAAATAATGCTTGAGACGCCCACGACAAGCAGCGCCAGCCAGCTGTCCCAACTCAAAATGGTGACGATGAACGGATCCCAGATGAGCGGGCTGAGCCGGCGTTCAATAATTGCGCCAAACAGGGGCAGGCTGTCAGTACCAAGCAAAACTGCAAATGGATCATTCTGGAACCAGACCTGTCCCAGAGAATTTCCAGCCCGGCTGCTGTCGGGTATCCAGACCATGATTTCAAATACCAGCATGAGCAGACCAAACAGCGTAAGCACCAGACCCAGCAACCCAAATACCAGCCTTAATAGTCCACGAATAATTCCCATCATGGTTTCCTTCAAACCTGATTATAGTTTCGTATCTGATTTCCTTTTGAGCGCCCCAGATAGGCAAATATCAACCCCGGCACGCCGCAGACTGCCCAGCCCGGCCAGCTCAGTACAGGTGCAACTGCCAGCGACCAGAAAGCTCCAAGGACGCTTGTGCCCATAATCTGCTCAAACCCCTGAAGGCTTGCGAGGTGAACAATACCCCACATTTCACCAACGGATGTGAGCACCAAAGCGCTCGCCCCAAGGGACTTGGTGCCATCAACAATCAACAATATCAGTGCCAGACCCAGAAGCCATGTGCCCAGCAAACGCACTACAAAACGCATAAAATTCAATAATGGCCGCCCGATAGGCCTGCAACCATTCCCTGTTATTTCAGGCAACTTGTGCCATACTCTTCTCATAGCACACAAGATAGGTTGAGAATTTGACCTTCACATCATTTTATAAAATCGTGAACAAGAGGGCATGCAATGGCTTGCGCGCGGTAAGCTTATGCTTATAGTGCGCGCCGCCCGGTAGGCTTTGTCAAGCGAGCCGACAGGACAAACGGAGAGGTGGCCGAGTGGTCGAAGGCGCACGCCTGGAAAGTGTGTAGGCGGGGAACCGTCTCCAGGGTTCGAATCCCTGTCTCTCCGCCATTGCCTAGGTCCGTGACCTAGCCTTGGGGCAACTCACATTTGTTCGCGTCCCGGCGAAAGGGACGAAACTGCCGGCTTCTACCGAACCGATGCCATGTGGGGTTTGAGATGATTCACCGGTTTTTTGTTGCAATTGCCAAAAACGCGCCGCCCGGTAATGGCCTGCGCTATAATGGGAAAACCCTGACCTATGACGCGGCCCTCAAACAGGTCAAGGGTCTTGCTGCGGGACTGAAGGTCCAGGGCATTGGCCCCGGCGACCCGGTGGCGGTTCTCCTGCCCAATTCGCCGGATTTGTTTGTCGTGGTTCATGCCCTTTTTGCCATAGGGGCCATTGCCATGCCGCTGGGCACCGGGGCCGCCCGCGCCGAGCTTGAGCGGGCCATAGACAAGTCGGGATGCGTTGCTGTTATTGCTTCCCCCGAGCTCTGCTCACTGGCAAAAGAACTACTGCCCGCTTTGAGCGGAAAAATGTCAACACGCCTTTTTCCTGCGGGTGGTAACAGCCCCCATTCCATTGAGAATCTTTGTGCAACACCCCCGGTGCCCCTGCCTGAAATCTCCGGGGAGGCACCGGCGCTTTATCTGCTCTCTTCGGGCACGACCGGCAGTCCCAAGATTGTTGTGCATACCCAGGCCGGGCTGATGGCGGACGCCCGGCGCACCAGCAAAGCTTGGAACTTCACGTCCGAAGATGTGATTTTCAACATGCTGCCGGGCAATTTTGCCCTCGGCCTGCAATTGGGCATTTTGAATGCGCTGGCGGCTGGTGCCCATGTGGTTTACTGGCATGACACAAGACCTCTGGTATTGGCGCGAAAAACATTGCTGCAAACTCTTGAAATGGAAAAAGTTAGTGTCATGGGAGCGGTTCCAGCCATGTATGAAACCCTTGCTGCTGCTCAGGGCGCATTTGACCTCAGTTCTATCCGGCTCTCGTTTTCAGGCGGCGCAGCGCTGAGCCGTGAAACATTTGAAACCTGCCGGGACCGGCTGGGCCTGACCCTGAGACAGGCCTACGGACTGACCGAGACGTTGATGGTTGCCCATAATGACAGTTCCGATGTCGAAGGGAGCTGGCAATCCGTCGGGCGTCCGGCGGGCGATGCGCAGGCAAAAATTGATTTTTCGGAAAAGGGGTTGGCGCCGGGTATCGGCGAGCTGCTGATAAAGTCCTCATCGCTCATGTCCATGTATCTGAACGAGGATAGCGAAACCAAAGCCTGTTTGTCAGATGGCTGGCTCAGAACCGGCGATCTGGCCCGTCTTGATAGTGAAGGTAATCTTTACATTGTCGGCCGGCTGAAACTGCTGATTGAAATTCTGGGCTTCAAGGTTGACCCGATTGAAGTCGAACAGGTGCTGATGGAGCATGAGAAGATTGCCGAAGCGGTTGTAAGCGGAGTTGAGGGGGACGCGCGGGCGGGCCGGCGCCTCAAGGCATTTATCGTTCCAAAAAATGGTGGTATCACGCCTGAAGACTTACGCAGGTTTCTTGGGAAACGTCTCTCCACACACAAGGTTCCCACCCTGTTCGAATTCCGGGACGAACTGCCCAAAAGCTCGGCGGGAAAGGTTTTGCGAGGCCAGTTGGCGGCCGGCAACTAGCACCTTTTGTCCTCTCAGGAGCGCTTCTGCTCGACAAAGCGGGCAATAGTGGCCGGGGTCTCAAACAGGTCCGGCCCCAGCTCGGCATCTGAAATTTGAAGGGAAAAGTTTTCCTCCAGAAATTCGATCAGACCGACCAGAGCTATGGAATCGAGCAAACCCGAGCCAAGAAGTTCGGTCTTGGACGAAATGGCGGTCCCCGTGCCCGCTTCGGAGAGGCTCTGGATAAGATAGGCGATAATCCGGGCTTCTGTGTCGCTCAAGGGGACATGCCCTCCCTTGCTGATGATACATTTGATTTGTAGTACAATTGGGCTACATTGCAAACAGGTATGGCCAGTGTCGGCCCTGTTTCAGAGTGTTTAATGCTCAAGTCAGTTAAAACTACGCGTCAATTGGGAGAGCAGGAAAGACTGCTCAATTATTTGCACGCGTTTGGTGGCCTGATAGTCATGCAGGTTTTGCATATTCGCGGCCGATTGGACGTGGATGTGCTCAAGAGAGGTTTGAAACGGGTTCAGCGCCGGCACGCCATGGCCCGCGCCCATGTGCGCTATGGGGGACTTGTGTTCCGCAAATATCCGCCCTTTGTCTACCGTCAACCCTGGTTTGAGCTTGCAGGCACGCACGAAATCCCGGTGCGTGTTGTCGCAAGAGACTGGCAGGAAGTGCTGGCCGAGGAATTGTGCCGGCCTCTGGCGCGCGGACGGACACCGCGTTTGCGCCTGACGCTGATCCGGGATCAGGCAAACGGGCTGACCCACATTCTTATTGCCGCTGACCATTCCTCGGTTGATGCGCAATCATGCAACCTCCTGGCGCGCGAATTGCTGGAATATCTGGCCGATCCCAACTCAAAAGAAGCGCAGCCACGAACCGAAGAAGGTTTGCCACCGCCACTGGAAGCGGGATTGCCAGAAAAGAGCCATAGCGCCAAAGGAACCTACCAGCCAGCCATCCGGCTGCCCGCCAAAAAAAGAGAGCGTGGGCGGGCCATCACCCGGGTGGTAAAGCGCACAATTTCCCCTGAACAACTCGGGCATCTCAAGCAAGCGGCACTTGCAAATCGCACTTCCCTGCACGGAGCGCTTACGGCGGCTTTTTTGCTGGCCATCGGCGACAGGCACGGCCTGAGTGAGATGACGTGTCTGTCCTCGGTTGATATGCGGCGCATATGCAAACCAGCGGTTCCCACTGAAACCTTTGGCTGTTATCTGGATATCTTGCGCACCCGGCATGATCTGGACAAGGAATTCTGGGCCCTTGCCAGAGACGTGTCATTCCGCATTGTTTCAACCCTTTCGCGGAACCGGGAGGCGGCCTCGCTTCTCAAACTGCCCGACTGGGAAATCTATGCCAAGGAAAGCCTGCCCACCATGGCCTCGGGACGCCGCATCGACGGGCTCGCATTCACCACGGCGGGAGAATCCGGGCTGGGCAGAAATTATGGCAATCTGGTTCTTGAAGACGTCACCATGGCGGTGTCGCTGGATACTTTTGGGCCCGGCATCCTGGTGATTGCCTGTGAGCGGCTGGGGGGGCTTGATCTGAGCATCTGTTACGCGACACGAGCAACCTGCAAAGAGGAAGCTGAAGACCTGACCGAGCGCGCGATTGTGCATCTGGCGGCACATTCAGTGATTGAGAAGTCGGATGCGTAGGCCCTTGCGCCTGACGAGGAAAACCCAGAATGGCAAATACCGGAACAGGTATGGTAGCCTATGCACATCGCAATAGTTGGTTCGGGCGTTTCAGGAATTGGCGCCGCCAAGGTGCTGGCCCGTCTCGGGCACGAAGTCATTATCTTTGAAAAGTCTGCACAGATTGGCGGTGTCTGGGCCCGGGCTTATGATCAGGTGCGCCTGCAAAATGTTGCAGCCCACTATCGTTTCACCGATTTTGACTGGCCCTTTCCCGTAGATGAACACCCCGGCGTTGCCGATGTTCTGGCATATCTCGAGGCGGCAGTGCTTCACTATGGACTTGATGTCCGGCGGAGCCACGAGGTTGTTTCGATGTCGGAAACCCCTAAGGGTTGGCAGCTTGAGATTGCCGGTCCGCAGGGTAAAAGCAACGAGCATTTTGATCATGTGATTATCGCCGTGGGGCTGTTCAGTGGTGAACAGGCCGACATGGAGCTTGCGGACAGGGAAAAGTTTGAGGGGCAGTTGCTCTCCGAGCGCACCCTTGGCGATATCTCGGCGTTTGCGGGCAAACGTGTTGCAGTTATAGGCTTTGGCAAAACAGCGGTTGATCTGGCAAGCATGAGCGCCGACCATGGCGCCAAGGTCACCCATATATTTCGCCAGCCGCGCTGGCTGCTGCCAAGACGGGTGCTGGGGCGCAACATTGCCGACATTGCCGCGGCGCGCATATCGACCCGCATGACCCCGAGCTGGGTGCATTGGGACAAACGCGAAGCGATCATGCACAAATATTTCCCTTGGAGCGTCAAGGCCTACTGGAAGGCTAGCGAGTGGTTGTTCCGGGCGACGCTGGGTTTACACCCCTTTTATTTCGACCCCAAGGTGCGCAAGCGGATGGCGGCGCTTTCCCCTGATCAGGCACTGACCTATCAGATGCGGGCGGCAGCGGCGCTGGCGCCGGACCGGTATTTTGGCCAAGTCAGAACGGGCGCGATAAATCCGGTTCAAGGCAATGTGAAGGGACTGGACAAAGCCGGGGTCGCACTTTCCAGCGGAGAGAAAGTCGCGGCTGACACAGTAATCATTGCGGTGGGCTATAAAGCGCCGGAGTTCAGCTTTTTGCCGGAGAAATACAAAAAGCTGATGACTAAGGACGCAGACGGCGCCCAGCTTTATCGCCATGTGGTGCACCCCGGGATTCCGCGTCTGGCTTTTGCCGGGTTCAACCATTGTTACATGCACATGGCAGGCGTTGAAATCGCAACGCTGTGGTACGGGGCGGTGATTGCGGGGCATCTGGAATTGCCCTCAGAGGACGAAATGCTTGCCTGCACCGCCCGGATTACCGCCTGGAAGCAGACAAATTCGCTGTTTGAGCCGACCAGAGCCTATGGGGTTGGCGGGCGCTTCCACAACTATCTTGATATTTTGCTTACTGAATTGGGGCTGAAGGCAAAACGCAAACCCGGTGCCCTGCGCGATCATTTTCTACCCTATCTGGCAAAGGATTATGCCGGGGTGTTTGATGAGTATGAAAAACTGGTCGCAGAGGCGGACGCGGCCCGAAAATCACTGCCGTTTGACGCCTGATGAGAACAGCGGAAGCTAACCTGTTATGCCGTCGGGGCCTGCTCCGCAAACCAGCGCGCAGACATTTTTCCCGGCTGAGAATTTTATTCGCCCGGTGAGCAGGGCCGCCATGGCCGCAGCACCGCTGAGATCCGCAGCAAGGCCCATCTCGCGCCACAGCCAGCGCGAGGCTTCAAGCATCTCGTCGTCTTCGACCAGAACAATTTCTTCAATTGCCGGTTGTACCAGAGCAAAAACCTGCCGGTCGGTTGTGGCACAGGCCATGGTGGCAACACGGGTGGTCACTTCGTCCAGATCAACAGCATGGCCCGCCACCAGCGAGTTGTGAAAGGCCGGGCAGCCGACCGGCTCAATGCCGATAATCCTGATGGAGGGTTTAAGGGCCTTGAGCGCTACCGACATGCCCCCAATCAGCCCCCCACCGCCAATGGCAATCAGAACGGCGTCGATATCGGGGTTTTGCTCGAGAATTTCGAGTGCCATGGTGCCCTGACCGGCCATAACCAGCGGATCGGCAAAGGGGTGAAAATAGGCGGCGCCATGTTCGGCAGCAAATTTCAGAGCCACCGGGTTGGTTTCATTCCAGACCGCACCGGTTACCTCAACTCTTGCTCCTGAATCACGAAGCCGTTCGATTTTGGCCGGGGAGGTCGTTTTTGGCACAAAGATGGTTGCTGGTACTCCGGCAATGCGAGCGGCGTGGGCAACGGCAAGCCCGTGATTGCCCCCTGAAGCTGTGACCACTCCGGCGCTCAATTTTGATTTTGGCGTTGCCAGCAACTTGCTGATCGCGCCACGCGCTTTGAAGGAGCCGGTGACCTGCAGGCATTCAAGTTTGAGAAACAGGTTCGCCTCGGTGGGGCTTTGCTCAACAGCGATTGTCTCCATCAAAGGGGTGCGTCTGACATGGGAGGCAATGCGCCTGGCTGCGCTGTGGACATCTTCAATCTCAATCATTCAGGCAATGACCTGTTCCTGGCAACGGGTAGCAATGACGACACAGCAGTTTCCGGGGCGGACATTGCCGGGCTGGCGCAGTCCATAGACCACCCCTTTTCTGGCGTAAACCAGCTCAACGGGTGCTTTTTCAGGGTCGCTCAGAAAATGAATGCGGCCCGCCCCCTGTCCAGCCTCCACCTTGTCACCCAGTTTGTGGAATGGCTCAAACACTCCGGTTTCACTGGCGCGCACATAGGCGTCTGCACCGGATATCTGGTGAACGGGGGTGGCTTGAAGCAGCGTTGGTTCGGGTTTTTCTTCCAACACCCCAAGATGGGCGAGCAGGTTGAAAACGCCGTTGCGACCGATTTCAAGGGCCTGGGGAGTGACTGTAGCCGCACCGCCCAGTTCGGTGCCAACGGTTACAAGACCGGCACGCACGGCAGCAGCAGTTGAGGTGCGCGGGTCTCCATAGTTGGAAATGACCACATTCATCGGTGCACCGAATGCCATTACAGCCGCACGGATTTTTTGAGCAAGATTTGAATCCTTGCAGGGCTCGATGATGGCGCTGGGCATCATGTTGAGAGACGACCCTCCCGAGTGCAGGTCAATAAAAGCATCAGCCAGAGGAAACAGTGCATCATGCACATAGGATGAGAGCTGCTCGGTGATGGAGCCTGTCAGCTTGCCGGGAAAGGTGCGGTTGAAGTTCAGCCCGTCAAGAGGAGAGCAGCGGTTCCCCGCTTCAATTGCGGGCCTGTTGATTGTTGGCAGAATAATCAGGCGCCCGGAAACCCGCGCCGGGTCGAGGTCACGGACCAGTTCCCCCAGAATGATAGGGCCTTCATATTCGTCCCCGTGATTGCCCCCTTGCAGGATTATTGTCGGCCCGGTGCCATTCTTGATGACGCACACGGGTATGGGTAATACCCCCCATGCATCGGTGTGAATTGAGTGGGGAAAATCAATATTCCCCACCTGCTTGCCGGGTTTTTCAAAATCTATATCAGTATATGGCATGGCCTTGCCCTTGGCGATTATGGTGGTCTCTTCATTGTAGTGCGGCGTGAATTTCTTGTATTCTTGGTCAGGTCAACATCAGAATTGCCGCTGGAAGCGCTTTCACCAACCAAACTGTTGTTCAAATATGATAGAATGTGCAAAATGAAGTCAACAGGCTATTTGCAGTGGCACAGGCCCTGACATTTCGGCTGAACCGTGTTTGTGCTAAGGTAAGAATATATTTTGCGAGCGAGTTTTGTTTGAACACCTGCAACAGCTTTGGTCCATGCCCTCACACCCCGGACCCGTCACCCTGATTGGTGCGGGGGGAATTGTCAGGGATGCACACCTGCCCGCCTATAAAAAATGGGGGCTGCCGGTTGCGGGGATATTTGATGTTGATATGGCGCGCGCCCGGGCGCTGGCAGATGAGTTTTCAATTGCCAATGTCTATGAGACGCTTGAACAGGCTCTGAGTACGGGAGCGGGCGGCGTGCTCGACATCGCGGTTCCGCCTCAGGCGCTTGCTCAGGTTATCGAGTGCATTCCAGACGGGGCAGTTGCGCTTGTCCAGAAGCCTTTTGGCAGAAACCTGTCCGAGGCGCATGCGCTGGCGGCACTTCTGAAACAGAAGAATGTAACCGCAGCGGTGAATTTCCAGTTGCAGTTCACCCCTTCCATGCTGGCGGTGTCGAACGCAATTGCCCAAGGGCTGTTCGGTGAAATTGTCGAACTCGAGGTCCATCTGGCCTGCGCCACCCCATGGGATGACTGGCCGTTCATGCGCATGCTGGAGGTCGTGGAAATCCCGTTGCACTCCATCCACTATCTGGACTGGGTACGGGCCAATTTCGGCCTGCCTGAAAAGGTATATGCCAAATCCCTGCCGCACCCGGGCTATCCCGAGTTGGCCGATGCGCGCAGTTCGATTATTCTGGACTATGGGGACAAAATCCGCTGCTGTCTCAGCCTCAATCACACCCACAGATGGGGCACCAAAAACGAACAGGCCACAATCCGCGTTGAGGGAACCAGGGGTGCGGCTCTGGTCGGGGTCGGCTACCAGCTCAATTTCCCTGACGGTGCGCCCGAAACGCTGCAGATGATTACAGAGGGCTCAGACTGGCAGGATATTGCGCTCAAGGGCGCGCGCATTCCAGATTCCTTTGCCGGGGTCATGGCCAATTTGCAGCGCTTTGCCGCTGGTGAGGACGACAAACTGCAAACCTCAATCCCGGATTCCGTGGCTACAATGGCGCTGGTTGATGCCTGCCTCAGTTCAAACGCTTCAGGGGAAGCTGTCGCGGTGAAAAAATCCTGAACCCACCAAATACCCAAGAGGAAATGAAAAATGCCGGAAAATGTCATCCTGAAAGGTTCAATCTGCATTCGCGGGGCCGCTACCGCCCCCCACGCAGTTCATCGCCTCAAACAGACGTTTCCCGGAATTGGCTGGGAAGCTGATGCGGGAAAGGCCGATGCCACTGTTGACCTGCGCATCAACCCGGCGCTGGCGGAGGGGGCGTTTGATATTGCTCTTGAAACCCCTGAGGAAGCCCCCCTCTCCCTCACTATAAGCGGGGGCAAGCTCAGCGGTCTGATTTACGGGGTTGAGCACCTCATCCGCAACTCTGGCGGCCAGCCGGATGAAATCTCAGTGCCACGGGATGGCATCAGCAAAGTGCCGGGGCTGACCTATCGCACTTTCTGGACCTGGGACCATTCGACAAACTGGGAACTTTCCCAGATAGGTCAGCAGGAAATCGGAGTGTTCAACCCCTATTCCAAACCGCCGGGCGGGTTCCTTTCCGACTATAGCCGGGTGGTGGATTATTGCTCTGAAAACGCCATATCCGCCGTCGTCATTTACGGGTTTCTGCGCGACAGCCATGGCGGCATCGAAACCGCACAGGAATTGTGCCGCTATGCCAACGCGCGCGGGGTGCGCATCATTCCGGGCATTGCCATTGGTGCCTATGGCGGCGTTTACTGGGAGGGAGACCACAAATATAATCTTTCCACCTGGCTGAAGAAAAACCCGCAATTCGCCGCCACCATGGAAAAAGGCGTTGGTTTTCAGCTCGAAGACCTCTCGTTTCCGCTGAATTTCCCGCGTTCCGATTATACGGTCAGCGCCTGCCCCTCGGCCCCTGAGACCATGGATTGGATGGAGGAGGCCGTGTCCTGGCTGGCCGAAACCTTTGAAATCGGCGGCATCAACATTGAAAGCGGGGACTATGGCGTTTGCGGGTGCGAACGATGCGTGGCCCGGCGCGACAACCCCGAGGAAGCGGCCCGGCGCAAGTCGGACCTGGGAGATTCCTGGTCCCATACCGACATGGCCGAGAACTTCCCCCGCCTGTTTGCCGCCGCCAATGCCAAACGCGACGACTTGTGGATTTATTGCGAAATGCAGTGGGACAACCTGCTCGACCCCGTGGCCAGTGAAGCCCAGAGCAAACTCCCTCCGGGAGGCATTTATCAGCATACAGCCAACCAGACATTCTGGGGCCGCCTGCGCAACGAGCTTAAAAAGGATTATGTGGAAAGCCTGCCCACTCAACCCAATGTGTTGCGCTGCCAGTTTGCCTGCCAGTGGAACGGGGACGAGCGCACCCAGCGCTATGCCTTCAACGGGCGCGTTTTTGCCGAGATGGCACAAAAGGGGCGTGCATCTGCCATGGAAGGCCTGACCATCTGGGGCGAGCCTTCACCCTATTTTGCAACAACTGAACTCAGCTACCTGGCCTTTGCCCGCTTTTCCTTTGACCCCGACCTGACCTGGGAACAGTTTATGGAGACCGATGTCGCACCACTGCTGGGGGGGAAAGCAAAAGCTGACGAGTTTATAGCCATCGCCGAGGAGATGGACGCAAACCAGTGCCTGCCCATCGGGCGGCTTGCAGAGCTGGGCCAGCGGGCGCGAAAAAACTGTATGGATACCGACCGGCAGGTTGCGCGGCGCTGGCTTTCTCTGGCCGACCAGATAGCCCGGCGCGAGTATATGGGCGCCTGAATGAACAAACGGGCAGGCGCGCGTTGCCTGCAAAGAAGAACATAACTAGGCTCGTTTCAACGCCAGCAGGGGGCACAACAATGACGTCGCGTTTTGAGAAAGTTTTCGGGAGCGAGAAACCCATAATCGGCATGGTTCATATCGGAGCGCTTCCCGGTAGCCCCCTGCATGATGAAAAGGGGGGGCTTGAGAAGCTGATCGAGGATGCAGAGGCCGACCTTGATGCGCTGCAAAAGGCGGGTTTTGATGCGGTGATGTTCGGCAATGAGAACGACCGCCCTTACGAATTTGAAGTCGATACCGCCTCAACCGCAACCATGGCCTATATCATCGGGCGGCTGAAAGATAGAATTAGCATTCCCTTCGGCGTCAACGTATTGTGGGATCCCATGTCCTCCATCGCTTTGGGCGCGGCGACCGGCGCTGTTTTCGTACGCGAGATTTTTACCGGCACTTATGCTTCGGACATGGGTCTCTGGACGCCGGATGCGGGCAAAGCCATGCGTTATCGAGACCGGCTCGGGCGTTCGGACATGGCCATGCTTTATAATGTCTCGGCCGAATTTGCCCATTCCCTGGACCAACGGCCGCTTGCCGACCGGGCGCGCAGCGCGGTATTTTCCTCCGTGCCCGATGCGGTGCTGGTTTCGGGCCAAATAACCGGGGAGGCGGCGGCCCTGTGCGACCTTGAAGCGGTCAAAAAAGTCCTGCCCGATACTCCTGTCATGGCCAATACCGGGGTAAAACACGAAACCGTCGCCGATGTGCTGGCCATTGCCGATGGCTGCATCGTTGGCTCCTCGCTCAAGATTGACGGCGACACCTGGAAAGCGGTCGATGCGGAACGTGCCGCCGATTTCATGGAGCGGGTCAGAAATATCCGGGGGGGATGATGAAGGAGCGCATCAAGAAAGACCTGAGCGACCTGATGATGGTTCCCGGCCTTTCAGGCCACGAGGACCGGGTGCGCCGGACCATCGCCAAACGCCTGGAGGGCATGGGCATTACATCTCGTTCGGACTCTCTGGGCAATCTGATTGCCAGTTTTGAGGGCACCGGTCCCAGCGTGATGCTGTTCACCCACATGGACCAGCTTGGTTTTATTGTGCGCAAAATCGAGGCCAGCGGCCTGTTGCGGCTGGAGCGGCTCGGCGGGGTGCCCGAAAGGGCTTTGCCCGCCCAACAGGTTCTGCTCTGTGTGGGGGAGGGCCGCGACAGGCCCGGCATCATTGCCAACAAGAGCCATCACGCCACCGGCCAGCACGAAAAATACCATGTTGTTCCCTATAAGGAGCTTTATGTGGATGCCGGGTTCAGTTCTACCGAGGCGGTTGCTGGAGCGGGGGTGAAAATCGGTACGCCGGTGGTCTATGCGCCCAATTTTGTCGAACTGGCCAACGACAGGGTTGCAGGCACCAGCGTTGACGACCGCGCCGGGTGTGCGGTGTTGCTGGAGGTTGCCCGCGCCTTAAAGAGCAGGAAATCGGGTCCGCCGGTGCATCTGCTGTTCTCCGTTCTGGAGGAGTTCAATCTGCGCGGTGCCCTGCCGGTGGCGCAGAAACTGAAGCCTGATATTGCCATTCAGATTGACCTGATGCTGGCCAGCGATACCCCGGATATGGAAAATGGCGGCGACATGAAACTGGGGGGCGGGCCGGGCATGAGCCTTTATTCGTTCCACGGGCGGGGCACGCTTAACGGGGTTATTCCACACCCGGCAATGGTCAGCCTTTTTGAAGAGACAGCCCGGGCAAAAAACATCTCCCTGCAACGCGCCGCAACCACGGGCGTTCTGACCGACCTTTCCTATGTGCAACTGGCGGGCGAGGGTGTTGCTTGCATAGATATGGGCTTTCCCATGCGCTATTCGCACTCCTCACTGGAGGTTTGCGACATTAATGACCTTGCGGCACTGGTGCAGCTTCTGAGTTCGGCCCTGGCGCGCATTGGCGCCGATTTTTCCCTTGACCGCGACAGGCATACTTAAATGAGCGCAACCCTTGGCATAGATATCGGCACCTTTGAATCAAAGGGAGTGCTCGTCGATGCGACGGGCAATGTGCTGGCTCAGGCCAGCCGCCCCCACAAAATGGAGGTGCCGCAACCGGGGTGGGCCGAGCATAAGCCTGAAGAGAACTGGTGGGGCGATTTCACCTTTATCTGCAAGCAGCTTCTTGCTGACACAGGCATTAACCCCGGAGATATAAAAGCTGTGGCCTGCAGCGGGATTGGTCCGTGCATGCTGCCGGTGGACAGCGCCGGTGCTCCGCTGATGAACGCGGTGCTTTACGGAGTCGATGGACGGGCTGAAAAGGAAATTTTTGAACTTGAACAGCGTATCGGGGCTGAAACAATCCTTGAGACCTGCGGCAATGCACTGACCTCGCAATCGGTAGGGCCGAAAATCCTGTGGCTGCAACGCAACCGCCCCGAAATCTTTGCCAAAACCGCCCATATTTATACCTGTGCAAGCTTCCTGGTGCATCGCCTGACGGGTGAAAGCGTTATCGACCATTATACGGCGGCCAATTTTTCCCCCCTCTATGACGTACGCACCCGGAACTGGACCTCGGAGCTGGCAAGCGACATTATTGAACTGGAAAAGCTCCCGCACCTGATGTGGTCCGGGGAGATTGCCGGGGAAATCACCGCTTCTGCTGCCAAAGCCACCGGCCTTGCCAGGGGAACACCGGTCACGGCGGGCACCATTGATGCGGCAGCCGAGGCGCTCTCCGTTGGTGTCACCCGGCCCGGCGATATGATGATGATGTATGGCTCGACCATCTTCATCATCCAGATAACCGATAACCGCATGACCGACCCCCGGCTGTGGTATGCGCCCTGGCTGTTTGCGGAAGAGCACGCCTCAATGGCCGGGCTTGCCACTTCGGGCACGCTTACCCACTGGTTCCGCGACCAGTTCGCCCGCGAGCTTTCCAAAGAAGAAGCTTTCGGAGCACTTGCTGCCGAGGGCGATGCTTCCCCACCGGGGGCAAAAGGCTTGCTTGTGCTGCCCTATTTCTCGGGCGAGCGCACCCCCATTCACGACATCAATGCGCGGGGCACGTTTTTCGGTCTCAACCTTACCCACAACCGGGGCGACATATATCGCGCCCTGATTGAGGGCATTGCCTTTGGCACCCGTCATGTCACCGATACTTTTGCCGAATTGGGGCAGTCGCCCAAACGGCTGATGGCTGTGGGAGGGGGCACAAAAAACCGCCTGTGGCTGCAGGCAACCTCGGATATTTGCGGCATTGACCAGATTGTCAGTGAAAAAATCGTTGGCGCAAGTTTTGGTGATGCGTTTCTGGCAGCGCTGGCTATTGGTTCCGTGTCAAAAGATGACATTGAAGAGTGGAACCCGGTGTCACAGAACATCACCACAGTGCATCAAAGTGCCTATGACAAAAACTACACCCTGTTCCGCCGCCTTTATGAGCAGACAAAGGATATCGCAGCAGAGCTTGGTTGATTAACGGGTCCTGATCTTAACGGGGCGCGCGTTTGGCCAGAATACGTTGCAGGGTGCGCCGGTGCATGTTCAGGCGCCGGGCGGTTTCTGAAACATTGCGGTCGCACAATTCATAGACGCGCTGGATATGCTCCCAGCGTACCCGGTCGGCGGACATGGGGTTTTCCGGGGGAGCGGCCTTTTCACTCTCTTTGGCCAGAAGTGCCTTGGTGATGTCATCAGCATCAGCAGGCTTGGCCAGATAGTCTACAGCGCCCAGCTTTACCGCCATGACGGCCGAAGCGATGTTGCCATAACCGGTCAGAACAATGGCACGGGCACCGGGGCGCATTTCATGCAGGGCTGACACAACCTCAAGTCCGTTGCCGTCTTCCAGCCGCATATCGACGACAGCAAAGGCCGGTGGGTCGGGCTTGAGCAGGGCAAGGCCGGTGTCAACGCCGTCGGCCACCCGCACATCAAAGCCCCGCCGAATCATGGCCTGTTCCAGCCGGGAGAGAAACGCTTTGTCATCATCAACAAGAAGAAGTGTACGATCCTGTTCCATCAAATCGTTTACGCTGGCCATAAATTGCTACCCCGGGGGTCTGGAAATTGTTCGTTCAACATATAGGCCATGACAATTAAAATTTCGAGCAAGAATGCAAACCTGATGGAGCGTCTATTACTTTGTTGGCACAAAAAGTCAAAGGCCTGCAGGTCAGCGAATCACATCAAGGTCCTGACGGACCCAGACCAGAGCAACACGGGCATGGCCTTCCATGTGGGTGTTGGAGAAACTGATTTTTGCTCCGGTGCGCTCCAGCAGCGTTTTGGCGATAAAAACCCCCAGACCCAGTCCGTTGTTCTGGCGGCGCCCGCGGGCACTCAGATAGGGCTCTCCCAATCTGCTGAGCAGGTCAGGCGCAAAACCCGGCCCGTCGTCAGTGATAGTGATTTCTATGCGCGCAGGTGACCAGCTTGCCTGAATGGTTACTTCCGCACGGGCAAACTGGACTGCGTTTTCAATGAGGTTTCCCAATCCGTACAAAAGACCCACATTGCGCAGAATGACGGGTTCATTCTCGGTTGCCCCAAGTTTGTGGATTCTGACAGGTTTTTCATAATGGGCAAAAGGCTGGGTTAATTCTGCCAACAGCTCTGAAAGCAATACCGCGCTGAACAGCTTTTCTTCCCCGTCATCAAGGCTGCGCAGTTTGGCCAGAATAGTCCGGCAGCGGATGGATTGCTCAATAATGAGCTTTACATCTTCCTTGAGCGGACTCTCTTTCATCTCACTCAGCATTTCCTTTGCGGCCAGGACAATGGTTGAGAGGGGCGTGCCCAATTCATGGGCGGCGGCGGCAGCCAGCCCGTCAAGTGCCGAAAGTTGTTGCTGGCGCGACAGGGCCAGTTCGGTGGCCGCCAGAGCATCAGCCAGCTGTCGCGCTTCGCGGGCAACGCGGCCCGCATAAACAGCAACAAAGACATACCCGCTAAGAAGCGCAATCCAGATGCCGCCGATGTAAAGGGGGTCAAACATGATGGGGTGTTCAGCCCGCCAGGGCAGGGGCATATGGGACAATGCCAAAATCGAGGTCAGGACCGCAGCAAGAGCGCTGACCAGAATGGTCTCGCGCTGGGGCAGAATGGAAGCTGAAACCGAAACCGGAGCCATCAGCAGAATAGCAAAAGGGTTTTGCAGCCCCCCCGTCAGCCAGAGCAGACCGGAGAGCTGGATACTGTCGAAAGCAAGCTGAGCTGCGGCCAGGGCATTTGTGGGGCGGTGCCCGGCTCCAAAACGCAGGAGCAGCACCGTGTTGAACAGGGCCGAAAGGGCAATCAGGCTCAGGCATTCAAGCAGGGGTAGCGGAAAGTTCAATCCAAACGCCACATAAAGTACTGCAACCGTCTGGGAGGCAAGCGCCAGCCAGCGAAGACGAATCAGGGTGGACAGGCGCAAGGGCCGGTGACGACTTGTGGAATGTGTGCCATTTTCTGTTTTTTTGTTCATTTGTTACCGGATTTTGGCGCGTTTTGGTGGGCTTTTTCCGAAAAATCCAGGCTCCTATGGATGTTCGGCTTGTGCATTTCAAGGCCTCGAAAAATTAAAGTTTTGTCTTGCAGGGCACTTTTTTGTCCCCACATCTGGTGCGTTCGAGATTGGGAGAAAAAAATGAGCACATCTATCATTAAACCGGAATGGTCCTTCATTACCATCGCGCTGATGGTTCTGGGGTTCGTTCTATGGTGGCCTCTGGGTTTGGCCGTACTCGCTTACATCCTGTGGGGTGAGCGTTTTGGAGGCTCGCCCGAAAAAGCGGAGCGCTGGATCCACAAGCAAAAGGGAGCATGGAACTGCGGCAAGGGCCGCCGCCGTGGGCGCCGCCACTCCAGCGGAAACGTCGCTTTTGACGAATATCGTGAAGAGCAAATGAGGCGACTGGACGAGGAGCGCAAGCGGCTGGACGAAGAAATCAATCAATTCCAGGACTTCATGCACAATCTGCACATGGCCCGCGACCGCGAAGAGTTTGACCGCTTTATGCGCAACCGGGGCGAAAACCAGTCGGGTTCGCGCTTTTCGGATGAAGTGGTTGAAGCCTCTTACCGTCCCGGGAAAGCCTCCGGGCGCGATTAGGCTTTTTTTACCCGGACAAAATGGACCGCCAAAGAAACGCCCCTCACTTGCGGGGCGTTTTTTGTTATGCTTCTGCCCGATACCGAATCGCTGTTTCCAGGTAGATTAACCCGATGATCTTTGCCGCTGAACCCTGGCCTGAGCGGGCCGAATTGAATGTGGACGGACAGGTGGTAAGCGTCAATATCCGCGTAAACAAATGCGCACGCCACTACCGGCTGTCACTGTCGCGAGCCGGAGAGCCGGTTCTGAGTGTTCCGCAATCGGGATGCTGGAAAGAGGCAAAGGCTTTTTTGAACAAACACCGGCACTGGCTTAGCCAGCGCCTGAAAAATCACCCGGAACCGGTCTATTTTGCCCACGGAGTAGAAATTCCATTCCGGGGGCATCTGAAACGCATAATCAGCAGCGAGAAGCTGCGCGGAAAGGTCAAGATTCTTGAAACTGAAGAAGGGCCTGGCCTTCTGGTGCCAGGCGGAGAACATCATCTGGCCCGAAGGCTGACCGACTGGCTGAAATCCGAAGCGCGCTCTGCCCTTGAAGAGCGCTCTTCTTTTCATGCATCCCGGCTTGATGTCACCTTCAGGGCTGTCCGTGTGCGCTCGCAATCAACCCGCTGGGGATCGTGCTCAAGCGCGGGAGTGCTCAATTATAACTGGCGGCTTATCCTTGCCCCTGATTTCGTGCTGGACTATGTGGCCGCCCACGAAGTGGCGCACCGGCGTGAAATGAACCATTCCAAAGCCTTCTGGGCCACCGTATATCAGACATTGCCGGAAATGGAGACGGGGCGTGCCTGGCTCAAAGCCCATGGCCCTGCTCTTATGGCTTATGAGGCGGGGAATTAGAGATTCTTGCAGTCTCACGCCGACGGGCTTTCCTGCAGTCTCACGCCGACAGGCTGGTTTCTCTGATAATGGCCCTGCCAAGGCCTTAGGGTTCTGATCCTAATTCCCGAACAGGTCGTTTATAAGGTCGACCAGCGTGCGCCTCTGCGGTTCGGGCTCGGGGGTGGTGGTCGTCTCAATATCAAGGGGGGGTGAATAGCCGTAGGAACCCGGCAGACCGGCAGGCGCCAGCCCCTGATGGGCGCGGGTCATGAACTCTGACCATATTTCAACCGGAAGCGTGCCCCCGCCCACTCGCGTCATGGGTGAGTTATCGTCATTTCCCAGCCAGACACCGGTGACAAGCCTTGAGGTATAACCCACAAACACCGCATCGCGGTTTGACTGGGTGGTGCCGGTTTTTCCGGCGATGGGCCAACCGGGAAGATGGGCGCTTCTGCCGGTACCGATCTCAATGGCGGAGGCAAGCATATCGTTCATCATTGCCACCTGCTCGGGCGCAATAACCTGTCCCGGGCCGGCGGGTATGCTCTGATAAAGCACCTCTCCCTCGGTGGTGGTGATGGAAGTGATGACGTGGGGGATGACACCTGCTCCGCCATTGGCGAAGGGCGCAAAGGCCCCCGTCAACTCCAGAAGCGAAACGCCTGCCGTTCCAAGGGCTATGGAGGGCACCGGAGGAATTTCAGACGAAATGCCAAGCCGGTAAGCGGTGTCTATGACCGCTTCGGGGGTGACGGCGATGGCAAGCCTTGCTGCAACCGTATTCAGGGAATAGGCGATGGCCTGGCGCAGGGTAACATCACCGGCATACTGACCGTTATAGTTTTCAGGCTGCCAGCCCTCATAATCCAGAGGTGCGTCCTGAACTATGGTATCGGGGGTGAAGCCCGCTTCAAGAGCGGCAAGATAGACAATGGGCTTGAACGAAGAGCCGGGCTGGCGTCTGGCAGTGATGGCCCGATTATACTGACTGTCGGTATAATCGACACCACCAACGATGGCCTGCACAGCCCCATCCGTGCTCATAGCCACAAGCGCCCCTTGGGAGAAGTTGCGCTCTTCGCCATTTTTTATGACCATTTCGCGCACGGTAAATTCAGCAAACTTCTGCAAGTCCCAATCAATGGTCGTGGTCACGATGACGTCTTTAGGCACCGTCCCGATGTAAGATTCCATCAGGCTTTCCACCCAGTCGGCCACGTAAAATTCAGCCCCCGCAACTCGGGTGCGGATACGTTTGTTGGGGTCGATGGCGGCGGCCTGGGCTTCGGCCTGGGAAATATATCCCTCCTCGGCCATGGCGCCCAGAACCACCCGGGCGCGCTGAGCGGCAGCCTCGGGGTTCTTGTCCGGGGAGAGGCGCGAAGGGGCCTTGAGCAACCCGGCCATGATGGCGGCCTCGCCAAGGGAAAGGTTTCTGGCTGATTTACCGAAATAGCGCTGGGAAGCGGCCTCGATGCCATAGGCCCCGGCCCCGAAATAAACCCGGTTGAGATAAAGCTCGATAATTTCAATTTTTGTGTAATTGCGTTCCAGCCAGATGGCAAGCAACGCCTCCTGCACCTTGCGGCCCAGATTCTGGTCCGGTGTCAGGAACAGATTTTTGGCCACCTGCTGGGTGATGGTGGAGCCTCCGGCGGTGATGCGCCCGGCCTGGATATTGCCGATGAGTGCCCTTGTTATACCAATGATATCAATGCCAAAATGGTCAAAATAGCGCCGGTCTTCAATAGCAATAACAGCAGCGGGCACATATTCGGGCAACTCATAAAAAGCAACGGCCTCGCCCCCCATCTTTCCACGATTCGAAATAAGTTGGCCATTGGCGGCGACAATGCGGATATTGGCGGGCCGGTCAGGCACCGCCCAACTGTCGGAGGCGGGTAATTGCACCGCATAATAAATGACGATACCGGCAACGGCAATGCCGGCCCACACGCCCAGCACAATGCCCCAGTAAAACAGTTTGCCGATGACCCGCCAGAAAGTCAGCGGCTTTCTGGCGCGTCTACGTTTTTTCGGCGCGGCTTTTCTGGCTGTTGCGCGACCTTTGGCGGGAGGAGGATTGACGCTGGCGCGTGCCTTAAAGGACGGCTCCCTGCGGGTGCCGGAATTTTTGCGCGCGGGTTTGCGTCCGCGTTTTGCGGAGCTACCAATCCGGTCACTGGGGTTCAGTTTGATATCCATTTTGCCCTGACAAGCCGGAGTGCCATAATATCCAGACACTTTGGCCGACCATATCTGGCTATCCATGCTAATTGTGGCCCCTTTAAGGGAGGTTAAGGCCACAAGCGTTGATGGGGTGTCATTTACAAGTTTTTACGTGTTGGAAGCCATCAGACGAAAAGAACGAGACAGGCAGGGCCTGAACCGAAGGATGTTGCTTTTTGTAATGCCGCCCCACCCCGGCCCTCCCAACAAGGGGGATTGGGGTGCTGTTTTCAATGCGGCATATAGAAAGACGCGTGGCAATCCAGACCAAACCCTATTCTTTTTCAGGGTTTATGGACTGCCAAGGCGCAGTGACGGAGCTGGATTATCCAGTCTCACACCGACAGGCTGCTTATTCTGGCAACGCTTGTTTGTTGGTGGTCGTGTTGCCGAACCGGATAACCGCTACGCACTTATCCTGGCAACACTTGTTTGTTGGTGGTCGTGTTGCCGAACCGGATAACCGCTACGCACTTATCCTGGCAACACTCCTAAACATCCAGATTGGCGACGTTGAGGGCATTGGTGAGGATGAAGTCGCGACGCGGTTCAACCAAATCGCCCATGAGCTGGGAAAAAATGGTGTCGTTTTCTTCGTTCTGCTCAATTTGCACCTGAAGCAGAGTGCGGGCGTTGGGGTCGAGCGTTGTTTCCCACAATTGCTCCGGGTTCATCTCCCCCAGCCCTTTGTATCGCTGCAGGGATACGCCCTTGCGTCCAGCATCAGTTACCGCCTCAAACAGGGAAAAGGGCCCATGAAGAGTCTGGCTGATATCCTTGCGGGTAAGAATCGCGGGGCCAGAAAACGCCTCGCTCAGAATTTTTGAAAACCTGCGCAACTGTGAAATCTCAGCCGAGGCAAGAAGCTGGGCATCAAGGACATGAACCTCTTCAACCCCGCGTACGGTGCGCGAGAGACGCAACCCTCCCTCCCCGTCGGGCACGCCCTGCCAGCCGCGCTCAACCTCATCAGCAATCTGGTCCAGGCGGGAGGCAATGGTTGCGCCAAGGGTCCGGGCGGCATCTTCCTCTTCAATTTCTGAAGCCTCAAACGCCCCGGCAATGGCAGCCTGTTCGACCAGCGTACGGTTATAACGGTTGTTGAGTGCGTTAATGACATGCACAATGTCGCGGGCCTGCTCGACAATATGAGTAAGATCGGCCCCGACATGGGCAACCCCATCGGCGGTGGTCAAAATGGCCTCGTCGGTTCCGGCAGCCAGAAGATAGTCTTCAAGCGCCCGCTCATCTTTCAGATATTGTTCAGACTGGCCGCGCTTGACCTTATAGAGCGGGGGCTGGGCAATATAGAGATGGCCGCGTTCGATGAGGGGCAGCATCTGGCGGAAGAAAAAGGTCAGCAGGAGCGTGCGGATATGGGCACCATCAATGTCAGCATCAGTCATGATGATGATTTTGTGATAGCGCAGCTTGTCGATGTCAAATTCCTCGCGTCCGATACCGGTGCCCAGCGCCGTAATCAGCGTACCCACCTGTTCGGAGGATAGCATACGATCAAAGCGGGCGCGCTCAACATTGAGGATTTTGCCACGCAAAGGGAGAACGGCCTGGGTTGCGCGGTCGCGACCCTGCTTGGCCGAACCTCCCGCTGAGTCCCCTTCCACGATGAACAGTTCAGACTTTGCCGGGTCGCGTTCCTGGCAGTCGGCGAGCTTGCCGGGCAGGGAGGAAATGTCGAGTGCCGATTTGCGCCTTGTCAACTCGCGGGCCTTGCGGGCGGCCATGCGGGCGGCGGCGGCCTCGGCAACCTTGCCGACAATGGCCTTGGCTTCCGTGGGATGTTCCTCAAACCACTGGCCCAACTTATCGCTGACTGCGCCTTCAACAATGGGGCGCACCTCAGAGGAAACCAGTTTGTCCTTGGTCTGGGAAGAGAATTTGGGGTCGGGCACCTTGACCGAAAGTACGCAGGTCAGCCCTTCGCGGCAATCATCCCCGGTCAGTTGCACCTTTTCGCGCTTGAGCACACCCGAACTGTCGGCGTAACCGATGACCTGACGGGTCAGTGCCCCGCGCAGGCCCGCAAGATGAGTGCCACCATCGCGCTGGGGGATGTTGTTGGTAAAACAAAGGACATTCTCATGATAACTGTCGTTCCACCACAGGGAGACTGCAACGCTGGTCCCGTCTTTTTCGACCTCAAAGGAAATGGGCTCACCGATTATCGAGGATTTGGCCTTGTCGAGGAACAAGACAAATTCCTCGAGCCCCCCCTCATAATGCAGATCAACCGTTTGTTTTTCCGCATGGCGGTTGTCGGTCAGAAGAATGTGTACCCCCGAATTGAGGAAAGCCAGTTCGCGCAGGCGGTGTTCAAGGGTCTTGAAATCAAACTCGACCATGGTGAAGGTGTCACGCGAGGGCATGAAGGATAATTCGGTACCGGTAAAATCCCCGGCGTCCCCAGTAACTTTCAGTGGTGCGTCAGCCACCCCGTGGGTAAAGGATATTTCGTGAAAACTTCCGGCCCGACCGATTTTGAGCTTGAGCCAGACTGAAAGAGCATTGACCACAGAAACACCAACGCCATGCAGGCCACCGGAAACCTTATAGGAATTCTGGTCGAATTTCCCCCCGGCGTGGAGCTGGGTCATAATCACTTCGGCGGCGGAAATTCCCTCTTCGGTGTGAATATCCACCGGAATGCCGCGCCCGTTGTCGGTGACGGTGACTGAACCATCGGCGTTCAGAGTGACGGTGACCAGATCGGCGTGACCGGCCAGCGCCTCGTCAATGGCGTTATCGACCACCTCATAGACCATATGGTGCAGGCCCGACCCATCGTCAGTGTCCCCGATATACATGCCGGGACGCTTGCGTACGGCGTCAAGCCCTTTAAGAACCTTGATGGAATCAGCACCATAATCTGCTTCTGCCGCGGGCAGGTCGGTCTCGTTTTTGGAAGGGTTTTCAGTATCGCTCATGGGGACTCGAATCAGGGTGGAAATGCTCAAGGTCTGTTCTAGAGCATTCAGGGCGCAAGCCCAAGCAAAATGGCGGTTTTTACGGAGTGCGGGGCCTGAAAATCAACCCTTGTGGCGGCGCATTCAGGCAATCCGGCCAAAGGTGCCGTCCGCAACCGTGATTTTTTGCGCATTGCGGCCCAAATCCTCAAACAAAACCGCATCGGTACCCGTCATCCAGACCTGGGTGTTGAGTTGCTCAAGCGCTTCAAACAGAGCACCGCGGCGCAAAGGGTCAAGATGCGCGGCAATTTCATCGAGCAGCATAAGCGGGGTCATGCCGGTCATGGTGGCAACAAGCCGGGCGTGGGCAAGCACCAGGCCGATGAGCAAGCCCTTTTGCTCGCCGGTTGAGCACAGGCGCGCAGGCATGTTTTTTTGCGCATGGGTGACGCTTAAATCAACACGGTGGGGTCCAACCAGGGTGCGCCGGGCGGCCCTGTCCTCGTAGCGGCTGTCCTGCCAGTGGGCCATGAGGGCCTGCTCAAGGGTGGTTGAGGAGGTAAAATTCTCATCCTCACCAAACAGAGGCGTCAAAGCCAGAAGAGCGGACGGGAATGCGCCTTCTATATCCGTGGCCACAAGATGCTGAAGGTGGGCAAGGGCATCGGTACGGGCAAAATATATGGCGGCGGCAAAGCCGGCCATCTGGGACTCAATGGCTGAAATCCAACCAGGGTCGGCATTGTCCTCAAGAAGGCGATTGCGCTGGCGCATGGCCTTATCAAAGGCTGATACCGATACTCCATGGCCGGGAATGAGTGTCATCACCAGACGATCCAGAAAGCGGCGGCGGTCGGTGGCGGGGCCAGTGAACAGAGCATCCATCGCCGGGGTGAGCCAGAGCAGGCGAAGATAGGCGCCAAGGTCTTCGACCGCTTTGGCGCTGGCGCCGTTGATACGGACACGACGTCCACTCCCGGCGCCAACATTCCCGGTGCCAATATCAACAGGTCCATCCGGCGTTTCAATGGTTGCGGCCACCGCCCACGAGCCCTCGCCCCCGGCTTGGGCCAGCGTATCAAAAGCTGCTCCGCGCAAACCCCGCCCGGGAGAAAGCAAAGACAGGGCTTCAATGACATTGGTTTTTCCCGCGCCATTGGGACCGGTCAGCACCACATGGCGGTGGTCAAGGTCCAGAGCTGCTGTTGAATAATTACGAAACCCGGTCAGGCGAAGGCGGGAAATGTAGCGGTCTGGCTTTGCCATAACTTTCTGTTCCGGTCACCTGTTCGGTTTTTTAGCAGGCCCGGCCGCTCTCACATGAAAATATCTGGCTTAAACCCGCATGGGCATCAGCACATAAGCCGCGTTGGCTTTGCTTTTGTCGCTGACGAGAGTCGGCGCACCACTGTCACCAAACAGAAAAACCGCATTTTCAGATTTTATCTGAGCCAGAATATCAAGCAGATAGCGGGCATTAAAGCCGATTTCAAAACTGTCGTCTTCATAGGACACGGGCAGCTCTTCACTCGCATTGCCATGCTCGGGGTTGGTGACGGAGAGTTCCAGCAGTCCATCGGAAAGGGAGAGCTTCACCGCCTTGCCGCCGCGCTCCGAAGCAATGGTTGAAACCCGGTCAACAGCAGCGGAAAAACTGGCGGTATCCACCTGCATTTCCTTATCGTTATTCTTGGGCATGACGCGCTCATAATCGGGAAAAGTCCCCTCGATGAGCTTGGAAAGCAGAACCACCTCGCCAAGGGAAATACGGATTTTGGTGTCGGAGAGCTCTATCGCCACATCACCTTCCACCCCATCGAGCAATTTTTGCACTTCGGCCACAGTTTTGCGCGGTACGATAATACCGGGCATGCCTTCGGCCCCCGCAGGCGTTGCAATATCGGTACGCGCCAGCCGATGTCCGTCGGTGGCAGCGGCGCGCAGAAGGGGCTTTCCATCCTCTTCAATGGTATGAAAATAGATCCCATTGAGGTAGTAGCGGGTTTCCTCGTTGGAAATTGCAAACTGGGTGCGTGCAATCAGCCCGGCCAGGTCGGGTGCGGGAAGCGAAAATTGATGGGGGAAATCGCCCGATTTCAAATCAGGGAACCCGTCGGGGGACAGGCAAGAAAGAAAAAACCGCGAACGCCCCGAGGTGATGCGCATCTGCTCATCCCCGCTCGTTTCAAGATGCACTTCTGCGCCATCGGCCAGTTTGCGCACAATCTCAAACAGGGTGTGGGCGGGAACGGTGGTTGCGCCGGGCGTTGCAACCATTGCCGGAACGGTCTCGGTCACTTCAATATCCAAGTCGGTAGCGCGCAGCTTCAGTGCGCCATCAGACGCCTCAATCAGCACATTGGCAAGAATGGGATAGGTATTCCGCCGCTCGACCACCCGGTGAACATGGCCCAGTGATTTGAGCAGATGGTTACGTTCCAGCGTCACTTTCATGCGTTTAGTCCCCTAATCAATATGCCCCTTCCTGTTGCCCTTTTACACGAAGGGAAAACAGCTCAAAAAAAATGAAGGGAAGTGAAACTTGCCCACCAGTGCAAAAAAGGCAAGACCCAACGAGGAATTGCTCACGATGTTCGAACAATAATGGCTAATTTCCTTCGATTTCCTCGCGTAAAATCTCTAATTCGAGCCACTGGTTCTCAATTTTCTCATGCTCGGCCCGTGCGCGGGCCAACTCATCGCCTGCCAAGGTGAAGGCGTCCGGGTTTTTCTGAAAGAAGCCAGCTTCTGAAAGACGGGTTTCAAGATGGCCAATCCTGGCTTCCAGCTCCACCATTCTGGCAGGCAGGGTTTCAAGAGCATGCTTTTCCTTGAAAGAGAGTTTTTGTTTTTTTGGCACGGGCTGATGCTGTTGAGAAGCAGGCAGTTTTTTTATCTTTCCTGTTTCGCCCTCCTTCAGGTGCGCACATACGCCTGCGCCGCGAAGGGCAAGCATATCAGCATAACCCCCAGCATATGATGTCCAGCGCCCCTCGCCCTCGGCGATGATGGTAATGGTGGCAACGCGGTTGATGAAATCACGATCGTGGCTGACCGCAAGAACGGTTCCGGCATACTCGGCGATAGTTTCCTGAAGCAGATCCAGCGTTTCCAGATCAAGGTCGTTGGTGGGCTCGTCGAGTACAAGGACATTTGACGGCAGCGCCAAGGCCCGCGCCAGCATCACCCGGGCGCGTTCACCGCCTGACAGGGCGATGAGTGGCGTCATCAGCTGTTCGGGGGTGAAAAGAAAATCCTTCATATAGGCGATAACATGTTTTTGAACCCCATTTATGAGAACCGTATCCTTGCCGCCCCCGGTCAGGGCATCCTTGAGGCTTGTTTGGGGCGCAAGAGCCGAGCGGGTCTGGTCGAGCAGGGCAAGTTCGATATTGGTGCCCAGACGGACCTCCCCGGCGTCCGGGGCCAGATTACCGATGAGCAGGTTTATCAGCGTGGTTTTTCCCGCACCATTGGGTCCAACGATGGCCACGCGATCGCCCCGGAGGACACGCAGGGAAAAATCCCTGACCAGCGTGCGGCTGCCAATTGTTTTTGAAACGGATTTGGCGTCAATGACGATCATGCCGCTTTGTTTGCCAGCGGCAACGTTAATGTTAATTTCGGAACGGGGGTTTCTTTGTTCGCTGTGGTGCGCGCGCATCTGGTTAAGCTGCTTGAGACGGCGCACATTGCGTTTGCGGCGCGCAGTGACCCCGTAGCGCAGCCAGTGCTCCTCGGCCACGACCTTGCGCCCCAGTTTGTGGCGGGCAAGCTCCTCCTCTTCAAGCACGCTGTCGCGCCATTTTTCGAAATGCTCAAACCCGCGCATAAGCTCTCGGGTTTGCCCGGCGTCGAGCCACAACGTCTTGCGCGACAGGGCTTTGAGGAACGTGCGGTCATGGGAGATGAGAACCAGCGCAGATTTAGTCGTTTTAAGCTGAGATTCCAGCCATTCGATAGCGGGCAGGTCGAGATGGTTCGTGGGTTCATCCAGAAGAAGCACGTCGGGCTCGGGGGCCAGTACCCGCGCAAGGGCGGCACGGCGTTTTTCACCGCCCGAGAGCTCGCGCGGATTTTCGTTTCCGGTGAGCCCGAGCTGCTCAAGAAAATAAGGCGCGCAGTAGGGATCCTGCCCGGGACCCAGGCCCTTGGTTACATAGTCCAGCGTCGTGGCAAAGCCCTCAAGGTCAGGCTCCTGGGGCAGGTATTTCACGGTCACGCCGGGCTGAACAAAACGGGTACCGTCATCAAAATCAATGATGCCCGCAGCAATTTTAAGCAGGGTGGATTTTCCCGAACCGTTGCGCCCGACAAGAGCAACCCGCTCCCCGGGCGAAACCGAGAGCGAAGCCTCAGTGAGCAGAGGCGCACCCCCAAAGCTCAGGGAAACATTCTGCAGGGCAAGAAGCGGTGGCGCCATAGGCTCGGATATTACCGGAAAGAGTTTGAAGGCAGAAAAGCTGGTTTGCCTATTCTAGCTCAGCCAGCATGCGCTTTAACAGCTCAATCTCCTGACACAGGTCGCCATCGGCCTGCATCAACTGCTCGACCTTGCGGACCGAGTGGAGGACCGTCGTGTGGTCCCGTCCGCCGAAACGACGGCCTATTTCAGGAAGGGATCGCGATGTCAGGGACTTGGCCAGATACATGGCAATTTGCCGGGGTCGCACAATATCCCGCGACCGGCGCGACGAAAGTAAATCGGTGCGCGGGATCTTAAAATGGCGCGAAACAATGCGCAAAATATCATCGATGCGCACTCTTGGCGCTTCCCGGGTGCGGATAAGATCGGCCAGAGTTTTTTCCGCCAGCGGCACGGTGATAGTCTCCCCGGTGAGCTGATTGGCAGCAACAAGACGATTCACAGCCCCATCAAGGTCACGCCCATGGGAGGTGACAGAAAGAGCAATATATTCAATAACCGCCGGGGGGAAGATGATGCCGGGGAAGCGGGTTGCGGCAATCTCTGCACGCCGGTTGACGATAGAACGGCGCAAATCAAGATCAAACTTGGCTATGGGCACCACCAGACCGCCCGAAAGGCGGGAACGCACACGCTCGTCCAGCATCTCAAGGTCGCGCGGGGGCGCGTCCCCGGCAATAACCACCTGTTTGGCCCCGGTGATAAGCACCGAAAGCGTGTGGCCGAACTCGGTGGCCGATTTTCCCTGGAGAAACTGCAGGTCGTCAATCAACAAAAGGTCTATCTGACGCAGCCATTCCTTGAACGCCAGAGCCGACTGGCGCTGAACGGCAGTAATGAAATGATACATGAAGTGATCGGCAGTCAGGTAAACAATCTGAAGAGATGAATCAGCAGCTCCTGCAGCCCAGGCAATGGCGTTGAGAAGATGGGATTTGCCAAGGCCCACGCTTGAATGAATATAGACCGGATTATAAGCAACAGAATTGTTGGCGGCGGCACTGGCCACTTGGCGGGCGACACCTAGCGCCATTTCATTGGCCATGCCGGGCACGAAATTGTCAAAGGTCATTTTGGGATCGATAATGCTGCCCGAGAGAACATTCTGATGTTTGGGCGATGTCCGGTTTGTATTGCTGCTGGCCTTGGGCGCGGGCTGGATGACCTGAGGAGTAGCTAATGCTTCGCTCTGGGCCACCAGGCGCGGGCGGGCCTGGCCATTGACACGCACGGTGAAATGGAGCCGCTTTATGTCAGCATTTTCAGCGCTGAAAGCCTCAAGAATAGGAGATGCGTAATGGGACTGCACCCATGAGCACAAAAACCTGGTCGGAACAGAAAGATGGGCCAGATCATCGACGATTTCTTCAAGTTCGAGGCGCGCAAACCAGCTGGTAAAAACATCTTCACCCATAGCAGCACGCAACCGTGCGCGCACCCGTACCCAAATCTGTTCCATGTTTTTTTGACCTCTTGTCCGACCAGACACAGCTGTCTGGCCCTTGCTGTTTGATTTGACATTCAATACGTCGTCGTGAGCATCGCCCGGCTCGTCCGCACGGCACGGTGCCACTAGATTGACTGTATTCATTTCAAGCCCCAATTTATTATCCCGGTCCAGGCCGTAGTCCTGATTCCGGAATTTCGCCTAAAAAACGGCGCAAAAAACCACCCCCTGCGAGCAAGTATTCGCAGAACCCACGCAATCAAAGCACTGAATTCAGCCTGATACGGCTAAAAAATACGCCCCACAATAACCCCAAGGCATCGCAACTATCATTGTTGTTTCAGCCTTAAACCGCCAAGCTACTCCAGAAAAACCAAATTCAACAAATATTGCCGCATGAATCTGACTTCGCCGACCATTTTTACTTTCCCAGCCTCAAAACCCAAAGGCTGGCACATCATTTTACTTGCCTGACTGGAGCCATTCTAGACAGCGAAAATTTTTGATTCAACATGCTTTTGGCGCAAAATGGGGCTTGACTCTTTCGCTGGCTCAGAGTCCGTCAACCGGCCCAGGAGTAGTGGATTATTTAAGGTGCTGAGACTCAATAAGGAATCGATTGAAGGCACAATTTTCGCAGTTTTTTGGGGGTTAAAAAATATTGCCACACAAGTTTTTGTGACCCCCTCCAAGCTCTGGATAATGGGCATTTATGCCACTATGCACGTGCAAACCCGCGCTGCACGCGCTGGCTCAGGGCACTGCGTCCGGCCAAACAAAAAGCTCTCCCGAATTTCAGAAGAGCTCATAGCTTATAAAGAAATCTGCAGACCGGGAGCCTCGTTAAAGGCAGCGCTGCTTCCACAAGGGAAAATTCAGGCAGACATGGCCTTAACACGGCGGGCCAGCCGCGAGACCTTGCGCGAGGCAGTGTTGCGATGCAGAATTCCCCGTGTTGCGGCGCGCTGAATTTCGGGCTGGGCAGCCTTGAGAGCCTGAGCCGCTTCATCCTGGTTGCCTGACACAATCGCCTCTTCAACCTTGCGCAGATAGGTGCGCATGCGGGAGCGGCGGGATTTGTTTACCGCGGTGCGGGTGATGATTTTTCTGACGGCTTTTTTTGCCGAAGATGTGTTTGCCATGGATCATGCCTCTCGGGCGGTTCTCGGATACAGCCAACCAGCGCGCCACAACGCGCAACAACAGTCAGCGGAACTGAATAAGGACAAGTCGGGCACCAATGAGGGGCCCGCCAATTTCGCGCGTTATAATCAGCGCCCGTGCCAGCGTCAACAGGATTCAGCACAGAGGCCCAACCCGCATGCTGACATTACCCCGGAAAACTTAGGATCAGGGCCCTAACCCTTCTGGCAAACGGGGCAAAAAAAGCTGGAACGCCCAGACTGTACAATGCGGGAAATAATGCCATTGCACCCCTCTTTGAGACATGGTTCACCCTTTCGAGCATAAACCACAAAACGGTGCTGGAAATAGCCGCTTCCACCATCAACATTGCGATAGTCCTGCAGGGTCGAACCTCCCGCTTCAAGCGCCTCATTCAGGACAAGGCGAATTTGGATCACCAGATTTTCAAGCACCGGGCCAGGTGTGCCAGGCTCCGGCAAAAGGTCGCAACTTCTGGTGCGCGGGTCAATTGCCGCCCGGTGCAACGCCTCGCAGACATATATATTGCCCAGCCCGGCAACAATGCGCTGGTCGAGCAGCGCGGCCTTGATTGGAGCCTTGCGCCGGCTCAAACCCTCTGCCAGCCCGGTGGCGGTAAAGGAGTTACCCAGCGGTTCGGGACCAAGGCCTGCCAGAAACTTGTTTGTCTCGACATCTTCCACCAGTTCCATAAAACCAAAACGGCGCGGGTCTGAATAGACCAAAAAGGGTGCCGGAGCATCGGTGCTGGACAATTCAAAAATCACATGATCATGCTTTTGAAACCCGGCATTGATTTCGACCGTTTGCGGATCGGGTTCAGCAAAGCGGAAGTTACCGGTCATGCCCAGATGTGACAGCAGCACTTCTCCGGAGGAAAGCATGAACCGCAGATATTTGGCGCGCCGCCCCACATGGGTAATCGTCTGCCCTGAAAGCCTTTGAGCAAAGTCCGCAGCAAAGGGAAAACGCACCCCATTCCGGTTCAAAATTACCCGCTTGATCAATGCACCGGTTAAAAATGGGGCAAGCCCCTGTTTTACGATGTCAACTTCTGGTAATTCGGGCATGAAGGGAACCTGTCAGTGCAAGACGCGCGCAGCTTTGCTACCCTTTGACTGGTGCCAGGTCCAGACCAACGCAACCAAAGATATGCCCGGGGGAGTGTCTTAGAGAGTACCCATGAACGCTAAGAGTGAACAGCCAGAGCAGACTACACATTTCGGGGCTGCAGAAGTGGCGCTTGAAGACAAGCAGGGACTGGTCAACGCGGTGTTTGACGGTGTGGCCAGCCGCTATGATCTGATGAATGATCTGATGAGCGGGGGACTGCATCGTTTATGGAAGGACGCCATGGTGGCCCGGCTGGGGCCTCCAAAGACAGGTGGCCGTCCCTTCAAGGTGCTCGATATGGCGGGAGGAACGGGGGATATTGCCGAACGCATTGTCAACGCCTCCCACGGTTTTGCACAGGTTGTAATCTCGGACATCAACCAGGACATGCTTGACGTGGGCGCGGAACGGGCAAAAAACTGGCGCTATCCGGGGCAGGGGGAGTTTGTGCAGGCCAATGCTGAGGAACTGCCGTTCGGGGACGCCAGTTTCAACGCCTATACGATTGCCTTTGGCATTCGCAACGTGCCGCGCATTGAAAATGCCCTGAAAGAAGCCCATCGAGCGCTGAAACGGGGGGGGCGATTTTTATGTCTGGAATTTTCCGAGCCTGACATTCCAGGGCTGGACGAGATTTACAGGCTGTTCTCGGACAAGGTTATTCCACCCATGGGCCGCATCGTAACCGGGGAGGCCCAGCCCTATCAATATCTGGTGGAGAGCATTCGCCAGTTTCCCCAACCCGAAGAATTTTCCGCAATGATTAGTGAAGCGGGATTTTCCCGTGTCAGCCACACGCCGCTTTCGGGAAACATTGCAGCGCTGCATAGCGCCTGGAAAATATAGGGGCGCGGGGGAAACATGGGATTTGGAGCCTATTGGCGACTGCTAAGGGCCGGATTTGTTCTGGCGCGGGAGGGTGCGTTTTCGCTTGTAGCTACCGACGAACTGCCGGGCAGCGCCAGATTCGCCCTAGGGCTGATCCGTATTGTGGAGCGGCGCTCGGTGCGTAAAACCGGACGGGTGGAGCGGCTCACACGGGCCTTGAACCGGCTGGGGCCGACCTATGTCAAATTCGGTCAGACACTGGCGACGCGCCCCGACATTGTCGGTGCGGAGGTGGCCGGGGACCTCTCGGCGCTTCAGGATGACATGGAGCCGTTTGATAACGCGCTGGTGCCCGACTTGCTGAAGAAGGCGTTGGGGCCCCGCGCCGGGGATTTGCTGGAGGTTTCTGAACCGATTGCAGCGGCTTCCATCGCTCAGGTGCACAAGGCCAAGCTCAAAAGAGATGATGGTTCGGAAGAAATCGTGGCGGTAAAACTTTTGCGGCCGGGTATTGAAAAACGCTTCCGGCTCGACCTTGAGAGTTTTTTTGCCGGGGCGCGACTGGTGGAAAAACTGATCCCGGAAATGCGGCGGCTCCGACCCACAGCGGTGGTCGGCGTCTTGGAGCGCTCCTCCAGACTGGAGCTGGATCTGCGCTTTGAAGCGGCCTCCATCTCTGAATTTACCGAAAATACCAAGGACGATCCGGGCTTTGAAGTGCCTGTGGTCAAATGGGAGCACACCGCCCAGCGGGTTCTGACCACAAGCTGGGTCGGGGGCATCCCCGTCAGGGACCTTGCAGCGCTGGACGAAGCCAAGGCCGATCGCAAACAACTGGCGGCTCATCTGATGCAGAGTTTTTTGCGTCACGCCATCCGAGACGGGCTTTTTCACGCGGACATGCATCCGGGCAATCTGTTTGCCGATCCCAAAACCGGGGGTATCATTGCTGTTGATTTTGGCATTATGGGGCGGATCGGAAAAACTGAACAACGCTTTCTGGCAGAAATTCTTTATGGATTTATCACCCGCAACTATTCACAGGTAGCAAAGCTGCACTTTGATATCGGCTATGTGCCGGCCGACCAGTCAGTGGAAGATTTTGCGCTGGCGCTTCGTATGATCGGGGAGCCGATGCACGGGCGCAAGGCCAGCGAAATTTCCATGGCCAATGTGCTGGGCCAATTGCTGGCGGTAACCGAAATTTTTCAGATGAAGGCCCGGCCCGAACTTATCCTGCTGCAAAAAAACATGGTTCTGGTGGAAGGGGTTGGGCGCATGCTCGACCCCGAACTGGATATCTGGAGTGTTTCGGAACCTATTGTCTCTTCATGGATCAGGCGTCAGGCCGGCCCCGAGGGTAAATTTGAACAGGCCAAAGAACAGTTCGAAGTGCTGGTAAAAACTGCCTCGGAACTGCCCGGGCTGGTGAACCGGGCCAACAGGCTGCTTGAATTTCATGAAACTGAAATGAAGCGGCACCAGGAGAAAAACGGCACATTTGTGAAATGGGTTCTGGCCGGGTTTGTGGTGCTTGGAGCCATTGTGCTCTGGCAACTCTGGTAGCCGGGCTCCACGATAGGCCAAAGCACCTTGTTCTGAACCAAACTTCACCATAGGCTGACCGCCGAAATCTGTAATACGAAATTTGATAAGGATAAAATATGCTGTTTCCATCTCTGGCCCGTCTGGCGGGCACCTTTTTGATCGTGGGCGGGCTTGCCGCCTGCGTCGATATCTCCATGGAACTTCAGGTTCTGGACGAACAAAACGCCCGCGGCACGACAAGCATCAGCATGGATCGTGAGTTTTATGATATGGCCGAGCAGCAGGGAGGCAATGAGTTCTGCAAGGATGAGGGCATCTTAACGATTACCGAGAACTCCGTAACCTGCGTGACAACTGAAGAGGGAGCCTATGCGGACCTGCTTGAGGGCGGCGAGGAGGGAGAACCCACCCCCACAATTACCAATGTGGGTCCGGGACTGGTGCGGGTCACCTACCCTACAGCCTCTCTGGTTGAAGATTTTGCCGAAGACAGTTCCGATCCTGAAACCATGGCCATGATGGAGCAGTTTTTTGAAGGCCGGACATTGACCATGAAAATATCGGGCGGGCAAATTGTTGAAAGTAATATGGATATTGCAGAGGACGGCATGTCCGCTTCCACCGTTATTTCCCTGCTCGGTCTGATTTCGGGCGAAATTGAGCTTCCCGATGAATCATTTGCGGTAGTCAAACTGAATTAGGGACCGGCAATGCCAAAGCCGGAAATTAAGGTCTGCTGGCTGCCCCATGGAGAGGGGCTGGAATTACCAGTCTACCAGTCGGAACTGGCGGCCGGAGCCGATCTGGCCGCTGCGGTTGGCGCTGATAAAACTCTGAAGTTGAAACCGGGGGAGCGGGTTCTGGTGCCCTGCGGTTTTGCCATGGCGCTTCCGGCGGGATACGAGGCTCAAATCCGCCCCCGTTCGGGGCTGGCTCTGAAACATGGTGTTACCGTCCTGAACACACCGGGCACGGTTGATGCCGACTATCGCGGTGAAGTGCATGTGTTGCTGATAAATCTGGGCGAGCAGACTTTTATTGTCACCCGGGGCATGCGCATTGCCCAGATTGTGGTTGCTCCGGTGGTTCAGGTGCGTTTTGCAGAAGTCGAAGCGCTTGAAACCAGCACACGCGGGGCTGGCGGATTTGGCTCCACCGGTAGCGGGGCGCAGAAATAGAAAGAACGGAAACACCGGTCATGTTCAGCACACAGGAAAATGAGCGCTACGCCCGCCATATTGTGCTCAAGGGCATTGGTGGTCCGGGGCAGCAAAAACTTAAACAGGCCAAGGTGCTGGTGGTGGGTGCCGGGGGGCTGGGCAGTCCGGTAATTGCCTATCTGGCGGCAGCCGGGGTGGGTCGCATCACCATTGCCGACGACGATCAGGTCTCGCTATCCAACCTGCAACGCCAGATTGTTCACTCCATGGGTGACATTGACAAAAACAAGGCCGTCAGTGCCGGGGAGTTCGCTCGGCACCTGAATAACGACATTTCCACTGTTGCCCTGTCCAAGCGCATGGACAATGAAAATGCCCTGCCATTGGTTGCCGCCCATGATGTTGTTGTTGACGGCACAGACCGGTTTTCCTCCCGGGCGGTGGTTGCCGAGGCGGCAGAATCGGCCAGACGCCCTTTGGTCAGTGGCGCGGTGTCGATGTTTGACGGGCAGGTGAGCGTTATTGCGCCACACCTGAGCGACATCCGCGGGCGGGCGGGGCCAACCTTTGAATGCCTCTATCCTCAAACACCGGACGATGAGGACCTTCCGGCTTGCGAGGCGGTGGGGATTCTGGGTGCCGTCACCGGGGTTATCGGCACGCTGATGGCCATGGAGGTGATAAAACTCATTACCGGACTTGGCGACCCGTTAATCGGACGTCTGCTGCTCTATGACGGACGGGCAGCCAAGTTCAGCGAGTTGAAATACCGCCGGAAGGACAATTAAACATCCGGGTGTTTGAACACCAGTGTCGCATTGGTGCCGCCAAAGCCGAAGGAATTGGAAAGCACCACACCCAAATCCACATTGTCGCGGCGTTCGCGCACGATGGGCATGTCGGCAAACTCGGGGTCAATCTCGAATATGTTGGCGCTTTCACAAATGAAACGATGCTGCATCATCAGGATGGAGAAAATCGCCTCCCAGACGCCGGTAGCGCCAAGGGAATGTCCGGTCAAAGATTTGGTGGCGGAGAAGGGCGGGCATTTGTCCTCGTTGCCGAACACTTCGCGCAGGGCTTCTATTTCCTTGCGGTCGCCCACCGGGGTCGAGGTGGCGTGGGGGTTGATATAGTCTACCGGTGCATCAACGGTTTCAAGCGCCATGCGCATGCAGCGCACCGCTCCCTCGCCTGAAGGGGCAACCATATCGTAGCCATCGGAGGTCGCTCCATAGCCGACAAGCTCGGCCAGAATATTGGCCCCACGCGCTTTTGCGTGCTCCATTTCCTCAAGCACCAGCACCCCGGCGCCACCGGCGATGACAAAACCATCGCGGTTTTTATCATAGGCGCGCGAGGCGACAAGCGGCGTGTCGTTGAAGTTTGAGGACATGGCACCCATGGCGTCGAACAGGTTGGACATGGTCCAGTGCAGGTCCTCGTGGCCCCCGGCGAATACCAGGTCCTGCTTGCCCATCTGGATTTGCTCGTAAGCGTTGCCGATGCAGTGCTTTGATGTCGCACAGGCTGAGGAAATTGAATAGTTGAGGCCGTGGATGCCCAAAGGCGTGGCCAGTGTCGCCGATGCAGTGGAACTCATGGCCTTGGGCACAACCGTGGGGCCGATGCGTTTGGGGCCGCGCTCAATGGTTGTTGCGGCAGCTTCCACAACGGCCTTGGTTGAAGGTCCCCCAGAGCCCATGACGATGCCGCAGCGCGGGTTGGCGCGATAGTCTTTTTCCTCAAGGCCGGCGTTGGCAATAGCCTCCTGAATGGCGATATAGTTCCAGGCGGCACCCTTGCCCATAAATCTTGTGGTGCGCCGGTCCAGAACCTCAAACGGGTCGGTGGCGGGAGTGCCATGCACCTGACAACGGAAATTGTACTTTACATAATCCTGGGCGATGCTGATGCCGGGACGGGCATTTTTAAGACTGTCCAAAACCTCAGAAACATTGTCCCCGATTGAGGAGACAATCCCCATTCCTGTCACAACAACTCGTCGCATATTGCCCTCTTGGATTTATTCACTTTGCGCATCATCCAAAACCTAATCGCTTGGGAACAGACCCACTCTTAAGTTCTTTGCTACATATATGACTTCACCATCAGCTTTTACAGTCCCCTCGGCGGTTCCATAAGGAACGGGCATACGGCGGTGGCCTTTGATATCAATCTGGTATTCAAGCAGTTTCTTGTCATTGGTTGCCTGACCCTTGAACTTGATTTCGCCGCCCACGGCACGCCCTTTGCCCGGGTCGCCCGACCAGCAAAGAAAAAACCCGACCATCTGCCAGAGCGCATCAAGGCCAAGGCAGCCGGGCATTACCGGATCATTGTGGAAATGGCAGGCGTAGAACCACAGGTCGGGATTGAGGTCGAGTTCAGCGCGCACCTGACCCTTGCCAAACTCGCCACCCTCACCGCTGATATGGGTAATGCGGTCAAACATCAGCATGGGAGGCAGGGGCAACTGGGCAAAACCTGGCCCGAACAATTTACCGTTACCGCTGGCGATAAGATCGTCATAGGTATAGGAATTTTTGCGTGGGGTCATGGACTTGCCTCTCATGCTTTTTCAGCTCTTTCTAGTAGAGGGCGGGGCATCAAGGGTCAACAATATTGAAGGCTTTGCACAGGGAGGCATTTAGCATGTCATGTGTAGTGCGCTTGTCTCCCCGGCCTAGTGCCGGTATAAGAAAAATACCCAAGGTCCGGGCAAAACCAGAAAACAAGAGTTGAACGTACCCCACACCATGCACAACCCGCTGGCATCCACACATCGCAGACACAAGTCGCGCAAGCCCTGCTTGATGGCTGTGCTGCGTATGGCAGGCCTCAGGCCAACACGCCAACGCATCGCCTTGGCCGAATTGCTGTTCACCGGCGGACATCGCCATGTGAGTGCTGAACAATTGCATATGGAAGCGGACGAGGCCGGGGTCCGGGTGTCACTGGCAACGGTTTATAATGCTCTGCACCAGTTCCGCAAATCGGGGCTGTTGCGCGAGGTCACGGTTGACGCGGCGCGTTCCTATTTTGATACCGACACTTCAGACCATCATCACTTTTTTGTCGAGGACGAGCAAAGGGTGATTGATATCCCCTCGGATTCCATCACCATCAAGGGCCTCCCCGATGCGCCAAAAGGCATGGAGGTCGCTCATGTGGACCTGGTGGTCAGGTTGCGCCGCAAGCCGAAATATCTTCGCAAATAGCTAGGTTCAGGACCCTGGCAGGCCGTTTGGTGCGGCCCGGAGTCCTGACCCTAAAACTTCTCGCCTGGATAAACACCCCAGATTTCGAACTGGGCGACATAACCTGAATAGCTGGCGCGCCCCTCGCCGGAGGGATTGCTTGCCGAAACCTGACAGAACCGGCCATCACATTTCTCAATGCGGACAAGGAATTTGCTCGACAGCCAGGCGCGCACCCGCGCTTCTGAATTATCGCGGGCGCGAAGCGCAACACGGGCAGTTTCATCCCAGGGGGCAATATAGCCCATGCGCCGTCCCGAAAGCAGGTTCTGGTGCACCCATCCTTCCTGCCCGTCCAGGTCACGAATTTTACGCCAGGTATCAAATTCCTGAATGATTTCAACGGGCAGGCGCGATTTCACATAGACCCAGGCCAGCTCGTAGCGCGTGCCGGGGCCAACCCGAACATTTATCGGCTCTGAGGTCAGGGAGACAAACCTGGGCAGGGGCAGGCCTGAAGCACCCAAGCTGTTCTGGGCCAGAGCAGGCATTTGCAGACCTGTCAGCAACAGAGCGGCAAGTACAATAGTTGACCTGCCAGAAACGGCTGGGACGCGCAGGAAACAAAAAAGCAGGCCGGTAATTGAGCGCCAGACTGATGCGGTGTCTTGAAACATATTTTTCCACGGGGGGCGGGTGTTTTTCTCTGACATAGTGTAATTACCTTAATGCACACTGAAAGGGCGCGCATGCGGACAAGGCAAATCTCAAAAAATTACTGCCTTCTGGCGCTCGGGGACTGCAAGGCATGAGCGAGCACAGGGCCGAAATATTTGTGACCAACCGACTGCCGGAACCGGTTGAAAGCCGGATGCAAACCCTGTTTGATGTGGAAATAAATCGGGACAACATCACTCTGAGCGCCAATGAATTACTGGAGCGCATCGGTACACGCAATGTGCTGGTCTCCTCCATAAACGACCCGCTGGACGCAGAGTTTATCGCCCGCCTGCCACAAAGCCTCAAACTTATTGCCCAGTTCGGCAACGGGGTGGACAATATTGATTTGGAGGCGGCCAGCAAAGCGGGCATCATCGTCACCAATACGCCAAGTGTTCTGACCGAAGACACTGCCGACATGGCCATGGCGCTCATTCTTTCGGTGCCGCGCCGGCTGGTGGAAGGGGCAGAACTGGTGGCGCGCGATGGAGACTGGCCGGGCTGGTCGCCCACATGGATGCTGGGGCGACGACTCGGCGGAAAGGCGCTGGGCATTATCGGGCTGGGACGCATCGGGGCGGCGGTTGCTGCCCGGGCCAAAGCATTCGGCCTTGATATTCACTATTATTCGCGTTCGCGACGTCCGGCGGAAATCGAAGAGGCGCTTGAAGCCACATATTGGCCTTCGCTGGAAGAAATGCTGGCCCATGTGGACATCGTTTCGGTGCACACACCCCACACCAAGGAAAGTTTCAACCTGCTCGACGCAAAGCGGTTGGAACTGATGAAGAAGGGGGCTTTTGTCGTCAATGTTTCGCGGCGCGAACTGGTGGACGAAGAGGCACTGGTGGCGCTGATTGAAGACGGGCACCTCTCCGGGGCGGGCCTTGATGTTTTTTCCCATAGCGAGGGCATCAACCCCGCGCTTTTGAAACTGGCCCGCGAGCATCGTGTGGTACTAACCCCGCACATGGCCTCCTCAACGCTTGAGGGGCGCATCGAGATGGGGGAGACGGTTATCCTGAACATCAAGATTTTCATGGATGGCCACAACCCGCCACACCGGGTGCTGATATAGAGGTCAGTATTTAGCGAGCGCTCCAAAAAGGGCGACTATTATCAAAAGTCCGCCCCCCAGGGCAAAAGGGTATCCAGAGCCAAACCCGGCTACAAGCAGCGGGGATGCCAGCGAGAACCAGACGCCGCAACTGTTTGTGTTCACCCAGTTTGAAGCCAGCCATCCGTACTCCCGAACATGAAAAACCCCGGCCATTACTGACCGGGGCTGAAACATTGTCAAACCAGTTTTTTGTGGTCACGCTGTCGAACCGAAAAACCGGCGGCCACTTTTTCTGAAAGCGCTCCGGTCAGTCGTTCTTGATTTCTTCGCCGCTGTCCTGATCGACGACTTTCATGGACAGGCGCACCTTGCCCCGGTCGTCAAAGCCAAGAAGCTTGACCCAGACCTTGTCGCCCTCTTTGACCACGTCGGTAGTTTTTTCAACGCGGCTCGGGGTGAGCTGGGAGATATGGACCAGACCGTCCTTGGGGCCGAAGAAGTTGACAAAGGCGCCAAAATCCACGGTTTTGACCACGGTGCCCTGATAGATTTCGCCAGCTTCGGGTTCATCGGTAATGGATTTGATCCATTTGATCGCCGCTTCAATGGAAGCCCCGTCAGCGGAGGCGATCTTGATGGTGCCGTCGTCGTCAATATTGACCTTGGCGCCGGTCTTTTCAACAATCTCACGAATGACCTTGCCACCGGTTCCGATAACTTCGCGGATTTTATCGGTGGGAATTTGCAAGGTTTCGATGCGGGGGGCAAACTCACCAACCTCGTCGCGGGCGGTGTCGAGCGCCTTGGCCATTTCACCAAGAATGTGGTTACGCCCTTCCTTGGCCTGAGCCAGAGCAGTTTGCATGATCTCTTCGGTGATTCCGGCGATCTTGATGTCCATCTGCAGGGAAGTGATGCCGTCTTTGGTGCCTGCGACCTTGAAATCCATGTCGCCGAGGTGATCCTCGTCGCCAAGAATATCGGAGAGGACGGCAAATTCCTCACCTTCCAGAATGAGGCCCATGGCGATACCCGCCACAGCTTTTTTCATGGGCACACCCGCGTCCATGAGGGCCAGCGAGGCGCCACAGACAGAGGCCATGGAGGAGGAACCATTGCTTTCAGTGATTTCTGAAACCACGCGCACCGTATAGGGGAACTCCTCGACAGAGGGGCGCACCGGGTTGATGGCGCGCCAGGCCAGTTTGCCGTGGCCCACTTCGCGCCGGGAGGTAAAGCCGGTGCGGCCCGCTTCACCCACCGAATAGGGGGGGAAGTTATAGTGCAGCATGAAATTCTGCTTTGAGGTGCCCTCAAGAGAATCAACGAACTGCTCGTCCTCGCCGGTGCCAAGGGTTGCCACCACCAGGGCCTGGGTTTCACCACGGGTAAAGATGGCTGAACCATGGGTGCGGGGCAGAACGCCGGCTTCAGCAACAATGGGGCGAACTGTTGCCAGATCGCGTCCGTCGATACGCTTTTTGGTATCAATAACCGCGCGGCGCACGATGCGTGACTGCAGGGTTTTGAAGACTGTTGAAATCTGCTCGGCTGTCCAGTCGCTTTCATCCAGAGCGGCAACGGCTTTGGCCTTGACCGCATCCACCGCTGCGTAACGCTCCTGCTTGTCGGTGTTTTTGTAGGCGGTGCGAAGGTCGTCCTCGATGAGGGAGAGCATTTCCCCTTCAAGAGCTGAAAGGTCTTCAGCGACAAATTCGCGGGGCTCTTTGGCAGCCATTTCGGCCAGCTTGATGATGGCTTCGATAACCTTGCCGGACTGCTCGTGGCCGAACATGACCGCGCCGAGCATGATTTCTTCGCTCAGTTCACTGGCTTCACTTTCCACCATGAGCACGGCATCCTGCGTGCCGGCCATAATCAGATCGAGCTGGCTGTCGTCGCGCTGATCAATGGGTGTGTTGAGCACATATTCACCATCGATATAACCAACGCGGGCAGCACCGATCGGCCCCATGAAGGGCACACCGGAAATTGTCAGCGCGGCGGAAGCGGCAACAAGAGCCAAAACATCGGGCTGGTTTTCCATATCGTGCTGAAGCACGGTGACGATGACCTGGGTTTCGTTTTTATAGCCCTTTGGAAACAGCGGGCGGATGGGCCGGTCAATAAGGCGGCAAATCAGGGTCTCGGCTTCGGAAGGGCGCGCTTCGCGCTTGAAATATCCGCCGGGGATCTTTCCTGCGGCATAGAATTTTTCCTGGTAGTTTACAGTCAGGGGAAAAAAATCAATTCCCGCCTTTGGTTCGAATGAACTGACAACAGTCGCCAGAACAACGGTTTCGCCCAGCGTCGCCAGAACAGCGCCATGGGCCTGACGGGCAATCTTGCCCGTTTCAAGGGTCAGTGGCTGGCCGCCCCAGTTCAGTTCGACTTTATGATGATCAAACATTTTATTTTTCTTTTCCATTCGTTCATTGAACAGGTCTCCCCGGATGGCAATCGACCTCTTTCGGTCAAAATCGCATGAAATTTCTGAGGGGAGGTTCGCTGTTCATATCCTGCGCTGACCCCGCGCCCCATGCGCGAGAACAAACCATTGCAGGCTTTTTTCGTTTGTTGGTGTTTCCCTGCAAAGCGGACTTCTTGCCCGGTACCCGAAATGGTCATTCTCTTTGAAAGAAACCGCAATTTTTGGGACGGCGCAGAAATTTCCGCGCCGATCCGGTGCCAAATACCGCTCTAGCGGCGCAAACCAAGCCGTTCAATCAGGCTCTTGTAGCGCTCTTCGTCCTTGCGCTTGACATAATCAAGCAAACGGCGACGCAGGGAGACCATTTTCAACAGGCCACGGCGGGAATGATTGTCCTTGCCATGGGCCTTGAAGTGCTCGGTGAGATTAACAATACGCTCGGTCAGAATGGCGACCTGGACCTCGGGAGACCCGGTGTCGGCATCTTTGATGGCATATTCCTTGATGAGCTCGCTTTTGCGCTCAGGTGTAATCGACATCTAAATATCCTTTCATTTCAAGGGATTATTGTCGCCCGCGTCCGGGATGTCGTCCAGTCCGGGGTCGGTAGTGCTTGCATTTAATGATGAAGCTGGTGCCCCTATAGGGCAAAACGGGTCCAAATGCAAAGCAAATTGGCAGGGAGTCCTTTTTTGCCAAAAGTCAGTGGGGCAAAATCACCCGTGAGGGCTTGAACTGGCCCTTGTCGACAAAGCCGATGGCCACCGCCTTGCCCTTGTGGCTGACCCAGGCGTCCTCCAGTTCAACGGGCGCGTTGGCTCCGGTCAAAAGAATGGCATTGCCAAAGCGGATGGTTGCCACCTGTCTTGCGTCGATGGGAATTTCGGGAACATCGGCCAGTCCGGCAGCAACAGGCAACAGCATTTTGTCGCGCTGTTCAGGGGAAGCGGCTTCGAATTCCTCCAGAGTGACTGCACAATCATCGGCAAACACACCGACCCGGGCACGATGGAGTGCGCCCACATGGCCCTTTGTCCCCAGTTCTTGTGCCAGGTCACGGGCCAGCGCCCGGATATAAGTGCCCTTGGCGCACTCAACTTCAAAGACGGAATTCTGTTCGTCGTGGGCGACAAGTTCGAAGCGGTCGATAAAAACCTGCCGGGGCGGCACCGCAACCTGTTCACCAGAGCGGGCCAAATCATAGGCGCGGGCACCATTGATTTTGATGGCAGAAAAGGCGGGTGGAATTTGGGTGATTTCGCCCTGAAACAGAGGCAGAGTGGCCTCAACGTCTGTTGAGGAGGGTCGCACATCGCTGGTTTCCAGCGTTTCGCCCTCGTCGTCATCAGTGGTTGTCGAACGGCCCCAGACAAGGCTGAACCGGTAGATTTTCACCCCGTCCTGCCCAAAGGGCACGGTTTTGGTGGCCTCGCCAATGGCGATGGGCAGGATGCCAGTGGCCAGCGGGTCCAGCGTTCCGGCATGCCCTGCCTTCTTGGCGTTCAACAGCCAGCGCACTTTGCCCACGGCTTCGGTGGAGCCCACATCATAGGGCTTATTGAGCACCAGCCAGCCGGAAATGTCGCGTTTGGTGCGTTTTTTCTGCACAGATTTCATTGGTTTTACAGCTTGCCGAACGCCACACCGCGCCAGCTCCAGCCGTTGGCCAGAACCGCCTCGCGCAAGGGATTTTTAAGTTCGCTTGAATTGAAGCGGTAATTATAAACTTGGCCGGGTTTGAATTCCTCGGTAAAAGCGTAGGCCGCGCCAAACGAGACTTCGCTTTTCTGACCACGAAACCCTGAAACCGCCAGAGACAGCGAGGGAATACCGGCCCGCCATTCAACGGAATATTCCTCGTCGACCGCCCTCACCTCGCGCTTGTCCTCATCCAACCGCATCTTGATAGCAAAGGTTTTTTTCAGACCGGCTTTGGCAAAAATCTCGTACCATTTGGCGTCGACAATTTTCCATTCGGCAACAAGGTCAACGCCGGGTTCATCGGAAAGAAAAATCCTGAAAGGGGCGCTGTCTCGATTAACCGCAAGAATGGCCTGTTTGAGGGCCTCGGGCGCAACGGCGGTAACTCCGGCTTTGGGGCGTTTGGTGCCGGTCAGAAAATCAAACAGTCCCATTATCTTCCTCTTCCATCAGGTCCCGAGACACCTTTTTTGAGCGCAGCAGGCTCTCAATCCGGTCGGCCTCGGCAAAGGTGTCGTCGACAAAAAAGCGCAACGAGGGTACATATTTCAGCGACAGACTTGAAGCGATGCCGCCGCGAATGAATTTTTTGTTGCGGTTAAGGGCGGCGGCAATTTCCTCCGCATTCTGCCCCCCCAGCGGCATGATATAGGCGCTGGCCAGTTTCAGGTCCGGGGTCATGCGCACTTCGGGCACGGTGATGGTGACGCCCAAGAGCACTTCGTCCTGAATATCCTCGCGCACCAGAAAGGCGCTAAGAGCGTGCCGCACCAGTTCGCCGACGCGCAACATGCGCTGAGAGGGGGCAGATGACTTGGATTTTCTGGTCATTTGGGGCCTGCAGACAAGTGGCGGGCAATATGGAACACAAGATATTTTGTTACAGAGACCGGGTGATTTCCTCAACTCTGAAACATTCAATCACATCGCCTTTGCGCATGTCCTGATAGTTCTCAAAGGCCATGCCACATTCCTGACCGGACTGGACATCTTTTACCTCGTCCTTGAAGCGTTTCAGGGTGGAGAGCTTGCCTTCGTGAATAACCACATCATCGCGAATGAGACGCACACCGGCACCGCGTTCAACGGTGCCTTCGGTCACCCGACACCCGGCGACCTTGCCCACTTTGGTAATGTTGAACACTTCCAGAATTTCAGCATTGCCGAGGAATGTCTCACGTATTTCGGGCGAAAGCAGGCCGGACATGGTGGCTTTGACGTCGTCCACAAGGTCGTAGATGACGTTGTAATAGCGAATTTCGATGCCGTCGCTACGGGCCAGTTCGCGAGCCTGTTTGTTGGCGCGCACGTTAAAGCCGATAATAACTGCACCCGAGGCCTTGGCCAGCGTAATGTCGCTTTCGGTGATGCCACCGGCAGCAGACATGAGTATCTGGGCGGACACCTCTTCAGTTCCCAGTTTTTCAAGAGCGCTGACGATGGCTTCGACCGAGCCCTGCACATCGGCCTTGATGACCAGCGGTACGCGGGACATCTCGGAGGCCTGAAGCTGGCTCATCATCTGCTCAAGGGAGGTGACGCCGGTGCCACCGGTGCGCTCACGCAGAGCGCGTTGGCGATATTCGGTGACCTCGCGGGCCCGCGCTTCACTTTCAACAACGGCAAAGCGGTCCCCCGCTTCGGGAACACCGGAAAAACCGAGTACTTCGACGGGAGACGAAGGACCGACTTTTTTTACCTGGTCGCCCTTGTCGTTTATCAGTGCCCGCACCCGGGCCCATTCGGACCCGGCAACAACGATGTCTCCCACGGCCAGTTCACCCTGCTGTACCAGCATGGTGGCAACCGCGCCACGGCCCTTGTCGAGCTTGGCTTCGATAACCAGCCCTTCGGCCCGGCCCGTGGGGCGTGCCTTGAGTTCGAGCAGTTCGGATTGCAGGACAATGGCGTCGAGCAATTTGTCCAGGTTAGTGTGCTTTATGGCAGAGACCTCCACCTCCAGCACATCGCCGCCCATGGTTTCAACAAACACTTCGTGCTGCAGCAACTCGTTGCGCACCCTTGAGGGATCGGCTTCGGCCTTGTCGATTTTATTGATGGCCACGATGATAGGCACTTCAGCAGCCTTGGCGTGTTTGATGGATTCTATGGTCTGGGGCATGACGCCATCGTCGGCGGCAACCACCAGCACGGCGATGTCGGTAGCCTGAGCCCCGCGGGCGCGCATGGAGGTGAACGCCTCATGGCCCGGTGTATCAAGAAAGGTGATCATGTGGCCATTCTTTTCCACCTGATAGGCGCCGATATGCTGGGTTATGCCCCCGGCTTCACCGGACACCACGTTGGCCTCGCGCAAGGCGTCAAGCAGCGAAGTCTTGCCATGGTCCACATGGCCCATGATGGTGACAACGGGGGGCCTTGTTTGGCGCTCGGTATCATCTTCATCAGCGATATCGGCAAAAAGACCCTCTTCCACATCCGATTCGGCAACACGTTTTACGGTATGGCCCAGTTCGGTGGCGATAAGCTCGGCGGTATCGGTATCAAGAATATCGTTGATAGTGGCCATCTGTCCCTGCTGCATGAGCAGTTTGATGACATCAACCGAACGCTCGGCCATGCGGTTGGCCAGCTCCTGAACGGTGATGGCCTCAGGAATTGTGACTTCGCGGGAGATTTTTGGCTGCGGCTCACGCGGCTTGCCGCGCTGCTTGTCGCGACGGCGGCGCATGGCGGCCAGAGAAGGGGCGCGCTCGTTGGGATTGAGCGCCGAGGTGACAGTCAGGCGCCCGCGATTGCGGTTTGCGTCGCCCGGCGAGCGGCGGCTTGGTTGTGGGCGCGCACTGCGGCGGGCGCGTTCCAGTTCCTCACGGCCAACAAGTTTGCCCTTTTGCGGCGCACCTGCCGTACGGCGCGTGCGCCCGTCTTCCTCGCCCGGGGGCGGAGGGGGAGGCATATCCGGCACGACCTGTTCTGGCTCAGGAGCGGCGGCGGTTTTGGCGGGCTTTTTTGCCACCTCTTGTTGTTTTTCAGCTTCAATGGCCTTTGTGGCCTCTTCAGCTTCAAGGCGCTTTTTGTTTTCCAACTCTTCACGAACAGAGCGGCGGCGCACATCCTCTTCTTCGCGGCGGCGATTGTCCTGCTCTGCTTTGGCTGTTTCATCAGCCTGACGGGAGGCCGCCTCCTGCAATGCGCGGGCGCGGGCCAGAGCTTCCTGACTGGTCAGGCCGGAACGAGCTGGTTCTGCCGCTTTTGAAGGCGCGGGGCGCCGGGCAGGCGGACGAGCGGCGGGGGTCGCATTGGCACCATGGGGACGGGCCCCGGCACCTGGAGTTACCACGCGGCGGGTGCGGCGCTCCACCACAACAGAGCGGGTGGAGCGCGAAACCATAGGACGACCGGACCCGACCGGACCACCCTTTAGGGAAAGGGTTTTTTTGCCGGGGGCATTGGTTGTTTCTTTCGACTTATCGTCTTTATCAGTCATCTATTTTTCGTCTCGTCTCGTTCGCCGGAGCCAAATAACGGGAGAGGTTTTTCACCCGCAACAAAGCCGAATTTGCCGCAGCACCGACAGTCAGCGCTGCGTGTATCACATTTTCCTGCCCCAAAGCCAAACCCAATTGTGCCGAGGTCAGAATATCATAGTGGGGCACCTGTTGTTCCTGAGCAGAACTGCGCAGTGCCACAGCCATTTTTCGTCGTCCGTCCGGAGCCGCATCCGAGGCGGTAAGCAGGGCAATAACCGTTTCGCCGGCAATCGCGGATTTCACCCGTGTTGCGCCGGTCTGGAGCTGCCCCGCCTTGCGCGCCAGACCCAATGCACCCATCACGCGCTGTTCTAACCGCGTCTTGGTGATTTGTGCAAGGTCTTGTGGTACCTTCACCGGTTGTTTCAGTGAACGGGCAAAGACATTTTTTTGGGCGGCCTGCTCCACAGCCTCAATGGAAAAACCAATCCAAACGCCGCGCCCCGGGGCTTTGGCGTCGATATCGGGCACTATTTCACCACCCGGCCCCAAGGCAAAGCGCACAAGTTCTGCGACCGGCAACACCGTGCGGCTCAGCGCGCACTGCCGGGTAAGCTGCTTTTCTTTTGCCCTTCGGGCGGGGGTGAGCGGTGGCTCTGCGGTCTGGGTGATTTCGAATGTCCTGTGTCGGTTAAGTTCAAATCAGTGCATGCGCGGCACCTGCATACCGGGCTTCATTTTGTTTTTCCGGAGCGTTGTCTAAACATGTCAGGTTTTGCCTGATGCTGTTTCAACGGGTTCTGAAGCCTGCCCCTCAGCGCTGTCGTCAGGTGTGCCTTCGTCTTCGTTCTCGCTCTCTGGTTCTTCAGTAATCCATCCGGCGATAAGGCGTGCCTGCATAATCATCAGTTCAGCCTCTTCCCGGCTGATGGGCAAATCGGCAAACGTCCCTTCGAATTTTTTGCTTTCTCCGTCCTTGCGCTCAACCCAGCCCACAAGGTCATCGGCGGCGTAGCCGGCAAAATCCTCAATGGTTTTGACATCATCTTTGCCCACGGCCACCAACATGGCGGCGGTGAGACCTTCAATCTGGTAAAGCTCGTCAGAAACACCAAGTTTTATGCGTTCATCATCCTGAGCCTTTTCGATAGCGTCGAGATATTCGGCAGCGCGGGTCTGGATTTCAACGGCAGTATCGGCATCAAAACCTTCAATCATCGAAATTTCAGCGGGTTCGACAAAAGCAACTTCCTCAACAGAGGAAAACCCTTCCGAAGCGAGAAGCTGGGCCACCATCTCATCAACATTGAGAGATTCCATAAACAGTTCAGAGCGCTCGACAAATTCTTTCTGGCGACGTTCGGACTCTTCAAGTTCGGTGAGAATATCTATGTCCCAGCCAATGAGTTGGGATGCCAGGCGCACGTTCTGGCCGCGCCGGCCAATGGCAAGGGAAAGCTGCTCGTCAGGAACCACAACCTCGATACGCTCGGCCTGCTCATCAAGCACCACTTTGGCGACTTCGGCCGGTTGCAGAGCTGAGACCACAAGGTCGGCAATGTTTTCAGTCCAGGGAATAATGTCGATTTTTTCGCCCTGAAGCTCCCCAACGACCGCCTGCACACGAGAGCCGCGCATACCAACACAAGCGCCCACGGGATCAATGGAGCTGTCGGACGAGGCAACGGCAATTTTTGCGCGCGAACCGGGGTCACGGGCGATGGAGCGGATGGAAATGATACCGTCATAGATTTCGGGTACTTCCTGCATGAACAGCTTGGCCATGAACTGGGGGTGAGTACGCGAGAGGAAAATCTGGGGACCACGCTGTTCGCGGCGCACATCAAAAATCAGCGCCCGGACCCGGTCGCCATAGCGAAACTGTTCGCGCGGGATCAGTTCGTCACGCCGGATAATGGCTTCGCCACGCCCCAGGTCAACAATGACATTGCCATATTCGACCCGCTTGACCGACCCGTTGACGATTTCGCCCACCCGGTCGCAATACTCATTATACATGCGCTCGCGCTCGGCATCGCGTACCTTTTGCACAATCACCTGTTTGGCCGACTGGGCGGCGAGCCGCCCGAATTCCATCGGGGGAAGCGGCTCGGATATATAGTCGCCAAGCTGGGCGGCATCGGTTTTTTCTTTTGCATCCTCAAGGGAAATCTGACGACCATGTTCCTCGACATTTTCCACAATTTCGAGCAGGCGCCACAGGCGCATTTCGCCGGTTTTGGGGTTGATTTCAGCCTTGACTTCGGTTTCAGCGCCATAGCGGGTGCGGGCGGCCCGGGCGATGGCTTCTTCCATCGCATCGATTACGATCATGCGGTCGATGGACTTTTCACGGGCTACCGCATCGGCAATCTGCAAGAGCTCAAGCCTGTTGGCTGAAACTGACATTAGTTGGTCTCCTCTGGATTTTGGGTAACTTGTTCCACATCCGGACTCTCCAGCGTGGTATCGTTTTCCTGTTCACGACGGGCGGCTTCAAGCAACCGGTCGGTTAAAATCAACTTGGCCTCGGCGATATCGGCCAGCGGCAGGACAGCGGCGGGGTCTGCCCCCTCGGGTACATCAGGCAGAATGATGGTCACAAAGGTGCCGTCGGTGCCCTCAATCACCCCACGAAAGCGTTTGCGGCCGTTTATCATATGGGCCAGTTCAATGCGGGCCTCGTGCCCGGCCCAGCGCTCAAAATCGCGGGCGCGCACCAATGGCCGGTCCACACCGGGGGAAGACACCTCCAGGTGATAGGCTTTGTTGATGGGGTCTTCCACATCGAGGGCCGGAGAAAGTTCCTGGCTGAGTTCCTGACAATTGGCAATGGAAAACCGTCCGTTTTCATCCTCGGCCATAATCTGCAGGGTACAGCCATTGTCGGGCAGAACTTTTACCCGCACCAGAAAAAAGCCGAGGTCACGCGCCACCGGCTCAACGATGGCGGCGATGCGCTGTTCCTGCCCGGTTTCTCTTATGTAGCGCCTGGTATCGTTCACGTCTGTTCACTCGTCAATTGCCCTGAGGGGCATTTGTTTTGCCTTACGGGGCCGTATCATGGCTGTTGCAAGGCAACAAAAAAGAGCGGGGCCGGTTGGCGCCCACTCTCTGGTTAACCCTGAGATGTTGGGCCGTGATATAGACCCATGTGGCGCATAATTCAAGCCAAGACTTTTGACCCCTTGCGCTCGAAGGTGAAATAGAAGCTTTTGTTGCGTCCCTCGCGGCGCGCCTTTTGCTCATAACGGGTTGATTGCCACCCGGAAAAAGGGATGTGCCAGCTTCCCGGCGGGCATGGGGGCCACTCAAACCCCTCATGGCGCAGGATATGCGCCAACGTCCAGTTGGCATAGTCCTCTATGTCGGTGGCAAAACGAAAGAATCCCCCCGGTCGGATGATGCGGGCCATCTCATCAAGGGTGGTCATTGATACAAAGCGGCGCTTGTGGTGTCGGCTTTTGGGCCAGGGGTCGGGATAAAGCAGATAGAGGCCATCAATGGAATTGTCGGGCAGAACCTGAAGAAGCCTAAACGCATCCTCAGTAAACAGAGAGATGTTTTTGAGATCCTGCTCGGCAATTTTTTGCAGCATCTTGCCGATGCTGCCGGTGAAAACCTCACATCCGACAAAGCCGGTTTCGGGGTTTTCCTCTGCCAATCGTGCCAGATGTTCGCCGCCGCCATAGCCGACTTCGATGATGCGCTGTTTTGCGGTCTCCCCGAATAACAGGGTGGGATCAATTTCGCCTTCTGCAGGCAGGTTGACCTGGAGCTGCGGCAGCAATGTTTCAAAAAGGACCTGCTGGCCCCTGTGCAGGCGCTTGCCCGACACCCGGCCAAAAAAAGCCCGATGCTGGCGCTTTCCAGATTCTGCTGTTTTTGTTGGCCGGCTCATTATGGCGCGATTTAGCGCTTCAGGCTCTGCTAAGCAAGCAAGGCTCTAGTTTTTCAGAAATGCCTTGAGCTCTTTGGCAAGGTCAGTTCTTTCCCAGGAGAATGTTCCACCACGACCCGGCTTACGGCCAAAATGTCCGTAGGCTGCAGTTTTGGCGTAAATGGGCTTGTTCAAATCCAGATGTTTACGGATGCCGCTGGGGGAGAGATCCATGACCTGGCCCAGAATTTTTTCGATGGCATCATCCTCAATAGTTCCGGTGCCATGGGTATCCACATAGATGGAAAGAGGCTGAGCCACGCCAATGGCATAGGAGAGCTGGATTGTGCAGCGCTCCGCCAGTCCGGCGGCCACAACATTCTTGGCCAGATACCGGGCCGCATAAGCCGCGGAGCGGTCAACCTTGGTGGTGTCCTTGCCTGAAAACGCCCCCCCGCCATGGGGAGCTGCGCCGCCATAGGTATCAACGATTATCTTGCGGCCCGTGAGGCCCGCATCGCCATCGGGACCGCCGATGACAAACTTTCCTGTCGGGTTGATATACCAGGTACAGTCTTTTGCTATGGGCAGCCCTTCAAGCGCTTGCCGGATAACCGGCTCAACAACCGAGCGTACCCTGGCTGAATCCCAGCTTTCATCCATATGCTGGGTGGACAGAACAATCTGGGTTACCTCTTTTGGCGCTCCATCCACATAGCGCACCGTAATCTGGCTCTTGGCGTCCGGCCCCAGCCTGCCCGCCTCGCCCGTGCCGGATTTTCTCGCCTCAGCCAGAAGTTCAAGAATCCTGTGGGCGTAATAGATGGGCGCCGGCATCAGAGCAGGGGTCTCGGTGCAGGCATAACCAAACATGATGCCCTGGTCGCCGGCGCCTTCGGTACCCTGCCGGTCGGCGGCATTGTCTACCCCTTGTGCAATGTGGGTGGACTGGAAATGCAGCAGCACGTCTATTTTGGCGCTTTTCCAATGAAACCCGTCCTGCTCATAGCCGATATCACGGATGGCGCGGCGGGCAGCACTGCGGAACTTAGCCGGATTGATTACATTTTCGCCTTTGCCATTCTGTTTGATGAGTGAGGCAGGCACACGCACTTCCCCGGCAATTACAACCTTGTTGGTAGTCGCCAGCGCTTCGCAGGCTACCCGGATATCCGCCGGGTCGGTACCGGTTTTTCTGGCCTCCTTATAGACCATGTCAACGATTTCATCACAAATGCGGTCGCAGACCTTGTCCGGGTGTCCCTCGGATACCGATTCGGAGGTAAAAAGATAGGAAGCCCTGGCCACAATTTTCCCCAATGCTATTTCGAGTTCCGCTTGCCCAAAGACCGGGAAGAAAGACACCGGCCGATGTCGGTTCCTGTTTATATAGCAATAGTTAAGCCAGACATAAAGAAAGGTTTATATGTTTTTACCGATGGGAGATGCGCCTCTTGTCCCACATAACAATGACAACTCCGAACATCAGTGCAAAAAGAAACGGCCAGTTGGTCCATTTAGAGAAGAAGGTGTGGGCGATACGCCGGGGCATGGTCACGTCAATCACGCCAATCTCAGCAGGGGTGAGAACGTTCTGCAGACGGCCCAGCGGATCGATCAGGGCGGTGAAACCGGTATTTGCGACCCGCACCATGGGAATACCATGTTCGGCAGCCCGGACCCGGGCGAAATGAAACATCTGGGCGGGACCAATGGAGCCATCGAACCAGCCGTCATTGGTGACGTTGAGGATAAACTGCGCCTTATCAACACCTTCCCCCAGGTCACCGGAAAAAATCGCCTCATAGCAGATGAGGGGTAAAAATTCCGGTGTGGTGGGGGTCCGCATCAGGCGGCGCGCCTCTCCCGCGGTCCAGCCGCGGGCCCCGGGCACAAACTGGGTTACGCCAAGGGCCTGAAAAAAGGACTTGAAGGGCAGATATTCGCCCACCGGCACCAGGTGGGTCTTGTCATAAGTGCTCACAATTTCGCCGTCAGCGTTGATGGCAAGAATAGAATTATAATCTGCGCCCCCTTCTGTTGTCGCCAGCGCATCACGGCGGGGCATGCCGGTGAGCAGGGTTGTGCCCGGGGGCAGCATGGCAGCAATATCAACCAGCGCGCCGGGATAATCGCCAAGGAAAAATGGCAGGGCTGATTCGGGCCAGACCAGATGGGTTATGCCGGTCAGCCCGGTGTCGGCGGGGCCGGTCCTGCTGTCAGACAGCGAGAGCAACCTGTCGAGCACAAACTCCCGGGCACCGGGCCGCCACTTGTCGGCCTGACTGATATTGGGCTGAACAAGTCGCAGGCGCATATCATTACGTTCGGCAACTTGAATGGTGTTGAGACGATATTGCCCAAAGCCGAGCTGGGCTGCCAGCACAACGAGAGCGGCAAAAAACGGCATCAGCCTTGCTGTAAGCGCCCGATCATCCGCAGGCCAGACAAGGGCTGGAGTAAGGGCGATGAGAGCGGCCAAAATTGTCAGCCCGTAAACGCCGACGAGGGCGGTGAGCTGCATCATGGTTTCATTGGCGGTGAGTGCATAACCCAGTAAGTCAAAGGGAAATCCGGTAAACAGATGTCCGCGGGCGAATTCAGCAGCGCTCAGGGTTATGGCCAGCACAACAATGCGCAAGGGGGAGTTGTACCAGAACAGGTGGGCGATAGCACTGGCAACCCCCCAGAACAGGGCCAGGGCCGCAGCCATGGCAAGTACCGCCACCGGCATGAGGGCAAGCATAATACCCCCGTCGACAAAAAATGCGGCACCGACCCAGTGAATAGCCACAAGAAAATAGCCCAGACCGAAAAAGAAACCAATAAAAAAGGCAGACCCGAACAGGCGCTTCCAGCCGCTGCCCGTCTCGGCGCCATCAAGGCACCAGACCCAGAGCGGCAAAGCCACGAACAGGGCGGGCAGGAAAAAGAGGGGTGGCATTGAAAGAGCTGCAACCGCCCCGGCCAGAGCCATGAGCAGCGCCCGGCGCCACCCATAGGCAAGAATACAAAACTGTGCCAATCGGGTCATGGATTAACTACCAGGTTTTTTGCTACAAGAGACATTGCCCGGAGCCTATTGTGCGTATCGGGTTTAATCCATGCCCGGCTGAAGACGGCGTGCCGTTATTCAGCGGCAGTTTGGTCGGCGGAGGCCGCTGGCACTGGCCGGGCCTTGGAAACCACGCGCAGATTGCGTGGACGGCGTACAATGCGCACCCGGCGCACCCGGCGGGGATCGGCCTGAAGGATTTCAAACTCAAAGCCCTTCATCTTGGTGATGACTTCACCTTTTACGGGAACCCGATCAATCAACGAGAAAATCAACCCACCAAGAGTATCAACTTCTTCCGATATTTCGCCGGGGTCAAACTGAGCGCCCATAACTTCGCGCAATTCCTCAAGGTTGGCCCGTGCATCGGCACAATAAATATTTTCAGCCTCTTTGGTGATCAAGGCGGCATCAAGATCATCATGCTCGTCTTCTATGTCGCCAACAACCGATTCAAGCAGGTCCTCAATGGTGACCAGTCCGTCGGTGCCACCATATTCATCAACAACGATGGCCATGTGCAGCCTTGTGGCCTGCATGGATTGCAACAGGTCGGCCACCGGCATAGAGGGCGGAACAAACAGCAGTTTTCGTACCAGGTCCAGATTGTTCAACTTGCGCTTGAGGGCGGGGTTGAGCATTTTAATGGGCGAGCCGTTGGGCTTTTCAACCGGTGCCGTCAGGTGCAACAATGCATCCTTGATGTGAATCATGCCGACAATGTCATCAAGGGTCTCGGAGTAAACCGGCAGGCGTGAGTGGCCTGATTCGCGCAGTTTCTGCACAGCCTCGCCAAGGGTCTCGTTCTCGTCGGCAGCCTCGATATCGGCACGTGGAACCATGACCTCTTCAACTCGCATCTCCGCAAGTTTGAGGACATTGGCAAGCATGGAACGCTCGCCATCGCTAAAGGCCGTATCCTGAGCACTATCAAGCAGGGCAAAGCGAAGATCGTCGCGCAGGGTCAGCCTGTTTCCTGTCAGAATTGATTTTATCCGGTCCCAAAACCCGGGCTCGTCGGCTTCTTCAGCTTCAAGAGAATTTGTTGTGTCGCCATTCAGCTTGCTGATCGGGCGATGCGGCCGGGACGCCGCGGCGGTAGACTGGTCGCTGTCGTTCATGGCTGTGAACCGTTCCTTGACGGTCTTTTGTCTCCATTTTTCGGGGCCCGCGCAACATGGCGAACCACCAGTTAAACCTGATAGGGGTCGGGGACCCCAAGGCTTGAGAGTATCTCTGTTTCGAGGCTCTCCATCAGGCAGGCCTCATTATCAGTCAGGTGATCATACCCCAAAATATGAAGAAATCCATGAATAACAAGATGCAAATAATGGTGTTCGAAGGGGATTGGACCGGCCTGTGCCTCGCCAGCAACAGTCTGGCGCGCCAGAACAATGTCACCAAGAAGTCCAGAAAGAGGAGAAAACGGTTCTATCTGGGGGAACGAGAGCACGTTGGTGGACTGGTCTTTGCCGCGCCATTTTTTATTGAGTTGCTTCTGGCGGATATCATCGGTCAGAACAAGCGCCAGTTCGGACGGGCCGGTGGCTCTTGCCCCGCTTTGCTCCAAGGCGCAAAAAATTGCCTCCCGGGCCAGCTCCTCAAGCCTGGGTATGGCAAGAAGCCCGGCCCAGCCAGGATCGGCAACAACAACATCAATTTCAAGAGGAAACAAAGCCTTGGTCAGGGTGCAGAGCCTTTGGATGAGTTGGCCGAAGGGGTCACAGCGCCAGTGTTTTGCCCCTTTTCATATTGCTGGTCGTAGGCCCTGACGATGCGGGCAACCAGCGGATGGCGCACCACATCTTCATGGGAGAACCGGCTGACATGGATGCTTTCAAGCCCGGTGAGCAGATCGAGCGCCTCTACCAACCCCGATGACTGCCCCCGGGGCAGGTCAACCTGGCTGGGGTCGCCGGTAACGATCATCGAGGAGTTTTCGCCCATACGGGTGAGGAACATCTTCATCTGCATGGGTGTGGTGTTTTGCGCTTCATCCAGAATGATCACCGCATTGGACAGAGTGCGTCCGCGCATGAAAGCCAGCGGAGCCACCTCGATAATACCCGAGTTCAGGCCGCGCTCGACATTTTCAGGGTGCATCATATCATGCAGCGCATCATAGAGAGGGCGCAGATAGGGATCGACCTTTTCTTTCATGTCGCCGGGCAGGAACCCAAGCCTCTCGCCTGCCTCAACCGCCGGGCGCGAGAGAATTATACGCTCAATTTCGCCGCGCTCCAGAAGGCTGGCGGCGTAAGCGACCGCCAGATAGGTCTTGCCGGTGCCTGCCGGGCCAATGCCAAACACCAGATCATTGTTGCTCAAGGCCCGGGTATAGGCATCCTGAGCCGGGGTGCGGGCAACGATTGAGTTTTTACGTGTTGCAATCTGGGCCATACGAACCCGACCGCGCTTTTTTTTGGCCGGCGGGTCCAGGTGAGCATTGTCGCTGATGACCATGCGGATGGTGGCGCCCACATCGCCAATTTCCACCTTTTCCCCCTCTTCAAGCCGGTCGTAAAGCGATTCAAGTACGCGGCGGGCCTGATCCAGGGCATCGGCAGGGCCCATGAGCAAAAGGTGATTACCACGCGGGGTAATATGCACGCCAAGGCGCTGTTCAACCAGAGCGATGTTCTGATCGAACTCCCCATAAAGCTCAGAAACCAGCCTGTTATCGTCAAAGGCCAACTCAACCTGGGAAGAACTTGCAGAACTCATATGCGCCGAAGATTGAGCCAATCTCTGGGACAGGTTTTTACTCAAACTTCAGGCGCTCCGTATTGACTGGCGGGGTTGGTCCGCTTGACGGGGATTATCGGGCTTCCCTGAGGGTTTGGCAAGCTGTTCGCCGTAAAGTGAGTTTTGCCCGGCGGATTTAATGCCCAGGGACACAATCTGCCCGATAAGGGAGAGGTCCGCATCCACATGCACGGCCTGCAAAAAGGGAGAGCGACCGGCAAGCTGACCGGGTTTACGCCCCGTTTTTTCAAGCAGAATATCCATTGTTTTGCCAACACAGCTATGGTTGAAGGCAAGCTGGTATTCGTTAATGAGCTTTTGCAATTCCAAAAGACGCTCCGAAGCAATGTGAGGCTCAACCTGCCCCTCCAGCGAAGCGCCGGGGGTGCCCGGCCTTGGAGAATATTTGAACGAATAGGCCGAAGCATAACCGACCTCTTTGACCAAAGAGAGTGTATCTGCAAAATCGGCGTCGGTTTCACCCGGAAAGCCAACAATAAAATCCCCCGACAGGGCAATATCGGGACGGGCTGCGCGAATCTTTTCAATGATTTTAAGATAATGCGCGCGGGTATGCCTGCGGTTCATGGCCTTGAGAATGCTGTCCGAACCACTTTGCACGGGAAGATGCAGATAGGGCATCAGCTCGGGCAGGGCGGCGTGGGCGGCGATGAGCGCATCATTCATATCCCTTGGATGAGAGGTGGTGTAGCGCAGACGGTCAAGGCCTTCGATTTTGGCAAGCTCGAACAGCAATGCAGCCAGTCCGGTGTCGGCCCCATCAAGGCCCTGCCCATGATAGGCGTTCACATTCTGCCCCAGCAGGGTGATTTCGCGCACCCCCGCCTCAACCAGAGCCTTTGCTTCGGCAACAATCCGGGAAACCGGGCGGGAGGCCTCGTTGCCTCTGGTATAGGGAACCACGCAGAACGAACAGAATTTGTCGCACCCTTCCTGGACAGTAAGAAAGGCGGTCAGTCCACGGGCGATGGTTGCCTGTTTTGAGGCCTGGGGCAGATAGTCAAACTTGTCCTCTTCGGGAAAATCCGTGTCGACCACGTGCTCGTTTTTTGCCCTTTGCACGAGGTCTGGCAGGCGGTGATAGGATTGAGGGCCAAAAACCAGATCAACCACCGGCGCACGTTCGATAATCTCCTCGCCTTCGGCCTGGGCCACGCACCCCGCAACACCTATCATGGTGGGTTTGCCCTGCCCGGCGCGTCTGTCGCGCAGCTTTTTAAGGCGCCCCAATTCGGAAAACACCTTTTCAGAGGCTTTTTCGCGAATATGGCAGGTGTTGAGAAGCACCAGGTCGGCCTCCTCCATATCTGCCGTGACCACATAATCGCGGGGCGCCAGCGCATCGGCCATGCGCTCACTGTCATAGACGTTCATCTGGCAACCATAGGTTTTGATGAACAGTTTTTTGGTCTTTGTGGCCATGGGAGCGGGTTTTCAGCTATCCGGATTGAAACGTGAACGCGGGTTGTTATCAAAAAAAGTCAGAAGGCGCCAGCATGCTTGGAGTCAATTACATCCACCGCCCCGCATCGGTGAGTTTTTCTCCCCGGTTCAAGGCAACCAGCATGCGGCGCACTTCATTTTCTGCCTGCTGGGAAATGGCCTTGCGATTGGCTCCTTCGGCGAAGGGCATGGGCTGACCAAAGGCAACAGTCACATCCCTTGTGCCGCTAACCAGAATGTCCCAGATGTTTTCGCGAATGCTCTTGGCCTGTATCCAGGCGATAAGCGAGCGCTCGGTTCGGGTGATGGGCAGGCCCTGAAGGTGCGTGTAGGCAATGGTCACGGGCTGAATGCACACATATTTTGCTCCCGCTTCAATCATGGCTTTCTGGGCTGAGGCAATGAGACCGGAGCGAAACGGCATCACATGGGTGCCGATATCGGGTTGTCCCTCGGCAAACAGGCATACGGCACCACCATCGGCCATGCGCCGCGCCATCTCACCGGGCGCATTGCGGGCGGCATCCTTGGCTGAAGAGCTGACATAAATTGTCCTTTGCAGGGCAGAAAACAGGCCCACAACCGGCATTTTTGCCAAATCCTCCTTGGCCACAAAGGTGACGTCGGCAACCGAGCCGATAGCGATTATGTCAGTCCAGGATATATGGTTGGCAACGACAAGGGTCGCACGCCCGTTTTCCGGCTCACCGATAAGATTGACATGCAACCCCAGAAAGTGGGCGGCCAGCCGGTGGAAGGCTCTGGGCAAAAAATTCCAGCCCGGCAGACCGAGGCGCACAATCAGCCACTGAAGAGGAACACCAACAATCACAAACGGCACGATGACAAAAAAGAAAAATACCAGACGGCGTATCATTTACTCTTTCTCCGGTTTGTCAGCATCGTATGCGCCCGGCACTGTATCACTGAGCGGCACCGCATAAAGTTCAAGGCGATGGTCGACCAGCCGATAGCCCAGGCGGCGGGCGATCAGCTCCTGAATGGCTTCAATTTCCTCGTTACGAAATTCAATGACTTTTCCGGAACGGATATCAATGAGATGGTCGTGATGCTCATCGGGGATGGGCTCGAAACGGGCCCGTCCATCTTTGAAATCATGTCTGGTAACAAGACCTGTCTCCTCAAAAAGATTGAGGGTGCGGTATACTGTGGACAGGGAAATGCCAGCGTCAATGGCAGAAGCGCGCTGGTAAAGCTCCTCCACATCGGGATGGTCAGAGGATTTTTGAATGACCTGAGCTATGATACGGCGCTGGTCGGTCATGCGCATACCACGGGCGGCGCACTGCTCCTCAAGGGACTGTTCGATATCTGACTTCCGGTTCAATGCGCTCACCTGCCAAAAAAGGAGATTTACTTTATCAGTTTAGTCGAGTTCGCACCGCATCACCAGCGCGGTGGCCGGGGTGCCGTCTTTGAGCGGATAATATCCTTCGCGTTTGCCCACTTCCTTAAAACCAAAACGCCGGTAAAGGGCAATGGCTGACCCGTTGGCTTCGTCAACCTCCAAAAACATGCGTTCAACCGGCGTGGTCTGCAGGTCATCAAATCCGGCGCGCAGCAATGCGGCACCCAGACCCCGGGCACGCCATTTTGGCGCAACAATGATTGAGAGCAGTTCGGCCTCATCTCCGGCCACCTGCAAAACCATAAAACCCGCTATGCGCCGCCGGGCATCGCATGCCACGTAGAGAGGTGTTTTGTCGGGAGTGGCGATATAGGCTCCAAGATCAGCTTCCGACCAGCCATGAAAAAACGCAGAACCGTGCAGGCGGGCGAGGTGTTTTGCGTCAGCCATGATGCCCGGTTCCACATGCAGGCCCGCCGGGGCCATCCAGATTTTCATTTGCGCATCACCTTCTGGCAATCCGCTTTTTTGTCTGCGGCTTGGCGTCCGCCGCCCGGATATAGGTGGGGACCGGGGGGAACTCTTCGGACTCAGCATTCAGGGCAAACTCGGCCAAAAGCGCAATATCAACCCTGGGATCGCTGACAAGATGGACCCCTAGCATATCATATTGCGCCTTCGCCTCTGCATGTGGCAAAACCACCGCTTCGTCAAGAGGTTTGCCGGGGGCGGAAAAGCGCTGGGCATAGGCCTCGGAGCGTCGCGCGTCCAGAACAATGGCAATGGGATTCCTGTTGGAAGCAGGGGCCTGAAGAGACAGGGCAAACAAGTTGGGAATGCCCAGGACCCTGATACCAAGCGCAAGGCCCAGACCCCGGGCGGCGGAAATACCGATGCGCAAGCCCGTGAACGAGCCGGGGCCGGTGGTCACCGCGATGCGGGTCAGGTCGGAATAGGCCAGATTGTTCTGTTCAAGAAAAGAGGCAAGCCGGACAAAAAGAATTTCTGCGTGGCCTGTGGTGAGAGGCTCGACCAGCATCGCTACTTCGCCCCCGCGGGCAAGCGCCAATTGCAGGTGCGGTCCGGAGGTATCAATGGCAAGGGTTATGCGAGCGTTCATGGAATGAATGCATAAAACGCACAGGCGCGCAAAACAAGCAACTGCTGTTAAACCTGCTGAACCTCTTCAACACCGGGCACAAAGTGGCGCAGCAGATTTTCTATACCGTTTTTCAGGGTTGCGGTGGAAGACGGGCAGCCGGAGCAGGCACCCTGCATCTGCAAATAAACAATGCCCTCTTTGAACCCGCGAAAAATGATGTCGCCGCCATCCATGGCTACCGCCGGGCGCACCCGGGTGGCCAGAAGTTCTTTTATCACTTCGACCATATCAGCGTCCGCCTCGTCAAAAAATTCCTCGTCAGGGTCGGCAATTCCGCTCTGGTCGCCCTCAACCAGAACCGGACTGCCCGAGAGGAAATGTTCCATTATCACCCCAAGGATTGCCGGTTTGATATGGGACCATTCAGCGTCCTCCTTGGTGACAGAAATAAAATCTGAACCCAGAAACACGCCGGTAACACCGGGAACCGAAAACAGGCTCACACCCAAAGGAGAAGCGGCCGCCTCATCGGCGGAGCGAAACTCCCGCGGCTCCCCGCTCAGCACTTCCCGACCGGGCAGGAACTTGAGTGTTGCCGGGTTGGGAGTGGCTTCGGTTTGAATAAACAAGGGAGTTCTCCAACGTTCAGGATTTTTGATATTGCTTGCCGCGCAAGACAAAATCAGGCCCGGCAGTTGCGGAAAAGTTTTTAGAACAATTCCAGACTAGTTGATAATAGGCCTATTGAGCGCCAATGTGAAGGGGCAAAACGAGGTGGCGGGGTTGCAGGAGCTGGCCACCAGTTTTTATCAGCAAAGCCCGATGATGTGTTCGTCGCTGACATTGCCTGGAATAATGGTCACGGGCACCGGCAGGGCATTGGCGCCTCTGGTGGTGAAGTTGGAAACCAGCGGGCCGGGGCCTTCCGAGGAAGTGCCGGCGGCAAGTACCAGAATGGCGATATCGGGGTCTTCGGCGATCTGGGCTTCAATTTCTTCAGCCATGCGTCCCTCACGGACGATTTTTGTGACTTCGATATCACCTATGGAGCGGATGTCCTTCTCTTTTTCGTCAAGCAGCTTGTTGGCCGCTTCAATGGCTTCGGCGCGCAGTACATTTTCCACCCCCAGCCAGTGCTGAAACTGATCGTTGCCCACAATGGAGATAAGCTCGACCTCACCTTTGGTGCGCTTGGCCCGGTGTGCGGCAAAGGTCACGGCCCGGTCGCACTCCTCGGTGTCATCAATGACCACAAGAAATTTCCGTTTGTGATAATCCTTAAGCTTGGTTTTGTATTTGCCCATTTTCCCGGGTTCCAGACCTGTTTCCTGCGTCTTGCAGACTAATGGACAAAACCCACAACGTCACGTACTTCTGACATTGTGACCTGCGCAATGGCGCGCGCGCGGTTCGCTCCATCCTTCAACACAGCCTCGATATGGCTGGTATCATCAAGCAATCTGCGCATCTCGGCGGCGATTGGTGCCAGCTTTTCCACAGCCAGTTCAGCCAGAGCCGGTTTGAAAACACCAAATCCCTGCCCTCCAAAATCGGCGAGCACTTCCTCAGTGTTCATATCGGCCAGCGCCGCATAGATACCCACAAGATTTGCTGCCTCCGGCCGGTTTTCAAGCCCGGCGGTGTCTGAAGGCAGGGGCTCGGGGTCGGTTTTGGCCTTCCTGATTTTTTTGGCGATGGTATCGGCATCATCAAGCATATAAATTGCGGCCATGCTTGAAGCATCGGACTTGGACATTTTTTTGGTGCCGTCACGAAGGGAAAGCACCCGCGTTGCGGGGCCGAAAATTACCGGTTCGGTCATGGGAAACAGTTCGGCGTCAAAACCGTTGGCAGCGATTGAAACGGCAAAATCATTGTTGAACTTCTGAGCAATATCACGGGTCAGTTCCAGATGCTGTTTCTGGTCGTCGCCAACGGGAACATGAGTTGCCTTGTAGAGCAGAATATCGGCAGCCATGAGAGCGGGATAGGCAAACAGACCAAGGGAAACATTCTGGGCATTCTTGCCCGCCTTGTCCTTGAACTGGGTCATGCGCTGCATCCAGCCCATGCGCGCAACACAATTGAAAATCCAGGCCAGCTCGGCGTGCTCGATAACCTGAGCCTGATTGAAGATGATGTGCTTTTGGGGGTCAACCCCGGCTGCGATATAGGCGGCGGCAACTTCAAAAGTGGCGCGTTTGAGGTCGGCGGGGTCCTGCCAGACGGTGATGGCGTGCATATCGACCACGCAATAAATACAGGCGTGGGTTTTCTGCAGGGGCACAAAACGCCGTATTGCACCCAGATAGTTTCCCAGATGCAAATCCCCGGAGGGTTTGATGCCGGAAAACACGCGTTGCTCAAAACTCGTCATAAAAATCACCCTGATTTACAGAATTGCCGGATATTTTGCCTTATCGCCTGAAGCGGCGTGAGGTTGCAAGTATTTGCTTTTGAATGGAAACGGGGCAAGTCTGACTTACCGGCGGAACTGCGCCATCAGCTCACCCATTCTTGCAACACCAGTGAAGTGAATGAGGGCAAAATAAATTGTCATTCCAAGGCCGATCAGCACTCCAAGCGATATAAACTGCAACCAGGGCAGGGCGGAGGCAGCAAACGCGGGAGCCAGAACTCTGGCACCGGCCCACAGCACAACCGACATCAGCGCGCTGCAAACAATTATGAGCAGATGCTTGGCGGCCTGAGCGCCAGAGACAAAAAAATGGCCGCGCCAGACAAGAAAACCGGCAAGGCAAATGGCATTGAGCCAGGCCGAAGCGCTGGTGGCAAAAGCAATACCCACATGGGAGTATTCAGGGAACAGCAACAGGCTGAGGCCGATATTGAGGCTGACAGAGGCCGCCGCCAGCAGGGTTGGCGTCAGTGTGTCCTCGCGGGCAAAAAAACCGGGCTGAAACACCTTTATCAGTACGAAGGCAGGCAGCCCGAAAGCGAAAACACTCAAGGCGGCGGCGGTAGCACTGGTGGCCGTGGCGTCAAACGCACCACGCTGAAACAACACTTCAATTATGGGAGACGCCAGTACGAACAGGGCG
>Ga0256839_1000212_pt1 | contig 76211 bp, 66 predicted proteins | sample 354166metaG_FD_185968 | JGI IMG/M metagenome (GOLD analysis project Ga0256839, IMG submission 185968) | Hydrothermal vent microbial communities from Mid Atlantic Ridge, Atlantic Ocean - 354-166 | ecosystem: Environmental > Aquatic > Marine > Hydrothermal vents | place: Atlantic Ocean: Mid... | reverse complement strand
CGGCGACAACGTGCGGCTGGAGGTGGAGCTCATCGCCCCCATCGCCATGGAGGAGGGCCTCCGCTTCGCCATCCGCGAAGGCGGCCGCACCGTCGGCGCCGGCGTCGTCACCAAGATCATCGAGTGACCCCTTGTCAGCCCCCGCGGACCGGCGTATGTGAAGGGCCGGTCCGACGCGGGCGGGGTCGGATCCGGTCGCGCGTCGCGAGCCCGGGCGACGCGGCCGCGGTGCAGGAGTGTAGCTCAATTGGCAGAGCACCGGTCTCCAAAACCGGGGGTTGGGGGTTCGAGTCCCTCCACTCCTGCCAGTCCTTCCCACCCCTGAGCGCGCGGAACGAGCGTCCATGGCCAAGACGTCGCCGGCCCAGTTCGTGCGCGAGGTCCGCCAGGAACTGGCCAAGGTCACCTGGCCCTCGCGGCAGGAAGTCCTCTACACCACCCTCGGCGTCATCGCCATGTCGGGGCTGATGGCGCTGTTCTTCTTCCTGGTGGACACCGTCATCGCCTGGGCGGTGCAGCTGCTGCTGGGGCTCGGGGGGCGATGACTCGCGACGGCCGGGCCCGCTGGTACATCGTGCACGTCTATTCGGGCTTCGAGAAGAAGGCCGCCGACGCCATCCGCGAGCTCGCCGCCCAGAAGGGGCTCGCGGATCGCATCGAGGAGATCCTGGTGCCCACCGAGCGGGCCATCGAGGTCAAGCGCGGCCAGCGGCGCGACGTGGAGCGCAAGCTGTTCCCGGGCTATGTGCTGATCCGCATGGTGCTCGACGACGACACCTGGTCGCTGGTGCGCAACGCACCCAAGGTGACGGGCTTCCTGGGGCCGGGCGGACGGCCCACTCCCATCCCCGACGCCGAGGCCGAGCGCATCCGCGAGCAGATGCAGCGGGGCGCCGAGGCGCCGCGGCCGGCCATCGAGTTCGTGCCGGGCGACCGGGTGCGGGTGAAGGAGGGGCCCTTCGCCACCTTCGAGGGCGTGGTGGAGGAGGTGGACGAGGCCAAGGGCCGGGTGAAGGTGTCGGTGTCCATCTTCGGGCGTTCGACGCCGGTGGAACTGGAATACGACCAGCTGGAGCGCGTCTGAGCGGGCCGCTCCGACGCCGCGGGAGCGCTTCCCGGCGAAGCGCGCACGGACCGCAGGAGTGAGGGGCATGAAGAAGATCGTCGGCTACATCCGACTGCAGGTGCCGGCGGGCAAGGCGACGCCGTCGCCGCCCATCGGTCCCGCGCTGGGCCAGCGCGGGCTCAACATCATGGAGTTCTGCAAGAAGTTCAATGCCGAGACGCAGAACCTCGAGCCCGGCACGCCGATCCCGGTGGTGATCACGGTCTATTCGGACCGGACCTTCAGTTTCGTCACCCGGATGCCGCCGGTCTCCTGGTATCTCATGAGGGCGGCGGGCATCGAGAAGGGCTCCCAGGAGCCGGGCCGCGGCGCGGCGGTGGGGCGCGTGACCATGGCCCAGGTGCGGGAGATCGCCGAGGCCAAGCTCAGGGACATGAACACCGACGACGTGGAGGCGGCGATGCGCACCATCGTCGGATCGGCGCGTTCCATGGGCATCGAGGTGGTGGAGTAGGGCCATGGCGAGGCGAGGCAAGCGCATCCGCCAGCTCTACGCGATGGTCGACCGCAGCCGCGCCTATCCCCTGGAGGAGGCGCTGGAGCTGGCCAAGAAGACCGCCACCGCGCGCTTCGACGAGACCATCGAGCTGGCCGTCAATCTCAACGTGGATCCCCGCCACGCCGACCAGATGGTGCGCGGCATGGTGGTGCTGCCCCACGGCACCGGGCGGCCGGTGCGGGTGGCGGTGTTCGCCCGCGGCGAGAAGGCGGAGGAGGCGAAGGCGGCGGGCGCCGACATCGTCGGCGCGGAGGATCTGGCCGAGCGCATCCAGCGGGGCGAGATCGACTTCGACCGCTGCATCGCCACGCCGGACATGATGCCGCTGGTGGGTCGGCTCGGCCGCATCCTCGGTCCCCGCGGGCTCATGCCCAATCCCAAGCTGGGGACGGTGACCCCGAACGTGGCCGAGGCGGTGAAGGCGGCCAAGGCGGGCCAGGTGCAGTTCCGGGTGGAGAAGGCGGGCATCGTCCATGCCGGGATCGGCAAGGCCAGCTTCCCCACCGAGCATCTGGTGGCCAACGCCCGGGCGCTGGCGGAGGCCCTGATCCGGGCCAAGCCGGCGGCGGTCAAGGGCGCCTACATGAAGCGGGCGCACGTGAGCGCCACCATGGGGCCGGGGATCGAGGTGCAGATCCCGACCCTGGTGGGCTGAGAGGGAGCGATCCGCGGCCGCCCCCTTGCGAGGGACCCCGTCGTGACCATATCTGTGGTTTCCACGGAGGACGGAGCGACACCGCGGATCGCCGCGATCCCGCGGCGGTCGTCGGTTGCGCGTGCCGTCCGGCACGGGGTTCGCCGCGCCGGGGGTCGCGGGCCGTCGGGCGAGCGATAGGAGACGATCCGTGCTGCGGGCAGAGAAGGCCAAGGTCGTCGAGGACCTCCATCGCGTCCTCGCCGGGGCGGCGGTGGTGGTGGTCACCCACTACCAGGGGCTGACAGTGGCGGAGTCCTCGGAGCTGCGGCGGCGACTGCGCGAGGCCGGCGGGCGCTTCCGCGTGGTGAAGAACCGCCTGGCCAGGCGGGCGCTGGAGGGGACGCCCTACCAGGGTCTCGCGCCGCTGCTGAGCGGGCCGACGGCGCTGGCGTGGTCGGCCGATCCCGTCGCCGCCCCGAAGGTGGTGGTGGAGTTCGGCAAGGAGAACGAGAAGCTGGTCGTGCGGGGCGGCGCCCTCGGCGACCGGCTGCTGGACGCCGAGGCGGTGGCCGAGCTGGCGCGGCTGCCCTCGCTGGACGAGCTGCGGGCGCGGCTGGTGGCGCTGTTGCAGACGCCGGCGAGCCGGCTCGTGGGGGTGCTGCAGGCGCCGGCGGGACAGCTCGCGCGGGTGTTGGCAGCGCGCGGCGAGCAGTCGGAACAGGCGGGCTGAGGGCGGATCCCGGCGGGATCCCGAATCGTCGAGCTGGAAGCGGGAGAAGTCGAGATGGCGAATCTGGAGCAGCTGGTGGAAGATCTGTCGAAGCTCACCGTCCTCGAGGCGGCCGAGCTCGCCAAGATGCTGGAGGAGAAGTGGGGCGTGTCGGCGGCGGCGCCGGTGGCGGTGGCCGCGGTGCCGGGCGCCGCGGCGGGCGCGGCCGAGGCGGCGGCCGCCGAGAAGACGGAGTTCGACGTGATCCTGGCCGCCGTCGGCGACAAGAAGATCAACGTCATCAAGGAGGTGCGCGCCATCACCGGCCTCGGCCTCAAGGAGGCCAAGGAGCTGGTGGAGGGCGCGCCCAAGCCCGTCAAGGAAGGCGTCTCCAAGGAGGAGGCGGAGAAGATCAAGCAGCAGCTCGAGGCCGCCGGCGCCACCGTGGAGATCAAGTAACGGGCGCCGGGGCCGGCATGTCCGCGGGTCGAGGGACTCGCGGCACACCGTCTCCGCGCCGCCGCGGCCGGGCGGCGGCGCCGGAGGAGGACCGACCGACGCGACGGCGGACCGGACGTCCCGCGGCGGACGTCCGGCGCGCCGTGTCGGCAGACCAGTGACCGGGGCACGGCAGGGGCCCGGCCCCGTGCCCGGTCGGGAGACTTCGCGAGCGATGGCCGAATACACCGCCAAGAAGCGCATCCGCAAGAGCTTCGGGCGCATCCCCGAGATCGTCTCGATGCCCAACCTCATCGAGGTGCAGCGGCGCTCCTACGAGCGCTTCCTGCAGCGGGACGTGCCCCACGACCGGCGTGAGCGGGTCGGCCTGCAGGAGGTGTTCCGCTCGGTCTTCCCCATCCGCGACTTCAACGACCGCGCGGCCCTCGACTTCCTCCGCTACGAGCTCGAGGATCCCAAGTACGACGTCGAGGAGTGCCTGCAGCGCGGCCTCACCTACGCGGCGCCGCTGCGGGTGACGCTGCGGCTCATCGTCTGGGACGTGGACGAGGAGACCGGCAACCGCAGCGTGCGGGACATCAAGGAACAGGACGTCTACATGGGCGACATCCCGCTGATGACGGAGAACGGCACCTTCGTCATCAACGGGACCGAGCGGGTCATCGTCTCGCAGATGCACCGCTCCCCGGGCGTCTTCTTCGACCACGACCGGGGCAAGACCCACAGCTCCGGCAAGCTGCTCTATTCGGCGCGGGTCATCCCCTACCGGGGCTCGTGGCTCGACTTCGAGTTCGACGCCAAGGACCTCGTCTACGCCCGCATCGACCGCAAGCGCAAGATCCCCGTCACCACCCTGCTCATGGCCCTCGGCCTCGACCCCGAGGAGATCCTGCTCACCTACTACGACGAGATCGTCTTCCGCCGCAGCGGCGACGGCTGGCGCATGCCCTTCCGCCCGGAGCGGCTGCAGGGGGTCAAGCTCACCTTCGACCTGATCGACGCCGAGAGCGGCGAGACCCTCGCCGAGGCGGGCACCAAGCTCACCCCCCGCATGGTGCGCCGCCTGCGCGAGCGCGGCGTCGCGGAGCTCTTCGTCAGCTCCGAGGAGCTCGTCGGCCGCTACGTGGCCCGCGACGTCATCGACGAGGAGACGGGCCTCGTCTACGTGGAGGCGGGCGACGAACTCACCGGCCCGGCCATCGAGCGGCTGGTGGAGGCGGGGGTGGAGGAGCTGCCGCTCCTCGACATCGACTACATCCACACCCACCCCTACATCCGCAACACCCTCGCCCTCGACAAGTGCCGCTCGCGCGAGGACGCGCTGCTGGAGATCTACCGGGTGCTGCGGCCGGGCGAGCCGCCCACCCTCGAGACCGCCGAGCAGCTCTTCCACGGGCTCTTCTTCGATCCCGAGCGCTTCGACCTGTCGCCGGTGGGGCGGGTCAAGCTCAACATGCGCCTCGGCATCGAGGGCGTGCCGGACGACGTGCGGGTGCTGCGGAAGGAGGACATCGTCGAGACGGTGCGGCGGCTGATCGAGGTGAAGGACGGCCGCGACCAGATCGACGACATCGACCATCTCGGCAACCGCCGCGTCCGCTCGGTGGGCGAGCTCATGGAGAACCAGTTCCGCATCGGCCTGCTGCGCATGGAGCGGGCGGTGAAGGAACGCATGAGCGCCGTCGAGATCGACGCCGCCATGCCCAACGATCTCATCAACGCCAAGCCGGTGGCGGCGGCGGTGCGGGAGTTCTTCGGCAGCTCCCAGCTCTCCCAGTTCATGGACCAGACCAACCCGCTCGCCGAGATCACCCACAAGCGGCGGCTGTCGGCGCTGGGGCCCGGCGGTCTCACCCGCGAGCGTGCGGGCTTCGAGGTGCGCGACGTCCACCCCACCCACTACGGTCGCATCTGCCCCATCGAGACGCCGGAAGGCCCCAACATCGGCCTCATCAACAGCCTCGCCACCTACGCCCGCATCAACAAGTACGGCTTCATCGAGACGCCCTACCGGCGGGTGCGGGACGGCCGGGTGACGGAGGAGGTGGTCTATCTCTCGGCGATGGAGGAGGGGCAGTACACCATCGCCCAGGCCAACTCGAAGGTGGACGCCGACGGCCGGCTGGTGGAGGAATTCGTCTCCTGCCGCCAGAACGGCGAGTTCGTCCTCGCCCGTCCCGAGCAGGTGGACTTCATCGACGTCTCGCCGAAACAGCTGGTCTCGGTGGCCGCCTCCCTCATCCCCTTCCTCGAGAACGACGACGCCAACCGGGCGCTCATGGGTTCCAACATGCAGCGCCAGGCGGTGCCGCTGATCCGCACCGAGGCGCCCTTCGTGGGCACCGGCATGGAGGCGGTGGTGGCCCGCGATTCCGGCGCCGCCATCGTCGCCCGCCGCTCCGGCATCGTCGACCAGGTGGACGCCTCCCGCATCGTGGTGCGGGTGACGGACGAGCACGCCATCGGCGACTCGGTGGTGGACATCTACCGCCTCAAGAAGTTCCAGCGCTCCAACCAGAACACCTGTATCAACCAGCGGCCGCTGGTGAAGAAGGGCGACTATGTGCGCGCCGGCGACATCATCGCCGACGGTCCCTCCACCGATCTCGGCGAGCTGGCCCTCGGCCGCAACGTGCTGGTCGCCTTCATGCCGTGGAACGGCTACAACTTCGAGGACTCGATCCTGATCTCCGAGCGGCTGGTGCGCGACGACGTGTACACCTCGATCCACATCGAGGAATTCGAGGTGATGGCGCGCGACACCAAGCTGGGACCGGAGAGCATCACCCGGGACATCCCCAACGTCTCGGAGGAGGCCCTGCGCAACCTGGACGAGGCGGGGATCGTCTACATCGGTGCCGAGGTGAAGGCCGGTGACATCCTCGTGGGGAAGGTCACGCCCAAGGGCGAGACCCCCATGACCCCCGAGGAGAAGCTGCTGCGGGCCATCTTCGGCGAGAAGGCGGCGGACGTGCGCGACACCTCCCTCAGGGTGCCGCCCGGCGTCGAGGGCACGGTGGTGGAGGTGCGGGTCTTCAACCGCCGCGGCGTCGAGAAGGACGAGCGGGCGCTGGCCATCGAACAGGCGGAGATCGCCCGTCTCGCCAAGGACCGCGACGACGAGAAGGCGATCCTCGAGCGCAACGTTTACAGCCGCCTGCGCGAACTCCTCCTCGGCCAGAAGGTGACCAAGGGGGTGCGCAACGTCCGCGCCGGCACCGTCCTCACCGAGCAGACGCTGGCGCGGCTGGAGCGGCGCCAGCTCTGGGAGATCGCCGTCGAGGACGCGGAGCGCATGCACCAGATCCGGCAGCTCCGTGAACAGCTCGAGGCGGGCTACCGGCAGGCCGACCGCCGGTTCGAGGAGAAGGTGGAGAAGCTCCAGCGCGGCGACGAGCTGCCGCCGGGCGTGCTCAAGGTGGTCAAGGTGTTCATCGCCACCAAGCGCAAGCTGCAGCCCGGCGACAAGATGGCCGGCCGCCACGGCAACAAGGGCGTCATCTCCCGCATCGCCCCCATCGAGGACATGCCCTTCCTCGAGGACGGGACGCCGGTGGACATGGTGCTCAACCCGCTGGGCGTGCCCTCGCGGATGAACGTGGGGCAGATCCTCGAGACCCATCTGGGCTGGGCCTGCGCCAACCTCGGCCGTCGGATCGGGGAACTGGTGGAGAAGTGGCGCGAGGTGGGGCGCGAGGCGCTGGTGCGCCGGATCGGGGAGATCTACGGCCCGGAGGTGGAGAAGGAGGTGGCCGGCTACGACGACGAGCAGCTTTTGGAGCTGGCCCGCCGTCTCGCCCGGGGCGTGCCGGTGGCCTCGCCGGTGTTCGACGGGGCGCGCGAGGAGGACATCGTCCGCATGCTGGAGATGGCCGGCCTCGACCGCAGCGGCCAGGTGACGCTCGTCGACGGCCGCACGGGCGAGCCCTTCGACCGGCCGGTGACGGTGGGCTACATCTACATGCTCAAGCTCGCCCATCTGGTGGACGACAAGATCCACGCCCGCTCGGTCGGCCCCTACAGCCTCGTCACCCAGCAGCCGCTGGGCGGCAAGGCCCAGTTCGGCGGCCAGCGGTTCGGCGAAATGGAGTGCTGGGCCCTGCAGGCCTACGGTGCCGCCTACACCCTGCAGGAGATGCTCACCGTCAAGTCGGACGACGTCACCGGCCGCACCCGCGTCTACGAGGCCATCGTCCGCGGCGAGGACACTTTCGAGGCGGGCATTCCCGAGAGCTTCAACGTCCTGGTGAAGGAGCTGCAGGCGCTCGCCCTCAACGTCGAGCTGCAACAGGAGGTGTCGGAGTGAGGCGCGCGGGCGGGATCGTCCCGCCCGCCCTCCCGCACCCCGCGCAGGAGAAGGACACGTCATGCAGGATCTGATGACGATCTTCGCGCCGCAGCAGAGCGGCCAGCACTTCGACCAGATCCGGATCTCCATCGCCAGCCCCGACCAGATCCGGTCCTGGTCCTACGGCGAGGTCAAGAAGCCCGAGACCATCAACTACCGCACCTTCAAGCCCGAGCGCGACGGGCTCTTCTGCGCCAAGATCTTCGGTCCGATCAAGGACTACGAGTGCCTGTGCGGCAAGTACAAGCGCATGAAGTACAAGGGTGTGGTCTGCGAGAAGTGCGGCGTGGAGGTGATCCAGTCCAAGGTCCGCCGCGAGCGCATGGGCCACATCGAGCTGGCCGCACCGGTGGCGCACATCTGGTTCCTCAAGTCGGTGCCCTCGCGCATCGGCGTGCTGCTGGACATGTCGCTGCGCGATCTGGAGCGGATCCTCTACTTCGAGAACTGGGTGGTCATCGAGCCCGGCCTCACCGACCTCCAGCTCCACCAGCTCCTCTCCGAGGAGGAGGTCCACCGCTACCGCGAGCAGTACGGCGAGGAGGCCTTCACCGTCGGCATCGGCGCCGAGGCGGTGCGGGAGATGCTCAAGCGGCTCGACCTCGCCGCCGAGCGCGACCGCATGCGGGCGGAACTCGCCGAGGTGACCAGCGAGGCCAAGCGCAAGAAGCTGGTCAAGCGGCTGATGATGGTGGAGACCTTCCTCGAATCGGGCAACCGGCCCGAGTGGATGATCCTCGAGGTGATCCCGGTCCTGCCGCCGGAACTGCGGCCGCTGGTGCCGCTGGACGGCGGCCGCTTCGCCACCTCGGATCTCAACGACCTCTACCGGCGCGTCATCAACCGCAACAACCGTCTCAAGCGTCTGATCGAGCTCAAGGCTCCGGACATCATCATCCGCAACGAGAAGCGGATGCTGCAGGAGGCGGTGGACGCGCTGTTCGACAACGGCCGCCGCGGCCGCGTCATCACCGGCTCCAACCGCCGGCCCCTCAAGTCCCTCTCGGACATGCTCAAGGGCAAGCAGGGGCGCTTCCGCCAGAACCTGCTGGGCAAGCGGGTGGACTACTCCGGCCGCTCGGTGATCGTGGTGGGCCCGGAGCTCAAGCTCCACCAGTGCGGCCTGCCCAAGAAGATGGCCCTCGAGCTGTTCAAGCCCTTCGTCTACGCCAAGCTGGAACAGTACGGCAAGGCGCAGACCATCAAGGCGGCCAAGCGCCTGGTGGAGAAGGAGCGGCCCGAGGTGTGGGACATCCTCGAGGAGGTGATCCGCGAGCATCCGGTGCTGCTCAACCGGGCGCCCACCCTCCACCGTCTCGGCATCCAGGCCTTCGAGCCGGTGCTCATCGAGGGGAAGGCCATCCAGCTCCATCCGCTGGTCTGCACCGCCTTCAACGCCGACTTCGACGGCGACCAGATGGCCGTGCACGTGCCCCTCTCGCTGGAGGCCCAGCTGGAGGCGCGCGTGCTGATGATGAGCACCAACAACATCCTCAGCCCGGCCAACGGCAAGCCCATCATCGTGCCGACCCAGGACATCGTGCTGGGGCTCTACTACCTCTCCATGGAAATCCCCGACGAGCCGGGCGAGGGGATGGTCTTCGCCGATCTCGGCGAGGTCCAGCACGCCCTCCAGGAGGGGGTGGTCACCCTCCACAGCCGGGTGAAGTGTCGCATCGAGGTGGTGCGGGAGGATGGCGAGGTGGAGCACCGGGTGGTGGAGACCACGCCCGGGCGGATGCAAATCTACGAGATCCTCCCCCGGCATCCGCAGGTGAGTTTCGAGCGCCTCGTCAATCGTCTGCTGACCAAGAAGGAAATCTCGCAGATGATCGACGAGGTCTACCGCCACTGCGGCCAGAAGGAGACGGTGATCTTCTGTGACCGTCTCATGGGTCTGGGCTTCACCTACGCCGCGCGGGCGGGCATCTCCTTCGGCAAGGACGACATGATCATCCCCGATTCCAAGTGGGAACTCGTGCGCCAGACCCAGGAGCTGGTCAAGCAGTACGAGCAGCAGTACGCCGACGGTCTCATCACCCGCAAGGAAAAGTACAACAAGGTCATCGACGCCTGGCAGCAGTGCTCCGACCGGGTGGCCGAGGAGATGATGCTGGCCATCCAGGCGGTGCAGCGGACGCGCCGGCCCGACGGGCGCTACAACCAGCCCAACTCCATCTGGATGATGGCCCATTCCGGCGCCCGCGGCTCGGCGGCCCAGATCAAGCAGCTCGCCGGCATGCGGGGTCTCATGGCCAAGCCCTCGGGCGAGATCATCGAGACCCCCATCGTCTCCAACTTCAAGGAGGGCCTGTCGGTGCTGGAGTACTTCAACTCCAGCCACGGCGCCCGCAAGGGTCTCGCCGACACCGCCCTCAAGACCGCCAACTCCGGCTATCTCACCCGCCGGCTGGTGGACGTGGCCCAGGACGTGGTGGTGACGGAGGAGGACTGCGGCACCGAGGCCGGGCTCACCCTCACCGCCACCGTCTCCGGCAGCACCCAGGAGGACTTCGGCGAGCGCATCCTCGGTCGCACCGCCGCCGAGGACGTGGTGGATCCGCAGACCGGCGAGGTCGTCGTCGCCCGCGGCGAGATGATCGAGGAGGAGCACGTCCACCGCATCGAGGCGGCCGGCATCGACCGGGTGCGGGTGCGCTCGGTGCTCACCTGCGAGACCAGATTCGGCGTCTGCGCCAAGTGCTACGGTCGCGACCTCGCCCGCGGCACGCCGGTGAACATCGGCGAGGCGGTGGGCGTCATCGCCGCCCAGTCCATCGGCGAACCCGGCACCCAGCTCACCATGCGCACCTTCCACATCGGCGGCGCCGCCCAGGCCGCGGCCGAACAGTCCTCCATCGAGGCGCCGGTGGACGGCACGGTGACGCTCGTCAACCCGCGGGTGGTGGTGGACTCCGAGGGCCGCACCATCGTCCTCGGCCGCAACACCGAGATCGTGGTGAAGGATCGCCAGGGCCGCGAGAAGCTGCGCCAGAAGCTGCCCAACGGCGCCCGCCTGCTGGTGGAGGAGGGCGCCGCCGTCGAGCGCGGTCGGCTCCTCGCCGAGTGGGATCCCCACACCCTGCCGGTGATCGCCGAGGCGGAGGGGACGGCCGTCTACGTCGACATGGTGGAGGGCATCAGCTTCCGCGAGGTGGTGGACGAGACCACCGGCAAGGCCTCCAAGGAGATCATCGACTGGCGCCAGCACGCCCGCGGCCGCAACCTGCGCCCCTCCATCCTGATCCAGGACGCGGAGGGCGATCCCGTGATCCTGCCCTCGGGCAACGAGGCGCGCTACTATCTGCCGGTGGGCGCCATCATCTCGGTGGAGAACGGTCAGCGGGTCCATCCGGGCGACGTGCTGGCCCGCCTCACCAAGGAGACCATCAAGACCCGCGACATCACCGGCGGTCTGCCGCGGGTGGCGGAGCTGTTCGAGGCCCGGCGTCCCAAGGAACCGGCGGTGATCGCCGAGATCGCCGGCACCGTCGAGTTCGGCAAGGACTACAAGAACAAGCGCCGGCTGCGCATCGTGCCCGACGACGAGCACGCCGAACCGGTGGAGTACACCATTCCCAAGAACAAGCACATCCTCGTGCAGGAAGGGGATCGGGTGAAGCCGGGCGACGTCATCGTCGACGGCCAGCCGGTCCCCCACGACATCCTCCGGGTGCTCGGCATCGAGGCGCTGGCCCACTATCTCGTCAACGAGATCCAGGAGGTCTACCGGCTCCAGGGCGTGAAGATCAACGACAAGCACATCGAGGTGGTGATCCGCCAGATGCTGCAGAAGGTGGAGGTGGTGGATCCGGGCGACACCACCTATCTGGTGGGCGAGCAGGTGGACAAGCTCGAGTTCGAGCGGATGAACGAGCGGATGGTCCGCGAGGGGCGGCGGCCGGCCACCGCCTTCCCGGTGCTCCAGGGCATCACCAAGGCGAGCCTGTCCACCCCCTCCTTCATCTCCGCCGCCTCCTTCCAGGAGACCACCCGCGTGCTCACCGAGGCGGCCTTCGCCGGCAAGGTGGACAAGCTCATGGGCCTCAAGGAGAACGTCATCGTCGGCCGGCTCATCCCCGCCGGCACCGGCCGCATCTGGCGCGAGCTGCGGCGTCTGCCCAAGAAGGATCCGGAGCGGTTCGGGCCGCCCGAGGACTTCGGCATCGAGGGCCTGGAGCGGCTGCTGCCGGCCGAGTGAGGCCGGACGGGACCGGAGCGGCGGCGGGCGGGGGCACCCCCGCCCGTCGCCGTTCGGGGTGACATCGGGTCGCGGACCGTCGCCGTCGCTGGCCGTCGCACCACATTCGGGTCCGGAACCGCCGGGACGGCAGCGTGCGCCGGCTCGTCGCCCATCTGATCGCCCTGGCACTGGCGCTCCACGGCGTGGTCCCGCCGCGCGCCGTCGCCGCGGGCGGTCCGGATGCACGGGTGCCGGTGTGTACCGCCCGGGGGCTGGTGCGACTGCTCCCGGATCCGGCCGGGGACGACGGTTTTCCTCCACCCCCGCGGCCCGAGTGCTGCCGTCATGGTCTCTGCTGCGGCTGGCCCGGCGGGGCGATGGCCCTGCCGGCGCCACCGGCCGTGGCCGTCCCCACCGCCCGTCGCCTCCGCCGCCGACCGCCACCGCCGCGGCGCGTTCCGCGTCGCCGCCGTCCCCGCGCCCATCCGCCGCGGGCGCCTCCCCCTTCCGCCGTCCGCGGGTGAACGCCTGCACGCACGGTCCCCTTCCGCGGGGACCGTGCTCCGCTTCCACGGAACGGGGAGGAGAGGATCATGCGACGATCCACGCTGCTGATCCCGCTCGCGGTGCTCGCCGCCGTGCTGGCGGGGCTCGCCGGCCATCTGTGGTCGACGCGTCCCGGCGGCGACGGCGACGACGGCCAGGTGGCCGAAGGGCCCACCGTGGGCGGTCCCTTCACCCTGGTGGCGTCCGACGGGCGCACCGTCACCGACCGCGACTTCCGCGGCCGGTGGATGCTGGTCTTCTTCGGCTACACCTTCTGTCCGGACGTCTGTCCCACGGCGCTGGCCAACGTGGCGCTGGTGCTGGAGCGCCTCGGGCCGCTGGCCGAGCGGCTGGCCCCCGTCTTCATCAGCATCGATCCCGAGCGTGACACGCCCGAGGTGGTGGGCGCCTACGTCCGCCAGTTCGATCCGCGGATCGTCGGCCTCACCGGCACGCCGGAGCGGGTCCGGGCGGCCGCGCGGGCCTACCGCGCCTTCTACCGCAAGGTGGAACCGGAAGCGGGGGAGGACGCCGATGCCTATCTCGTGGAGCATTCGGCCTGGCTCTATCTGATGGGACCGGACGGCACCTTCGTGAAGGTCTTCCCCCACGCCAGCGATCCCGAGCGCGTCGCCGCGGCCATCGCCGAGGCCATGGGCGAGGCGCTGCCCGCAACGTCGGAGGCTTCCTCGTGAACGCGATCCCGTCCATCTCCCGTCGCGCCCTGCTGGGCGCCGTGCTCGCCGCGGCATCCCTGCCCCTCGCCGCCGGCACCGGCGAGGTCCGCCACGGCGATCTCGTGATCCGCGCCGCCCGCGTCGCCGCGACCGTGAAGGGTCAGAAGGCGACGGGGGCCTTCATGGAGATCGAGAACCGGGGCGGGGAGGCCGAGGTCCTGCTGGGGGCCGACTCGCCGGTGGCGAAGATGGTGCAGATCCATCGCACCGAGTTCGAGAACGGCATCGCGCGCATGCATCCCGCCGGGCGGGTGGCGATCCCGGCAGGCGGGCGCGTGGTGCTGGCGCGGGGCGGTCTCCACGTGATGCTGATGGGGCTGACGCGGCCCCTCGCGCCCGGCGAGACGGTGCCGCTCACCCTCCGCTTCGCCCGCGCCGGCGCGGTGACGCTGAGGGTGTCGGTGGTGGCCGTGCGGGCGGCCGGCGCCGGCGGATCCTGACCGTCACCGGTGGCGTCAGCGGGACGAGGGGACGGGCCGGCCCGCGCCGGCCCGTTCTTCCTCCAGCAGCAGCGTGCGCACGTCGTTGACCAGCACCCGCGGATCGAGGAAGCCGAGCCCGTAGATCTCGCGGATCCAGCCCGTCCGGTCCACCAGATAGAGGCGCAGGAGGTGGTAGAAGCGGCCGCTCCGCGTCACCATCACCGGCTGATCGAAGGCCTCCAGCAGTGGAGTCAGCGCTTCGGGGCGCGCCACCGTCAGCCAGCGCCAGGGCGGACCGCCCGGATCCACGCTCTCCTCGAGGGCGCGCAGCAGCTCCGGGCGGTCGTGGGCGGGATCGAGGCTGATCAGCACGATGACGAGATGGCGGGGCAGCTCCGCGTCACGCCGCCCCAGATCGTGGACGGCGAAGAGCCGGTCCAGCAGCAGCGGACAGCCCTGGGGATCGCCGCAGCGGGTGTAGGCGAAGCCCATCAGTGCGATGCGGCCCCGCACCACCTCGGAAAGGCGCACGCGACGACCCCGGACGTCCAGCAGCCACCCGTCCGGCATCCGTCGCAGGCGATGGAGCACGTAGCTGCCGGGCGGCGGCGGCCGGTAGTGGAAGCCGAAATCCTCCTCGAACCGCGGCGGCTCGCCGGCGGCGACGGCGGCGGTGACCATGGCGGCCGTCAACGCCGCCGGCAGCACCCGCCTCCGCACGGTGTCAGCTCCGGTAGAGGGCGGTGGAGCCGAAGCGCATGATGTGCGGCCGGCCCAGCCCTTCCGCCAGGAAGTCGATCTCGAAACGGGGATGGAGCTCGCGGCCGTCCCAGGTGAAGGCGCGGAGGAAGTGTTCGTGGTCCTCGCCCTTCTTGTCCCAGCGGGAGAGCAGCGAGGAGGTGAAATAGACGCGCCGGCCGTCCCAGCTCTGGGAGACCATGTTGAGCTGGCGGCCGATGACCCGCTCGTAGATCTGCCTCGGCCGGAAGGGATCGGAGACGTCGTAGACCCGCACCTTGCCGTCCATGAAGGAGTCCACGAACAGGGTGCGGTTGTCGGCGCTGATGGAGATGTCCACCGGCAGCGGCACGTCGGCGGGATCGCCGATGTCGGCGACGGCCTTCGCCTGCCATTCCCCGCCCTCGTCCAGCCAGAACAGCCACAGCTTGGAGGTGAGGGCGGTGGAGGTGAAGGCGTAGTTGTTGCCCTCGCCCCAGGCCCAGCGGATCTCCAGCGGGGCGCCGGGGACGTGGAAGACCTTCTTCGGCCTGCGCGCCTTGAAGTCCCAGATCACCGCCGTGTTCCCGAAGCGCTTCATCGCCTCGGGATCCTGGAGCATCCTGTCGAGGTCCATCATGTAATTGGACCATCCCGTGAAGCTCGTGGTCAACATGGCGTTGACTTCCGGCTTCACGCGGACGTCGTAGCCGTAGCCGTCCGCCACCGCGCCGTCGGCCAGCTCGGCGCCCTGCAGATCGTCCATGGTGGGCAACCAGTAGGTGGCCACGTATGCACCGTCCTTGGTGTACTCCACCAGGGCGGTGCGACCGCCGTGGTCGCGGTCGTTGGAGAGGCCGCTGATGATCATGCGGCCGGGGATGGCGTAGAAGGTGTGGGGACCGACGACGCCGCCCGACTTCTCCACGAAGTCGTCGATCACCCGCACCAGCCGCGGTGCCGCCGGATCGGTGGCCACGTCGAAGACGAAGATCATGCTATCGTCGAGGCCGCCGCACCAGAAGTGACGGCGGTCGTCGGTGAAGCCGCCGTGATGGGCCTCGTGACGGCCGCCCACCGAGACGGTGTGGATCACCCGGCCGAAGGTGGGCGAGCCCTCGCGCACGTCCACCGTCACCAGCTTGTCGGAACCGTCGCCGAGCCCCTCGATGCCCAGCGTCCAGACGTAGACGAATTCCTCTTCGCCCGTGATCTTGGGCAGCCAGGGGGACTGGCAGGTCTCGTCGGCGCGGGCGAGACGCGGGCCCAGAAGCAGAGCCCCTCCGGCGAACGCGCCGGCGGCGAGGAAATCGCGGCGCTTCATCCTTTCGCCTCCCTCGTTCGTGGTCGTCGGTGGGGTCCGGAAGGTCGACCTTCCTCTTACGGGAAGGGCAGGGGGTGAATCAAGGGGTGGATTCGCGACCGAGGTCGATCGCCTCGACCGTGGCCCGCGCGCCAGCGGCCCGCGGTGTGCGGGCGCGTTCCAGGGCCTCCATCGCCCGCCGCAGCACCGGGTCGAAGCGGGGATTGTCGTAGAGGCCGCTGTGGGTGCCCTCGACGATCTCGTAGAGCACCGGTCGCTTCAGGACCCGGTGGAGGGCGTCGGTGTGGGCGCGGGGCACCACCCCGTCGTCGCTGGCGGCGATCAGCGCCACCGGCACGTCGCGTCCCTGGAGATGGAGATCGCTGCGGAAGGGATGTTTGAGCAGCCAGCGCACGGGCACGAAGGGATAGCGGCGGCGGGCGAGGGCGAAGACGGAATCGAAGGGCGTCAGCAGCACCACCCCGTCGAGCTCGCGGGCACGGGCGAGATGGGCGGCGACGCCGGAACCGAGGCTGGCGCCGACGGCATAGACCCGCCGCGGGCGCAGACCCGCCACCAGCGTGTCGTGGACGAGCCGGGCATCGGCGAAGAGGGCCCGCTCGCTCGGCTCGCCCTCGCTGGGCGCGTAGCCGCGGTAGTGGAAGACGGCGACGTCGAAGTCGCCCAGCCGCTGGGTCAGGAAGACGGTGTAGTCGTCGGCGTTCCACGCATTGCCGGGAAAGCCGATGACGAGCCCGCGCGAACGGCCTTCCGCCCGCACCAGATGGCCCACGATCCGCTCGCCGTCCTCGCTCACGAGGGTGAGGCGCTCGGCGTGCGGCGGCAGCGGATAGCGGGCGACCCGGGCGACGCTGCGCGGGAACAGCAGGCCGTCCTGCAGCACGTACAGTCCGCCCACCAGCGCTCCGTAGACCGCGGCACCACCGAGGATCCAGGGCAGCATGACGCTCGGGCCCGCTCGTCCAACCTTGAGCTTAACGCCGGCACGTCGGCAGGCAAGGCGTGGGCACGTGTCGCGGTCGCTTGACCTTCCCCCCGCGGGAAGGTCCATGTGGGGCGAGGTGCGGTGTGCGGGAAGGTCCATGACGGAGACCCCGGAACGGCGCGACCGGCGCCGGGCCGTCCTGCTGCTGCTGGCGGTGGCGGTGGTGGCGGCCGGCGCCTGGTGGTGGACGCGGCGGGGCGGCGACGCGCCGCTGGTGGAGGTGCGGCTGCCCCGGCAACTGTCGCCGCAGGCGCTGCGCGGGCAGGCGGTGTTCGAGGCCGAGTGCGCGTCCTGCCACGGCGCCACCGCCGGCGGCAGCGACCGGGGACCGCCTCTCGTCCATCCCATCTACCGGCCCGCCCACCACGCCGATCTCGCCTTCGCCTCGGCGATCCGCTTCGGCGTGCGCCAGCACCACTGGTACTTCGGCGACATGCCGCCGCGCCCCGGGGTGGCCGACGAGGACATTCCCGCGGTGATCGCCTATGTTCGGGAACTGCAGCGGGCGAACGGCATCCGCTGAACCGGGAGGAGATGCGATGACCTACAGCATCGACCGCATCGTCGAGGGACGCGGCTTCGACGAGGTGGTGGCCCGCACCCGCGAGGAGCTGGCGAAGGAGGGCTTCGGCGTCCTCACGGAGATCGACGTCAAGGCCACCCTGAAGCGGAAGCTCGGCCTCGACATGCGCCCCTATCTGATCCTCGGCGCCTGCAATCCACCGCTGGCCCACCGGGTGCTGGAGGCGGAGCCGCACATCGGCGTGCTCCTTCCCTGCAATGTGGTGGTGCGGGAGCTGGAGGACGGTCGCGTCGAGGTCTCGGCCATGGATCCCGAGGCCGCCATGCGCATGATCGACAATCCCGTGGTCCACGAGGTGGGGCGGGAGGTGCGGCAGCGGCTGGAACGGGTGGTGGCCGCCGTCTGAGGCGCCGTGTCGCTGGCCGCCGTCTTCCTCGCGGCCTTTCTCGCCGCCACCGTCCTGCCGTTCTCCAGCGAGGCGGCGCTGGCCGGCGCGCTGTGGCTGGAGCCGGCGCGGCTGTGGCCGCTGGTGGCGGTGGCCACCCTCGGCAATACGCTGGGGGCGGTGGTGAACTGGGCCATCGGCCGCCTCCTCGCCGGTTTCCGCGATCATCCCCGTTTCCCCGTCGATCGGCAGCGCTTCGCACGGGCCGAGCGTCTGTTCCGCCGCTTCGGCACGCCGGCGCTGCTGCTGGCCTGGCTGCCGGTGGTGGGCGATCCCCTCACCCTCGTGGCGGGCGTGTTCCGCACGCCGCTGTGGCTGTTCGTGCCGCTGGTGGCGGCGGGCAAGGGGGCCCGCTATCTGGTGGTGGCCGGTCTCCTGCCCCTCTCCTGAGCGCCCGCCCCACCCCTTGGCGGCCGGCGGGGGCGATGCTAGCTCGCCCCTCGCACCGAGGGAGCCCGACCGTGTCCGGAACCGGCGTCATGATCTGCGGCCACGGCAGCCGCGATCCCGAGGCCTGCGCGGAATTCGCCCGTCTCGTCGCGGCGGTCCGCCCGCACTTTCCCGACTGGCCGGTGGAGATGGGCTATCTCGAGTTCGCCCGCCCCACCCTGCGCGAGGGGCTGGACCGGCTGCGGGCGCGGGGGGTGCGGCGGGTGCTGGCCCTCCCCGCCATGCTGTTCGCCGCCGGTCACGTCAAGAACGACGTCCCCTCGGTGCTCAACCGCTACGCCGCCGAACACGGTCTCGAGATCCGCATGGCCCGCGAACTCGGCCTCGACCCGCGCCTCCTGGAGGCGGCGCGGGACCGCATCCGCGCGGCGCTCGCCGCCGACGGCGACGGCCCGTCGCCGGAGGAGTCGGCGCTGGTGGTGGTGGGACGCGGCACCTCGGACTCCGACGCCAACGCCAATGTGGCCAAGGTGGCGCGGCTGCTGTGGGAGGGGCTGGGCTTCCAGCACGCGGAGGTGGCCTATTCCGGCGTCGCCCATCCCCGCACCCACGTGGCGGTGGACCGCACCGCCCGCCTCGGCTTCCGTCGCATCGTCGTCTTCCCCTGGTTCCTCTTCACCGGCGTCCTGGTCCGCCGCATCCACGCGGCGGTGGAGGAGGTGGCACGCCGCCATCCCGGCGTGCGCTTCGTCAAGGCCCACCATCTCGACGACCATCCCGGGGTGGTGGACACCTTCGTCCGCCGCATCCGCGGCATCCTCGAGGGCGACGTCGCCATGAACTGCGCCCTCTGCAAATACCGCGAGCGCATCCTCGGCTACGAGGCCGACGTGGGTACGCCCCAGCGGAGCCATCACCATCACGTGGAGGGCATCGGCACCGACGGCGACGGGCACGTCCACGCCCATCACCCCCATGCCCACGACCATCCCCATCTCCACCACACCCGCGGGCCCCATCCCCAGGAACGCGCGCTGCGGGTGGCCGAGTGGGCCTGGCGCGACGGCGCACCGTGAGTCCCTGCGACGTTCCCCGCGACCCCGCCGCCATCCACCGCCTCTCCTTCGCCCGGGTGCGGGCGGCGCTGGACGAGCTCGGCATCGTGCCGCCGGCGGCGCTCGCGCCCTTCGTCCTCCGCCTGGTCCACGCCTGCGGCCTGCCGGAGATCGCCCGCGATCTGCGTCACCGCGGAGATCCCTTGGCCGCCGCTCGCGCGGCGCTGACCGCGGGAGCGCCGGTGCTGTGCGACACCCGGGCCACCGCCGCCGGCATCCTGCGCCGGCGGCTGCCGGCGGCGAACGCCCTGGTCTGCCGCATCGACGATCCGGCGGTGGTCCGCGAGGCGCGGGCGCGCGGGGTCACGCGGGCGCTGGTGGCGGTGGAGCACTGGCGGCCCCTCCTCCCGGGGGCGGTGGTGGCCATCGGCAACGCGCCCACCGCCCTCTTCCGACTACTGGAGCTGACGGCGGCGGAGGCGCTGCGGCCGGCGGTGGTGTTCGCCTTTCCCGTGGGCTTCGTGGGCGCGGCGGAGAGCAAGGCGGCGCTGGTGCGGCTGGCGGCGGACCACGATCTCGTCCATCTCACGCTTCTGGGCCGCTTCGGCGGCTCGGCGCTGGCGGCGGCGGCCGTCAACGCGGTGCTGACGGCGGAGGAGACGATGTGAGCGGGACGGCGGGGAAGGGCGGACCCTGGCTCTCGGTCGTCGGCATCGGCGAGGACGGCCTTGCCGGCCTCTCGGCGGAGGCCTGCCGGCGGCTCGATGCGGCGGAGGTGATCGTGGGCGGGCGGCGCCATCTCGCCCTGGTGCCGCCCTCCCGCGCCTTCCGGGTGGTGTGGACGGCGCCCATCCTGCAGGCGGTGCGGGACCTCGCGCGCTATCGGGGGCGGCCCACGGTGGTGCTGGCCTCCGGCGACCCCCTCTGGTACGGCGTCGGCCGGCTGGTGCTGCGGGTGTTCGCGCGGGAGGAGGTGGCGCTGATCCCCCACCTCTCCAGCTTCCAGCTCGCCTGTGCACGGCTGGGCTGGCCGCTGGAGGAGACGGTGACCACCACCGTCCACGGCCGCCCCGTCGCCCGCCTGCGACGGGCCTATGCGCCGGGCGCCCGCATCCTCGCCCTCACCGACGGCGAGGAGGGGCCGGCGCGCATCGCCGCCATGCTCTGCGCCGACGGCTATGCGGATGCCCGCGTCCACGTCCTCGCCCATCTCGGCGGCCCCCGCGAGGCCCACTGGTCCGGCACCGCCCAGGAGGCCCGCGACGGACGGTTCGCCGAGCTCAATCTGGTGGGGCTGGAGCTGCCGGACGATCCGGCACGCCCGCCGCCCCCGCGCACGCCGGGGCTGCCGGAGGCGCTGTTCGCCCACGACGGGACCCTCACCAAGGCGGAGGTGCGGGCGGCGGCGCTGGCCGCGCTGGCGCCGCGCCCCGGCGAGCTCCTGTGGGACGTGGGCGCCGGCTGCGGCTCGGTGGCGGTGGAATGGCTGCGCATCACCCCCCGCGGGCGGGCCGTCGCCGTCGAGCGCGATCCCGGGCGGGCCGCCCTGATCCGCCGCAACGCCGAGCGGCTGGGGGTGCCGGAGCTCGTGGTGATCGAGGGCGGGGCGCCGGCGGCGCTGCCGGCGGAACCGGCGCCCGATGCCGTCTTCGTGGGCGGCGGGCTGACGACGCCGGGACTGCTGGAGACCTGCGCCGAGCGCCTGCGGCCGGGCGGGCGGCTGGTGGCCCACGCCGTCACCGCCGAGGGCGAGGCGCGGCTCCTCGCCTTCCTCGAGGCCCGCGGCGGCGAGCTGGTCCGTCAGACGGTGAGCCGGATCACCGGGGTGGGGGGGCGGCGGCTGTGGCGCAGCCTCGCCCCCGTCACCCGTCTGCTGTGGGTACGACCGCCATGAGCCGCGGGCTCCTCCATCTGGTGGGGACCGGCCCCGGCGGTCCCGACCACCTCACCCTCGGAGGCCGGGCGGCGCTGGTCCGCGCCCGCGAGATCTGGGCCATCGCCGGCGCCGACGGCCGCTCGCGGGCGCTCGAGGCGGTGCGCGCGCACCTGCCGCCGGGCGTGCCGCTGCGCACCTTTCCCCTCGCCATGCGCGGCGACGACGGCACCAAGGAGGCGGTCTACGCCGCCGTCGCCCGTGCCGCCGGGGAGGCGGTGGCGGCGGGGCACGAGGTGGCGCTGCTGTGTCTCGGCGACCCCCTCCTCTACGGCACGGCGAGCCGGGTGCTGGCGGCGCTGGATCCGGCGCTGCCGGTGCGGGTCCATCCCGGCATCAGCAGCCTCCAGCTCGCCGCCGCCCGCGTCCTCCTGCCGCTCGCGGCGGGGGAGGAGCTGCTGGCGCTGGCGCCGGCCACCGCCGATCCCGCGCGGATCGAGGCGCTGCTGGATGCGGTGGACGTGCTGGTGCTGCTGAAGGTGGGATCCCGGCTGCCCGACTGGCACCGGCGGCTCGCCGCCCGCGGGCTGCTGACGCGGAGCTGGCTCGCCCGCGAACTGGACGGTCCGGGCGAGACGGTGGCGCGCCTCGACTGCCTCGCGCCCGCACCCCAGCCCTACATGTCGCTGCTGCTGATCCGGACACGACCGTGAGCCGACCCGTCGCCCTCGTCGCCCTCACCCGCGGCGACGCCACCCGCGCCCGCCATCTCGCCGCCCGCCTGCCGGAGGCCGAGCTGCACCTGCCGACGCGCCTCGCCGGTCCCGGCGAGCACGGCTTCGCCCGGGCGACGGAGCGGCTGCGGCACCTCTTCCGCGAGGGCCGGGCCATCGTGGGTTTCTGCGCCGCCGGTATCCTGGTGCGGGCCCTGGCGCCGGTGCTGGGCGACAAGCGGCGGGAGCCGCCGGTGCTGGCGGTGAGCGCGGATGGCCGCCATCTGGTGGTGCTGCTGGGCGCCCATCGCGGCGGCGAGGCGCTGGCGCGACGGCTCGCGCCGCTTCTGGAGGCGGTGCCCGTCACCACCGCCCGCGGATCCGCCGCCCTCGACGATCCGCCCGCCGGCTTCGTGGCGGTCCTGCCGCCGGATGCCGCCACCTTCCTGCGCGCCGTCGCCGAGGGCGAACCGCTCCGGCTCGAGGATCCGGGCGATCTGCTGCCGGCGACGGTGCGCGCCGCCCTCGCCGTCGATCCCGCGGCGCCGCGGACGCTCGCCGTCGACTGGCGCGCCCTCGCCCCGGCGGGAGGACGTCTGGTCTGGCATCCGCGGGTGCTGGCGGTGGGCGTGGGGACGGTGCGGGGCGCCCCGCCGGAGGCGGTGACGGCACTGGTGGAACGGACCCTCGCCGAGGCCGGTCTCGCGCCCGCGGCGGTAGCCTGTGTCGTCTCCATCGACCGCCGCATGGACGAGCCGGCGATCCACGCCGTCGCCGGACGCCTCGGCGTGCCGGCCCGCTTCTTCACGGCCGAGGAGCTGGCGGCGGAGGCGCCGCGGGTGTCGGACCCCTCGGCGGTGGTGGCGCGGGCGGTGGGCACCCCTTCGGTGGCGGAGGCGGCGGCCCTGCGGGCGGTCGGCCCCGACGGCACGCTGGTGGTGCCCAAGCGCCGCGAGGCCGTGGCCACCTGTGCGGTGGCGCGGGCACCGTCCCCCCTCGATCCCGCCCGCATCGGCCGGCCGCGGGGGATGGTGCGGCTGGTGGGGATCGGCCCCGGTGATCCCGCGCGCCTCACCCGCGAGGCGGAGGCGGCGCTGGCCGCGGCCGAGCATCTGGTGGGCTATCGGCGCTATCTCGAACTGCTGGGGCCGCGGACCGCCGGCAAGCGTCTCCATCCCTTCGCCCTCGGCGAGGAGCTGGATCGCTGCCGCCATGCCCTGACGCTCGCCGCCGCCGGCGGTGACGTGGCGCTGGTCTGTTCGGGCGATGCCGGCATCTACGCCATGGCGAGCCCGCTCCTGGAGCTGCTGGCGGTGGCGGAGGATCCCGCCTGGCGGCGGGTGGATCTGCGCATCGTCCCGGGGATCACCGCCATGCAGGCGGCGGCGGCGGCGAGCGGGGCGCCGCTCGGCCACGACTTCTGCGTCCTCTCCCTCTCCGACCTCCTCACCCCGCGGTCGGTGATCCGCGCCCGCGCCGAGGCCGCCGCCCGCGCCGGCTTCGTCCTCGCCCTCTACAATCCTGCCGCGCGGGGACGGCGCGGGCCCCTGCGCGAGGTGCTGGCCGTCCTCGCCCGCCACCGGCCTCCGGAGACGCCGGTGGTGGTGGCCCGCCGCCTCGGCCGCGAGGGGGAGGAGATCCTCGTCACCACTCTGGCGGAGCTGGATCCGGAGACGGTGGACATGGAGACGGTGCTGCTGGTGGGCAATCCGGCGAGCCGCCGGCTGGTGCTGGGCGGCCGCACGCTGGTGGTCACGCCGCGGGGCTATCGGCCGTGACGGTCTCCTTCGTCGGCGCCGGCCCCGGCGCGCCCGATCTGCTGACCCTGCGCGGCCGCATCCGGCTGCGGCGGGCCGACGTGGTGCTCCATGCCGGCTCGCTGGTGCCGCCCGCGGTGGTGGCGCTGGCGCGGCGGGCGCGGCGGGTGGTGGACACCGCCTCCCTCACCCTCGACGAGATCGTGGCGGAGATGGTGCGGGCCCACCGGGCGGGGCTCGAGGTGGTGCGCCTGCACTCGGGCGATCCCTCCCTCTACGGGGCCATCGCCGAGCAGATCCGCCGCCTCGACGCCCACGGCATCCCCTGGGAGATCGTCCCCGGCGTGCCCGCCTTCGCCGCCGCGGCGGCCGCGCTGGGCCGCGAGCTGACCCTTCCCGGCGTGGCCCAGTCGGTGGTGCTCACCCGCATGCCCGGGCGCGCCTCGCCCATGCCGCCGGGCGAGGATCTGGCCGCCTTCGCCGCCACCGGCGCCACCCTCGTGCTCCATCTCGCCGTCAACCATCTCGCCCGCATCGTCCGCATCCTCACCCCCGTCCTCGGCGCCGACGCGCCGGTGGCGGTGGTCCACCGGGCGAGCTGGCCCGACCAGCGCATCCTCCGCGGCACCCTCGCCGACATCCGCGCCAAGGTGAAGGCGGCCGGCATCACCCGCACGGCGCTGATCGTGGTGGGCCGGGTGCTGGCGGCGGAGGACTTCCCCGACAGCCGCCTCTATCATCCCGACCATCATCACGTCCTGCGGCCGAGGAAGGGCCGCAGATAGGCGAGGGCCTCCTCCACCCCGGCCACCACCGGCGCCACCGCCACCTGCGGGCGGCGGATCATCACCACCGGCAGGCCCAGCTCGCGGGCGGCGCGGATCTTGGGGTAGGCGCCGGGGCCGCCGGCGTTGCGCACCAGCAGGCAGTCGACGCCGAAACGGCGCAGCGTCTCGCGGTCGCCGGCCACCGAATAGGGCGGCCGGCCCACCAACACGTCCACGTTGGGCGGCACCCGGTCCGGCGGCTCCACCGTCCGCAGCAGGAAGTGGCAGGCCGGCACCTCGCCCAGCCGCGGGATCTCGGCGCGCCCCACGTTGACGAAGGGGCGACGGCCGACGGCGGCGATGCGGGCGAGGCCGGCGTCCAGGTCCGCCACCTCGATCCAGCGGTCCCCCGGCTCCGCCGTCCAGGGCGGGCGGTCCAGCCGCAGATAGGGAACGCCCCGTTCGCGGCACACCCGGTGGGCGGTGGTGGTCATGCGCACGGCGAAGGGATGGGTGGCGTCCAGCACGAAGGCCACCGCCTCGCCCGCCAGCACCCGCGCGAAGCCCTCCGCCCCGCCGAAACCGCCCACGCGCACCCGTCCCGGCGGCAGACCCGGCATGCGGGTGCGACCGGCGAGGGAGGTGAGGACGTCCACGCCGGCGCGGTGCAGCCGCTCGGCGAGGATGCGCGATTCCCACGTGCCGCCCAGGATCAGCACGGTGCTCACGGCAGCACCTCCCCGGCGCGGCCGACGGCCTCGCCCTCGCGATCGCACACCAGCACCGTCACCCGCACCCGCGGATCGAGCCGGCGACGCACCACCGCGTGGGCGTCCGCGGCCACCAGGTCGCCCAGAGGAAAGCCGTGTCGGCGGGCGATGTCGAGGGCGGCCTTGGCGGTGGGGGCGGCGGCGAGGGCCGCGACCAGACCGGCCTCGGCCCCCGCGGCGCGGGCGCGGACGGCGAGGGCGGCGAGATCCACCCCGTGGCGGCGGCTGTGGAGGTCGAGGCGCCCCTGGGCCAGCTTCGTCATCTTGGCGAAGCCGCCGGCCAGCACCAGCCGCGGCAGCGGATGGCGGGCGAGATGCTTGAGCAGGGCGCCGACGAACCCCCCCACCTCGACGATTTCCATCTCGGCGAAGCCGAGCCGCCGCAGCAGCCGCTCGGAGGTGGAACCGGTGGCGGCGGCGATGCGGGTGTGCCCGCCGGCGCGCGCCACGTCCACCGCCTGCCGGATGGAATGGATCCAGGCGCTGCAGGAATAGGGGATCACGAGACCGGTGGTGCCGAGGATCGAGAGGCCGCCCACGATGCCGAGGCGCGGGTTCCAGGTGCGGCGGGCCAAGCCCTCGCCGCCGGGGACGGCGATCTCGACGGTGACGTCCGCCGGCCGGCCGAAGCGGGCGGCCAGCTCCGCCACCACCTCCCGCATCATGCGCCGCGGTACCGGATTGATGGCGGGCTCACCCGGCGGCACCGGCAGGCCCGGGCGGGTGACGGTACCCACGCCCTCGCCGGCCCGGAACACCACCCCCGCGCCGGGCGGCGCCGGCGTCACCGTCGCCCGGACCAGACAGCCGTGGGTGACGTCGGGATCGTCGCCGGCGTCCTTGATCACGCCGGCGCGGGCGCGGCCGTCCTCCCGCATCCGTTCGGCGAGGGGGAAGGTGGCGAGGTGGCCCCGCGGCAGACGGATGGTGACGGGATCCGGGAAGGTCCCGCCCCACAGCGCCTCCAGTGCCGCCCGCACGGCGGCGGTGGCGCAGGCACCGGTGCTGTAGCCGGTCCGCAGACCCGGGGGTCGGGCGATGGTGCGGCTCCCTGCGGCGACCGCAGCGAATCTGGCCGTCGCCCCCGTCCCGTCGAGGGGCGCGGCACGGGGCCTCTGGCCGCCGTCCGCCGCCGATGCTACAGCCCGGTGCGGATCTCCCCGAGGGGACGGATGGGTCGATGACGCGCATTCGCAAGGTGGTGTTCCCGGTGGCCGGGCTCGGCACGCGCATGCTGCCGGCCACCAAGGTCCTGCCCAAGGAGATGCTGCCGGTGGTGGACCGGCCGCTGGTGGAATACGCGGTGGAGGAGGCGGCGGCGGCCGGCTGCGAGGTGTTCGTCTTCGTCACCGGCCGCGGCAAGACGCTCGTCGAGGACCATTTCGACCGCGCCTTCGAGCTGTTCGAGACCCTGGCCCGCAAGGGAAAGACGCGGGAGCTCTCGGCCCTGGAACGGGCGCTGCCGCCGGCCGGCACCTTCGTCTACACCCGCCAGCAGGCTCCGCTGGGTCTGGGCCATGCCGTCTGGTGCGCCCGCCACCTGGTGGGTGACGAGCCCTTCGGCGTGATCCTGGTGGACGACCTGGTCCACGCCCGCACGCCCTGTCTCGCCCAGCTCGCGGCGGTGCACGCCGAGCGCGGCGGCAATGTGGTGGCGGTGGAGGAGGTGCCGCGCGAACACACCGCCCGCTACGGCATCCTCGATCCCGGCGCCGACGACGGGCGGGTGGTGGAGGTGCGGGCCTTCGTGGAGAAGCCGAAGCCGGAGGAGGCCCCCTCGCGCCTCGCCGTGATCGGCCGCTACATCCTCTCTCCCCGCATCTTCACGATTCTGGAGGACCTGCCGCCCGGGGCCGGCGGCGAGATCCAGCTCACCGACGCCATGACCCGGCTCCTCGCCGAGGAGGCGTTCCATGGTGTGCGTTTCGAGGGAAGGCGCTTCGACTGCGGCGACCGCATCGGGTATCTGGAAGCGAACCTGGCGCTCGCCATGGAGCGGCCGGACATCGCGGCGCGGCTCCACGCCGCCCTGCGCCACTACGTGTGAGCGCGCGGACCTGCGGATACGAGGAGCGACATCATGCACATCGCCATGATCGGCACCGGCTACGTGGGCCTCGTCTCCGGGGCCTGCTTCGCCGAATTCGGACTCGACGTCACCTGCGTGGACCGGGACGCGGACAAGATCGCCCGCCTGCGCGCCGGCGAGATCCCCATCTACGAACCGGGTCTCGAGGATCTGGTGGCGCGCAACGTGGAGGCGGGCCGGCTGCGCTTCACCACCGATGTGGGGGAGGCCATCGAGGGCGCCGAAGCGGTCTTCATCGCCGTGGGGACGCCCACCCGCCGCGGCGACGGCCACGCCGATCTCACCTACGTCTTCGACGCCGCCGCCGAGATCGCCGAGCGGCTGCGCCATCCCACGGTGGTGGTGACCAAGTCGACGGTGCCGGTGGGGACCGGCCGGCGGCTGCGGGCCATGCTGCGGGCCAGGCGGCCGGACCTCGACATCGAGGTGGCCTCCAATCCGGAATTCCTGCGCGAGGGCTCGGCCATCGACGACTTCATGCGCCCCGACCGGGTGGTGTGCGGTGTGGAGAGCGAGCGGGCCCGCGACGTGCTCGCCCGTGCCTACCGCCCCCTCAATCTCATCGAGACCCCCATCCTCTTCACCGACATCGAGACGGCCGAGCTCATCAAGTACGCCACCAACGCCTTCCTCGCCATGAAGGTGACCTACGTCAACGAGCTGGCCGATCTCTGCGAGAAGGTGGGGGCCGACGTCCAGCAGGTGGCCAAGGGCATGGGGCTCGATCGGCGAATCGGCCGCCGCTTCCTCCACGCCGGCCCCGGCTACGGCGGCTCCTGCTTCCCCAAGGACACGCTGGCGCTGCTGCGCACCGCCGAGGAATACGACAGCCCGCTGCGGCTGGTGGAGACCACCGTCCAGGTCAACGAGGCGCGCAAGCGCCGCATGGTGAAGAAGATCAAGGACGCCCTCGGCGGTTCGGTGGAGGGGCGCCGCATCGCCGTCCTCGGCCTCACCTTCAAGCCCAACACCGACGACATGCGCGAGAGCCCGAGCCTCGTCGTCGTCCCCGCCCTCCAGGCCGAAGGGGCCGAGGTCCATGCCTACGACCCGAAGGGGATGCCGGAGGCCCGCCGGCTGCTGCCCGGCGTGGTGTTCGGTGAGGGACCCTACCAGGTGCTGGAGGGCGCCGACGCGCTGGTGCTGCTCACCGAATGGCCCGAGTTCCGCGGCCTCGACCTCGCCCGGGCGCGGGCACTCATGCGTGGGCGGGTCATCGTGGATCTCCGCAACGCCCTGGACCCGGTGCGTGCGGTGGAACTCGGCTTCGCCTACACCGGGGTCGGCCGCCCGGTGCGACGACCGGCGGTCGTGGACGCCCCGTCCGACGACGAACGGGAACGGGTCTGAACGGGAGTGGGGATGACGACATATCTCGAACCGCGTCGATTCCATCCGAGCATCCTGCGCGAGTATGACATCCGCGGTGTCGTCGGCCGCACCCTCCATCCGGCGGACGCCCGGGCGCTGGGCCGGGCCTTCGGCACGCGGGTGCGGGAAGAGGGCGGCCTGCGGGTCTGTCTCGGCCGCGACGGGCGCATCAGCTCGCCGGAACTGGCGGCGGCGCTGGCGGCGGGACTCGCGGAGACGGGGGTCGAGGTCCTCGACGTCGGCCTCGGCCCCACGCCCATGCTCTACTTCGCCGTCCACCATCTGGACGCCGACGGCGGCATCCAGGTCACCGGCTCCCACAATCCGCCCGACTACAACGGCTTCAAGATGATGCTGGGCAAGAGGCCGCTGTTCGGCAGGGACATCCGCGCCCTCGGCGAGCTCGCCGCCGAGGGGCGCTTCGCCCGCGGCCGCGGCCGGGTGGAGGGTGTCGACGTCCGCGACGCCTATGTGGCGCGCCTCCTCGCCGATTACCGCGCGGAGCGCGGGCTGCGGGTGGTGTGGGACGCCGGCAACGGTGCCACCGGGCCGGTGCTGGAGCGGCTCGCCGCGCGGCTTCCCGGCGCGCATCGCCTGCTCTTCACCGGGGTGGACGGCCGCTTCCCCAACCATCACCCCGATCCCACGGTGCCCGAGAACCTGGAGACGCTGCGGACGGCGGTGCGGGAGGAAGGCTTCGATCTCGGCATCGCCTTCGACGGCGACGGCGACCGTATCGGCGTGGTGGACCGCCGTGGGCGCATCGTCTGGGGCGACCAGCTGCTGGTGGTCCTGGCCGAGGACGTGCTGCGGCGCCATCCCGGCGCGCCCATCATCGCCGACGTCAAGGCGAGCCAGGTCCTGTTCGACGAGATCGCCCGCATGGGCGGGCGGCCGGTGATGTGGAAGACCGGCCATTCCCTGATCAAGACCCGCATGGCCGAACTCGGTGCGCCGCTCGCCGGCGAGATGTCCGGCCACATCTTCTACGCCGACGGTTTCTACGGCCACGACGACGCCCTCTACGTGGCGGTGCGGCTCCTGGACATCCTCGCCCGCGAGGGGATGGATCTCGCCGCGCGCATCGACCGGCTGCCGCCGGTGGTCAACACGCCGGAGACGCGCTTCGACTGTCCCGACGAACGCAAGTTCGCGGTGGTGGAGGCGCTGGCGGCGCGCCTCGCCGCCGAGGGGATGGAAGTGGACCGGACCGATGGCGTGCGGGTGCGCACCGCCGACGGCTGGTGGCTGCTCCGGGCCTCCAACACCCAGCCGGTGCTGGTGGCGCGGGCCGAGGCGCGGGACGCGGCGGGCCTCGCCCGGCTCAAGGAAGAGATCCGTCGACGACTGGCGGAACTCGGCATCGAGGCCCCGCCCGGCTTCTGAACGAACCGGACGGATCGGCCGTCGTCGAGGGGCGCCCTGCGGGGCGCCTTTTCCGTGCCCGTTAACCGTCGATTAGGAATTGCATGCGAGAAACGGGCGCGGGGCATGGCCCCGGGGTCGCCAAGCGGGGGACACGGTCGATGGCGAAGGACAAGAATCTGCCCATCCTGATCGTCGACGATTACCGGACGATGCTGCGCATCATCCGCAGCCTGCTGCGCCAGCTCGGTTACACCAACGTGGACGAGGCCACCGACGGTTCCATGGCGCTGCAGAAGCTCAAGACCAAGCCCTACGGACTGATCATCTCCGACTGGAACATGCAGCCCATGAGCGGGCTCGAGCTGCTCAAGGCGGTACGGGCCGATCCGGACCTCAAGGACATTCCCTTCATCATGGTGACGGCCGAGGGCAAGCGCGAGAACGTGCTCGCCGCCAAGGAGGCGGGCGTGAGCAACTACATCGTCAAGCCCTTCAACGCCGAAACCCTGCGCCAGAAGGTCGAGGCCGTCCTCGGCTGAGGCGGCCGCGGCAGCCGAATGCGGAGATCCGAGCGATGACCTCCACCAGGATCGAGGGGGCCCCCACCTTCGAGACGGTCCTCCACACCCTCCAGCAGCTCGTGCGCGAGATGGAGACGCAGGTGCACGCCCTCAGCACCCGGGTGCGCAACGAGGTGCTGGAGCTCTCCACCATCGTCGACAATGTGCGGCGGGAGATCCGCGGTCTCGAGCCCGACGATCTCAAGCACCGTCACATCCGCGCCGCCAACGACGAGCTGGACGCGGTGGTCCAGCATCTGGAGTCGGCGACCCACGACATCCTGAACGCCTGCGAGGGACTGGAGGCGTTCACGGCCCATCTGCCGGAGGACCGTCACGACGACTATCTGGCGCTGCTGGCGCGCATCTACGAGTCCTGCAGCTTCCACGATCTCTCGGGACAGCGCATCCGCAAGGTGGTGGAGACGCTCAAGGAGATCGAGCGTCGTCTCGGCGTGCTGCTCCGCACCTACGGTGCCGACGTGGCGGCGGACGGGGAGGAGCGGGAGCGTGACCCGCTGCTGAACGGACCGGCCCTGCCCCATCAGGCCCCCTCGCAGGAGGAGATCGACGCCCTGCTGGAGTGAGGAGGAGGACCGTGGCCCCGCGGATCCCGCTTTCCGCTATGGTCCCGGTGGAGATGGCGGGGGCGGCGGGCCCACGCGCGGTGCCGCCGGGCGCGGGGCCGGAGGGGGCGGGGGGCGTCTTCCCGCGGCCGGATGGGGAGCCGGCGGAGGGGGCCGCATCCGGACGGGGACCTCTCCTCACCCTGACCCTCTTCCTGCTACTGGCCGGGTTCTTCGCGGGCCTGCTCGCCCGCGCCCGGCCCGATGCGGAGCGGACGCGGGCGGTGGTGGCCTCCCTCGTCGCCACCTTCGGCCGGATGGAGCCGGCGGCGGCGGGGAGCGTGGAGGACGCGGCGGCCCCGCCCCTCGGCCGCTGGGTCCGGCCCGGTCGGGACGGGCTCGAGATCGCCCTCGCCGGATCCCGTCTGTTCGATTCCGGGGGGCGCATTCCCCGGGGCCGCTGGTTCCTGTTCGCGCGCCTCGCCGCCGCCACCCGCGCCGGCTGGCGGCTCGAGGTGCTGGCGCCGGTAGCGCCGGGTGCCCCGGCTCCCGTCGCCCGCTTCGAGACGGTACGGGCTAGGCTGCGGGCGGCGGCGGCCGATGCCGGGCGGGTCGCCTTCGGTCTCCGTCCCGCGGGGGACGGCATCTGGCGCTTCCGGCTGCGGCGGGAGGCGGCGGGATGAGCGGGCGGGGCTGGCTCCTCACCTTCGCCGATCTCGCCGCGCTGCTCTTCGCCTTCTTCGCGCTGGCACTGGCCATGACCCGTCCGGAGAGCTGGACGTGGCGGGACCCGCCACCGGCGGGCGCGCCCGTGACCGGCACCGGCGCGGAGGGCGCGTCGACGCAGGTGAAGGGGACCCGCTTCGCCTATCTCGCCGGTCTCGTGGCCTCCGCGGTGAGGGCCTGGCCCGGGTCCTGCCGGCCGCGGGTCGCGCGCACCGGCGGGGCGCTGGTCCTCCGCTGGGCGGATCCGGCGGTGACGACCTCCCGCTGCGCGGGGCCGCTGACCCGGGACGGTTCGCGGCTCGCCGCCCTCGCCGCGGCGGCCTCGGAGGTGGTGCTCGCCCGCCACCGCATCGGGCCGGTGGTGCCGGAAGCGGTGGACTGGGCCGCCCTCGACGGGGCCGCCGCCCGTCTCGCCCGCCATCTGGGCCGCATGCCGCTGCGGCTGGTGGTACCGGACGACCGTCCCGCCCTGGTGCTGACCTTCCGGGGAGGGACGGGATGAGGGGCTCACGCCGTGACGGCGGACCTCCGGCCGGTGGACGCCGGCCGCACCCGCCGGCGGGCGCCGTTCCCGACACGGAGCCGGAGGGCGGCCGGTGGCTCGCGCTTCTGGCGCTGCTGCTGGCGCTGCTGCTGCCCGTCCGGTCGCCGGTGGCGGCGACGGTGCCCGACGTGCGCCTCGACGTGGCGGAGGGGCGAGCGCGGATCCGCTTCACCGGCGGGACGCCGTTCCGGATCGTGTTGGAACGGGAGGGGGAGCGGATCGTCCTGCGCTTCCGGGGCGTCGATCCGCCCGATCCGGCGGCGGTGGTGGCGCGCCTTCCCGCTCATCTCGCCGGCGGCACGCGGGTCGGCGACGCATGGCGGCTGCTGCCGCGCCGGGGGGTCCGGGCGGAGGCGCACTGCAGGGCGCGCGTCTGCATCCTGACCCTCGTCCGCATCCCGCTCGCCGACGTCGGTCTGCGGGTGGGGCGGCAGGGACGCGGCATCCGGCTGGTGTTCGAGGGACCGGACGCGGCGGCGGCTCGTGCCGAGGAGAGGGATGGAACGCTGGTGCTGCACCTGCCGGCACCGGCGGCGGCGGGGGTGGCGTCGAGACTCGCGCGGATCCCGGTGCTGGGGACGGTGCGGGTGGCGGACCGGCGGGTGGAACTGGCGTCGGCGTCGGGCTGGCGTCCGCGTCTGCTGCGTCTGCCCCCGGATCGGCTGGTGGTGGACGTGGTGCCGGCGGAGGATGGTGTTCTTTCGGCGAAGACGCCGGCGGCCGGCACGGGCACCGGCGCGGTGGAGGAGGACGGTCCGCCCGCGGCCCCCGACGGTGGCGGGCCGGCCGGCGGCGCGCGCGGCGATGGGAGCGGGCACGGCCCGGACCGGGAGACCACGACGACCGGAAAGGCCGGGGATGCGGCGTCGGCTCGGCCGGAGGATCGCGACGCGGGAGGCGATGGTGCCTCCCCCGCCGTCCAGGGGGCGCCCGTCCCGCACGGGACCACGAGGGCGTCGACGGCGACCGACGGTCGGTCCGCCTTCCCGGCGACGGGTGCCGGATCGCGTGGCGCCGGTGCGTCCCCGGAACCCGCCCGGGCCGGGGCCCCCGGGCCTGCCGGGGCCGGTACCGTGGCGACCGCGCGCGGGACCGGCGACGCCGCGGCGGCCGGGGACGAACGGCGGGCCGAGGGGGCGCGTCTCCCCCCGCAGGCGAGGCCGGATGCCACCGCGGCGGACGCGTCCGGAGGGGGCATGCGGGGCGACGACGGCGAGGCGCGCGCCGTGGAGGTGCGGCCCGGCACCGCCGGGCTCGGGAGGGAGGAGGCGGCGGCGGGGATCGCGATGGGTACGGTCGAGACGGGGCCGGCCGATCTGACGGTCGCGGTCGACGAAGCGGGGGCGCTGCGTCTCGTCTGGACGGCGCCCACCGGTCTCGCCGCCCTGCAGCGGGGCCGGCGGGTGCTGCTGCTGTTCGACCGCGCCCCCGGACGAGTGGAGGCCGACCGCGCCGCCCTCGGCCGGCTCTTCCGCGGGCGGGCGCGGGACTTCCGCATCGACCGGCTGGATCGGGCCACCCTCCTCTGGTTCACACTGCGGGAAGCCGAGCCCGTGCGCATCGAGGGCGGCGGGCGCGTCTGGATCCTGCGCCTGGGGGCGACGCCAGATCCGCCCCGCCCGCCGGACCTGCGGCCGCAGGAGGGGGCGCTGACGGTGGCGGCGGGCCGCGCGCACCGGCGCTTCGCCGATCCGGTGGCGGGCGACGCGCTCGACGCCCTCACCTGCCCGCGGGCGAGGATCGCGCTGGCCGCGCCGCGACGTTTCGTGGATCTCGCGTTCCTCCCGAGTCTGGTCTGCGTGGTGTGGCGGCCGCTGCGGGACGATCTGACGATGGCACCGGTGGCCGGAGGCTGGCGCATCGCCCGGCCGGGCGGGCTCCGCATCGCCGCAGCATTGCCGCCACGCGATCCGGCCGGTGTCCGCACGGCGACGGGGAAACCGGACGGTGGCGCATCCGCGCGCCACGGCGTGGCGCCTCCGCCCTCGGCGCGGTCCGGCGGCACGGGACACGACACCGGGCCCGCGGTGCCGGCCGCCGCCCATGACCCGCCCCCGTCCGCGCCACCCGCCGGGGCCTCCGGCGGCGACGCGGCCGCGGGAGTCCGGACGGACGAACCGTCCCCCGTGACGACCGCAACCGATGCGCTTCCGCCGGCGCGGTCGGGGCCCGTGGCGGCCCCCGACCCACCCGGGGCGCCGGAGGGGACGGGCCCGCGTGTGCCGGACCGCGGATCCCCCGACGACGGGACCACGGTCCACGCCTTGGCGGCCGATGGCGTCGCCCCGCCACCGTCGCCGGCCGGGCGGCCGGAGACGGCGGTCCGCGCGGACGGATCCGGCGGGAAGGCCCATCGGAGCGCCGACGGAACGCCGGGCCGGAGCCGAGAGGCGATGGCGGGGCCGGCCGCAGCGGCGGAACGCTCCGGCGATGCGCCGCATGCCGCCGCCCGGGAGGACGCGGGGACGGGCGCACCGAAGGCGGAGCCGCCCCTGGCCCTGCCGCCGTGGACGACGGTCTTCGGACTCGGGGAACTCGCCGGCCTCGCCGACGGCGAGCGCCTGCGGCTGGAGCGGGCGGTGCGTCGGGACATGGTGACGCGCCCCGCCGGGGCGCGGACGGCGCAGCGGATGGAACTGGCCCGGCTGCTGCTGGCCGAGGCGCTGGGGCCGGAGGCGGCGGTCCAGCTCGCCCTGCTGCCGGAGGAGGCCCGTGGAGCGCGGCGGGCCCGCGCGCTGGCGCTGGCCGCCGCCGCCCTTTCGGGGCGGCTGGATCGCGCCGAGCGGCTGCTGGCCGCGGAGGATCTGGCGGAACTGCCGGAGGTGGCGCTGTTCCGGGTGGTGGTGGCGACGGCGCGGCGCCGCTGGGACGAGGCGGCCGCGGCGCTGGAGCGGGCGCACCGCACCCTCAAGCGCTATCCGGAACCGCTCCAGCGCCGGCTCGGCCCGGCCCTGATCGCCGCCGCGCTGCAGGCGGGCGATCCCGATCGCGCCTTCGTCTGGCTCGACCGCCTCGCGCGCATGGCGCTGTCCCGGCGGGAGGCGGAAGGGCTCCGCTTCCTCGAGGCGCTGGCGGTGGCCCGCGACGGCGCCGAGAAGGAGGCGCTCGCCATCCTCGGCGAGCTGGAACGCACGGCCGGCTGGCGGGTGGCGTTGCAGGCCGCCTTCGCCCGCATCCGCCTCGCCCGCGATCTCGGGCGGCTCTCCGACCGCGAGGCCCTCGCCCGGCTCGGGGCGCAGCGCGGTCTCTGGCGCGGACATCCCTGGGAGTCCGCCATGCTGCGCACGCTGGGCGATCTCGCCGCCGCGGCCGGCGAGGTGGAGGAGGCGCTGGCGGCGTGGCGCGAGCTGCTCGCCCGCCATCCCGATGCGCCCGAGGCCCGCGATCTGCCCGAGGTCATGCGCCGCTTCGCCCGGCAGGTGGTGGATCCGGAGACGCCGCCGCGGCTGGCGCCGGCCGAGGCCCTCGCCTTCCTGCGGGGGCATCCGGAGCTGTTCACGCGGGATCCCGACACCCTCGACGTCTTCTTCCGTCTCGCCGAGGCCCTCGCTCCGGAACGTCCGGCCTCGGCCCTGGCGCTGCTGGAGACCCACTTCGCGCGGCTCACCGATTCCGTCCGCCGCGCGCGCTGGCTGGTCCGGCGGGCCGAGCTCCTGGCCGAGCTGGGCCGGGACGATCGCGCCCGCGCCCTTCTGGACGAACTGCCGGCGACCGCTCCGGCCGGGGTGCGCGAGCGGGCCCGTGTGCTGCGGCTGCGGCTCGCGGCGCGGGCCGGCGATCCGGAGGCCCTCGCGGCCCTCGCCGAGGCCGATCCCGATCCGGAGATGCGCAGGCTGTGGCTGGATCGGGCCCTGGAGGACGGCGATCCCACGACGATCGTCCGGGCGGTGGCTCCGTGGCTGGAGGAAGGCGCGGCCATGCCGACCGACGAGGGCGACCTCGCGCTGCTCTTCCGGGCGGTGCGACGGCTGCGTGCCGCCGGCGAGGAGGAGACGGCGCGGAGGCTGTGGACCCGTCTGCGGGCGGGGGCCACCACGGAGGCCTGGCGGCGCCGCCTCGCGCTCCTGGAGACACCGCCACCGCTGCCCGCCACCGTCGACGAACTGATCGCGACCGTCCGTGCGGAGATGGACGGGGATCGGGCGACGGTGGGGATCCTGCGCGAGTCGCTCTCGGTCCCGGGGCCGGATCCGCCGCCCGGAGGGCGCGCGGAGGGCGGCCCGCCGCCCGGCGTGTGAGCCGTTTCCGACGCCCGGGCCGACCCCGGGAGCCGCGCGGCGGATGGAGACCGCCCCGGTGGGAACGCCGACGGGTGCCGGGAGCGCCGGACCCGGGTGGATGGGCCACCTCGCCGGCGGGATCGGGCCGGCGTGCGCGGGGCCGGACCGACGAGGGTGCGGGACGGGCCTGCCGCCCGGGACGGCGCGGGGGCGACCCGGGCTCGGAACCCGCCGGAGGATCGCGACGGGACGGTGCCGGGAGTGCGGCGGGCGGGGAGCCGCCGTCCGTTGCCGGACCGATCCGGGAGCGGTGGGGGGGCGGCCCCGGGGACCAGCACCCGCCGCCCCGGACGGGGTCACGGCGGCGAAGGGGAAGGGGGCGGCGTGGTGACCACCCGGGTTCGCGCCCGGGCCCGCGCCTCGCGTCGCCGGCGCCGGCGCAGCAGCGGCGGGCAGAGGCCGTCGTCCCGATAGTTCACCTGGCACTCCAGGCAGTAGATGCATTCACCGGGGTGGATGAAGCCCTCGGGATGGATGGCGCCCACCGGACAGCGCTGTTCGCAGATGCGGCACTCCGCACCGCACGCCCGGCGGCGCTTGAGCCACTCGAACTGGCGCAGGCGGGCGGGCAGGGCGATGGCGGCCCCGAGCGGGCACAGATAGCGGCAGAAGGCGCGCGGAACGGCGGCGGCCACGGCGAGGATGCCCAGCACGTAGACCACGTACGGCCACGGCCGGGCGAACCTCAGCACCACCGCCGTCTTGAAGGGTTCCACCTCCGCCAGTTCCAGCGCCGCCTCCATCCCGCCCAGGGAGACGGCGAAGAGGGTGAGGAAGACCACGAACTTGAGCGTCCGCAGACCCTCGTGCAGGCCGAAGGGGAGCGGGGTCTGGGGCATGCCGAGCGTACGGGCGACGACCCCCACCAGCTCCTGCAGCGCCCCGAACGGACACAGCCAGCCACAGTAGACTCCCCGTCCCCAGAAGACCATCGCCACGGCCACGTACGACCAGAGGACGAAGATCGCCGGCTCCATCAGGAAGAAGTTCCAGTCGAAGCCGGTCATCAGCGCGTGGGCGAAGGTCAGGACGTTCACGACCGAGAGCTGCGCCCGCATCCAGAAGCCCAGCACCAGCAGGGTGAAGACGGCGAAGCCGATGCGGAGACGTCGATGCCGGCGCCGGTCGGCGGCGATGGTGTCCTGCTGGAAGAGGATCACGGTGAGGACGAACAGGGCCACCAGCAGCAGCCCCACCTCGAAACGGCGCGCCCACCAGACGTCCGCCCAGGCCGGCGGCCGCGTCGCCGTCGGTTCCGGGCGGAGCAGTTCCGCCGGCGGCGACCATGTCAGCGCCAGCCAGGTGGAGACGGTCCCGCCGTCGGAGCGGACGCCGTCCACCCGCACCTGCAGGCGGAAGGGGCGGGCCGGGTCGAACCCGCTCTCCCGCGGCAGGGTGAAGAGGGCGAGCTCGCGCAGCGCGGGCGCCCCCTTCGCCGCCAGCCCGTCGAGGCGGCGATGCTGCGCGCGCCGCAGCAGCCAGCTCCGCTCGCCCTGGACCAGCCGCAGGCGGTCGAACACGCCGCTGCGGCGCCAGCCGGTGCCCTTGAAGGACCACCGTCCGCGGCCACCCACGAAGAGAAGCTGATCACCGGCGCGGAGGCCGGCGAAAAGGCGGTCGTAGAGACGGTCGCCGAGCAGATTGCGCCCCACCAGCGCCGGGGTGGCGAGGGCGAGGTGGAGTTCGAGGAACACCGAATCGGGGTCGCCGGGCATCCGCAGATCGCCGCCGAGCGCCGCGAGCCGCGCCCGCACGTCCTCCTCGCGCCAGACCCGCCGGACGAGGAGACCACGCTCCCGCATCGTCCCATAGTCGAGGGGCGCGAAACGGGCGAGATCGAGGCGTCCGGCGGGGAGGATGCCGCGGCTGGTGGCCACCGCCCGCGCGGCGGCGAGGATGGCCTCGTGGATCACGAGGGAGGAGACGGTGGCCCCGGCCACCGCCTCGATCTCGCCCGGGCGACGACGGCCGCGGACGAGACGCACCGGCCGATCCACCGGCACGTCACGGTACTGGGCGACGAAGGACTCGATGGCCTCGGGACGGACACCGATCAGCAGGATCGGCTCGTGCTGCTCCAGCAGACGGGCACCCCGCAGGCGCCCGTCCACCCCGAGGGCCACCAGCACGTCGAGGGGCTTGCCGGAATAGCCGGTGGAATTGACCACGGCCCGGGTGGAGAAGAGATAACCCGACACGGTGCCGTCGCGCAGGACGGTGGCCGCAGGGGGGTCGCCGTCGGGCGGCGTCACCCGGGTGGCGTCGGGAAAGAAGGTCCGGGCCGTCCCGAGGTCGAGGCTCGCCGCGACGCCCGCCCGCATCAGCAGTGCGAGCGGGATCGCCAGCAGCGGGACGAGCCGATGGCCGGAAATGTCCATGCGGTGGACGGTCTCCGCCCTTCGGACCGGGACGACGCTAGGGGGCCACCCTGGTGGCCGCCCTTGACGGCGATCAAGGGAAGGGTCGCGGATGGATGCTAGCCGGCAGCCGATGCCGGAGCGGAGAAGGGCGCCCGTCCGGCGCCACGCGAGATCAGCGGGAGGTCCCGATGAAGTCCACCATCACCGTGCGCCGTCTGGCGGTGGTCCTGCTGACGGCGACCGCACTGGGCATGTCGTGGCCGGTCCCGGCGGCCCAGCGGCCCAGCCCCGAGGAACTCGAGAAACACGAGACCACGCCGGGCAAGCGCTACGAGCCCAGCCTCGACGTGCTCAAGGAAGAGGAGGTGAAGAAGCCGGGCGTGGAGGAGGGCGTCCCCACCCTCACCGACGAGGAATGGGCCATCGCCAACAAGATCTACTTCGAGCGCTGTGCCGGCTGTCACGGCACCCTGCGCAAGGGGGCGACGGGCAAGCCCCTCACACCGGACATCACGCGCGAGAAGGGCTACGACTATCTCAAGGCGTTCATCACCTACGGCTCGCCGGCCGGCATGCCCAACTGGGGAACCTCCGGGGAGCTGACGGAGCGCGAGATCGACATCATGGCGCGCTATCTGCTCAACGAGCCGGTGGCGCCGCCCGAGTGGGGCATGAAGGAGATGCGCGAGACCTGGGAGGTGCTGGTTCCGGTGGACCGGCGCCCCACCCGGAAGATGAACGATCTCGATCTGGAGAATCTCTTCTCCGTCACCCTGCGCGACGTGGGTGAGATCGCCCTCATCGACGGCAACACGTACGAGGTCGTCACCCGTATCAAGACCGGCTATGCGGTCCACATCTCGCGCTATTCCAAATCCGGGCGTTATCTCTACACCATCGGCCGCGACGGGCTGATCAATCTCATCGATCTGTGGATGGATCCGCCGCAGACGGTGGCCAAGGTCAAGATCGGCCTCGAGGCGCGGTCGGTGGACAGCTCCAAGTTCGAGGGCTGGGAGGACAGATACGCCATCGCCGGCGCCTACTGGCCGCCGCACTACGTCATCCTCGACGGTCTCACCCTCGAACCGCTGCGGATCGAGAGCACCCGCGGCTACACCTACGACACCGAGGAATACCATCCGGAGCCACGCGTCGCCTCGATCGTCTCCTCGCATTTCGGCCCGGAGTTCGTGGTCAACGTCAAGGAGACCGGTCACGTCCTGCTGGTGGACTACAGTGATCTCGAAGCGCTCAAGGTGACCAAGATCGAGGCGGAGCGCTTTCTCCACGACGGCGGCTTCGATGCGACCCGCCGCTACTTCCTCGTCGCGGCCAACGCCCGCAACAAGGTCGTCGTCATCGATCTCGAGGAGCGCAGGCTGGTGGCCAAGATCGACACCGGCGGCGTCAAGCCCCATCCCGGCCGCGGCGCCAACTTCGTCCATCCGAAGTACGGTCCCGTGTGGGCCACCTCGCACCTGGGCGACGAGACCATCTCCCTCATCGGCACCGATCCCAAGGGACATCCGGAGTACGCTTGGAAGGTGGTGCAGACCCTGGAGGGACAGGGTGGTGGTTCGCTGTTCGTGAAGACCCATCCGAACAGCAGGCACCTCTACGTGGACACCGCCCTCAATCCGGAGCCGGAGATCGCCTCCTCGGTGGCCGTCTTCGACATCGACGATCTTGAGGCCGGCTACAGGGTGCTGCCCGTCGGCGAATGGTCCGGCATCGCCGAGGGCATGCGTCGCGTGGTGCACGGCGAATTCAACAAGGACGGTACGGAGATCTGGTTCTCGGTGTGGAACGCCAAGAACCAGGAGAGCGCCATCGTCGTCGTCGACGACCGCACCCTCCAGCCCAAGCACGTGATCCGGGGGAAGGACCTCGTGACGCCCACGGGCAAGTTCAACGTTCACAACACGCGTCTCGACATCTACTGATGGCGGAGGAGGCGGGCGGGCCCCCCGCCCGCCGCATCCCGCGGAGCACCCCCATGCAGCCACGCCCCGTCGTCCACATCGTCGGTGCCGGCCCGGGCGATCCCGAACTGCTCACCCTCAAGGCCTACCGGCTGCTGCAGGGGGCCCAGGTGGTGGTGCACGACCGGCTGGTGGGCGAGGGCGTGCTGGCCCTGCTGCCGCCGGGTGTCGAGCGCATCGACGTGGGCAAGACGCCGGGCGGTCCCCGGGTCGATCAGGCCGCCATCAACGCGCTGCTGGTGGATCTGGCCCGATCGGGCCGGCGGGTGGTGCGGCTCAAGGGCGGCGATCCCTTCCTCTTCGGCCGCGGCGGCGAGGAGGCCCTGTATCTGCTGGAACACGGCATCGACGTGGAGGTGGTGCCGGGGATCACCGCCGCCTTCGGTTGCGCCGCCGCCCATCTCGTGCCCCTCACCCATCGCGACGTGGCGAGCGGGGTGCGGTTCGTCACCGGCCACCGTCGCGAGGGATGGTGGCTGGATCTCGACTGGGCCGGTCTCGCCGATCCCGCCACCACCCTCGTGGTCTACATGGGCCTCGCCCATGTGGAGGAGATCACCCGTCGCCTGCTGGCCCACGGCCGCGATCCGGCCACGCCCGCCGTCGCCATCGAGAACGGGACCCTGCCGCAGGCACGGGAGGTGCGGGCTTCCCTGGGGCGGCTCGCGGCGGCGGTGCGCCGGGCCGGCCTGCGGTCGCCGGTGCTGTTCGTGATCGGCGAGGTGGTGGACGTGCTGCGGCCCCATGCCGCGGCCCTGGAGGCGGCGCTGGCGCCATGCGCCTCCTGAGCCCGTGCGCGGCGTTCGCCCTGCTCCTGGCCCTTGCGCCGGTCTCCCTCGCCGCGGCCCCGGCGCCGCCGCCGGAACGGCAGGCGTGGCTGCTGCGGCTGTTGCGTCAGGACTGCGGCTCCTGCCACGGCCTCACCCTGCGGGGCGGCCTCGGCCCATCGCTGCTGCCGGAACGCCTCGCCGGCCGCGATCCCGCCGAGCTCGCCCGCATCATCCTCGACGGCATCCCCGGGACCCCCATGCCGCCCTGGCGTTTCGAGATCGCCCCCGAGGAGGCGCGATGGCTGGCGGAGCGGCTCGTCGAGGGACGGGACCGATGATCCGCCGTCATCTGCTCGCCCTGCCCTGGCTGTGGCCGCTGGCGCGGCCGGCGCGTGCGCGGGACGGGGCCACCTGCCGCGGGACCGGCGATCTCGGCCTCGTGGTGGAGCGGGCCCACGGCTCGGTGCTGCGCTTTGAGACCTCCACCCCGTCCGTCCTCGGCCGGGTGGAGGGGCTGGGCGATCTCTCCCACGCCGCCGCCGTCTTCTCCCGCGACCAGCGCTACGCCTTCCTCTTCGGCCGCGACGGCGGTCTCACCAAGCTGGACCTGCTCACCGGCGAGGTGGTGGCGCGCATCGTCCAGGCGGGCAACGCCATCGGCGGCGCCATCTCCGGCGACGGCACGCTGGTGGCGGTGGCCAACTACGATCCGGGCGGCGTGCGCGTCTTCGCCGCCGCCGATCTCGCGCCCGTGGCCGACATTCCCGCCGGGACGGCCGACGGCGGTCGCTCGCGGGTGGTGGGGCTCGAGGACTGGGGTCCCCGCCATTTCGCCTACGCCCTCCTGGACGGCGACGAGATCCGCCTGCTCGACCTCACCGATCCCGCCCGCCCGTACCAGCGCCGCTTCCCGGGCATCGGCCGCATGCCCTACGATGCCCTCGTCACGCCCGACGGCCGCTATTACGTGGTGGGGCTGTTCGGCGAGGACGGTCTCGTGCTGCTGGATCTGTGGGCGGAGGAACCGCGGCCGCGGCGCATCCTCGCCGGCTACGGCCGCGGCGAGCGGCCGCTGCCCGTCTACAAGATGCCCCATCTCGAGGGCTGGGCGCAGGCGGGAGACCTGCTGTTCCTGCCGGCGGTGGGGCGCTTCGAGCTGCTGGTGGTGGACCGCCGCGACGACTTCCGCGAGGTGGCGCGCATTCCCGTCCACGGGCAGCCGGTCTTCGCCGTGGCCCGGCCCGACGGCCGTCAGGTGTGGGTCAACTTCGCCCATCCCCGCAACGACGTGGTGCAGGTGATCGACGTGCCGCGCCTCGCGGTGGTGGCGGAGCTGCGACCGGGCCGGGCGGTGATGCACCTGGAGTTCACGCCGCGCGGCGACCAGGTCTGGATCTCCGCCCGCGATTCCGACCGGGTGGTGGTCTACGACACCGCGCGCTTGTCCCAGATCAAGGCGTTCGAAGCCCGCACGCCCTCCGGAATCTTCACGAGCGCGCGCGCGGCGCGGATCGGCTTCTGAGGAGGGCGGCCATGGCACGTCTCGATCCCACCACCCGCCGGCTGCTGGACGAGTTCCAGCACGACTTTCCGCTGGACCCGCGGCCCTTCCGGGTGATCGGCGAGCGCCTCGGCCTCGACGAGGCGGCGGTGCTCGATCTCCTGTGCGAGCTGCAGGAGGCGGGCATCGTCGATCGAGTGGGCGCGGTGCTGGAGCCGGGGCGCGTCGGCGCCAGCACCCTCGCCGCCATGAAGGTGCCGCCGGAGCTGCTGGAGGGCGTGGCGGCGCTGGTCTCCGCCTATCCCGAGGTCAACCACAACTACGAGCGCGAGGACGCCTACAACCTCTGGTTCGTGGTCACCGCCCCCACCCCTGCGCGGCTGCGGGCGGTGCTGGACGACATCGCCGATCGGACCGGCATCCCCGTGGTGGAGCTGCCGCTGGTGGAGGCCTTCCGGCTGGATCTGGGGTTCCCGCTGTCGTGGAGCTGAGCGCGACGGACCGCCGCCTGCTGGCCGAGCTGGAACGGGGACTGCCCCTCGTGCCCCGGCCCTATGCCCTGCTGGGCGCGCGGGTGGGTCTGCCGGAGGCGGAGGTGATGGCGCGGCTGCGGCGGCTGCGGGATGGGGGCGTGGTGCGCCGCTTCGGGCTGGTGGTGCGCCACCGCCGCCTCGGCTATCGCGCCAACGCCATGGTGGTGTGGGACGTGCCGGAGGTGCGGGTGCGGGCGGCGGGCCTGCGGCTCGCGGCCCTGCCCTTCGTCACCCTCTGCTACCGGCGCCGCCGCCATCCGGCCTGGCCCTACAACCTCTACTGCATGATCCACGGCCGCGTGCGGGCGGCGGTGGAGGAGCGGATCGAGGAGGCGAGCCGCCTCGCCGGCCTCCGGTCCTGCCCGCGCCGCGTCCTCTTCTCCCGCCGCTGTTTCAAGCAGACCGGCGCCCGCTACTTCTCCGCCCCGGGAGCGCCCGCCCATGCCGGACCGGGACCGTGAACTGCTGGCCGCGCTGCTGCGCGGCATCGAGCCGGAGGAGCGGCCCTTCCGGGCACTGGCCGAGCGCTTCGGCACGAGCGAGGAGGCCATCGTGGCGCGCATCCGCCGCTGGCTCGCGGAGGGGCTGCTCACCCGTTTCGGCCCCCTCTTCGACATCGAGAAGCTGGGCGGGGCGGTGACGCTGTGCGCCATGGCGGTGCCGCCCGAGCGTTTCGAGGCGGTGGCGGCGGCGGTGGGGCGCCATCCGGAGGTGGCCCACAACTACGAACGGGCCCATCACCTCAACATGTGGTTCGTGGTGGCGGCGGAGAGCCGCGCGCGCATCGACGCCGTGATCCGCGCAATCGAGCGCGAGACCGGGCTCGCGGTGCTGGATCTGCCCAAGGAGCGCGAGTACTTCCTGGAATTCGTTCCGGAGCCGCCATGATCGACCCGCGCGACCGCCAGCTCGTCCTCGCCACCCAGGCGGGACTGCCCTTGGACGTGCGGCCCTTCCACCGGGTGGCGGAGGCCACCGGCCTCTCCGTCGCGGAGGTGCTGGCCCGCTTCCGGGCGATGCGTGCGCGCGGCGCCGTCCGCCGCATCGCCGCCGTCCCCCACCACGTCCGTCTGGGACTGCGCGCCAACGGCATGAGCGTGTGGGACGTGGACGACGCGCGGGTGGACGAGCTGGGCGCGCGGGTCGGCGCGCTCGACTTCGTCAGCCACTGCTATCGCCGGCCGCGGCGACCGCCGGTGTGGCCCTACAATCTCTTCGCCATGGTCCACGGCCGCAGCGTCACCGAGGTGGAGGAGAAGGTGGCGGTGATCGCCGGACTGATGGGCGAGGCCTGCCGCGGCCACGACGTGCTCTACAGCGTGCGGGTGCTCAAGAAGACCGGCATCCGCCTCGCCGCGGGGGAGGATCCGTCGTGTTCCGACTGAGCCGTTACATGCGCGAGCTGCTGGAGCCGACGCCGGTGCGCCGGGCGCGTCCGCGCGGGCCGGTGGTGATCTGGAACCTGATCCGCCGCTGCAACCTCAACTGCATCCACTGCTATTCGCTGTCGGCGGACGTGGACTTCCCGGGCGAACTCACCACCGACGAGGTCTTCCGGGTGATGGACGACCTGCGCGCCTTCGGCGTGCCGGCCCTCGTCCTCTCCGGCGGTGAGCCGCTGTTGCGATCGGACATCTTCGCCATCTCCGCCCGCGCCCGCGAGCTGGGCTTCTACGTGGCCCTCTCCACCAACGGCGCGCGGATCGACGAGGCCACCGCCGACCGCATCGCCGCCGTCGGCTACGACTACGTGGGCATCTCCCTCGACGGCATCGGCCCGGTCCACGACCGTTTTCGTCGCGTGCCCGGCTGTTTCGAGGCTTCCCTCGCCGCCCTCCGGCGGCTGCGGGCGCGCGGCGTCAAGGTGGGCGTGCGTTTCACCGTCACCGAGCAGAACGTGGGCAGTCTCGAGCCGCTCCTCGACCTCGTGGAGGCCGAGGGCATCGACAGGTTCTATCTCTCCCATTTCGTCTACGCCGGCCGCGGCCGCCGTCACCGCGACCGCGACGCCCTCCACCGTACCACCCGCCGGGTGGTGGACACCCTCGTCGCCCGCTGCTGGCGCCATCTGCGGGAGGGACGGTCCACCGAGTTCGTCACCGGCAACAACGACGCCGACGCCGTCTATTTCTTGCGCTGGGTGGAACGACACCATCCCGACCGCGCCGCCCACGTCCGCGCCCATCTCGAGGCCTGGGGCGGCAACGCCAGCGGCGTCGGCGTCGCCAACATCGACAATCTCGGCAACGTCCATCCCGACACCTTCTGGTGGCGCCACTCCCTGGGCAATGTCCGCGAGCGGCCCTTCTCCGAGATCTGGCGCGACGAGACGGATCCGATCCTCGCCGGCCTGCGCCGCCGTCCGCGGCCGGTGCGGGGGCGCTGCGGCCGCTGTCCCATGCTCGCCATCTGCAACGGCAACACCCGCATCCGCGCGCTGGAGACCCGCGGCGATCCCTGGGCCGAGGACCCGGCCTGCTATCTGAGCGACGCGGAACTGGGGATGGCGGAGCCGGCCCATGCGTGAGCGCGCCGGATCGCACCTCGCCCCCCTGCTGTTCCTGCTTTCGGTCCTGGCGACCGCGCCCGCCGCCGCGCGCGAGGCGGCCGTCCTCTATCGCGATCTCTGCGCCGTCTGTCACGGGCCCGACCGGCTCGGAGCGAGCGGCCCGCCGCTCCTGCCCCAGACGCTGGGGCGGCGGTCGGAGGCGGACATCGTCCGCATCGTCCGCGAGGGGCTCCCCGCGACCCGCATGCCCGCCTTCGGCGATCTGCTGGAAGCCGAGGAGATCCGCGATCTCGTCCGCTATCTGCGCCGACCGCCCGACAAGCCGCCCCGCTTCGGCATGGCGGAGATCGCCGCCTCGCACCGGCGCTTCGTGGCCGAGGAGGCGCTGCCGGATCGCCCGCGCTTCGCGGCGGATCCGCTCGATCTCTTCCTGGTGGTGGAGAAGGGCGATCACCACGCGAGCCTGCTGGACGGCGACCGCTTCGTGCGCCTCGCCCGCTTTCCCACCCCGCGGGCCCTCCACGGCGGTCCCAAGTTCACCCGCGACGGCCGCTTCGTCCATTTCGCCTCGCGCGACGGCTGGCTGCTGCGCTACGATCTCTGGGGGCTGCAGCCGGTGGTGAAGGTGCGGGCCGGCATCGCCACCCGCAACATCGCGCTGACTCCCGACGGCCGCTTCCTGGTGGTGGCCGACACCCTGCCGCGGGCGGTGGTGGTGCTCGATGCGGTGGACTACCGGCCGGTGGAGGTGATCCCGGCCCGCGGCGCCGACGGCACCGTCTCGCGGGTCGCCGCCGTCTACCAGGCACCGCCGCGGGGCAGCGTGATCGTGGCGCTGCGCGACGTGGCCGAGGCCTGGGAGCTGGTGCCGGCCGCCGATCCGGCCCGCCGCCGCCTGCGTCGCATCCCGCTGCCGGAGCCCCTCGACGACGTCCTCTTCGATCCCGCCTACCGGCTGCTGGTGGGCTCCTCGCGCAGCTCCCGCGGCGCCTGGGTGGTGGCGCTCGGGGATGGGCGCGTGGTGGCGCGCCTCCCCATCGAGGGCTTCCCCCATCTCGCCTCCGGCGTCACCTTCGTGCGGGACGGACGGCGCCTGCTGATCACTCCCAACCTCACCCGGCCGGAGGTGACGGTGGTGGACATGGAGGACTGGCGCGTGGTGGCGCGCATCCCCACCCTCGGCCCCGGCTTCTTCGCCCGCAGCCACCGGTCGAGCCCCCACGTGTGGGTGGACGTGTTCGCGGGACCCCACCGCGATGCCGTCCACGTGATCGACAAGCGCACCCTCGGCATCGTGGCCACCCTGCGGCCGGCGCCGGGGCGACGGTCCGCCCACATCGAGTTCGATCGCGAGGGCCGCCACGCTCTCGTCAGCATCATGGAGGAGGACGGCGCGGTGGTGGTCTACGACGACCGCACCCTCGTCGAGGTGGCGCGCATCCCCGCCCGTCATCCCTCCGGTAAGTACAACGTCGGCAACAAGATCCGCTTCGAGGAGGGGACCAGCCATTGAGGCGGCGGTGGATCTCCTGATCGTCACCCACGGGGTCCGCGGCGGGCCGGGGATCGCCGCGGTCCATGCCGCCCGCATCGCCCGCCGTGGCCTGTTCCGGCTGGTGGCGGTGGGCTGTCTGCGCGGCGAGCCGTCGCTGGAGCGGGCGCTGGACGACCTCCCGGGGCCGGTGGTGGCGGTCCCGCTGCTGCTCGCCCGCGGCTGGATCCACGACCGTGTGCGCGCGCGGCTGACCGCCCTCGGCCGCGGCGACCTGCGCATGGTGCCTCCGGTGGGCACGCTCCCCGCCTGCGCCGATCTCTTCGCGACGGTGGTGCGTGAGGTGCGGGCCGGAGAGGACGGCTTCACCCATCTCTGGCTGGTGGGCCACGGCACCGAACGGCACGCCGAGAGCACCGTCGCCCTCCGGACCCAGGCGGTGCGCCTCCGGTACCGCTTCCCGGATCTCGCGGTGGAGACGCTGTGGCTGGAGCAGCCACCGCGGCTGGCCGAGCGGGCGGCCCGCTTCGGAAAGGGACGGGTGCTGGCGCTGGGCGCCTTCGTGGACGCCGGACCCCACGGCCGCGACGACGTGGCGGCGGCGCTGGCGCCGCTGGGGGAACGGGCCCGCTACACGGGTCCGGTGGGCCTGCGACCGGAGATGGCCGATCTCATCGTCGCCGCCACCCGCCACCGCCTCGCCGTCCCGGTCTCGTAGATCCGGCCGTCCACCGTCTCGATCCGCGCCCAGGCGCCGAAGCGGGCGGCGAGGGCACGGCCCGCCTCCGGTTCCAGCACGCAGAGGGCGGTGGCGAGACCGTCGGCGAGGGCGGCGGTCTCCGCCCGCACCACCGCCCGGCGGATCCCCCGGGCGGGGCGACCGGTGCGAGGATCGAGGATGTGGTGCCAGCGGCCGGCCACGTCGAAGCGGGTGGCGGCCGGTGCCGAGACGGCGAGGGCCTCGTCCCTGAGCCGCAGTCGCCCGCCGCTGCGCAGCGCCACCGCGAAGGCCTCGTCGCCCGGCGGCGGTCCCAGCGCCCGCAGTTCGCCGCAGTCCAGCAGCGCGAAGCCGAGTCCCTGCCGCTGCAGCGACGCCGCGAGTCGATCGGTGATGACGCCCTGGGCGATGCCATCGAGGGTGAGGGCGGCATCGGGCGGCAGGCGGACGGCCGTCGGCGTCACGTCCACGCGACCGAAGCCCACGGCCCCCCACGCCCCGTCCAGGGCGTGGGCGACCCGCAGCGGATCGTCCAGTTCGCCGGCCCCGGCCAGCCGGGCGAGGGTGGTGTAGAGCGGCTGGACGGTGGGATCAAAGGCGCCCTCGCTCTCCTCGTACAGCAGGCGGGCGAGGGCGAGGGCCTCCAGCAGCTCCGGCGGCGGCAGGGCGAGCCGTCCCTCGCGGGCGAGGCGCACCAGCGGCGCATCGGGCCGGTGGAGGGTGAAGATGGCCTCGAGGCGCAGCAGTTCGTCCACCAGCGACCCGGCGAGCCGGCGGGCCTCCGCGTCGTCGAGGCCGTAGAGGGCGATGGAGACGCGCGCACCGAGGGCGGCGGTGCTGAAGCGGTGGACCGGCACCGCCCGCGGTCGGCCGGTGGCGAGCACCGCCGCCGTCGCCACCATCAGCCCCATCGCGCGCCGCCGTCGCATCCCCGTCGTACCCCGCCTCTCCGCATCTCCTGCCGCACCATCCTCGCCCGTCACCTTGACGGCGGTCAAGGAGGGGCCTTCCCCGGCGCGGAAGCTGGAGCGGGATCGCCACGACGGGAGCGTCATGACGGCGAGGGCCCCATCCGGTGCCGGAGGGAGGGGGGTGACGCCCTTTCTCTCCTGCGGCTTCCGCCCGTTCTTCCTGGCCGCGGCGCTGTGGCTGCCGACGAGTCTTTTCGTCTGGATCTGGACGCTGGCGGTGGCGGTACCGCCCCACTTCGCCCTCGATCCCCTCGCCTGGCACCGCCACGAGACCCTCTTCGGCGGCGTCGGCGCCATCCTCGCCGGCTTCCTGCTGACGGCGGTGCCGAGCTGGACCGGCACCTCGCCGCTGAGCGGCCGCCCGCTGCTCCTGTTGCTGCTCGCCTGGCTCGCCGCCCGCCTGCTGGGACTGGCGGGCGGGGCCGCCCTGGTCCCGCTCGCGGCCCTCGCCGAACTGACCTTCCTCGGCGGCGTGCTGGCCTGGGTGGCACGGGCGGTGATCGGTGCCGGCAACCACCGCAATCGGCCGGTGGTGGCGCTGGTGGCGCTGTTCGTGACGGGGGCCGTCCTGTCCTGGGCGGAGCCGGTGCTGGACCTTCCCACCGGCGCCCTCGGCGACCGGCTCGGCCTCGCCGTGATCCTGCTGCTGCTGGCGCTGATCGGCGGCCGCATCGTCCCCGCCTTCACCCGCAACTGGATGGTCCGCCTCGGACCGCGGACGCTGCCGGCTCCCTTCGGCCCCCTGGATGCGGCGACCCTCGCCGTGTGGGCGCTCGTCCTCGCCACCTGGGTGGCGGCGCCGCTCGCGCGGCCGGTGGGGGTGCTGTTCCTGGTGGCGGGTTTCCTCCACGCGGCCCGGCTGCTGCGCTGGCAGGGCCACCGCACCCTCGCCGAGCCGCTGGTGTCGGTGCTCCATCTCGCCTACGCTTGGCTGCCCTTGGGGGCGGTGCTGCACGGGCTCGCGCTGGCCGGCCTCGGCCCCGATCCCGCCACCACCCTCCACGCCTTCACCACCGGCGCCATCGGCACCACGACGCTGGCGGTCATGACCCGCGCCTCGCTCGGCCACACCGGCCGCGCCCTCACCGCCGATGCCGCCACGGTGGTGATCTACGCCCTGGTGGTGACGGGCGCGCTGCTGCGACTGCTGGTGCCCCTCGCCGCCGACCGTACCTCATTGCTGGCGCTGGCGGCGGCCGCCTGGGGCGGCGCCTATCTCCTCTTCGCCCTCCGCTACGGCCCCCTGCTGACGGCCCCGCGGGCCGACCGACCCCCGGCCACCGGCGCGGCCGGTCCCGCTTGACCGCGATCAAGGCCTCCCTGCCCCGCCGTCCGACAATGCATCCGGTCCGGTGGACGCCGAATCCGGTGGGAGGCGGATCATGGCCGAAAGCGAGCGCGGCGAGCGAATCCCGTTCATGCAGCGGGTGCTCGACAATCCTTTCCTGCTGCTGTTCCTCGGCGTGGCCATCCCGACGGTGCTCTACATCCTCTGGGGCCTGATCGAGATCACCCAGATCCCCATCGCCGACTGAGGGAGACGGATCATGGCGGTACGATCGCCCGAAGTGCGGATCTGGTGGAACGAGCCCGTGGCGCGGGGTGAACTCCTGTGGATTTTCATCGCCTTTCTGTGGGGGCTGTTCATGTTTTTCATGATGATTTATTGGCACATCAACGGAAATCAGAATCTCTCGACCGAAACGTATCGGGTGAAGCCGGATGATTTCGTCGCGAAGGTCGAATCCTTCGTGGAGAAGTACAAGGTCGGCGAGGAGGGGGACACGGGGGTGCCGGTGGTGGCGCCGCCGCCCGGCAGCGACGTCTACATGCTGGCGCGTCTGTGGGAGTTCTGGCCGGTCCTGCAGCTCGAGAAGGGCCAGAGCTACCGGCTGCACCTGTCCTCGGCGGACTGGCAGCACGGCTTCTCGCTCCAGCCGGTCAACATCAACATCCAGGTGCACCCGGGCTACGAGCACGTGCTCACCATCACGCCCACCGAGACGGGGGTGTTCAGCGTGGTGTGCAACGAATACTGCGGTGCCGGTCATCATACCATGACCGGGCGCATCCGCGTCGTCGAGTCCGGGGCGGGGAGGTGAACCATGGCCACGGCATCCGGTGAACTCGGGATCATCGGCGGGATCGCGGCCCGCTTCCGCACCTGCCCGGTGACCCGGCTCAGGGTGGATCTGGCGGCCGAACGCCTGATCAAGGCCAATGCGGTGGCGGCCGTCGTGTTCCTCGCCATCGGCGGTCTCATGGGCCTGCTGGTGGCGCTGACACGCTGGCCGGCGGTGCATTTGCTGGATTCGGAGGCCTTCTACCAGGTCCTGACGCTGCACGGCCTCAACGTACTGCTCTTCTGGATCATCTTCTTCGAGATCGCGATCCTCTACTTCGCCTCGGCGGTGCTGCTCAACTGCCGGCTCGCCACGCCCCGGCTCGCCTGGGCGGGATTCGGGCTCATGGTGATGGGGGCGCTGCTCACCGACTGGGCGGTCCTGCAGGGCGATTCGAGCGTGATGTTCACCTCCTACGTCCCCATGCAGGCATCCCCCAACTTCTATCTGGGGCTCATCCTCTTCGCGGTGGGGGCGCTCGTCGGCTGCGCGGTCTTCTTCGGCACGCTGGTGATCGCCCGTGAGGAGCGGACCTACGAGGGCTCGGTCCCCCTCGTCACCTTCGGCGCCATCACCGCGGCCATCATCGCCGTGTTCACCATCGCCTCCGGCGCCATCATCCTCATCCCCACCTGGCTGTGGTCGCTCGGCTACATCGGCCACATCGACACGCTGATGTACAAGCTCGTCTGGTGGGGCATGGGCCACAGCTCCCAGCAGATCAACGTCTCCGCCCACGTGGCGGTGTGGTACGCCATCGCCGCCATCCTACTGGGCGCCAAGCCGCTGTCGGAGAAGGTCAGCCGCACCGCCTTCTTCCTCTACATCCTCTTCCTCCAGCTCGCCTGCGCCCACCACCTGCTGGTGGAGCCGGGTCTCTCGGCCGAGTGGAAGGTCTTCAACACCTCCTACGCCCTCTATCTCGCCGTGCTGGGCTCCATGATCCACGGCATGACCGTGCCCGGCTCCATCGAGGCGGCACAGCGGCGCAACGGATACGTCCACGGGATGTTCGAGTGGCTGCGCAAGGCGCCGTGGGACAATCCGGCTTTCGCCGGCATGTTCCTCTCCCTGGTCATGTTCGGCTTCATCGGCGGCATCTCCGGCGTGGTGCTGGGCACCGAACAGCTCAACATCATGATGCACAACACCCTCTACGTGCCGGGGCACTTCCACGGCACGGTGGTGGCGGGCACCACCCTGGCCTTCATGGCCCTCACCTATCTGGTGCTGCCGCTGATCTTCCGCCGCAGGGTGATCTGGCCGACCCTCGCCAAGTGGCAGCCCTATCTCTTCGGCATCGGTGCCGCCGGCATCTCCCTGTTCATGCTCGGCGCCGGTACCCTCGGCGTGCCGCGGCGACACTGGGACATCACCCTCTCCGATGCCATCCTCTCCTTCGATTTCCAGCCCGCCGCCTATCTGATGCTGGGTCTCAACGGCCTCTTCGCCCTCCTCGCGACGGTGGGGGGCATTCTCTACGTCCTCGTCACCGTCGGGACCGTGCTGTTCGGCGAGAAGGTGACGGAGGAGAACGCCCTCGCGGCCCTCGGGCCGATGCCGGCGCGGGTGGCGGAGGCCGGGGGGTCCGCCCAGGTGGGCCGTCACGGCGGCGAGGGGCTGGTCCACCTGCCCGGAACCTACGTGCTGGTGGGAGTCTTCTTCGTGGCCTTCGCCCTCTACTACTTCGTCAACTGGAAATACCTCTCCGAACTCTGGCCCATCTCCTGAGGGAGCGGGACCATGCCGGCGGTCGTCCTGCGCGACCTGCTGACCCTCCTCAAACCGCGCATCGGGGCGGCGATCGCGCTGGCGGCCGCCGGCGGCCTCGCCCTCGCCACCGGCCCGCTGCCACCGGCCGGGACGATGGCGGGGCTGCTGTTCGCCGTGTTCCTCGCCTCGGGCGCCGCCGGCGCCCTCAACCACTATGCCGAACGCGACCTCGACCGGCGCATGGCGCGCACCCGCCACCGACCCTTCGCCGCCGGCCGGCTGTCCGCCCATCCCCTCTGGCCGGCCGCCTTCACCCTCCTCGCCCTGGCGGCGGTGGCGTGGGCCGGCATGCTCGCCGGCGCCGGTCCGGCACTCTTCGTGTTCGCCGGTGCCTTCACCTACAGCGTCGTCTACACCCTCTGGCTCAAGCGGCGCACGCCCCTCAACATCGTGGTGGGCGGGCTCGCCGGCTCCTTCGCCGTCCTCGCGGGCGGCGCCGCGGGCGGTCTCGGCTTCGAGGCGGCGGTGCTGGCGGTGGTGCTGTTCCTCTGGACGCCGCCCCATTTCTGGAGCCTGGCCATGGCGGTGGAGCGGGACTACGCCGCCGCCGGCGTACCCATGCTGCCGGTGGTGGTGGGCCGCCGCCGTTGCGCCGCGCTGATCCTCGCCCACGTGGTGGCGCTGGTGGCCCTCTCGCTGCTGCCGACCCTCGGCCGCGCCGGCCCCGTCTATCTGGCGGCCGCGCTGGCGGGCGGTACCGTGTTCCTGATCGAGAGCGTGCGCCTCGGGCGCGATCCCGATCGACGAAAGGCGCTGCGCACCTTCCTCGCCTCCCTGGTCCAACTGGTCCTGCTGCTGGGCGGCGCCGTGGCCGACCGGCTGCTGGCGGAGGGGGTGTGAGGTGCGCGGGCGTCGCGCTCTCCTGCCCGTGCTGATGGCGGTGGGGGTCCTCCTGACCGTGGCCGCGCGGGCAGAGCCGGACGATCCCCTCCGGCGGGCCCTCGACCGCAGCCGTGCCGCCATCGGCCGCCTCGTCCCGGATCTCGCCTTCCGTGACGCCGACGGCCGGCCCTTCCGCCTCACCCAACTGCGCGGCAGACCCTACCTTCTCACCTTCGTCTACACCGCCTGCAGCAGCGTCTGCCCCACCCTCGTCCAGAACCTCGCCCCCATCGTCGCCGATGCCCACGCCAATCTGGGACCGGGACGCTTCGCCGTGGTGGTGGTGGGATTCGATGTGGCGCGCGACGATCCCGCCGCCATGCGCGCCTTCGCCCGCCGGCAGGGCGTGAGGGATCCGGACTGGCACTTCCTCGCCGGCGATCCCGCCACCGTCACGGCGCTGACCGAGGCGGTGGGCTTCACCTTCCTGCCCTCGGCCGGCGGCTTCCAGCACCTGGCCCAGGTGACGCTGGTGGACGCCGATGGCCGCATCGTCCGCCAGATCCACGGCGACGTCTTCAGCCCGCCGCAGATCGTGGAACCCCTCAAGGACGTGGTGCTGGGCCGCGACCGCCCCGTCCGCGACCTCGGCGACCTCGTCGACCGCATCCGCCTCTGGTGCACCGTCTACGATCCCGCCAGCGGACGTTACTATTTCGACTATTCCCTCTTCATCGGTCTCGCCATCGGCGCCGCCTCCCTCGCCCTGGTGGCCACGGTCCTGTGGCGGGAGTGGCGTCGGGCCGGCGGGCACCGTCGTTCCACCACCGGAGGTCTTTCGTGAAGCGCGGGCTGCGGAAGCTCTTCGCCGCGGCGGAAGAGGTCCTCTCGCGGGTGTTCCCGCCGGCGTGGAATCCACTGCTGAACCTTGGCGCGCTCGGATTCTTCTTTTACTGGATCGTGGTGATCAGCGGCATCTACGTGTACATTTTCTTCGATACGGGTATCCTCCAAGCATATCGCTCGGTGGAATACATGACAGTCGACCAGTGGTACGCGGCCGGCATCATGCGCAGCCTCCACCGCTACGCTTCCGACGGCATGGTGGTGGTGATGATGCTCCACATGGTCCGCGAGTGGGCGCTGGATCGCTGCCGGGGTGCGCGCTGGTTCAGTTGGGTGACGGGCGTGCCGGTGATGGTGATGATCTACGTCTCGGGCATCACCGGCTACTGGCTGGTCTGGGACCGGCTCGCCTTCTACGTGGCCCTGGTCACCTCCGAGTGGCTCGATGCGGCGGGCATCTTCGGCGAGCCCATCGCCCGCAACTTCCTCAGCGTGGAGCACCTCAACGACCGTTTCTTCACGCTGATGATCTTCCTCCACATCGCCGTCCCCCTCGTCGCCCTCATCGTGCTGTGGGTGCACCTGCAGCGCATCACCCGCCCGCGCATCCACCCGCCCCGCGGTCTCGCCGTGGGCGTGCTGGTCTCGCTGCTGGTGCTGGCGCTGGTCCATCCCGCCACCAGCCAGGGGCCGGCCGACCCCGGACGGGTGCCCGCCGACCTCGGCCTCGACTGGTTCTACCTGCCCCTCTATCCCTTCTACGAGAAGCTGCCGGGGCCGGTGACCTGGAGCGCCTCCCTCGTGCTCCTGTTCCTCTTCCTCTCCGTCCCCTGGCTGCCGCCCATGCGCCGCCGCCGGCCGGCACGGGTGGACCTCGCCAACTGCAACGGCTGTGCGCGTTGCTTCGCCGACTGTCCCTACAACGCCATCACCATGGTGATGCGCAGCGACGGTCGCCCCTTCGCCCGCGAGCCGCGGGTGGACCCGTCCTTGTGCGTCGCCTGCGGCCTCTGCGCCGGCGCCTGCCCCACCGCCATGCCCTTCCGCCGGCGGGCCGAGCTGTCGCCGGGGATCGATCTGCCCGATGCCACCATCCGCGCGCTGCGGGAGCGGGTCCACGCCGCCGCCGCGCGGCTGGTGGAACGGCCGCGGGTGATGGTCTTCGGCTGCGAGCCGGGCGTGGATCTCACCGGTCTCGGCGGACCGGCGGTGGCCGCCGTCACCGTCACCTGCGCCGGCCAGTTGCCGCCGGTGTTCGTGGACTACGTGCTCTCGCGCGATCTCGCCGACGGGGTGGTGATCACCGGCTGTGCGCCCGGATCCTGCCTCCACCGCTTCGGCCAGGCCTGGACCGAGGCGCGCCTTGCCCGCCGGCGCGATCCGCGGCTGCGGCGGCGGGTGCCGGACGAGCGGGTGCGCACCGTGTGGGCGGGACCGCTGGGGCGGGCCCGGCTGGAGGCGGAGATCGCCGCTTTCCGCCGGGCGCTGGCGGCGCTGGGCGAGACGCCGCCGGTGGCACCGGCGCCCGTGAGCCGTGCCGTGGAGACCGCCGATGGCTGAGGTGCTGCGCTGGCTCGGACAGGGCCTGGTCTATGCCCTCGCCGCCGCCGGCGTGGGCTGGTTCGCCCAGAATCCCGTCTGGCACAACTTCCCGCCGGACCGGGCGCGGCTGGTGCTGGCGCTGGTCCACGGCGGCGCCCGGGTGGAGGCCTGTCGCCGCCTCAGCTATGAGGAGATCCGCCGTCTGCCGCCGTCGGAACGCCGGCCCAGCACCTGCCGGCGCGAGCGCCGGCCGGTGCGGGTGCAACTGCGGTTGGACGGCCGGATTCTCTACGACGCATGGCTGCCCCCCACCGGACTCTCGGGCGACGGCCCGTCGCGGGTCTACGCCAAGTTCGACGTGCCGGCCGGTGCCCACTGCCTCCTCGCCCGTCTCGAGGACCGCGGCCGCGAGGATGTCTTCGCCTGGGAACGGGAGGTAACGGTGATGCTGCCACCGCGGGGGCGGCTGGGCATCGACTTCAAGGCCGACAAGGGTGGGTTCCTGTTCCACAATCTGGAGGCCAGACCCGGATGTCCCTCATAGAATGGCGTCCCGAGTTCGAGACGGGGATTCCCGACGTGGACCACGAGCATCGCGAGCTCGTGGACATCCTCAACGAGCTGGCCGACCGGCTGTCGGCCGATCCCTCGCGCGAGGAGATCGAGGCCTTCCTCGGCGAGGTGTTCGCGAAGATCGCCGCCCATTTCGCCCTCGAGGAGGCGATCATGCGCCGCGCCGGCTACGACGCCTATGCCGAGCACAAGGCCGAGCACGAGGCGCTGCTCGACGAGATCTGCGAGATCATGGACAGGGCCGCGCGCGGCGAGTACGACCACGCCCGCGAGGAGCTGGCACGGCGCGTGCGCGACTGGTTCGTCGAACATTTCCGGACCCAGGACGCCCGTCTCCATCGCCGGCTCGGGGTGTGAACCGCCGGAAGGGACCGTGAGCGCGGAATTCGTCCGTTTCCTCCGCATCGTGGGGCGCGGCCCGCGCCTCTCGCGCCCGCTGACGCGGGAGGAGGCGCGTGCGGCCATGAGCCTGATCCTTGCCGGCCGGGTGGAGCCGGCGCAGCTCGGCGGCTTTCTCCTGGTGCTGCGCACCCGCGGCGAGACGCCGGAGGAGATCGCCGGCTTCGTGGACGCGGTGCGCGCGACCCTGCCCGAGGACCCGGCGCTCCCCGTCGTGCTCGACTGGCCCTCCTATGCCGATCGCCACCGGCGGCCGCCCTGGTTCGTGCTCGCCGCCCTGCTGGTGGCGCGGGCCGGGGTGCGGGTGCTGATGCACGGCCTCGCCGGCGAGGGGCCCGCCACCACCCGCGCCGCCCTCGAGGCCCTCGGCATCGTCCCCGCCCGCGTGCCGGAGGAGGCGGGCGAACGGCTGGAACGGGACGGCTTCGCCTATCTGCCGGTGGAACGGCTGGCGCCCGCCTTCGCCCGTCTGTTCGCCCTGCGGCCGGTGCTGGGGGTGCGGACGGCGATCCACACCGCCGCCCGTGCCCTGGATCCGGCGCGCGCTCCCTTCCAGGTGCAGGGGGTCTTCCATCCGCCCTATGTGGCCCTGCAGGTGGCGGTGCAGCGGCTGCTGGGCCGCCGTGCCGCCGTCACCCTCAAGGGGATGGGCGGCGAGTTCCAGTGCAATCCCGACAAGCCGGTGCGGGTCGTGGTGCTGGACGGGGGGGAACCGGCGGAGCGGGTCTGGCCCGCCGTGCCCTATGCCGGCCCGCGCCATCCGTGGCGGGACGAGCCGCCCGAGCTGGCACCGCTGGTGGCCCTCTGGCGGGGCGAGGCGACGCTGCCGGGACCGGAGGCGGCGGTGATCGCCACCGCCGCCCTCGCCCTCCACGCCGCCGGCCGCGCCGACGGTCCCGAGACGGCCGAGCGCCTCGCCCGCGAACTCTGGGCGGATCGCCCGCGCCGCTGACGGTGCCTCACCAGGGTGGGGCCGCCGCCGCCACCGCCGCGAGCCGGCCCATGGTGGCGGCATCGAGGATGCCGTCCACCCGCTCGGGCCGGAAGCGCCGCTGGAAGGCGCGAAGGGCCGGCACGAGGCCGATCTCCGGGAGATCCGGCCGATAGCCGATGCGGAGGAGCAGCGCGCGGGCCGCCAGCGGATCCGGCGGAAGGGGCCGGCCCGGATCGCGGGGGTGGAAGGCGAGGCCGCGGCGGGCGAGGGTGGTCCAGGGGAAGAACTCGCCGGGATCGCGTTTGCGGTGCGGAGCCAGATCGCCGTGGGCGATCACCGCCTCCGGCGGCAGGCGGTGACGGGCGAGCAGTCCCTCGAGCAGCCGGCAGAGGGCGTCGATCTGGGCGTCGGGAAAGGGACGGTAGCCGAAGTCGTGGCCCGGATGGACCAGTTCGATGCCGATGCCGTGGTCGTTGAGGTCGTGGCAGTCGCGCCAGGCGCCGCGACCGGCGTGCCAGGCCCTGCGTGTTTCCGGCACCAGCCGGAGGATGTCGCCGCCCTCGTCCACTAGATAGTGGGCGCTCACGCCGCTCGCGGGATCGCGGAGACGGGCGAGGGCGGCGGCGCCGCTCGCCATGCCCGTGTAGTGCAGCACCACGAAGCGGATCGCCGCGCCGGGCGGACGCGGGCCGTGATTGGGCGAGGGATGGTCGCGGACGGTGGCGCGCACCGGTCTCAGAAGCGGTCCAGCAGCCGCCGGTAGTAGTCGCGCTCGTAGCGCGGCCGGCGGAAGTCGCCGGAGCGGCGCATCAGCTCCTCGAGAATGCCGCGGGCGCGTCCCAGGTCGTAGTCCTCCGGCACCTCCACGCCGCCGGTGGCGAAGCCGCCGAAGTTGCGCACCGCGCGCCCCAGGGGATCGCGCTCGGCGCGACCCGGGGCCCCGGGCATCGGCATGCCGGGGCCGTTCCGCCGCATGGTCTCGCGCAGCCGGTCCAGCATGGTGCGGCCACCGCGGCGCAGGAAGTCGAGGGCGCGGCTCTGGGCATCGGTGGCCTCCTCGGGGCGGCCGCCGCGCAGCGCGTCCCGCGCCCGCCGCATCTCCAGCTCCGCCCGTCCCAGCGCTCGCGGCAGCGACTCCTCCAGCTCGCCGAAGCGGCGCATGAGCGCCTGGAGTGCCCGTCGCAGCCGCTCCTGGTCCCGGGCGGCGCGGGCCGCGTCGGGATCGCCGCCAGGCTGGCGGTCAAAGGCGCCGGCCCCGCCGCGGGGCTGCCGCGAGAGGCGGAAGGTGCGATCCAGGAGCTGCTGCTGCTCACGCGTCAGCCGCTGCAGGTCCGAGAGGGCCCGCTCCAGCGGCGAGGGCTCGAAGCCCGTCGGCGGCGTCTCCAGATTCTCCAGCATCCGCCGGAGCTGCGCCAGCATCTCGCGGGCGGCCTCGCGCATGCCGCTCCGGGCCAGCTCCCGCGCCCGCCGCAGCATCTCCTCGAAGTCGCGGCGGGAGAGGGTGCGCGCGGGGTCGAGGGGGATCTCCGACGGCCGGACATCCTGGTCCGCCCGCCGACGGAGGGCCTCGGCCGCCCGCCGCTCCAGCTCGCGCAGATAGCGGTCGAGGGCGGCCTCCAGCTCGCGCACGAGCCGCTCCACCTCCTCGGCGGAGGCCCCCTCCTCGAGGGCCCGCTCGAGCGCCTCCTGGCGCCGCCGCAGTTCCCGCTCGGCCAGCGACAGCGCCCCCTCCTCGACGAAGAGGGCGATCTCCCAGAGGAGGTCCACCGCCGCCCGCCGCCCCTCGGGGCTGCGGTCGCCCAGCAGCCGGGCGGCGGCCACGAACAGCATCAGCGGCACCGGTGCGCCCAGCTCCCGCGCCGCCCCGCTCTGGCCCAGCGCCTGGAGTTCCAGTCCCACCAGCGCCCAGCGCCGCGGATCCTCCACGAGTCGGCGGCGGGCCGCCACCACCTTGCGGGCGAGGGGATGGGTGAAGGTCCGCTCCGGCAGCACCACGGCGAGGGGGCCGCTCCGGCCGCGCTGGCCGGCCGCGTCCACCACCTCCAGCTCCAGGACCGCCGGCAGTCCGGCGAGGGGATGGGCGGTGAGGTCGACGAAGGCCCGACTCTGCAGCGCCCGCGGACGACGGGCCGGCCGCGTCAGCACCCGGCGCAGCACGAGATCGGCGATGCCGTCGGCCATGGCGGCGGAGGTCTCCCGCGGCCGCACCAGCAGCGCCACCTGGGCGACGCCGTAATCGTCGCCGGCCTCGAAGCGGATCTCGAGGCTGCGGCGGCGGGTGACCTCGGGCGGGCCGGCGAAGGCGACGGTGGGCGGCCGGTCGGGAACCACCGAGAGTGTCAGCGTGGCGAGGGGCCGGCCGTCGCCGAGGGTCACGGTCAGCGTCTCGTCGCGCGTCACCTCGCGGCGCCACTCGAAACTGCCCGCCGCGAGCGGTCGCGGGGCCTCCCCTTCGCCGTCGTCCGGGCGCAGGCGCGGCTCGACCCCCTCCGGCACCCGGTGCACCTGGAGCACGAGGCGGCTTCCCCGTGGGACCCGCAGAGGGCCGCCGTCGCCCGGCGGCCCGTCGAGGTGGCGGGGGGCGAGGCCGGTGTAGTCCGGTGGATCGATCCAGAGTTCGAGCCGCGGTCCCGCTTCGGCCCGTCCTGCGGGCGCCGCCGCCGGGCTCACCACCGCGGCGAGACGGCGGCCGAGATCGCCCCGCGCCTCCACCAGCCCCACCACCAGCAGCAGCCCCAGCAGGGCCCGGAGCGCCCAGGGATCGCGTCGTGGCAGCTCCGAGCGCGGCGGCCGCAGCCGCAGCCGGTCCAGCAGTGCCGACAGCCGCGTCCGTTCGCGCGCCCACAGGGCGACGGCGAGGGGATCGTCGCGACCGGCGGCGAGCCGGTCCTCCAGCAGCCTGAGCGGCGCGTGGCGGAAACCGGAATCCCGTTCCAGCCGGGCGAGGGCCTCCTCCCGCCGCGGCCAGCGCAGTCCCCTGAGCCCCGTTCCCAGGGCGGCGGCGAGGGCGAGGGCGAAGAGGGCGAGGAGCGCGGCCCGCACCCGCGACGGCAGCGCCGACCACAGGTCGAACAGGACGGTGAGGGCGAAGAGAGCGAGGATCGCCAGCGCCGGCCACAGCCGCGGCCACAGCCGTTCCCAGAACAGCACCGCCCGCGCGAGGAGGATGCCCAGGGCGAGCTGCTGCCGATGTCTAGGGTGGTCCTCCGTCGCCATCGCCACCTCCCGGGGACGTCGCCCCCGCCCCGTCGAGCCAGGCCGGGATGCACTCGCGGGCCATGTCCTCCTCCGGCTCCCGCCGCGGCGTGATGCGAACCGCCCGGTCCCCCGCCACCAGCACCTCCGCCGGGCGCGGCCGCGAATTGTAGGTCGAGGCCATGGCCGCACCATAGGCGCCGACGGTGGCGATGGCCAGCAGGTCGCCGCGTGCGAGCTGCGGCAGCCGCCGCCGGCGCCCCAGCACGTCACCGGATTCACAGACGGGGCCCACCACGTCCACCGTCTCCTCGGGTGCGTCCGCCGCCGTCACCGGCAGGATCCCGTGCCAGGCGTCGTAGAGGGCGGGACGGAGCAGATCGTTCATGCCCGCATCCACCACCAGCAGGTGCCGGCCCGCGCTCTCCTTGCGGTAGACCACGCGGGTGAGGAGGACGCCGGCCTCGGCCACGAAGGCGCGGCCCGGTTCGAAGACGAGTTCGAGCTCGCGGCCGGCCAGGAGTTCCGCCACCAGCGCCGCCACCGCCTCCGGCGCCACCGGTTCCTCGTCGCGATAGCGGACGCCGAACCCGCCGCCGAGGTCGAGACGGCGCAGGCGGATCCCCTCGCCGGCGAGGCGGTCGACGAGGGCGAAGACGCGCGCGTAGGCGGTGCGGAAGGGGGCGAGATCGGTGATCTGGGAGCCGATGTGGAGATGGATCCCCACCGGCGTCACGTGGGGCAGACGGGCGGCGAGACGGACGGCGTCGACGGCCTCCTCGGGCGGGAGGCCGAACTTGTCGGTCCGGCGGCCGGTGGCGATCTTGTCGTGGGTCGCGGCGGCCACGTCCGGATTGACGCGCAGCGCCACCGGCGCGGTCCGTCCCAGTGCGCCGGCGATGGCGTCGATGCGCGCCAGCTCCTCCCGCGATTCCACGTTGAACTGGAGGATGCCCAGTTCGAGGGCGAGACGGATCTCCTCGTCGGTCTTGGCGACGCCGGCGAAGACGATGTCGGCGGGGGCGATCCCCGCCCGCACCGCGCGGCGGATCTCGCCGGCGGAGACGGTGTCGGCCCCCACGCCCTCGCGCGCCAGCAGCCGCAGCAGGGCCAGGTGGGGATTGGCCTTGACGGCGTAACAGAAGCGCACGGGAAGGCCGGCGAAGGCGGTCCGGAAGCGGCGGACGCGCCGGCGCACGGCGGTGGCCGAGTAGACGTAGAGGGGCGTGCCCCAGCGTTCGGCCAGGTCCGCCAGATCCACCCCCTCGCACCACAGCCGCCCGTCGCGGCGGTGGAAGGTCTCGGCGATCAATAGCCACCTCCGCCGCCGTCGTCGCCGCCACGTTCGTCCTCCCCGGGGAGCCGCGGTGCACCGCGACGGCCGCAAGCGGCGAGGGCGGCGAGGGGGGTGAGGGCGAGGATCCGGGCGAGCAGACGGCGTCGCGACATGGCTCTCCTCCCGTCAGGAGCCTCCCGCCCGATCCGGCGGACGGCGGGCGAGGAAGCGGTCGCGGTCGGCGGAGACCAGGGTGAGGGCGAGGCGGCGGTCGTCCCTCAGCACCGCGAGGGGGACCGCCACCCCGGCCTCGCCCAGGCCCCAGAGGATCTCGTAGAAGTCGGCGAGGTCGGCGACCGGCAGCCCGCCGATCTCGTAGATGCGATCACCCGCCTCGAGCCCGGCCCGTTCGGCGGGACCGCCGCGGGCGGTGCCCAGCACCAGAAGGCCGCTCTCGCTCTCCTCCAGATAGAGCCCGAGCCAGGGACGGGGACGGCGGCGGGCGCGGCCGTGCACCCGCAGGTCGTCGAGGATGGGCAGCAGCAGGTCCACCGGGACGATCATGTTGGTGCGCTCGAGGTGGCGCTCGTCGCCGCTCTGCACCAACAGCGAGCCGATGCCCACCAGCAGACCGCTGCCGTCGAAACAGCCGGTCCCGCCCCAGAAGGGGTGGGCGGGCGCGGTGAAGAGGGCGTCTTCGATCATGTATTCCCAGTAACCGGCGAAGGGACGGCGGCGGACCAGCCGGCACGCGACGGCCTGCTCGCGGCCGCCGGCCGCCGCCACCAGCAGCCGTTCGCCCACCCGCACGTCGGCGGCCCGTCCCAGCTCCGCCGGCGGCACGCCCAGCGGCCGCGTCGCCTGCACCAGCCCGAAACCGGTCTCGAAGTCGTAGGCCAGCAGCACCCCCGGCGTCACCCGGCCGTCGGCGGTCTCGATGCGGATGTCCGCGGCCTCGCACACGAGATAGCCGATGGTGAGGACGAGTCCGTTCTCATGGATGACCACACCGCTGCCGGCGCGCTCGGTGCCCAGCACCTCGGCGGTGAAGGCGGAGGGCGGCACCTCGGCCTCCAGCGCCACCACTGACCGCAGCGCCGCCTCCAGCGGGAACCGGAAATGGTGCGGCTGCGGGCGGAGCTGGGGCGGAACCCGGTCGTCGTCCCGGTCCATGGTCACCTCGGCTGGGGGCTCGGCCTGAGGTCGAGCGCCCGGCCGGTGGAGTCAAGGGCGGGCCTCAGCGGGCGAGGCGGTAGCCCTCCGGTTCCGTCAGCACCAGCGTGGTGCGGCCCGGCACCGGCTCGATCTTCTGGCGCAGGCGGTAGATGTGGGTCTCGAGGGTGTGGGTGGTGACGGCGGGATTGTAGCCCCACACCTCGCGCAGCAGCACGTCCCGCGGCACCGGCCGCCCGCCCATGCGGTAGAGATACTTGAGGATGGCCGTCTCCTTCTCGGTGAGATGAATGCGGCGGCCATCCGGTCGTTCCAGCATCTTCGCCGCCGGCCGGAAGCGATAGGGACCGATCTCGAAGACGGCGTCGTCCGACTGCTCGAACTGGCGGAGCTGGGCCCTGAGCCGGGCCAGCAGCACGCCGAGGCGCACGGGCTTCGCCACATAGTCGTTGGCGCCGGCATCCAGTCCCAGGATGGTGTCGGAGTCCTCGGCGTGGGCGGTGAGCATGACGATGGGCGCCTTCACCCCCTGCCGGCGCATGAGCCGGCAGACGTCGCGGCCGTCCTGGTCGGGCAGGCCCACGTCGAGGACGATGGCGTCGAACAGGTGTTCGCGGACGAGATCCAGCGCCTCGCCGCCGGTGGCCGCCTCCACCACCTCCCACTCCTCGTGGAGACGGAGCTGGGCGGCGAGCTCGCGGCGGAAGTCCTCCTCGTCGTCCACCAGGAGGATGCGTCGCACGGGCACGGTCGCTCTCCTCGCCACCTTCCCGGATCGAGACTAGCAGGGCGGCGGGCCGATCCGAAGGCCACGGGCGCTCACGCCCCCGCGAGAGCGCTGCAATGCCCCGTCAGCGGCCGGCGTCCCGCGGGCGCCGCAGCGGCAGCCAGGCGCAAAAGCGGCTGCCGCGGCCGGGAGCGCTGTCGATGGCGAGGTGCCCCTGGTGGCGGCGCAGCACGTGCTTGACGATGGAGAGGCCGAGGCCGGTCCCGCCGGCCTCGCGCGAACGCGCCTCGTCCACCCGGTAGAAGCGCTCGGTGAGACGGGGCACGTGTTCCGGCGGAATGCCGGGGCCGAAGTCGCGCACCCACAGCGCCAGCGCCGGTGCACCGGCCAGGGGGCCGGCCTCGGGCGGGGCCGCCTCGTGCACCGCGAGACCGATCTCCACGCGACCACCCTCGCCGCCGTACTTGAGCGCATTGTCCACCAGATTGGCGAGGAGCTGGTGGAGCTGTTCGGGATCGCCCGTGATCTCCGGGACTCCCTCCGGGCACCGCACCTCGAGGGCGATGCCGGCCCGCTCGGCCAGGGGGCGGAACTCCGCCACCACCCGCTCCACCAGCCGGCCCGGGTCGATCCGCTCGACCGGCGGCTGGGCCACGGTGGCCTCGATGCGGGAGAGGGAGAGGAGGTCGTCCACGAGGCGTACGGTGCGCGCCAGCTCGCGCTCCATGAGGGCCAGGAATTCTTCCCGGGCGGCGGGATCGTCGCGGGCGGGACCGCGCAGGGTCTCGACGGCGGCCCGCAGGGCGGCGAGGGGCGTGCGCAGTTCGTGACTGGCGTTGGCCACGAAATCGGCGCGCATGCGCTCGATGGCCATCTGCTCGCTGATCTCGCGCAGGACCACCACCACGCCATGGGCGCCGGCATCCGGCAGCACCAGGGGTGCGATGCGGGCGTGGTAGCGGCGCACGGGATCGCCCGGCGGCGCCACGTCCACCGTCTGCGCCCGGCGTTCCCGCAGCACCGCCTCCATGGCCGCCGACAGGGCGGGATCCCGCAGGAGCAGGAACAGCGGCAGCGGCCGGCCGTCGTCCGGCAGGTCGAAGTGGCGGCGGGCAGTGGCGTTGGCGAACACCACCCGGAACTCGGGATCGACGAACAGCACCGGATCCGGAAAGGCCTCCACCATGTCGGCGAGGGCCGCCTGCAGGTCGCGCCGACGGCGCCGCTCGCGGGTCCGGGCCCGCACCAGCTGCAGCACCGGTGCCGCCACCCGCCGGTCGGTCCATTCGTCGAACCCCTCGGGACGCGGGCCGCGGCGGCCGCGGGCCAGCTCCTCCAGCCAGTGGGCCAGCTCCGCCTCCCGGCGCGCCCGCCGCCAGCCGGCCACCGCCGCGGCCGCCGCCAGCACCGCCACGCCCGTCGCGAGACCGCCGGCCCCGCCCATCGCCGCGGCCACCGCCAGCGCCGGCAGGCCCGCGAGGAAGGGGCCCCGGGCACGGCGCAGGGCATGGACGGCGAGGCGGGAGGCGGGCGGGTCGCGGTGCGGGATCAGTCGCGGAGCTCCGGCAGGTCGCGGAAGTGATCGAGGGCCTCGGGATTGGCGAGCGCCCCGAGATTGCGCACGGGCCGACCGTGGACGACCTCGCGCACGGCGATCTCGCTCACCTTGGCGTTCATGGTGCGGGGGATGTCCGGCACCTGGATCACCTTGGCCGGCACGTGGCGGGGCGAGCACTCCTCGCGGATGGCCCGGCGGATGCGCGCGCGCAGCTCCTCGTCGAGGACCCGCCCCTCGCGCAGCTTCACGAACAGGACGATCCGCTGGTCACCTTCCCATTCCTGGCCGACGCACACCGCCTCCAGCACCTCCGGGAAGTTCTCCACCACGCGGTAGATCTCGGCGGTGCCGATGCGCACGCCGCCGGGATTGAGGGTGGCGTCGGAGCGGCCGTAGATGATCACGCCGTCGTGGCGGGTGATCTCGGCCCAGTCGCCGTGGGTCCACACGCCGGGAAAGCGCTCGAAATAGGCGGCGCGGTAGCGGCGGCCGTCCGGATCGTTCCAGAAGCCCACCGGCATGGAGGGGAAGGGGCGGGTGCACACCAGTTCGCCGGCGCGGCCGCGGACCGGTCGGCCGTCCTCGTCGAACACCTCCACCGCCATGCCGAGGCCGCGCATCTGGATCTCGCCGCGCCGGACGGGCCCCGCGGGATTGCCCAGCACGAAGCAGCCGACGATGTCGGTGCCGCCGGAGATGGAGGCGAGATGGAGGTCGCGCTTGATGGCGGCGTAGACCCAGTCGAAGTTCTCGGGCAGCAACGGGGAGCCGGTGGAGAGGACCGTCCGCAGCGCCGCGAGGTCGAAGCGTCGCCCCGGCTCGAGACCGCTCTTGCGGAGCGCGTCGATGTACTTGGCGCTGGTGCCGAAGACGTGCAGCCCCTCCCGCTCCGCCATCTCCCACAGCACCGCCGGCGAGGGATGGAAGGGATTGCCGTCGTAGAGTACCACCGTCGCCTCCAGCGCCAGCGCCGAGGCGAGCCAGTTCCACATCATCCAGCCGCAGGTGGTGTAGTAGAAGATCTTCTGGCCGGCCCGCAGATCGGTGTGCAGGCCCTGCTCGCACAGATGCTTGAGCAGGGTGCCTCCCTGGCCGTGGACGATGGCCTTGGGCTTGCCGGTGGTGCCGGAGGAATAGAGGACATAGAGGGGATGGTCGAAGGGGAGCTGGACGAACGCCAGCGGCGGCGGATCGGCCACCAGGAAGTCGTCGAAGGCCACCGCCCGGGGGATGCCGGCGAGATCGGGACGCTCCTCCAGCCAGGGCAGCACCACCGTCCGCGCCAGCGAGGGCAGGCGGCCGGCGATCTCCCGGACCTTGGGGCGGATGTCGAAGGCCTTGCCCCCGTAGCGATACCCGTCCACCGTCACCAGCACCCTGGGGGCGATCTGGCCGAAGCGGTCGAGGACGCCGATGGTGCCGAACTCGGGACTGGTGGAGGAGAAGGTGGCGCCCAGCGAACTCGTCGCCAGCATCAGGGCGATGGTCTCGGGCACGTTGGGCATGTAGGCGGCCACCCGATCGCCGACGCCGACGCCCTCGCGCGCCAGCGCCGCCCGCAGCGACCGGACCATGCGGTGCAGCGCGCGCCAGCTCACCTCGCGCCGCGGCCGGCCCTCGGCGTAGGCGACGATGGCCGGCGTGTCGTCCTCGCGGCGGAGCAGGTTCTCGGCGAAGTTGAGGCGGGCGCCGACGAACCAGCGGGCGCCGGGCATGGCGTCCGGGTTCTCCAGCACCACGTCGGCCCCGCGCGAGGCCCGCACGTCGAAGGTGCGCCACACCTCGGCCCAGAAATCGGCGCGCCGCTCCACCGACCAGACCCAGAGCCGCCGGATCGCATCCTCGCCCTCGAAGCCGCGGGCGCGGGCGAAGGCCATGATGCGGGTCGCCGCCGCCCGCTCGGCATCGGGCCGCCAGAGGGGTTCGTCCGCCATCGCCACCTCCCGTTCCCCGAAGGTCCGCCGCCGCGTGCCGGTCCGGCTCCGAGCATAGTGCGCCGGTCCGCCGGCGCAAATGCCGGGCGACGTGGGACTTGACGGGGACGGGCGGGGCGCTAGCCTCGGGGTGGTCCGGGAACCCGCGCGGGAGAGACCGGCGGACCCCCTCGGGGTCGCGGCCGGCGCCGAAGGAGCAACCGCCCCGGAAACTCTCAGGCAAAAGGACCGCGCCGGGTTGGGCCCTCTGGAGAGCGGATGCGGTGCGCCGCATCCCACCGAAGGGGACGGAGGCCGGGCCTCCGGAATCTCTCAGGTGCTCGGGACAGAGGGGGCGCGATTTCCGAGAGGGGAATCGCGTGCCCGCGCCGGAGCCCGAGCCATGAGCGACCTCGCCACCACTCCGCTCCACGCCCTCCACCGGGAACTGGGCGCCCGGACGGTGCCCTTCGCCGGCTACGCCATGCCGCTGCAGTACGAGGGCATCGTCGCCGAACACCGCTGGTGCCGTGCCCACGCCGCCCTCTTCGACGTCTCCCACATGGGCCAGCTCCGTCTCCGCGGCGCCGCCGCGGCGCGCGCGCTGGAGCGCCTCGTGCCCGCCGATCTGGAGGGGCTCGCAGTAGGCCGCGGCCGCTATACGGTCCTCACCAACGCGCACGGCGGGGTGGTGGACGATCTCATCGTCGGCCGCGACGGGGCGGACACCTTCTTCCTCGTGGTCAACGCCGCCCGCAAGACCGCCGATCTCGCCCATCTGCGCGCCCATCTCCCGGCGGAGGTGACGCTCAAGACCCTCTTTGCCGAACGCGCGCTGCTGGCCCTGCAGGGGCCGGAGGCGGAGGCGGTGCTGAGGGAGCTGCTGCCGGGCGTGGAGGCGCTGTTCTTCATGGACGCCGCCTGGTTCACGTGGGAGGGCGTGGCGCTGCGCGTCTCCCGCAGCGGCTACACCGGCGAGGACGGTTTCGAGCTGTCGGTGCCGGCGGAGGCGGCGGAGACCCTGGCCCGGCGGCTGCTGGCCGACCCGCGGGTGCGGCCGGCCGGCCTCGGCGCCCGCGACACCCTGCGCCTCGAGGCGGGGCTCTGTCTCTACGGCCACGAGCTGGACGAGGACACCACGCCGGTGGAGGCGGGACTCGCCTGGTCCATCGGTCGCCGTCGGCGCGAGGCGGGGGACTTCCTCGGCGCCGAGGTGATCCTGCGCCAGCTGCGGGAGGGGCCGCCGCGGCGGCTCGTGGGCCTGCGGCCGGAGGGCCGGGCGCCGCTGCGGGAAGGCGCACCGCTCCGTCACCGGGGGACGCCGGTGGGCCGCGTCACCAGCGGCGCCTTCGGCCCCACCGTCGGCGGTCCCGTCGCCCTCGGCCATGTGCGGGCCGATCTCGCCGCACCCGACACCCTGCTGGAGAGCGAGCTGCGCGGGCGGCCGCTGGCCGTGCGCGTGGTGCCGCTCCCCTTCGTACCCCACCGCTACCGTCGTCGAGGAGCACGGCCATGATCCTGCGCTACACCCGCGACCACGAGTGGATCCGCGTGGAGGGCAACATCGGCACCGTCGGCATTTCCGACTACGCCCAGCAGCAGCTCGGCGACGTGGTGTTCGTCGAGCTGCCGGAGCCCGACCGGGAGGTGCGCAAGGGGGAACAGGCCGCCGTGGTGGAGAGCGTCAAGGCGGCGAGCGAGGTCTACGCGCCGGTCTCGGGGCGGGTGATCGAGGCCAACGACCGCCTCGTCGGGGAGCCGGAGCTGGTCAACCGCGATCCCGAGGGCGAGGGCTGGTTCTTCCGCCTCGAGCTCGCGGACGCGGGCGAGCTGGACGGGCTCATGGACGCGGAGGCCTATCGGGCCTACGTCGAGAGCCTCGACTGAGGAGGCGGCCATGCACGGGGACCGTCCCGCCGCCGGCCATGCCTTCGTCTGGCGCCACATCGGTCCGCGCCCCCGCGACATCGCGGAGATGTGCCGGGTGGTGGGCTGCGCCGATCTCGATGAGCTGATCGCGCGGGCGGTGCCGGCCGCCGTCCGCACGGCGCGGCCCCTCGACCTGCCGCCGCCGCTGGACGAGACGGAGGCCATGGCGCGCCTCGCCGACTACGCCGCCCGCAACCGCCCGGGGCGGGCGCTGATCGGCATGGGCTATTACGGCACCCGCCTGCCCGCCGTGCTGCGGCGCAACGTGCTGGAGGCGCCGGGCTGGTACACCGCCTACACCCCCTATCAGAGCGAGGTGAGCCAGGGGCGGCTCGAGGCTCTCATGGTGTTCCAGACCATGGTGGCCGACCTCACGGGGATGGAGGTGGCCAACGCCTCGCTGCTGGACGAGGCGACGGCGGCGGCCGAGGCCATGACCATGGCCCGCCGCGTCTCCCGCCATCCCGGCCGGCGCTTCTTCGTGGACGCCGACACCCACCCGCAGACGAAGGCGGTGGTGCGCACCCGCGCGCGCTTCCTCGGTCTCGAGGTGGTGGAGGGGCCGGTGGCGGAGGCGGCGGTGCGCGACGACGTCTTCGGCGCCCTCCTCTCCTATCCGGGCTCGGAGGGGGAGATCCGCGATCCAGAGCCGGTGATCGCGGCGCTCCACGCCCGCGGGGCGGTGGCGGCGGTGGCCACCGATCTGCTGGCGCTGACCCTGCTGAAGCCGCCGGGCGAGATGGACGCGGACATCGTGCTGGGCTCCGCCCAGCGCTTCGGCCTGCCCATGGGCTTCGGCGGTCCCCACGCCGCCTTCTTCGCGAGCCGGCTGCGCTTCGTGCGTCAGATGCCGGGACGCATCATCGGGCTCTCCCGCGACGCCCGGGGACGGCCCGCCTACCGCATGGCGCTGCAGACCCGCGAGCAGCACATCCGGCGCGAGAAGGCCACCAGCAACATCTGCACCGCCCAGTCGCTGCCGGCCATCCTCGCCGGGCTGTACGCCGTCTGGCACGGGCCGGAAGGGCTGCGGGCCATCGCCGAGCGGATCCACGGCCTCGTCCGTGATCTGGCGGCGACCCTGCGGGCGCGCGGCCTCGCCCTCGCCCACGAGGCCTTCTTCGACACGCTGGTGGTGGAGACGCCGGGCCGCGCCCGCGAGATCCACGCCCGCGCCGGGGCGCGGGACCTGCTCCTGCGCGATCTCGGCCCGGACCGGGTGGGTCTGTCGCTGGACGAGACGGCCGATCGGGCGCTGGTGCACACCCTCGCGGAGGTGATCACGGGCGAGGCGGGGGAGACGGCGAGGGCGTCCGCCCCCGCCATTCCCGCCCACCTCGCCCGCACCTCGCCCTTCCTGCGCCATCCCGTCTTCCACGAGCACCGTTCGGAGACGGCGATGATGCGCTATCTGCGGCGGCTGCAGGACCGCGACGTGGCCCTCGATCGCGCCATGATCCCGCTCGGCTCCTGCACCATGAAGCTCAACGCCGCCGCCGAACTGGAGCCGATCCTGGAGCGCGGCTTCGCCCACATCCATCCCTTCGTGCCGGCGGAGCGGGCGGAGGGCTACCGGCGGCTCCTCGCCGATCTCGAACGCTGGCTGTGCGAGATCACCGGCTTCGACGCGGTCTCCTTCCAGCCCAACGCCGGCTCGCAGGGGGAGTACGCCGGGCTGCTCGTGATCCGCGCCTATCACGAGAGCCGCGGCGAGGGGCGGCGCGACGTCTGCCTCGTTCCCGCCTCCGCCCACGGCACCAATCCGGCGAGCGCGGTGCTGGCGGGGCTGCGGCCGGTGACGGTGGCCTGCCGCGAGGACGGCGACATCGACCTCGAGGATCTGGAGGCGAAGGCGCGCGCGCACGCCGACCGGCTGGCGGCGGTGATGGTCACCTATCCCTCCACCCACGGCGTCTTCGAGGAGGGGATCCGCGAACTCTGCGCCATCGTCCACCGCCACGGCGGTCAGGTCTACATGGACGGGGCCAATCTCAACGCGCTGGTGGGGCTGGCGCGGCCGGCCGAGCTCGGCGCCGACGTGGCCCACCTCAATCTCCACAAGACCTTCGCCATTCCCCACGGCGGCGGCGGGCCCGGCATGGGCCCCATCGGCGTGCGGGCCCATCTCGCCCCCTTCCTGCCGGACCATCCGGTGGTGCCGGGGACCGGGGGGGCGCGGAGCGTCGGCACCGTGGCGGCGGCACCCTTCGGTTCGCCCATGATCCTGCCCATCTCCTGGGCCTATGTGGCGATGATGGGCGGCGACGGCCTCACCCTCGCGAGCAAGGTGGCGATCCTCAACGCCAACTATGTGGCGCACCGGCTCGATCCGCACTTCCCGGTGGTCTTCCGCGGCCGCGGCGGCTTCGTCGCCCACGAGTGCATCCTGGACTTCCGGGCGGTGAAGAGGGCCACCGGCCTCACCGCCGAGGACGCCGCCAAGCGCCTCGCCGACTTCGGCTTCCACGCCCCCACCATGAACTGGCCGGTGCCGGAGAGCATGATGGTGGAGCCGACGGAGAGCGAGCCCCGCGAGGAACTGGATCGCTTCTGCGAGGCGATGATCGCCATCCGCGAGGAGATCCGGCGGGTGGAGCGGGGGGAGGGGACGGCCGAGGCGAGTCCGCTGCGCCACGCCCCGCATCCGGCGGCGGCGCTGGCCGACGACCCCTGGCCCCGCGCCTACGACCGGCGGACGGCGGCCTTTCCCCTGGCGTGGGTGGAGGAGCGCAAGTACTGGCCGCCGGTGGCGCGGGTGGACAATGTGTGGGGCGACCGTCATCTGGTGCCGGTGCTGCCGCTGCCGGAGGGGATGGCGGACTGATCCGGCGGTCCACGGTCTCTCGCCGGCGGGTCCGTCGATGACGCATCCGCGGTCCTCCGACGACAGCGCACCGGCTCCTCCGTCGAGCCGGGTCGGTGCCGGGCGGTCCGGACGGGCGGGGTCGAGGGGCTGCGCGGTGAACGCATCGACGGTTGGCATGTTCCAGAGAAAATGGAACATGCTCGTCAGAAAGGTCAATGGAGCCATACGCTCTCATTTGTGACTTGTGGAATATGGAAATCTCGATTGATTTTCTTGGCTTCGTTTTGTTAAAATATCAATCCTATTTTGCAGCATAAAAGTCTTTATCCTATCGCCTTGTCTTCGGCATCGTGCCCTTCGCGGGGTTCGTGTTGAATGCGAAGGGATTCCGGGACGCGTCGGTCGTGGGATGGGATGATGCGCATCGCTGTGATGAACCTGGCGCTCCACGGCATGCGCGAGGGACTGTCAAGCGAGCCAACACCCTCTCCGAGAGGGGCGTCCTCACCGAGGACGATCTCAGCCACTGCGAGGAGGTGGCCCTGTCCAATCCACCATTCGCGGGCATCTTGTCCAGGAAGTGCATGCGTATGGATTTTCCGACGAATTCCAAGAAGGGTGAACTGCTATTCCTGGGTGTGACGATGGAGGCCCTCCCCCTGGCGGGCGGTGTGCCGTGGTGGTTCTACCCGAAGGGCTTCTGTTCGGGCCACAAGAGGCCACCTCGCACTGCGCCGCAAGCTCGTGAAGGACCACGACCTCTTGGCCGTGGCATCGCTGCCCGCCGGCGTGCTCAGACTCTAGGCCCGGATCGAAACTGGATCATTCGTTTTTCGACGTCTCACAGCAGGCATCAAAAAGATGAAAAATCCAAGGAGAGGAAAAGGTCTGTTTCTAGGAGATCCGCACCGACGGTTTTGCTCGGGAAAGGATTCAGGAGCGGCGGCCGGCCCGAGACGCCAGAGCGAAACGAGATCTCCGATCTTTTGGCCAAGTGGGGTGAATAGATGGCCGCGGGTTGCAAGAACCCGACCGATATGGTGCCGGCGCTTTGCTCGATCCCGGCTCCGTAGCGCCACGTTGCCGGTGGGCGGCGATCGAAACCGTCGCGGAGAACGGCTCCGATCTCGCGGCCGGTCGGCACGAACCGCAGATCGCGGAAAGGGTCCGGGCGCCGATCCGGTGGAGTTGATCCGTGAGAGGGGGGCCATCGAGCACGAGAACGCTCACGGACTCGAGAGATTGCTCGAGGAAGTGGAGGCCAGCTCATGACGGAACTCCCCACCCCAAAGATCGAATCTCAGGATCTCACTGTCGGGGCGCTCTTCAAGGACTTTTACTCCGTCCCCGACTTCCAGCGTGAATATGTCTGGCGGCGGGAGCAAGTCGAGAAGCTACTTCAAGACCTCTACGACGAGTTCTATAACGAAGAAGGACGTATCCGACCTGATACTGAGTATTTTCTTGGGAGCATTGTCGTTTGCAAAGATAAAGACGGGAGGTTTCAACTTATAGACGGACAACAGCGTATGACCACTCTTTACCTTATACTTTGTGTCATTCGTGATTTGATAAAGGACTCTGTTGAAGAGGAAACAAAGCAGTTGATTGCTCAGGAGATCGCAAACTACACAACGGATCCTCGAACATACAAGACAGTTCGGCGTTTTCGCGTCTCCCTTCAATATGAAGACAGCGAGGGAGTATTGGAGAAAATTGCATCCGGTGGTGTTCAACTTAACGAGATACCGGAAACGACGGCATCGGTCAGGAATATCCTATCGGCCTACCGAGATATTTATGAATTCCTTGTGACAAATCTGGGTGAAGATCCCCAGCGACTGCGCCAGTTCCACGGCGTGCTCACGACTCGCGTCAAACTCATCCGGATTGTCACACCCACCATCGAGAAAGCCCTGAAGGTCTTTGAGACTATCAACGACCGGGGCGTAGGACTGAACGCGATGGATCTTCTTAAGAACTTTCTCTTCATGAAGACCCTAAAGGATAATTATCCACGGCTCAAGGATCAATGGAAGAAACTGGTGGACACTCTCGATTCCTGCGGCGAAAAACCCTTGCGGTTCTTACGCTACTATATCATGGCCCATCACCAGATCGACCACCGCCGGGGCATCCGCGAGGACGAAATCTATGATTGGTTCGTCAAGCATAGCGTCGAGGCCGGTATCGATTCTGATCCCCTTGGCTTCGTGGAAGATCTTGTCGAATGTGCTCGGTCCTATAGAAATTTTCTGATATGCAAGGATGCTCAAGGTAACGAAAACCGTTACCTGAGGAATCTCGCTTTGTTGGGCGGCGCCTTGCGTCAGCAATATATCCTGTTGTTGGCAGGAAGGAAGCTTCCGCCGGAACTGTTCAGCCGGCTTTGCCGGTACATAGAAAACCTCGTTTTCTGCTATATAATCACACGAGAACCCACGAAGATTTTTGAGAGAAACTTTGCGCGCTGGTCCGCCGATCTACGGAAGGTCAAAACTTCCGAAGAACTCGATGCCTTCATCGCTAAATACTTTGTTCCGGATATGAGAAGCCGCGCCGACGGCTTTGACTTCGCCTTTCGCGAACTGAGACAGAACCGAATTCAGCAATACCGCATGCGGTACATCCTCGCCAAGCTCACCCAGTACATCGAGGAAAAGGCGTGGGGCAACCCTGCCCACGGCCACCTCGGCCTCTACGTCACCAGGGAGGTCGAGATCGAGCACATCTTGCCTGCCAACCCGCGGCCGGACGTCCGCGCGGCTTTCGACAAACCTGACGAATACGATGACTATGTTCTCCGGCTGGGCAATCTCACTCTGTTGGAGAAAACGATCAACAGGTCTGTGTCGAACGGATCCTTTGCGGAGAAGATTCCCGGTTATAGGCAATCGTCCTTCTTGCTCACAAAATCGCTTGCCGAAAGGCCCCAGGTCGGGATCGACACCCAACTCAATCGTGCGGTCCAGGATCTCATCCAATTCGACAAGTGGGATTCGTCCGCGATCGAGAGACGCCAAGAGATGATGGCAAAGCTGGCGCGCAGGGTTTGGGAGATCCCCGAGCGGAAGGAGGGGGGAGACGAATAATGAAGTGGGCCATGTATCCGCGACTACCCCGTCCTTCCGTTGGGGCGCTCGGGAGGGGGCATGGGGTCGCGGGGGAGGGTTTCGCGGGGCGTTCGCGGATGGTTGGCCGGGTTTGGCTGCCGCTTCTGGGGTCGTTTTCCGCATTCGCCGTCCTCGGGACACACCTCGCCCCCGATCCTCATCCCGCATCGGCGCGTGTGAT
>Ga0256839_1000211_pt1 | contig 76604 bp, 62 predicted proteins | sample 354166metaG_FD_185968 | JGI IMG/M metagenome (GOLD analysis project Ga0256839, IMG submission 185968) | Hydrothermal vent microbial communities from Mid Atlantic Ridge, Atlantic Ocean - 354-166 | ecosystem: Environmental > Aquatic > Marine > Hydrothermal vents | place: Atlantic Ocean: Mid... | reverse complement strand
CGAACCGATCATCACGCCCGTGCGCTCGCGGGCGGCCTCGTCCTCCGGCATCCAGCCGGCATCCCGCACCGCCTGCTCGGCCGCCGCCACGGCATAGAGGATGAATTCGTCCACCTTGCGCTGTTCCCTGGGCGCCATCCAGTCATCGGGGTTGAAGGTGCCCTCGGTGCCGTCGCCGCGGGGAATCTCGCAGGCATAGGTGGTAGCCAGCCCCTCCGGATCGAAGCGGGTGATCGGCCCGGCGCCGCTCTCGCCGGCCAGAAGCCGTTGCCATGTCTCCTCGACGCCCGAAGCGAGCGGCGTCACCATCCCGGCCCCCGTGATCACAACCCTGCGCATCCGTCTCTCCCGTCCTGCCCGACGGTGCCGCTCTGCCGGCTTCACCGTCGATCCCTGCCCGAACCTTCTGCACACCGACCCGCATCCGATCCACCGGAGGGGCGGCGTTGCGGCCCCTGATACACGCGCAGACAGCCTGCCCGCAAGGGCGGGGCACCCCCGGCCGCCGGGCCCGCGATCCTCCGCCGGTCGCCTCCGCCCGGCTCGGCGCATCCGGGTCCTGCGACGATCGGGCATGACATTCCGGGCAGCCCCCGCAGACGTCGGCGCATCGCTCCGACACGGGGGCGGCGAGGCGCGCGGCCTCGCCTCCCCTCGCGGAAAGGCGCGCCCGGAAAGGTCGTTCCTTCGCCCGCTGCTCCATTCCTTCCCGGAAGACGGGGGAAGAGCGGGGCGCACACCGGCTGGCAGAGCCTGCGCGAACAGGCCCGCCGCGGCGGCACCGCCGACCTCGTCACTCCGTGGGGCGATCGACAGCCCCGGGTGGCACACCCCGCCCCGCACCGAGCCGCCCGTCGCGGACGGGAGAGAGACGGAGGAAGGCGCCCGTTCCCGCATACCACGCCGGACAGCCCACATCCCGCCTCCGTCCATGTCCGCATCATTTCCGCGGATGTCCCGACGTCGCACTGCCGGCACCCCGCGCCTTCACCCGGCCCGGCGGTCCGTCGCCGGGAGAGACGCCCTCGAGAACCCTGTCGATGATCGCCGCGGCCTCGGCGCGATGGGCCTCGAGCCCCGCCCGGGCCGTCTCGAGAGAGGGCGCCCCCAGCTCGCGCAGAAGAAGCGCCCGGCCGCCCTCCCCCGCACTCCCCGGGTCGAACCGGCCCTCGGTCACGAGACGGGCGACCTCCTGAAGCCGCACGAAGTCCGCATGGGCACGGGCGAGCCGCGCCGCCTCCTCCTCCCGCACGAGCCCCGCCGCCGGCAGCGTCGCGATCTGGGCCGACGCCTCCTGGGGCCTTTCGCCCGAAAGGATCGCCCCGGCCTCGGCCAGAAGCTCGATGTCGAGCCGCCGCCCCGGCCCCGCCTTCGCCTCCCACGGATCGGCCACCGTCTCCGCCTTCCAGCTTGCCGCGAGCCGCGCCCGCATCGCCGCGACCGCCGACAGGATCCGCCCCGGCCTCCCGGCCGCCGCGGCAAGCGCCCTTTCCCGTACCCGCATCACCTCCTCCCCCACTGCACGGCTCCCCGCGACGGGCCGCGCGCGGGTGAGGGCGAGGTGTTCCCAGCCCCAGGCCTCGTGCAACTGGTAGTTCTCGAAGGCGGCGAGCGCCGTGGCCACCGGCCCCTGCCGCCCCGAAGGCCTCAGCCGCATGTCCACCTCGTAGAGGACACCCTCGCGCATCGGCGCGCCCAGCGCGGTGATGAGCGCCTGGGTCAGCCGGGCATGATATCTGCGGGCATCGAGGGGCCGGGGGCCTTCGGAAACGGCATCGAGCGGTGCGTCGAACACCACGATGAGATCGAGATCGGAGCGCGCGGTCAGCACCCGCCCGCCGAGCGAGCCCATGCCGATCACCGCCGCGCCGCGCCCTGGCGGATCCCCGTGCTTCCTCGCGAACTCGGCCACCACCACCGGCCAGAGCGCCGCCAGCACCGCCTCGGCCAGATCGGCCCAGGCACGCCCCGCCGCCAGCGCATCGAGATGACCGGTGAGAAGATGCACCCCGATGCGGAAATGCGTCTCCCGCTGCCAGCGCCGGGCCGCACGCAGCGCCGTCTCGTAGTCCCCGGCCGCGGCCAGTTCGACCCGCAACTCCGCCTCGAGCCGCTCCCGCGGCGGCAGGGGCGCGAAGAAATCGCCCGTGATCACCGCCTCGAGCACCGAGGGATGATTCGCGAGATGGCGCCCGAGCGCCGGTGCCACGCCGAGAATGTCGGCGATGAGGTCGATGAGGTGGCGGTTGGCGTCGAACAGCGAGAACAGCTGCACCCCCGCCGGCAGGCCGGCGAGAAAGTCGGTGAAGCCGGAGAAGGCCATTTCCGGGTCCGCCGCCCTCAGAAGCGCCCTCAGGATCAGCGGTTCGATGCGGGCGAAGATCTCCTGCGCCCGGCTCGAGCGCAGGGGCGGCAGGAGCCGCCAGCGCTCGACCTCCTGCGCGAGCGCCGCGGGCAGGGGCGGCGGCGGGGGAATCCCGGCCCCTTGCGAGCCGGCGAAAAACACCTCGGTCAGCCGGTGCACCCGCTCGAGCCGCTCCGCCACCTCGGCCTCGAGCCGGCTGCGGCCGGTGCCCCGCAGCGCCGCCACCCGCTCCATCTCCTCCTCGGCCAGCGGCAGGCGGTGGGTCTGGGCGTCATGGAGCATCTGCAACCGGTGCTCGAGCGTCCGGTGGGCGACATAATCGGCGCCGAGCGCGTCGGCCACCGCCCGCTCGATCCGCCCGGCCGCCGCCAGCCGATCGAGCGCATCGAGGGTGCCACGCACGCGGAGCGAACGGTCGCGCCCGCCGAAGATCATCTGATGGGTCTGGACGAAGAACTCGATCTCGCGGATGCCGCCGGGGCCGAGCTTGATGTCGTGGCCGCGCACATTCTCCGGACGGCGAATCGGCGCATAGCCCTTGTGGGAGCGGATCCGCAGCTGCATCTCGCGGGTTTCGGCGATGGCGGCATAGTCGAGATGACGCCGCCAGACGAAGGGGGAAAGCCGGGCGAGGAACGCCTCCCCCGCCGCGATGTCGCCCGCCGCCGCCCGCGCCTTGATGAAGGCGGCGCGCTCCCAGCCGCGCCCGACGCTCTCGTAATAGCGCTCCGCCGCCTCCATCGACAGGCAGACAGGCGTGACCGACGGGTCCGGCCGCAGCCGCAGATCCGTGCGGAAGACGTAGCCCTCGCCCGTCACCTCCGAGAGGAGCTTCACCAGCCGCCGGGTGATCCGGACGAAACGCTGGCGCACCGCGGCGAGCGCCGCCGCATCGTCCTGCCAGCGGCTGTCGTCGAACAGCATGACGAGATCGATGTCGGACGAATAGTTGAGCTCGAAGCCCCCCATCTTGCCCATGGCGAGGGCGACGAGCCCACCGCCCGTGGCGAAGGCCTCCTCCGCCGTCACCCCCGGCAGGTGCCCCCGCGCCGCCTCGCGATGCACCAGATGCCGGATCGCCTGATCGACGGCGAAATCGGCCAGGCGGGTGAGCGCCCCGGTCACGTCGAGAAGTGCCCAGGCGCCGCCGAGATCGGCGAAGGCGACATAAAGGTGCAGTCGCCGCTTGCGCCGGCGGAGCGCCCGGCCGATCTCCTCGAGAGGCAGATCGGGAGGAAAGGGTGTGGTGAGGGCGGCCAACACCTCCTCGGGCGGTTTCCCGACCGCTTCGGCGAGCCACGGGCCTTCCTTCTCGATCAGCATCCGCAGATAGGGGCTGGTGCCGGCGATGCCGCGGGCGAGGGCGACGACGTTCTCCGCCCCTCCCTCGAGCCGGGCCGCAGCCTCGGCCCCGAGCGCGGGATCGACCGGCCGCACCAGTGGCGTCACCGCCGCCGTCAGGGGCTGCGCCAGCGCCCCCTCGAGCCGGGCCGCGCCCGGGGGCGTCTCCTGTGCCTGCCTCGTCCTGTCGCCGGCCGCCATCCTCTCCCCCCGCGCATCCTTCGGCCCGACCATGCCACGCCGCGCCCCGCCTTTCCATGCCCGGAGGGGCGCTCCTTGCGGCCATGCCCCGCACGATCTTCTCTCTCCCTGCGACAAGTGATTGCCATTCGCCGCAAAGGGGCGCAAAAATCGGCGAAGAAGTGACCGCCGGGGCAGCTTCGGCGGCGGGAGGCAAGTGTGATCGGGATCAGCGAGAAAATCGTGCTCGAGGCGCTCGGGCGGATCGTCGATCCGGCCCGGGGGACCGACATCGTCAGCGCCGGCATGGTCAAGGGGCTTTCGGTCGAGGGGGACACGGTCCGCTTCATCATCGAGGGCGACAGCTGGCGCGGCGCCGCTCTCGAGCCCCTGCGGCGCGCGGCCGAGGAAGCCGTGGCCGCCCTGCCGGGGGTGCGCCATGTCGCAGCGATTCTCACGGCCCCGGCCCGGGGCGACGCCCCCGCGCGCCCGCACCTCTCCTCCCCGCCCGATCTCGGCACCGGCCCCCGGCAGGGGCAGAGGCTGACCCCGGGCGGCCTTGCCGATGTGCGCCATGTCATCGCCATCGGTTCGGGCAAGGGCGGGGTCGGCAAGTCGAGCGTCACCGCCAATCTCGCCGCCGCGCTCGCGCTCGCGGGCTGGCAGGTCGGCGTGCTCGACGCCGATCTCTACGGGCCGAGCCAGCCGCGGATGCTGGGCGTGGCCGGCCAGCCGACCTCGCTCGACGGCAAGACGATGAAACCGCTCGTCAATCACGGCATCCGGCTGATGTCCCTCGGGCTCATGACCGACGAGGACGAGGCGGTGATCTGGCGGGGCCCGATGCTGCTCAACGCCATGCGGCAGCTGCTCCACCAGGTGGCCTGGGGACGGCTCGACTGTCTTCTCGTCGATCTGCCGCCCGGCACGGGGGACATCCAGCTCACGCTGAGCCGCGAGGCCGGCCTCGGCGGGGCGGTGATCGTCTCCACCCCACAGGACATCGCCCTGCTCGATGCCCGCAAGGCCATCACCATGTTCGAGAAGCTCGAAGTGCCGGTTCTCGGGCTCGTCGAGAACATGGCCTGGTTCACCTGCGACGCATGCGGCAAGCGCCACCCGCTTTTCGGGGAGGGCGGCGTCGCGGCGGAGGCCGCGCGGCGCAAGCTGCCGCTTCTCGGCTCCCTGCCCTTCGAGAACGCCCTGCGCGAAGGCGCCGACAGCGGCGTGCCCCTCGTTCTCTCCGCGCCATCCTCGGAAGCGGCGAAAGGCTTTCGCGCCATTGCCGCGGCGCTGATGGAAACGCTCGAAAGAGGTGTCGCCCGACCATGACCGGAACCGAAGATCTCCTTCTCGCCCCGCAGCTCCCGCCGCTCCTCGCCCCGCGGGCGGTGGACCGGCGGATCGACCCCTTCTTCAAGGCCATCGCCGCCGGCGAGGCGGAGGAGGAGCCGGGGCTCGTCATCCATGCCGAGGATCCCGGCGCGATGCGCCTCGCCATTCTTCTGGCGCCCGAAACACCGCTTCGCGAAGCGATCGGGGCCGGGTTCGCCGTCTCCCTCGGGCTGGCCGATGCCCTCGGCGCCCTCGGCCCGCCGGAGCTGGCGGTGCATTTCACCTGGCCGAAGGGCATCCTCGTCAACCGGGCCGAGGCCGGCCGGCTTCGGGTCGCCAGCAGCACCGGGGATCCCGACGCCATACCCGACTGGCTGGTCTTCGCCCTCGACGTCGCCCTTGCACGCAAGAGCGAGGATCCGGGGCTCGACCCGACGCGCACCACCCTCGAGGACGAAGGCTGCGTCGGTCTCTCGACCCCGCGGCTGATCGAAAGCTGGTCGCGCCACTTCCTCGTCTGGCTCAACCGCTTCATGGACGAGGGGCTGCGACCGCTGCACGAAGCCTGGTGCGCCCGCTGCATGGAGATCGGCAAGCCGCTCGAGGAATGGCCCGGGAACCTCTCCCTGCCCCACGAGAAGTCGTCGCTCTTTCTCGGCCTCGACGAGCGGGGCGGCATGCTGCTGCGGCAGGACGGGGAAACCGTCCTTCTGCCCCTTCACGAACAATTGGATCATCCCCGATGAACAGAAACGCCCCCCAAGGCGCGGCAGGCGCCGAGCGGCTCCTCCTTGCGCGCACCTTGCGGCTCGACGAGAGCGACGAACTGGTCTTTCCCCGGGCGGCCGCGGCCGGGGAATGGGCGATCCCGGGCGGCTTCGAGTTCTCCAACTGGAGCGAGGCCGATCTCGTCGGCAAGGCGCGGCAGGCCTTCGCCAACGGCTGGCTCGGGCTCGAGAGCTTCGGGCGGGCCACGCTCGTGGCCGTGACGCCGATCACCCCGGAGGAGGTGGCGGCGCTGACCGAACGGCTCGCGGCCCATTTCGTGGAATGCTGGGGAGCCCCTTCGCTCGACGAGGCACGACCGGTCGCCCGGGCCGAGATCGACTACATGCTCTCCCTGTGCGCCGAGCAGGAGGAGAACACGCTCCTCGCCCTCGAGCGGGTTCTCGAGCCCGGCGGCGTGCGCGAGCGTTTCCGCGCCCTGCCGACCGAAACCGTCGATCTTGCCGACATCGCCACCCACGGCACGATCGACCCGCTCGGGGAGGGTTGAGAGGGCCGGTCGCCCCGGCCATGCCGGCGGCCCCTGCAAGGGCGGTGGGGGCCGGGTGACACCCCCCACGGGGCCATGCCCCCGACCCGCGAGAAGACCGCAGAGAGCGCGGGGGAGCGGGGGCGCGCCGCTCGGCCGATGCGCCGCTCAGCCGGCGGGGGCAAGACCGAGGAGGGCGCGGATCTCGGCCGGGGTCGCCCCTTCCGCGCGATAGCGGCGGATCGCGCGGGCGTCGCAGCGCTTGGCGAGACGGCGGCCGGCCGCGTCGCGGATCAGCCGGTGGTGGCGCCAGCGCGGCACCGGCAGATCGAGAAGCGCCTGCAGGAGCCGGTGCAGGAAGCTCGCCGCGAACAGGTCCTCTCCCCGGGTGACATGGGTCACGCCCTGGGCCGCGTCGTCGATCACCACGGCGAGGTGGTAGGAGGTGCCGAGCCCCTTGCGCGCCAGCACCACGTCCCCCACCCCCTCGACAAGAAGGTCCGGGTCGAGCCGGTGAGCGCCGCCATGGATCGGCCCGATCTCCTCCACCACGAGCCGCCGCACCGCCGCCGGCCCGCCGAGACGGGCGATGGCCTTGCCCATGTCGAGCCGGAGCGCGTCCTCGGGACCGGCCTCCGCGAGCGGGCGATGACGACAGGTTCCGGGATAGACGATCCCGTCGGGCCCGTGCATCGGCGCCCCTTCCTGCGGCGCGGAGAGAGCCGCGGCGATGTCGCGACGGGTGCAGCGGCAGGGATAGAGCAACCCGTTCCCCGCAAGCCGGTCGAGGGCGGCGCGATAGGCCGCCATCCGCTCCGACTGACGCATCACCGGTCTTTCCCAGCGCAGGCCGAGCCAGGCGAGATCCTCGAATATGGCCCGCTCGTATTCGGGCCGGGCGCGGCTGCGGTCGATGTCCTCGATCCGCAGGAGGAAGCGCCCGCCCGCCGCGCGCGCCGCATCATGGGCCGTGAAGGCCGAGAAGGCATGCCCGAGATGGAGCAGCCCCGTGGGCGAGGGGGCGAAGCGCTCGACCGGGGCAGCCGCGGCCGAGGCCATCAGCCCCGCCCGCTCCGCGGGTCGGCCGCTTCCCCGGCCGTGGGAGCGTTCTCCGCCAGCCAGTCCAGCCACGCCGCCTTCGCCCGCTCGGTATAGGCGCGGTAGCGCTCCTTGCGCCCGCGCCGGCCGCCCCTCGCCCCCTCGGGCGGCGGGAAAAGACCGAAATTGACGTTCATCGGCTGGAAGCTGCGGGCATCGGCACCGCCGGTGATGTGGGCGAGGAGGGCGCCGGTGGCGGTGACGTCGGGCGGCGGCGGCAATGCCCGGCCCCGGATCTCGGCCGCGGCCAGCCGCCCGGCGAGCAGCCCCATCGCCGCGCTCTCGACATAGCCCTCGACACCGGTGATCTGCCCGGCGAAGCGGATATGGGGCCGCGAGCGCAGCCGCATCTGCCGGTCGAGCAGCCGCGGCGAATTGATGAAGGTGTTGCGGTGGATGCCCCCCAGCCGCGCGAAGCGGGCGTTCTCGAGCCCCGGGATCATGCGGAATACCCGCACCTGTTCGCCATGCTTCATCTTGGTCTGGAAACCGACCATGTTGAACAGCGTGCCGAGGGCGTTGTCCTGCCTCAGCTGGACGACGGCATGGGGTTTCTCGTCGGGCCTGTGGGGGTTGGTCAGGCCCACGGGCTTCATCGGGCCGTGGCGCAGGGTTTCGCGCCCGCGCGCGGCCATCACCTCGATCGGCAGGCAGCCCTCGAAATAGGGCGTTTCCTCGCCCTCGTGGGGCAGCGCCGTCTCGGCGGCGAGAAGGGCGTCGATGAAGGCCTCGTACTGGGCGCGGTTCATCGGGCAGTTGATGTAGGCGGTGCGCTCGGCCTCGCTCCCGCCCTTGTCGTAACGGGACTGTTTCCAGGCCACCTGCATGTCGATGCTGTCGGCATGAACGATGGGCGCGATGGCATCAAAGAAGGCCAGCGCTTCCTCGCCGGTTTCGGCCCGGATCGCTTCGGCCAGCGCTCCCGAGGTCAGCGGGCCGGTGGCAATGATGACCCGCCCCCACTCCGCGGACGGCAGATCGCGCACCTCCTCGCGGGAGATGGTGATGCGCGGATGCTGTTCGATCGCGGCGGTGACGGCGGCGGCGAACCCCTCGCGATCGACCGCGAGCGCGCCGCCGGCGGGCAGACGATGCGCGTCGGCCATGCGCATGATCAGCCCGCCCGCCTGCCGCATCTCCCAATGCAGCAGGCCGACGGCCGAGGCGGTGTCGTCGTCGGAGCGAAAGGAGTTGGAGCAGACCATTTCCGCCAGGCGGCCGGTCTTGTGGGCGAAGGTGCCGACGAGCGGGCGCATCTCGTGCAGCACCACCGGCACGCCAGCTTCGGCGGCCTGCCAGGCGGCTTCCGAGCCTGCGAGCCCGCCGCCGACGATGTGAAGCGTTTCCGTCATGCGCCCCATTTAGGGGGCGGGGCGGAGGATGGGAAGGGAATTCGCTGCAGGCGGTGCCCCCGGGGCCTTCACGGCCTTCACGGCTTCTGCGATGCCGTCCCCGCTTCGGTGAGCGGCGGCATCGCCCGGAACTCGCCCCGTCCGCTGACATAGAAGCTGCCTGCCGGTGCACCCTCCTCGTGCCGACCTTCCCGATGCCCGGCGCCCGAAGTGACCGGGCCGGCGCGATGATGGAAGACCGGCTCCGCGACAGGCCGCGAGGGGGGCGGCATGTCGCCTCCGGCTTCGGGGGCGGCGCCTTCCGGGGCAGGGTTTTCCGGGGCTGTGCCTTGCGACGCCTTCATGAAGACGGGCGCGGCCTCCGGCGCGGCGCCGCCATCCTCCCCCGGCTCCCCGACCGGCGCCGCTGCCGCAGAAGCGCCGAGATTGTCGAAGGCCCAGATCCCGCGACCATGGCCGACCAGCATCATCAGCCCGCCGATCAGCGCCAGATCCTTCCAGAAGGCGACGAGATTCGGCGGCCGGACGCCGATGAAATTGAAGATGTAGCTCGACCAGAAGAGATAGAGCGCCAAGAGGAGAGCCGCGAAACGGGTATGGATCCCCAGCGCGATGAAGATGGCGCAGGTGACGAGAAAGGCCGAATTGGCCACGGCCAGGAGCGGCGCGACCGGCATTTCCCGCACCAGCGCCTCCATCGTTCCCGGCTCGATCACGAGGCCGAGCCCCCGCGCGGCAAAGTAGGATGCCACGATCAGCCGGCCGAAGAAGTGAACCTGATCCTGAAGCGCTCCGTCCCGCATGGCCGATCTCCTGCCCGAAGGCCGCCCCGGACGGCCCTTTCGGACATGATTCTGCCGCAAAAACAGGCATGAATATGGCGAATGCAGGGTCTTTTCGGTGATTGTTTCCGATCCCGGATCAGCCACCCCCGGGCAGGGCCAGCAGCAGCCCGAGGAGCAGAAAGAGCGACCCGACCGCGCCGAGATCCATCAGAAAACGCCGCGGATCGCGCCCGATGATGCTGCGAATGGTATCCATCGCCCCCTCCCGTTTTCCATTTGTTCTCTTTTTATCCCGATTCGATGCGAATGTTAAGAACTTTATGCGAACAAACAGGGGGAATCATGGTATGAGATGGGGGCAGCCGGCCGAAACACCGATGATGGAGGGCATCATGCAATACGGATGAAGGAGAGGATGCGGCCGAAGAAGGCGCGGCGATCAGCCGGCGCCGAGCAGCCCGAGCGCCCGGTCCTTCTCGAGCAGCCACAGAAGGTGACGGGCGGCCCTGCCCCGTTCGGAGGAAAGCGTCGGATCGGCCGCCAGAAGCGCCCGGGCGTCGGACTGTGCGAGGGCGGCAAGATCGGCATGGGCCTCGAGATCGGCGAGGCGGAACCGCGGCAAGCCCGACTGGGCCGTGCCGAGGATGTCTCCCGCGCCCCGGATGCGCAGATCCTCCTCGGCGATGCGAAAGCCGTCCTCGGTCTCCCGCATGATCTCGAGCCGCCGCCGGGCGGTTTCGCCGAGGGGCGGCGTATAGAGCAGCAGGCAATGGCTTTCCGCCGACCCGCGGCCGACACGACCGCGCAGCTGATGCAGCTGGGACAGGCCGAAGCGCTCCGCCCCCTCGATCACCATGATCGAGGCGTCGGGCACATCGACGCCGACCTCGATCACCGTCGTTGCCACCAGCACGGCGACCTCGCCGGCGGCGAAGGCGGCCATCGCCCGGTCGCGCGCCTCGGGGGGCATCTGCCCGTGAACGAGCGCGACATTGCCGGGGCCGAGGGCGGCGGCCAGTTGCCGGTAGCGTTCTTCCGCGGCAGCGAGATCGAGCACGTCGCTCTCCTCGACGAGGGGGCAGACCCAGTAGGCCTGCCGCCCCTCGGAGACGGCACGGGCGAGACGGGCGACCACCGCCTCGAGCCGTTCGGCGGAAACGAGGGCCGTCTTCACGGGTTTTCGCCCCGGCGGCTTCTCGTCGAGGATCGAGAGGTCCATGTCGCCATAGGCGGCGAGGGCCAGCGAGCGGGGGATCGGCGTCGCCGTCATCACCAGAAGATCGGTGCGCGCCCCCTTTTCGGTCAGCTCGAGGCGCTGGCGGACCCCGAAACGGTGCTGCTCGTCGATCACCGCCAGGGCCAGATCGCGAAAGACCACCTCCTCGCCGAAAAGCGCATGGGTGCCGACCAGAAGGTCGATCTCGCCCGCGGCGAGACGGCGCAGCTTCCCGGCCCGTGCCCGCCCGCTGTCGCGACCGGTCAGAAGGGCGATGGTGATGCCGGCCGCCTCGGCCCATGGCCGCAGCCCCTGCATGTGCTGACGGGCGAGGATCTCGGTCGGGGCCATCAGCGCCCCCTGCCCGCCCGCCTCGATCGCCGCGAGAAGAGCCATGAATGCCACCAGCGTCTTGCCGGCGCCGACATCGCCCTGCAGCAGCCGGTTCATCCGGCATGGCGCCGTGAGATCGGCGTTGATCTCGGCGATGGCCCGCTCCTGCGCCCCGGTGAGCGGAAAGGGCAGCGCGGCGCGGACCTTCTCCTGGAGCGCTCCGGCGAAGCGGCGGGCGACGCCCGGGCGACGGCGCCAGCGGGCGCGGGCGATGGCGAGGGCCAGCTGATGGGCGAAAAGCTCGTCATAGGCGAGGCGTCGGCGCGCCGGGTGGGCGGGCGCGACATCCTCCGCCCGCCGCGGCGCATGGGCCGTCCGCAACGCCTCGGCCCAGCCCGGCCAGCCCTCGCGGGCCAGAAGATGCGGGTCGATCCATTCGGGCAGGGTCGGCAGCCGCGCCAGCGCCGCCACCACCGCCCGCCGCATCTGCCGCCGGCCGAGCCCCTCGGTCAGCGGGTGAAGCGGCTCGGCCAGAGGAATCTCCCCGGCCTTGCCGGGCGGCAGCACATGATCGGGGTGGACGATCTGCAGACGGCCGTCGAATGCCTCGAGCCTGCCCGAGATCGCACGCCGCGCCCCCGTCGGCAGGCTGCGTTCGATCCACGTCCGCCGGGGATGGAAGAAGACGATCTCCAGCGGAAAGCCGGCCGCGTCGCACGCCAGCACCCGCCAGGGCCGCCCCCGCCGGGCCGGGGGACGGTGGGCCTCGATCGTGACATCGAGCACGACCGTCTCGGGCGGCGCGGCCTCGGCAAGGGTTGCGACACGGCGGCGCAAAGCCACCCCGTGCGGCAGGGCGAAGAGCAGATCGACCGGCCGGGTGATCCCGATGCGCGCGAAGAGCGCCGCCCTCTTCGGGCCGACGCCCTCGAGCCGGTCGAGCGGCGCGAAAAGCGGAAAGAGCGCCTCGGGCCGGCCGCCCATCTACCCCTCTGCCTCGCCGAGAAGCCGCAGGAAGCCGGCCTCGTCGATCACCCGCACCCCGAGGGCACGGGCCTTGCGCAGCTTCGACCCCGCCCCCGGCCCGGCGACCACGAGATCGGTCCTGCGCGACACCGAGTTCGACACCATCGCACCGAGCGCCTCGACCCGGGCCTTGGCCTCGTCACGGGTCATGCTGTCGAGATGCCCCGTGAAGACGATGGTCTTGCCGGCCAGCGGGCTTTCGGCCGGCATCTCCATCGGCAGGATCTCGACATGAGGCAGCAGCCGGTCGATCACCGCCCGCTCCCTCGGCTGGTGGAAGGTGAGGACGAGCGAGCGGGCCATCTCGGGGCCGACGCCGTCGATATCGACGAGTTCCCGCCATGCCGGGTTGTCGGGATCGGCCGTCTGCACCGAGCGGCAGAGACGGGCGATCTGCATGAAATGGCGCACAAGGCCGGCGATGATCGCCTCGCGCCGCGCCCAGCCGGCCGGCAGGGAAGCCGCGAGGAAGGCCCGGAGCGCCGCCTCGTCATCCTCCCGGGGCGGATGATCGGCGCACACCTTCGCGCAGGCCGGCCGCAGATGGTCGATCAGGGTGCGGGCGAGATCGGCATTGACGCCCTCGGCCTCGGTCAGCTCCCAGAATTCGGGGCCGCCCCCGGCCGCATCCACCGTCCGCAGGAAGTCGTCCCAGGTGCGGAAATGACGCGCGAGGGTCAGCGACGCGACCTCGCCGACATGGCGGATGCCGAGGGCGTGGATGAAGCGGTTGAGCTCGATGCGGCGGGCGCGGCGGATGGCGTCGAACAGCTTCTGCGCCGATTTCGGCCCCCAGCCCTCGAGCTGCGGCAGATCGGCGCCGTGACGCGCCTCGAGGGTGAAGATGTCGGCCGGCTCGCAGATCCAGCCCAGCTCGTGGAAGCGGCGGATCTGCTTCTCGCCGAGCCCCTCGATATCGAAGGCGCGACGGGAGACGAAATGCCTGAGCCGCTCGACCACCTGCGCCGGACAGCCGAGACCGGCGATGCAGCGGCGCACCGAATCGCCCGGCTCGCGCACGGCGAGGGAGCCGCAGACCGGGCAATGGTCGGGAAAGACGAAGGGTTTCGAATCGGGCGGGCGGCGCGCAAGATCGACATCGGCGATCTGGGGGATGACGTCGCCCGCGCGATAGACCAGCACCCAGTCGCCCTCGCGGATGTCCTTGCCGCCCCGGATCGGCTGCCCCTGCGAATCGACGCCGTGAATGTAGTCCTCGTTGTGAAGGCTGGCGCGCCTGACGACCACCCCGCCGATCGTCACCGGCCTGAGCTCGGCCACGGGCACGAGCGCTCCCGTCCGCCCCACCTGGATGCGGATCTTCTCGAGCACGGTCCAGGCCTTCTCGGCCGGGAACTTGTGGGCGATCGCCCAGCGCGGCGCCGTGGCGGTGAAACCGAGCCGCTCCTGAAGCGACAGGTCATCGACCTTGTAGACCACGCCGTCGATGTCGTAGCCGAGCGTGGCGCGGTTCTCCTCGAACCACCTGTAGCGCTCGGCCAGCCCGACAGGGCCGTGGCAGAGGCGGATGAGCGGGTTGATCGGGAAGCCGAAGCGGCCGAGCCGGCGGTAGGCGCCCATCTGCGTGTCGGCCAGCGGCTCGGAAAGCTCGCCCCAGCCCCAGGTCCAGAAATGGAGCTTGCGTTCGGCGGTCACGTTCGGATCGAGCTGCCGCAGCGAACCCGCGGCGGCGTTGCGCGGATTGGCGAAGGGCTTGAGGCCGCGGGCCTTCTGCCGCTCGTTGAGCGCCTCGAAATCGGCATGGGTCATGTAGACCTCGCCGCGCACCTCGAGCACCTCCGGCGCCCCGGCGATCTCCTGCGGGATGTCGTGGATGGTCATGGCGTTGGCGGTGACATCCTCGCCCTCGCGCCCGTCGCCGCGGGTGGCCGCGAGCACCAGCTGGCCGTATTCGTAGCGCAGGGAGATCGAAAGGCCGTCGATCTTGGGTTCGGCAGTATAGTCGATCACCACTTCGGGGCCGAGGCCGAGAAAACGGCGGATCCGCCGATCCCACTCGAGGATCTCCTCGGGTGCGAAGATGTTGTCGAGCGAGTAGAGCGGCACCTTGTGGCGCACCCTGGCAAAGCCCTCCGCCGGGGGCGCGCCGATGCGATCGGTCGGGCTGTCGGGGCGCTTGAGATGGGGAAAGCGGCTCTCGATCGCCCGGTTGCGCTGCTTGAGCCGGTCATATTCGGCATCGGAAATGAAGGGCTGCGCCTCGACATAATAGGCCCGGTCGGCGGCGTTGAGGATCCGGGCGAGACGCGCGAGCTCGATCTTCGCCTCCTCCTCGGTCAGCGCCTCCACGGGCTTGTCGGAGATCTGACGGACGAGGGCGAGGGCTTCGGCATATGCGTGCGACGCGGCTTCCGCGCCGCTCGTGCCCTGTTCCTTGTCGGCCATGGGGCCCTCCCTTCTCTCACTCGCCCCTCTTTACGGCCTCGGCCGACGCCGGTCCAGAGAAGGGGAAGGGATGGCGCAACGGCCCGAACGGAAGCGGCGGCGCCCGAAGCGGGCCGGCCGCGCTCCTCGCGCGAGGAAGCGGGCGGGGCAAGCGGAACAAGGGCGTGAAGCGCCCTGCGAGGAACCGGAGCAGGCGGCGAACGGTCAGCCGCCGGTAGTGTTCATGTGGCGCGAGATGCGACCGGCGACGGTGCGGCGCGAATAGTCGAAGTCATGGCCTTTCGGCTTGCGACGGATGGCGGCGCGAATCGCCTCGACCACTGGCGCGTCGTCCTCGGGGTTCTCGCGCAGCACCTTGCGCAGATCGGCCGCCTCCTCCTGGCCGAGGCATTGATGCAGCTCGCCGATGCAGGTGAGGCGCACCCGGTTGCAGCTTTCGCAGAAATTGTGGCTGAGCGGGGTGATGAAGCCGATGCGCTGCCCGGTTTCGGCCAGGCGGACATAACGCGCCGGCCCGCCGGTGCGCTCGGGTGTCTCGACGAGGGTGTAGCGCTCGGCGAGCCGCGCCCGCAGATCCTCGAGCGACCAGTATTGGCCCAGCCGCTGCTCGTTGCCGATGTCGCCCATCGGCATCACCTCGATGAAGGTGATGTCCATGTCGTCCTCGGCACACCAGCGGACGAGGTCGAAGAGCTCGTCTTCGTTGAAGCCCTTGAGGGCGACGGTGTTGATCTTGACCCGAAGCCCGGCCTTGCGTGCCGCCTCGATGCCGGCCAGCACCTTGTCGAGACTGCCCCAGCGGGTGATCCTGCGGAACTTGTCGGGGTCGCGCGTGTCGAGCGAGACATTGACCCGCTTCACGCCGCAAGCGGCCAGCTCCTCGGCGTGACGGGCAAGCTGGGAACCATTGGTGGTCAGCGTGAGCTCCTTCAGCGCCCCGCTTTCCAGATGACGCGACATGGCGCGGAAGAAGGTCATGATGCCCCGGCGCACGAGCGGTTCGCCCCCGGTGACCCGGAGCTTCTCGACCCCGAGCGATATGAAGACGGAACAGAGCCGGTCCAGCTCCTCGAGGGTGAGAAGCTCGCGCTTGGGCAGGAAGGTCATGTTTTCCGACATGCAGTAGACGCAGCGGAAATCGCACCTGTCCGTCACCGAAACGCGCAGATAGGTGATGGCCCGCTGAAACGGGTCGACAAGGGGAGGCGGCGTGCGCCGTGCCGGTCCTGCCAGTCCTGCATCCTGTTCCATGAAGTCAGACTAGGCGATCCCGTCCATCCGCACAAGGCCACCGCGCAAACGAGCCGGGGCGGAGCGGGGAAGTGTCATGCCGCCGCAAGCGCGAAACACGCCGGCTCGGGCCGCAGCACGACGAGAGGGCCGACGGTCCTTTCCCCCGGCGTCTTCCTCGTTGCGGGGTTTCGGCACAGCTTTCGGGGGGGCGCGTCCTGCACCCCGGAACCTGCGCCCGGAAAAGGTGCGTCCCACGGAAACGGCAGCCCCGCCCGGGAGCGTCCGGCGGGCCTCAGGCCATGCCCCCCTCGCTGGCAAGGAGTCGCGGATCGATGCCGAGGGAGCGGATCGCCTTTTCCCACTTGGCGCCATGATCGGCCCCGAAGAGAAGCTCGTCATCGGCTTCGGCGACAAGCCAGCCATTGGCGGCCAGCTCCCCTTCGAGCTGGCCCGGCGCCCAGCCGGCGTAGCCGAGGGCGAACATCGAACGGCGCGGCCCGGCCCCGCGGGCGATATCCACGAGGATGTCGCGCGTCGCCGTCAGCGCATAGTCGGCGCCGATGCGCATGGTTCCGCCCTGTGTGGCGTATTCGCTCGTGTGCAGGACGAAGCCGCGCCCCGGCTCCACCGGCCCGCCCATCTGCACGCGGATCTCCTCGCTGGCCGGCGGGCGGGGAATGTCGAGCTGTTCGAGAAGCTGGCCCAGGGTCAGATCCGGCATCGGCTTGTTGACGATGATGCCCATCGCCCCGTCGGCGGAATGGGCGCACAGATAGATCACGCTCTTCTGGAAGCGCGGATCGCCCATCCCCGGCATGGCGACGAGCAGCTTGCCCGCGAGCGTGTCCTCACGCCGTGCCATCGTCTTCTCCTTCGCGGACGCCTCTTCCCTCTCAACGTCTGTGGTCATGCAGACAAGATGTGGGCGCAGGGTTCCCCGTGCAAGGGGGCGTGGCGCCTGCCCTCCCCAAAACGTGACCACGCCGCCGCCCCGTGGCGATTGCACGCGGCGCCGCTTTGCCCGAGATTGGCGCCATGATGACCGGAACGCGCTCCTCCTTTCGGCCCTTCCTCGGCCGGGCGATCGCCCTCCTGGCGCTTCTCGCCCTGCCGGGGGTGGCCCTGCCCTCGGAACATGCCCCCTACCGGCTCGAGCTTCGCGAGGGCTGGCACCGCGCCGACGGCCGCCATGTCGCCGCCATCGACATCCGCCTTGCCGAAGGCTGGAAGACCTACTGGCGCGTGCCGGGCGCAGCCGGCATCCCCCCTGCCTTCCGCTGGCGCCGGCGCGAGAACGTCGCCCGGATCGAGATCGCCTGGCCGCGGCCGCGGCCCTTCGTCGTCAGCGGGCTCGAGAGCATCGGCTACAAGCACAGACTGGTGCTGCCGCTGATCGTCACGCCGAAGGACCCGTCGAAACCGGTGCGGCTCGAGGGCGAGATCGATTTCGGAGTGTGCAGCGACGTCTGCGTGCCGGCACGCGAGAAGATCCGTCTTCTCCTGTCGCCCCGGCGCGGCAGGCCGGACCCCGTCATCGCCGCCGCGCTCGACGAGCGGCTGCCCGAGGCTTCTTCGGCCCGTGCCCGTTGCACCATCCGCCCGCGCGAGGGCGGCTTCGCGGTCACCGCCCGCATCACCGGCACGGCAAGACCGTCCCGGAAGGCCAGGGCGATCGTCGAGCTGCCGGGAGACGATCTGTGGGTGCGCTCCGTCGCCATGCAGCCCGAAGCGGACGGCTTTTCCGCCGCCGCCGAGATCGACGATTACGGCGACGGCAACACCGCCATCGCCCGCGAGGACATCCGCATCACCCTTCTCGACGGCGCGGCAAGCTACGAGATCAGGGGCTGCGCCCCCGAATGAACCGGCAGAAGGCGGGCGGCCACGCCCCCCGCTCGGCAACGGCGCCTTTCCCGAGCGATGCCCCTGAAGCAGGTGGTACAGGACGGGCGCGAGAACGCCCGTCGCCGCGGCCGGCAGCGCCCCGCCCTCGCCACGCTCTGCTCCGCGGAACCCCGCCCCGGCCTCTCCCCGGCTGCCTTCCCTCCGGGAATGCCCCGCGTGCCTGCCGATCCAGGGGCACCGCGGCCGCTGCGGGGGCCCTCACCCTTTCGCTGCCGTATCCGCCTTCGCGAGCGCATGGGCCCAGCGCGAGATCGTGCCCGCCCCCATGCAGACCAGCATGTCGCCCGGTCGCGCCTCGCGGGCAAGCAGCGCCGCCAGTTCCCCGGGCCCGTCCACCGTCTCCACATGACGGTGGCCGGCGGCGCGCAACCCCTCGACGAGATGGGCCCGGTCCGCCCCCGCGATCGGTTCCTCGCCGGCCGGATAGACCTCGGCCAGCGCCACGATGTCGGCATCGTTGAAGGCGGTGCAGAAATCGTCGAAGAGCCGCGCAAGGCGGGTGTAGCGATGGGGCTGATGCACCGCGATCACCCGCCCTTCGGTCGCCTGCCGGGCCGCCTTGAGCACGGCGGCGATCTCGACCGGATGATGGGCGTAGTCGTCGATGACGGTGACGCCGTTCACTTCGCCCACCCGGGTGAAGCGCCGCTTCACTCCCGCAAAGCCGGCCAGCGCCTCGCGAATCACCGCCTCGGAAACGCCGAGATGACGGGCCACGGTGATGGCTGCAAGCGCGTTCGCGACATTGTGCTCCCCCGTCATCGGCAGCCCGAGGCGCCCCATCGAGCGGTTCTCGTCGGCCAGGAACACCTCGAAGGAAGCGCGTCCCCCCTCGAAGACGAGATCGCGAGCCTGCACATCGGCCTGGGGATTGAAACCGTAGCTCTTCACCCGCCGGTCGGTGATCTCGGCGGCCAGCCGCTGCACCTCGGGATGATCGAGGCAGAGGACGGCGAGCCCGTAGAAGGGAATGTTGCTGACGAAGGCGTGAAAGGCCGCGCGCAGCGCCTCGAACGAGCCCCAGTGTTCGAGATGCTCCGGGTCGATATTGGTCACGACGGCGATCGTCGCCGGCAGGCGGTTGAAGGAGCCGTCGCTCTCGTCGGCCTCGACCACCATCCATTCGCCACGGCCGAGCCGGGCATTGGAACCATAGGCCTGGATGATGCCGCCGTTGATGACCGTGGGGTCGAGCCCGCCGGCGTCGAGCAGCGTCGCCACCATCGTGGTGGTGGTGGTCTTGCCATGGGTGCCGGCGACGGCCACGTTCGATCTGAGCCGCATGAGCTCGGCCAGCATGTCGGCCCGGCGCACCACCGGCAGATGGCGGCGCCGCGCCTCGCGGAGCTCGGCATTGTCGGGGCGGATGGCCGAGGAGACCACCACCACCTCCGCATCTTCGAGATTCTCCGCCCGCTGACCGATGAAGATCCGCGCCCCGAGAGCGGCGAGGCGGCGGGTGATGTCGCTCTCGACGAGATCCGACCCCTGCACCCTGTAGCCGAGATTGAGCAGCACTTCGGCGATGCCCGACATGCCGATGCCGCCGATGCCGACGAAATGGATCGGGCCGATATCGGTGGGCAGCTTGGTGGCGGGGCTCATGCGACTCTCCCTCGGGTCACGTCATGCCGTCGTGGCGGGCGCCGCGCGGCGCGCGGCCACCTCCGTCACGAGATCGGCAAGTTCCTCTGCCGCATCGGGCCGGCCGAGGGCAAGGGCCGCCGCCGCCATCGCCGCCGCCCGGGGCGGGTCGCCGAGGATGTCGGCGATTTCCTGCCGAAGCCGCCCGGACGTGAAGTCGGGCTCGGGGATCACCACCGCCGCTTCCGCCTCGGCGGGGCCGCGGGCATTGGCGGTCTGATGATCATGGGTGGCGATCGCCAGCGGCACATAGATCGCCGGCCGCCCGACGACGTTGATCTCGGAAACGGTCGAGGCACCGGCCCGGGCGATGACGAGCTGGGCTTCGGCGAGCCGACGGGCCATGTCGTCGAAGAAGGGGGCGATTTCGGCGTGAATGCCGGCGGCCCGGTAGGCGGCCTCGACCCGGACCCGGTCCTCGGGCCGCACCTGCTGGGCGACCCGCAACCGCGCGCGCAGCGCCCCGGGCAGGGCCGCCAGCGCCGCCGGCACCACATCGGAAAGCACCCGCGCCCCCTGGCTGCCACCGGTGACGAGGAGGGAGATCGGCCCCGCCTCGGGCGGCATGTAGGGCGCCCCGGCCCGAGCACGGATCGCGGCTCGCACCGGATTGCCGACATGCACGCCCGTCACCCCCTCGGGCAGTACGGTCGGCCACATGCCGAGCGCCAGCGCGTCCACCCGGCGTGCAAAGAGGCGGTTGACCCGCCCGAGCACCCCGTTCTGCTCGTGGATCACCCGCGGGATACGGCGCAGCGTCGCCGCCGCCATCGCCGGGAAGGCCGGATAGCCGCCGAAACCGACGACGATATCGGGGCGCGCGCGACGAAAGCGCATCTGCGCCGCCGCCACCCCGGCCACGAGGCGGAAGGGGGCGAGAAGCCGCTGCAGCGGAGCGCGACCGGCCCATGTTCCGCTTGCGACGACGATGCGCGGCACCGCCTCGGGAAAGCCGCCGGCATAGCGGACGCCGCGGCTGTCGGTCAGAAGGGAGACGCGCCAGCCGCGCGCGAGCAGCACCTCCGCCAGCGCCTCGGCCGGGAACATGTGCCCGCCGGTTCCCCCGGCCGCGAGAACGGCGTGAGGGGCCGGCACGCGCCCTTCCCCTTCGGTGCGGACATGCCCCGTCATGGGGATCTCCGCCCGACAAGCGCGGCCGGCGAGATGCCGCCTCCGCCTGCAGGCGTCGCGTGCAGCGGCCGGCGCAGCCAGACCTCGAGCTCGCCCTGGGGCCGCGAGCGGGTGAGGGCGAGAAGCAGCCCGACGACGATCGCCGAGGCCAAGAGCGAGGAACCGCCATAGGAAATGAAGGGCAGCGTCATCCCCTTGGCCGGCAGCAGCCGCACCGCCACGCCCATGTTGACGAAGGCCTGGAACCCCAGCAGCGCCACCAGGCCGACCCCGGCATTGCGGATGAACGGGTCGCGCTCGCGCATCAGCCGCGCCAGCGACCGCAGGATGATCACGAGATAGAGCGCGATGACGAGGAGCACCAGCACGAGGCCGTATTCCTCCGCCGCCACCGCGATCACGAAATCGGTATGGGCATCGGGGAGCCACTGCTTGACCGTTCCCTCCCCGACGCCGACACCGAAGAGACCGCCTTCGCGGATGGCGTCGAGCGCATAGGCGAGCTGGGTGTTGGGATCGACCTCGGAGGTGAGGAAACCGTCGATCCGGCGGGCGAAATGCTCCGACAGGTTATAGGCGACCGCCATGCCGATCGAACCGGCAAGGCCGATGCCGATGAGCAGCGCCAGCGAACCGCCGCCGACGAAATAGACCACCGCCCAGCTGATGACCACGAGGGCCGACTGGCCGAAATCGGGCTGGATCACCAGCAGACCGACCACCAGCATCATCAGGAAGAAGGAAATCAGCCGGCCGGGGGGCGCGTGCGGGTCGATCGCGGCGGCGATCATCCAGCCGCTCACCACCATCAACCCCGGCTTGACGAATTCGGAAGGCTGGAGCGAGGCGAAGCCGAGGGAATACCACCGCACCGCCCCCTTGCCGTAATCGGTGCCGAGGAAGGGCAGGAGGACGAGGGAGAGGAAGGCGGCGGCAAAGAGGATCGTGCCGAAGCGACGCACCCCTTTCGGGCTCAGCATGGAGAGGGCGATCACCACGCCGACCGCCACGACCGCGAAGACGATCTGGCGTTCGACGAAATGGAAGGGCGGCAGGTCGTTGCGTTCGGCCAGGGGCACCGAGGCCGCGAAGGCGAGAAGGAGTCCTAGCGCGACGAGCAGCATCGTCGCCACGAGGCTGCCATGATCGAGCGTGCGCCACCACCGTGGCAGAAGGGCCTCGCCCTCCCCCGCCGGCGAAAGATCGCCATGGGCAATTTCCGTCATCCGCCTGTCCTGCCCGTTCCCGCCTGTCGCCGGCCGACCTTCCCCGGGCCTGTGCCGCGCCTTGCCTCTCCCCGGCCTGTGCCGGGTCCGCCTTACCGCCCCGGCCGGCCCCTCTTCGGGAGCTGCTGACCGGGTTTTCCCACTCTAACCCGATTCCACGGCGCCCGCCACCCTCGGCCGGGTCTTCCCCCGCGGAAGGGCGGTCGGGCTCGTCCCGTCGCCCCGGGCGTGGACACGACGACGAAACGGATCCTTTCCTTCTCCCTTCGCGGTGTTTCGCCCGGATTTCCGGCCGCGAGAACCCCGAAGGGGAGCGAGACGGACCTGGCGCTCCCCGCGACCTGCCCCGGCCCGTGCCCGGAAAGATCCGCCCCGAAGCGACGGAGCCGCGGGAAAGAACCGGTGGCGGCGATGCGTGCCTTCCCGCCTCATCCCGAAGCCTCCCGGATCGCGAGAGAGCACCGCTCCTCCGCCGGATCGGGATGCGTTACCCCGAGGCGTAGAACCCGCCCCCCGCGCCGGCAGGCGGGCTCCGGGCGGCACCCCCGGGCACGCCCTACCCGGTCATGCGTCCTTCAGGGCGGCGACGCAGCGCGTGAAGTCCTCGCCACGCTCGGCAAAGTCGCGATACTGGTCGAAGCTGGCGGCCGCGGGCGCAAGCAGCACCGTCTCGCCCGAGACGGCCTCCGCAGCGGCGCGCGCCACCGCCCGCTCCATCGTGCCGCAGATCTCGAAGGGCACCCGCCCCTCCAGGGTCCGGGCGAAGCTCTCGGCCGCCGCGCCGACGAGATAGGCCTTTACCACATGACGCAGCGCCGGCTCGATGCCCGCCAATCCGCCCTCCTTGGCCTCGCCGCCGGCGATCCAGCGCGCCGGGCCGTGGGCGGCGAGGGCGAGGGCGGCGCTGGCGACATTGGTCGCCTTGGAATCGTTGACGAAACGGACCCCGCCCCGCTCCCCCACCAGCTGTCCGCGATGGGGCAGCCCCTCGAAGCTGGCCAGGGCCGGCGCGATCTCGCGCGGCGCCAGCCCCAGCGCCCGGAGCACGCCCCAGGCGGCGGCGGCGTTCTGCCAGCCCGCGCGTCCCCTGAGCGCCGGCAACGCCCGCAGGTCGAGCGAGGCCACCTGCCGCCCCTTGCGCCACTCGGCGAGAAAGCCCTTGCGAACCACCACGTCCCAGCCCTTGCCCGAGAGCTTCCGCCCCGTCGCCACGCGGATGACGCGGCCGGGTTCCTCGGCACCGATCTGGTTGGCGAGAAAGACACCCTCGGCCTCGTCCACCCCGATCACCGCCCGGTCGGGGCCGCCCTCGGCGAAAAGCCGGCGCTTGGCCGCGAAATAGCCGCCGATGCCGCCGTGACGGTCGAGATGATCGGGAGAAAGGTTGAGGAAGACGGCGATGTCGGGCGTGAGCGCGCGCGCAAGCTCGCTCTGGTAGGAGGACAGCTCGAGCACCACCACCTCGCCCGCGACGGGCGGCGCAAGATCGAGCACGCCGACGCCGATATTGCCGCCGAGCTGGGTCGGCCGGCCGTTCTCCTTCAACACATGGTGGATGAGAGCCGAGGTGGTGGACTTGCCGTTCGAGCCGGTCACCGCCACCACCCGGGGGATGCGGTCGAAACGGCTCCAGTCGGCCTGCCCCCAGGAGCGGAAGAAGAGACCGATGTCGTTGTCCACCGGCACGCCCGCCATCATCGCCGCGGCGATGACGGGATGGGGCGCAGGGTAGAGATGGGGAATGCCCGGCGAGACGACGAGCAGCGAGAAGCCCTGCCAGTCCTCCGGCCGTCCTCCCCCCCGAAGAAGGGTGAAACCCGCCTGGCGGGCACGCTCGCGGGCGGCGGCGCCGTCGTCATGCACATGAACCTCGGCCCCACCCGCAACGAGCGCCCTCGCCGCCGCCAGTCCCGAGCGACCGAGCCCGAGCACCGCCACCTTCCGGCCCTCATACCCCTTCACCGGGATCATGCCGGCTTCCCTCCCTGTCCTTCATCCGGCGCCTTCATCCGCCGCCGGTACCGGGCTTCTCCATGCTGCTTCATGCACCGTCCGTCCTGCAACCTCTGGCCGGCCGCGCCCGTGCCGGGCCCGGCCCACGGCGCCGCACCCTCAGCGAACCTTGAGCGTCGCGAGCCCGATCAGCGCCAGCACCAGCGCGATGATCCAGAAGCGGATGACGATCTGCGATTCCTTCCACCCCTTCTTCTCGAAATGGTGATGAATCGGCGCCATCAGGAACACCCGCCGGCCGGTCAGCTTGAAATGGGCGACCTGGATCATCACCGAAAGCGCCTCGATCACGAACAGTCCGCCGACGATGGCAAGGACGATCTCGTGCTTGATCGCCACCGCGATCGCCCCGAGGGCCCCGCCGATGGCGAGCGAGCCCGTATCGCCCATGAAGACGGCGGCCGGCGGCGCGTTGTACCACAGGAAGCCGAGTCCGCCACCGATGAGGGCGGCCACGAAGATCAGGAGTTCTCCCGCCCCCGGCACATAGGGCACTTCGAGATAGGTCGAGAAGTCCACCCGGCCGACGGCATAGGCGATGATGCCGAGCGCGGCGGCGGCGATCATCACCGGCATGATGGCAAGGCCGTCGAGCCCGTCCGTGAGGTTGACGGCGTTGGCCGCCCCGGCGATCACCAGCATCGAGAAGGGAATGAAGAACCAGCCGAGATTGATGTAGACTTCCTTGAGGAGCGGCAGCGCCAGCCTCCAGGCCAGCGGGTCGGGGTGGATCGCGGCGGCCCACCACCCCGCAATGCCGGCAAGGAGGAGCTCGATCGCGAAACGCACCCGCCCCGGCACGCCCCTGTGGGAATTGGCCGACACCTTGGCGTAATCGTCGGCAAGGCCGATGAGGCCGTAGCTGACCGTCACGAACATCACCAGCCAGACATGGGGGATGTCCCAGCGGGCCCACAGCACGGTGGCCGTGGTGAGGGCGGCGAGGATGAGCAGGCCGCCCATGGTCGGCGTGCCGGCCTTCTCGAAATGCCCCTCCGGCCCGTCCTCGCGGATCGGCTGGCCGTTCTTCTGCCGCCGGCGCAGCATGTCGATCAGCGGCCGGCCGAAGAGAAGCCCGACGAGAAGGGCGGTGAAGAAGGCGCCGCCGGCGCGAAAGGTGATGTAGCGAAAGAGGTTGAAGAGATCGCCACCATCCGAGAATTGCGAAAGATAGTAGAGCATCAGCGCCCCTTCCTGCTGCCGCCGGTTTCCCCGCCGCCACCCGGCCCCGCCATGCCGACTCCATCACCGGCCGCGCCGGTTGCCACGCCCGGGCGGCCGCGCCCGGGTTGCCCCAGATGCGCGATGGCGTCAACCACGCGCGCGAGACCGACGCCGTTCGAACCCTTCACGAGCACGACATCGCCGGGCCGGAATAATTCCTTGAGATGCGGCAGCAGCGCCGCAGCCGTCTCGACATGAAGCCCCCGCCGCGCCGGCGGCAGGGCCCCGGCCAGCGCCTTCATGCGCGAACCGACCATGTGCACCCGGTCCACCGCGGCCATCGCCGGCAGCCCGGCCAGCGCGGCGTGATAGGCCGCCTCGTCCTCGCCGAGCTCGAGCATGTCCCCGAGAATGGCGATCCGCCGCCCGCCACCGCGCGGTGCGAGGCGGGCCAGCGTCTCGAGCGCCGCCGCCATCGAGGCGGGGTTGGCGTTGTAGGCGTCGTCGATCAGGGTGAGGGCGTTCTCGTGCTCGACCGGATCGAGCGGCACATCGAGAAGCCGGCCGCGCCCCGGCGGCGGCCGCCAGCGACCGAGGGCCATGAGCCCGCGGGCGAGATCGCCCCGCACCGCCTCGAGCGTCGCCAGCGCGCCCAGCGCGTTGAAGGCGAAATGGGCGGCCGGCGTCGCCAGCTTGAAGAGGATCGGCCGGCCCGCCCTCTCGGCCTGCGCGACGAGCCCCGCCGCCGAGAGGCGCAGACGAACGAGCCGCCAGTCGGCAGGCGCCCTCTGCGCAAAACGGACGACCCCGCCCCCCGCCGTTGCGGCGGCCCGGGCCAGCACCTCCGCTCCCGGCGCGTCGGCATTGACGACGGCCGTGCCGCCCGGCACGAGCCCCGCGAAGATCTCGGACTTGGCGCGGGCCACGTCCTCGAGATCGGCGAAAGCCGCCATATGGGCCGGGGCGATGGTGGTGACGAGGGCGACATCGGGCCGGGCAAGGCGCGCGAGCAGGGCGATTTCGCCCGGAGCGTTCATGCCGATCTCGACGATGGCGAAGTCGCTCCCCGCCGGCATGCGCGCGAGGGTCAGCGGCACGCCCCAGTGATTGTTGAAGCTGCGCTCGGCCGCATGAACCTTCCCGGAGGCGGCCAGCATGACGCGCAGCATCTCCTTGGTCGAGGTCTTGCCGACCGAACCCGTCACCGCGATCACCCGCCCCCGCAGCCGCGCCCGCGCACGGGCCGCAAGCCGTTCGAGCGCCTTCTGCACGTCCTCGACGAAAATCAGCGGGAAATCTCCGGACAGTCCTTCGGGCCGCCGGGAGACGAGTGCGGCGGCCGCGCCGGCACGGGCGGCGTCGGCGACGAAATCGTGCCCGTCGCGCCGGTCCTTCAGCGCGACGAAGAGATCACCCGGGACGAGGCTGCGGCTGTCGATCGAGAGCCCGCCGACACCCGCCCCCCGCGGCGCGCCCGAAACCTCGCCCCCCGCGGCCCGTGCCAGCTCGTCCCAGCGCCACAGCGGCGCCACGCCCGCCTGCTGTCCCGTCACCGTCCCGCCCATCGCATCCGGCCCTTCGCTCATGGCTCCCGCCCCTCGATCGCGGCCACGGCCAGCGAGGCCTGTTCGGCATCGTTGAAAGGATAGGTGACATCGCCGACGATCTGGCCGCTCTCATGGCCCTTGCCGGCGACGAGGAGCGCATCGCCCGGCGCGAGCATCGCCACCGCCCGCAGGATCGCCTCGGCCCTGTCGGGGATCTCCGTCGCGCCGGGACAGCCTTCGCGAATGGCGGCGCGGATCGCGGCCGGGTCCTCCGTGCGCGGATTGTCGTCGGTGACGATGACCACGTCCGCCCCTTCCGCCGCCGCCCGGCCCATCAGCGGCCGCTTGGCCCGGTCCCGGTCGCCGCCGGCGCCGAAGACCACCACCAGCCGGCCCATCACATGAGGCCGGAGGGCGGCAAGCGCGGTGGCGAGCGCGTCGGGGGTATGGGCGTAATCGACGAAGACCGGCGCCCCGTGCGCGCGGCGCGCCACCTCCTCCATGCGCCCGCGCACGGTCCGCAGGCGCGGCAGGATCGCGAAGGCCTCCTCGGCGGTGATGTCGCCGGCACTCGCCGCCAGAAGCGCCGCCGCAAGGGCATTCGTCGCCTGAAAGCCGCCGACGAGGCCGAGCCGCGCCATCTGCACCCGCCCGCGCCAGGCGAAGCGGAGCTTCTGCCCGCCCTCCTCGAAACGGTGGTCGAGAAGGACGAGATCGGCCAGCGGATCATGGCCGAGGGTGACGACATCGAGCCCCCGCGCGCGCGCCCGGGCCGCCACCTCCGCCCCCCTGGCGTCGTCGAGATTGACGACCACCCGCGCCCCCGGCGGCAGAAGCTTGTCGAAAAGGCGCATCTTGGCGGCGAAATAGGCGGCGAAGTCGCGGTGATAGTCGAGGTGGTCCTGCGAGAAGGTGGTGAAGGCGCCGGCCGCGAGCCGCACCCCGTCGAGCCGGCGCTGGTCGAGCCCGTGGGACGAGGCTTCCATCGCCACGAGATCGATGCCGGCATCGGCCATGTCCGCCAAGTGGCGGTGCAGGGTGATCGGGTCGGGAGTGGTGCGGCCGAGGGGCGCGCTCCAGCCGCCCTCGATGCCGGTGGTGCCGACATTGACGGCGGCAAGACCGGCCAGCTCCCACAGCTGGCGCGTGAAACACGCGACCGAGGTCTTGCCGTTGGTGCCGGTCACCGCCACCACATGGCCGGGCTGGCGCCCGAACCAGCGGGCGGCGGCATGGGCGAGATCGCGCCGGGGATCGGCACTCACGATCAGGGCCCGATCCGGCGGCATGGCCCTTTCGGAACGGATCAGCGCCGCGCCTTCCGCATCGGTCAGGACGGCCGCGGCGCCGCGCGCCAGGGCATCGGCAGCAAAGCGCGCGCCGTGGGTGGCGCTGCCCGGCAGGGCGGCGAAGAGATGGCCGGGGCCGACCGCACGACTCGAGAGGGCAAGGCCGGTGACCGTCACGTCGGGCACGCCGGGCAGCCCGCCCTCGGGCAGAAGGCCCAGGGCGGAGAGCGGCCGCGTTCGGTCTGCCTCCTCCCGCCGCGGCACTCGGTCGCTCCGGTTGTCGTCGTCCATGACGCCCCCTGCCCTGCTCCCCTTCCGGGCCGCTCCTCTCGCCCGGGGCTCCGCCTGCCTAGACCGAGCCCGCCCTTCGGGGCAAGTGCCGGATCGGTCATGGGCACGCGGCTGCCGAAATCCCCTCATTCGGCCGCCGGGGACATCTCCGGCGACGAGGGCCAGAGCCCCAGGAGCGGCGCGATCCGCTCGACGATGGCGCCGGCCGTGGGGGCCGCTGTCCAACCGGCCGAGCGGCGCGCCTCGCCCGCAGCCTCGATCGAGGGTTCGTCGAGCGTGACGACGATCACATAGCGCGGATCGTCGGCGGGAAAGAAGCCGGCGAAGGTTGCAAGGGTCTTCCCTTCCTCATAACCGCCGCCGGGCTTGGGCTTGTCGGCAGTGCCGGTCTTGCCGGCGACCGGCCAGCCGGGCACGTCGGCCATCCGCGCCGTGCCGCGGGTGACCACCTTCCGCAGCATCGTCCGCACGGCGCGGGCCGTCTCGGCGGACATCGCCCGCGGCCCGGGAGGGCGCGACCGCCGGCGCAGGAGCGTCGGCACCACCTTGCGCCCGCCATTGGCGATGGTCGCATAGGCCGCGGCAAGATGCAGCTGGGTGACGGAAATGCCGTGCCCATAGGCGATGGTCATGGCCGAGAGCTCGCTCCAGCGCGCGGGCAGGAGCGGCTTCACACCCCGTGCTTCCGGCAACTCCACGGAGAGCGGCTCCAGAAGGCCGAGCCGCGCGAGAAAGGCCCGCTGCCGCTGCGGCCCGATCTTCTGCGCGAGCCGCGCCGCCCCGATGTTCGAGCTCCTGACGATCACGTCGGTCAGCGTCAGGCGGGGGCCGTAATCGTGAAAGTCGCGAATGGTGAAGCGCCCCCATTTCAGCGGCCCCCTCGTGTCGATCAGCGTGTCGGGGGTGGCGATGCCCTCCTCGAGCGCCTCGGCCGCCACGAAGGGCTTGAAGACCGAACCGAGCTCGTAAAGACCCTGCACCGGGCGGTCGAAGGTCGGTCCTTCGCCGGGGCGGGCCTCGAGAGCGGCCCTCGCCGCCGAGGCCCGGTCGTTCGGGTCGAAATCCGGCAGGGACGCCAGGGCCAGGATCTCGCCGGTCGCCGCATCCATGACGACGGCACCCGCGCCCTTCGCCCCGTAGAGCGCCATGGCATCGGCGAGGAGCCGCTCCACCTCCGCCTGCACGCCGAGATCGAGCGAGAGCACCACGGGCGCGCCCCGACGCGCCGGATCCGACAACATCCCGTCAAGCGCCTTCTCGACACCGGCCAGACCGACGATCTCGGCGGCCCGCACCCCCTCGCGGCCGAAGCCGGCCCCGCCCAGAACATGGGCCGCCACGGCGCCGTTCGGATAGAAGCGCATCTCGCGGGGCGCGAATTGCAACCCCGGATCGCCGATGTCGAGCACCGCCTGCTGCTGGGCCGGAGACAGGCGCCGCCTGAGCCAGATGAAACGTGTGCCGGAAGCGAAGCGCCGCGCCAGACGCCCGGCGTCGAGATCGGGGAAGATGGCGGCCAGCTCCCGGGCCACGCGCTCGGGCTCGAGCAGCTTGCGCGGCTGCACGTAGAGCGCATTCGTCAGGATGTTGGTGGCCAGGATCCGTCCCTTGCGGTCGGTGATCTCGCTGCGGCTGGCGACCAGCACCTCGCCCCGCCCGTCGCCTGCCCCTTCCTCGTCGGCCTGAAGCGGGATCGTCGCCATCTTGACGGCGACAAGGGCGAAAGCCGTCACGAAGGCGATGATGAGCACGACGATCCGCCCCTGCGCCAGCTCGAACAGGCGGTGCCGGCGTTCGATCAGCAGGGCGCGGCGGTCATGAGCCGGCACGGCACCGTCATCGCCGCCGCCGAAGAGGGCGGGCCGCGTCCGCTCCGCCCGGTGCGCGGCCGATGCCGCGGGGATGACGGGCCCGTGCTTCATCGCCCCTTCTCCCCCTGCCGGTCCGCGATGTCGTCTTGCGGCAGGTTCCGCGGCGGCAGGCTCCCCCGGCCGATCAGCAAGGGACGCCCCGGTCCCGACACGAAGACCGGCTCCTCGGGCCGGCCGGGGCGGCGGTCTGGCCCTTCCTCGCGGAAGGGGATGGCGGAAGGCGGCGCGAAGGCATCGGCCCGCGGCGAGACAAGCCCGAGGAAGGGAAAGTTGAGATCAACCAGCGCCCTGAGCCGGTCGGGCCGGTTGAGAAAGGCCCATTCGGCCCTGAGCTGGGCGATCTCCTCGCGGGTGCCGGCGATCCGGTTCTCGAGGCGGGCGACCTCCTCGCGCACCGCCCGGGTGCGATAGTTCTCGCCATAGGCCCACCAGGCGAAGCCCATCACGGCGAGAATGGCCAGAAGATGCATCAGGACCCGCATCTCACCCTCCCCGCCCCTTGCGCCGCCGGCCCGCGGTTGCGGGCAGGACCGGCAGGCCGAGACTTTCCGGTTCCACCGACCGGGCCGGCGCCTCGGTGCGCCGGGCGATCCGCAACCGCGCCGAGCGCGCCCGCGGATTGGCGGCGATCTCCGCCCCGGACGCCTCGACCGGCTTGCGCGTCAACAGCTCGAAACTGCCCCCGGGCGCCGCTTCCTCCGCGCCATAGCGGTTGCGATGCACCCGCGGCGCCCGCTCCTTGAAGAAGCGCTTGACGATCCGGTCCTCGAGCGAATGGAAGGTCACCACGGCGAGAACCCCGCCCGGGGCCAGCGCCCGTTCGGCGGCGGCAAGACCGCGCACGAGTTCGCCCAGCTCGTCATTGACCGCGATGCGGAGCGCCTGGAAGCTGCGGGTGGCCGGATGGATGCGCCCGCCGCGGCCGCCGCGCCGGGAGGGCATGGCGGCGGCGACGATGGCGGCCAGCCGCCCGGTGGTGGTGATCGGCGCCTGCTCGCGTGCCGCAACGATGGCACGGGCAATGCGGCGCGCATGGCGCTCCTCCCCGTAGAGGCGGAGAATGGCGGCGAGTTCTTCCTCCGACAGCGCCGCCACCAGATCGGCCGCGCTCGGCCCTTCCTGCCCCATGCGCATGTCGAGCGGTCCGTCATGGCGAAAGGAAAAGCCGCGCTCGGGCCGATCGAGCTGCATCGAGGACACGCCGAGATCGAGCACCACTCCGTCGAGGGGCAGGGCTCCAGCCGCTCCGGCGATCTCGTCGAGCCGCCCGAAGGTGCCGGCCACAAGCTCCAGCCGCCCGCCGAATGCCGCCTCGAGCGGCGCGGCCATTTCGAATGCCAGCGGGTCGCGATCGACCCCGATCACCCGCTCGGCCCCGGCCGCGAGCAGGGCGCGCGCGTAGCCGCCGGCACCGAAAGTGCCGTCGAGCCAGGTACCGCGGATCGGAGCGGCATGGGCGAGAATGGCATCGATCAGCACCGGCACATGGGGCGGGGCGTCCACAGGGGGCGGGGCGGCGGCGCCATTCCCGTTCGCCGGCCGTTCGGCGGGAAGGCCGACATGACGCCCTTCCCCCTCCGGGCCGGGCGGCGCAGCAGGCGGCGGGGCGCGATCGTCCTCGCCCATCACGCCCTCCCGTCGTCGTCACTCCCGCCGCTCCCGTCGGTAGCGGCCCCCTGCGCGGCATTGTCCGCCGGCGGATCGACCAGCTCGAAAGGATCGAAGCCGGTGCCGAAGAGCGCGTCGATCGCCTCGGCCTCGACCTTCTCGTGGGCCGCGGGCGACCAGATCTCGAACCGGTCGTTGCGGGCGACGAAAAGCGCCTCGTCCTCGAGCCCGAAATCCGCCCTGAGCTCCGCCGGCAGGACGATGCGGCCATTGGCATCGACCCTGAGTTCCTGCACCCAGGTGGAGAAATAGTATTCGCCGGCCCGCCGCGCCCGGCTGCCGCGCGGGTGGCGGGCGACGGCTTCCTGGTATTCCCGCAGCCGCTCGACGGTCAGGCATTCGAGGCGCCAGCGGCCCGGATCCTCCCTGCGGATCCGCCGCGACCCCGTCAGCACCATCAGCCGCGGCGCCGGCAACTGGTCGGCGACGAGCCCGGCGGCCCGGGCCCGTGCCAGTTCGGGATCCTCGGCCTCGATCACGCGACGGAAGGCGGCCGGGACGGAGAGCCGCCCCTTTGCGTCCACCTTGTGGTGGTGCGTGCCGTAGAACCGTCCCGTCTGCACTGTCCTCGTCGCCCTTTCCTGCCCCTCTCTCCCGGCCCCGACGAAAACGGCGGACCGAGCGCCTTGCCATGCCCGATCCGCCGCCCTCGTTCCCGTCTCCGGGCTGTCCGGCTGCCGTCACCTGGGGGGAGGGTGCTGCTCTTGGCGCCGGATCGTTCTGGTTCGCCGGAAGGGGGCCTGATGAAACCTGCCTCTGGATTCTTGCTTCTCGGGAGAATGCGTAACCCCTTCCGACAGGGGAAAGATGCCATGCCACTCCACACCAATCAATGGTCTTTTATGGAATCTAGATGGGAACAGGTGGGAAAAGCCATCCCAACCACAGGGAGCGGCTCGCCAGACGCACAACATCTGGTGGCAAGATCTCCATTACCCCCCCGATATGGCGCCAGGGCTGCGGGCCATGACGGACCATGCGATCCCATCGCCGCCACCAACGCGCCCCACCGGCCGGCACCGTTTCAGGAACAGGACGCGAACATGGTGGCGAATCAGCGACCCTCCCACACATGCCGCCCCATGCATGGCGAGCGCCCCAGCCACCGCCGAGGCGCTTCTCCGTTCGTTTCCCTCTCTTCCGGCTTTTCCGGCCGCTCTTGCCGACGGGGCCGGCGTCAATCCTCGAGCGCGGCGATCAACCCCTCGGCGATGCGGCCATAGGCGTCGGCCATGGGGCCGTCGCCCAGGGCCACGGGCGTGCCGCGATCGCCTGAGAGGCGGATCTCGAGACTGAGGGGAATTTCGCCGAGGAAGGGCACGCCCAGCGCCTCGGCCTCGCGGCGCACGCCGCCCTCGCCGAAGATGTGGGCCTCGTGACCGCATCGGGGGCAATGATAGGCCGCCATGTTCTCCACGAGGCCGAGGATCGGCGTCTTCGTCTTGCGGAACATGTCGATCGCCTTGCGGGCGTCGAGCAGCGCCACGTCCTGCGGCGTCGAGACCACCACCGCCCCGTCGATGTCGGCCTTCTGCGACAGGGTGAGCTGCACGTCGCCGGTGCCCGGCGGCAGGTCGATCACCAGCCAGTCGAGACCGCCCCAGTCCACCTGCTGCAGCAGCTGCTGCAACGCCCCGATCAGCATCGGGCCGCGCCAGATCACCGCCTCGTTCTCCGGCACCATCAGCCCGAGCGACATCAGCCGGATGCCGTGGGCGGTGACGGGCAGGATGGTCTTGCCGTCGATCGACTTCGGCCGCCCCTTCGCCCCCAGCATCTTCGGCTGGGAAGGGCCGTAGATGTCGGCGTCGAGCAGACCGACCTTGCGCCCCTTGCGCCGGAGCGCGGCGGCGAGATTGGCCGAGAGGGTGGACTTGCCGACCCCGCCCTTGCCCGATGCCACCGCCACCACATGCCGGACCCCGGGAATGCGCACGGGGCCGGCCTGCGGGCGCGGATGGCGGCCGATCCTGAGATCGGGCGGCGTCGCGCCGGCCGCGGCCCCGGGAGCGGCCGCCGCCCCGCCCCCGCCGGGGCCGGCCGGCGCCGTCATCACCACCATCGCCTTGTCGATGCCGGGCAACGCGGCGAGCACCTCTTCGGCCTGCCGGCGCACGGGCTCGAGGCGCTCGGCCGCCCCGGCCGGGATCTCGAGCACGAAACTCGCCCGCCCATCCTGCACCGCGAGCGCCTTCACCATCCCCGCCTCGACGATGTTGCCGCCTTCGGGCAACGCCACCCGTGCAAGCGCCTTCAGAACCTCGTCCTTCGAGGGCATCGCTTCTGCCGCCATGATCCGCTCCTCCGTTTCCCTAGAGATGCCATTCTGCCCGGCAGGTGCAAGGGCCGATCGAACCGCAGATGGGCGGCCGCGTCGCCATGCCTTCCGCCTGCTGCAACGGCAGGAGAGAAAGTCATGCAAAATACGCATATCGGGCATGAGGGGAAACGGGATTGTCGCCGCAGCGCAGAAAGAGCATATGGGCCGCGGAAGTCAGGTTGACGCCAAGGTCAAGGACCAACGCAAGCGGCACGGCACGGCGCGATCGAACCTCCCCGAACGTGCGGTGCCGCACAAGCGACGGAGAAGGAAAATGGCATTCGTCAGCGATCTTCATCTGCATCTGCCGAAAGGCGGCCTTCGCGAGGCCGTCGCCCGGAAACTGGGCGACGCCGCCGAAAGCTGGCGCAAATGGCGGCTTTTCCGTCGCACCAGGGCCGAGCTGGCCGGTCTGTCGGATCGCGAACTGGCCGATCTGGGCCTCAACCGCTCCATGATCACCTCGGTGGCTCACGAGGCGGTTTACGGCGGCAAGAGCTGAACCTTTCGTTTTCTCCCTTTCCTCCTCCCCGACAGAAAACCTTTTCTCCCAAGGTTTTCTGCTCCTGAAAGGCGGCGTGTCCTCCCCACGCCGCCTTTCCTTTTTTCTGCGCATGCAAAAAATGCTGGCCGCCAAGCCATTCTCCCAGCGCATGGCTGAAGCGGGCCGCACATTCGGAAGGCGGTCTTCAGAAGGGAGTGTCGTCCCCCCCGCCCCCGCTTCCGGGCCATTCGAGATAGGGGGCCATCACCATCTTTTCGCCCGAGATCTCGAAATCGACCCTGAGCCGGTTGCCCTCGGCCGCGACCACCCGGCCGTAGCCGAACTTCTGGTGAAAGACCCGGGTGCCGACCGGGGGCGTCGCCACGGGGGCGGCATCGATCGTCACCGGCCGGCGACGCATGCCCCGGTCCACGGCCACGCCCCGGCGCTGCATCCGTTTCCAGCCGGGCGATTCGTAGCGCCCGACGCTCCCGGCCGCGCGGCGCTCGAGATCGCCGGTCGCGCCACGCGCCACGCCGGCCGCAGCGCCCGGCCGGCCCGCCCGCCGCCCGCCCGGCATGCCGCCGAGCCCCGGCGGTGTCAGCACCTCGACATGCCGGGGCGGCAGATCCTCGATGAAGCGCGAAGGCAGCGCCGACTGCCACTGGCCGAAGATCCGGCGATTGGCGGCGAAGCTGATCGTGCAGAGCTCCTCGGCACGGGTGATGCCGACATAGGCCAGCCGCCGCTCCTCCTCGAGCGCGGCGGTGCCGTTCTCGTCGAGCGCCCGCTGGTTGGGAAACAGCCCGTCCTCCCAGCCCGGCAGGAACACCACCGGAAATTCGAGCCCCTTGGCGGCGTGCAGCGTCATGATCGACACTTTCTCGCCCTCTGCCGTCTCCTCGCCCTCGCTCACCAGGGCGACGTGTTCGAGAAAGTCGCCGAGCGAGGCGAACTCCTCCAGCGCCTTCAACAGCTCCTTGAGGTTCTCGAGCCGCCCCTCGGCCTCGGGGGTCTTCTCGGCCTGCCACATGGCGGTGTAGCCCGATTCGTCGAGAATGGTGCCGGCCAGGGCGACATGATCGGCATCCGGATCGGCGGCCATGGCCCGCCAGCGGTCGAACCCCTCGACGAACTCCCGCAGCGCCTTGCGCCCCCGTGGCGAGAACGTCCCCTCGCCGACAAGCTCGCGCGCGGCGGCAAGGAGGGAGATGCCGCGCGCCCGCGCGTGGCGGTGCAGCGTCTGCATCGCCTTCTCGCCCAGGCCGCGGCGCGGCACGTTGACGATCCGTTCGAAGGCGAGATCATCGCTCGGCGACAGGGTGACGCGGAAATAGGCCAGCGCGTCACGGATCTCGCGCCGCTCGTAGAAGCGCGGCCCGCCGATCACCCGGTAGGGCAGGCCGATCTGCACGAACCGTTCCTCGAAGGCCCGCATCTGGTGGGCCGCCCGCACGAGAATGGCGATCTCGTCGAGCCCGTAGGGCCTGAGCCCGCGGGTTCCGCGCTGAAGATCCTCGATCTCCTCGCCGATCCACCGCGCTTCCTCCTCCCCGTCCCAGTGGCCGATCAGCCGCACCTTCTCGCCGCCCTTGCGCGCGGTCCAGAGCCTCTTGCCGAGCCGCCGGCGATTGGCCGCGATCACCCCGTCGGCCGCGGCGAGGATGTGTTCGGTCGAACGGTAGTTCTCCTCGAGGCGGATGATGCGGGCGCCGGGAAAGTCCTTCTCGAACCGCAGGATGTTGCCGACCTCGGCGCCGCGCCAGCCATAGATCGACTGGTCGTCGTCACCCACGCAGCAGATGTTGCCGCCCTCGCCCGCAAGAAGCCGCAGCCAGAGATACTGGGCAACGTTGGTGTCCTGATACTCGTCGACGAGGATGTAGCGGAAAAGCCGGCGATAGCGCTCGAGCAGATCGGCATCCGATTGCAGGATCGTGACGACATGCACGAGCAGATCCCCGAAATCGACGGCGTTGAGCGTGGCGAGCCGCTCCTGATAGAGCGCGTAGAGCCGCCGTCCGAAGCCGCCGAAGGCCCCTTCCTCGCTCGCGGGCAGCTTCTCGGGCGTGAGCGCCCGGTTCTTCCAGCGATCGATGAGATGGGCCATCTGCCGCGCCGGCAGCCGCTTCTCGTCGAGCCCTTCGGCGACGATGAGCTGCTTGAGAAGGCGCAGCTGGTCGTCGGTGTCGAGGATGGTGAAATTCGATCTCAGCCCGACCATCTCCCCGTGACGGCGCAGGAACCTCACGCCGATCGAATGGAAGGTGCCGATCCAGGGCATGCCCTCGACCGCCTGTCCGAGATGGGCGGCGATGCGCGCCTTCATCTCGCGCGCGGCCTTGTTGGTGAAGGTCACGGCCAGGATCTCGTGGGGGCGGGCGCGGCCGGTCGCGAGAATATGGGCGATGCGGGCGGTCAGCGCCCGGGTCTTGCCGGTGCCGGCGCCCGCGAGGACGAGCAGCGGCCCCTCGGTAGTCTCGACGGCCGCGCGCTGGGCCGGGTTGAGCCCCGCGAGCCAGGGCGGCTCCCCTCCACCCGGCGCCGCCGCGAGCCGGGCCATTGCCTGCCGCCCGAGCGAGGGCGGCGCCCCGTCCTGCCGCTGCGCCTCGTCGGGAGCGCCGCCTTCGTCTTCCGTCTGCCCCATGGGCCGGGCATCTGCCTGTTGCCTGCACATGCTCTCTCCTTAGGGCAGGCGGCAGGGAAAATGAAGCCGTGTTCGCCCTGTGTTCCAGGCGCCATCTCCTCATCTTCCGAAAACCCCCTGCAGACAGGCCGGGCGGCGGCGATGCTCTCTCCACGCGCGACCAAGGGGCCGATTGCCGCCCGGGCGCCGATCGTCTAGGGAAGTGGCAACCGGACAGCCCGCGCGAAAGCTGCGCCAAAGACCAGGAACCTTGCCCGATGAGCGAATTTTCCAGGATTCTCGTGGCCAATCGCGGCGAGATCGCCATCCGCGTCATGCGGGCGGCGAACGAGCTCGGCAAGCGCGCCATCGCCGTCTATGCCGAGGAAGACAAGCTGTCGCTCCACCGTTTCAAGGCCGACGAAGCCTACAAGATCGGCGAAGGTCTCGGCCCGGTCGGGGCCTATCTCTCGATCGACGAGATGATCCGCGTGGCGAAGGAAGCGGGCGCCGACGCGATTCACCCCGGCTACGGCCTGCTTTCCGAGAACCCCGATTTCGTCGATGCCTGTGCCGAAGCCGGCATCGCCTTCATCGGCCCCTCGGCCGAGGTTATGCGCAAGCTCGGCGACAAGGCGTCGGCACGGCAGGTGGCGATCGAGGCCGGCGTGCCGGTGATCCCGGCGAGCGACATCCTGCCCGACGACATGGACGAGATCCGCCGCATGGCCGAGGAGATCGGCTATCCCCTGATGCTCAAGGCCTCCTGGGGCGGCGGCGGGCGCGGCATGCGGCCGATCCGCACCCCCGAGGAGCTCGAACCCGCGATCCTCGAAGGTCGTCGCGAGGCCGAGGCCGCCTTCGGATCGGGCGAGGGCTATCTCGAGAAGATGATCGAACGGGCCCGCCATGTCGAGGTCCAGATCCTCGGCGACCATCATGGCGGGATCTATCACCTCTTTGAGCGCGACTGCTCGATCCAGCGGCGCAACCAGAAGGTCGTCGAACGCGCCCCCGCCCCCTACCTGTCCGAGGAGCAGCGCGCCGAGCTGGCCGGGCTCGCCCTGAAGATCGCCCGTCATGTCGGCTACGAGAATGCCGGCACCGTCGAGTTCCTCCAGGACATGGACACCGGCCGGTTCCACTTCATCGAGGTCAACCCGCGGATCCAGGTCGAGCATACCGTGACCGAGGAGGTCACCGGCATCGACATCGTGCAGGCGCAGATCCTGATCGCCGAGGGCCGGACGCTGGCCGAGGCCACCGGCGTTGCCTCCCAGGAGGAGGTGACGCTGCACGGCCATGCCTTGCAATGCCGCATCACCACCGAAGACCCGCGCAACAACTTCATTCCCGACTATGGTCGCATCACCGCCTATCGTGGCGCGACCGGCATGGGGATCCGGCTCGATGGCGGCACCGCCTATTCGGGCGCCGTCATCACCCGCTATTACGACAGCCTTCTGGAGAAGGTCACCGCCTGGGCGCCGACACCCGAACGGGCGATCGCGCGGATGGACCGGGCGCTGCGGGAGTTCCGCATTCGCGGGGTGGCCACCAACATTCCCTTCATCGAGAATCTTCTGCGCCATCCGCGCTTTCGCGCGAACGACTACACCACCCGCTTCATCGACGAGACGCCGGAGCTGTTCGATTTTCCCGAGCGCCGCGACCGGGCATCGAAGCTTCTCAACTACCTTGCCGACATCATCGTCAACGGCCATCCCGACACCGAGGGCCGCCCCCGCCCGCCGGCCCATGCCCGCGCGCCGAAGCCGGTCCGGCCGCGAGTGAGCCCGCCACCGCGCGGCACGCGGCAGATCCTCGAGGAGGAAGGCCCTGCGGGGCTCGTGCGCTGGATCGCCGACCAGAAGCGGCTCCTCCTCACCGACACCGCCATGCGCGACGGCCATCAGTCGCTCCTCGCCACGCGAATGCGCTCCCGCGACATGATCGCGATCGCCCCGGCCTATGCCGCCCATCTGCCGGAACTGTTCTCGGTCGAGGCCTGGGGCGGCGCGACCTTCGACGTCGCCTATCGTTTCCTCGACGAATGCCCCTGGCAGCGGCTGCGCGATCTGCGCAGGGCGATGCCGAACCTCCTCATCCAGATGCTGCTGAGGGGGGCGAACGCCGTCGGCTACACCAACTATCCCGACAATGTCGTGCGGTTCTTCGTCCGCCAGGCGGCGGAGACGGGGGTGGACGTGTTCCGGGTCTTCGACAGCCTCAACTGGGTCGAGAACATGCGCGTGGCGATGGACGCCGTTCTCGAGACCGGCAAGGTGCTCGAGGGCACGATCTGCTACACCGGCGACATTCTCGACCCGGCCCGGACCAGGTATGATCTGAAATACTATGTCGGCATGGCGAAGGAGCTGCGCGATGCCGGTGCCCACATCATCGGCCTCAAGGACATGGCGGGGCTTCTCAAGCCGGCGGCGGCCCGGGTCCTGATCCGGGCGCTCAAGGAGGAGGTCGGCCTGCCGATCCATTTCCACACCCACGACACGTCGGGGGTTTCCGCCGCAACGGTGCTGGCCGCGGCCGATGCCGGGGTGGACATCGCCGACGCCGCCATCGACGCCTTTTCCGGCGGCACCTCGCAACCGCCTCTGGGCTCGATCGTCGAGGCGCTGCGCCATACCGAGCGCGACACCGGCCTCGACATCGACGCCGTGCGCGAGATCTCCCGCTACTGGGAAGGGGTCCGCAGCGAATACGCCGCCTTCGAGGCCGGGCTCAGGGCGCCGACCTCGGAAGTATGGCTCCACGAGATGCCGGGCGGCCAGTTCACCAATCTCAAGGCCCAGGCCCGGGCGCTGGGGCTCGAGGAACGCTGGCCCGAGATCGCCCGCATGTATGCCGAGGTCAACCGGATGTTCGGCGACATCGTCAAGGTCACCCCGTCATCGAAGGTGGTGGGCGACATGGCGCTGATGATGGTCGCCCAGGGGCTCACCGTCGAGGATGTGCTCGACCCCGACACCGAGGTGGCCTTCCCCGATTCGGTGGTGGACATGATGCGCGGCAATCTCGGCCAGCCCCCCGGCGGCTGGCCGGAGGCGCTCCGGAAGAAGGTGCTCAAGGGGGAGGAGCCGATCACCGTGCGGCCGGGCCTTCTGGCCGATCCGGTCGATCTCGAGGACAAACGCCGCGAGATCTCCGAGACGCTCGGCGGGGTCGAGATCGACGACGAGGACCTCGCCGGCTATCTGATGTATCCTTCCGTGTTCCGCAAATACATGGAACGCCACGCCACCATCGGGCCGGTCCGGACCCTGCCGACCCGCGCCTTCTTCTACGGGCTCGAGCCGGGGGAGGAGATCGAGGCCGAGATCGACCCGGGCAAGACCCTCGTGATCCGCCTGCAGGCCGTGGGCGAACCCGACGACACCGGGCAGGTCAAGGTGTTCTTCGAGCTCAACGGCCAGCCGCGCATGGTCCGCGTCGCCGACCGCAGGATCAAGGCCGCGATCCCCGAACGCCCCAAGGCGCGCGACGGCAACCCCGACGAGCTCGGCGCACCGATGCCGGGGGTGGTGGCATCGGTCGCGGTCCGCCCCGGGCAGAAGGTCCGCGCCGGCGATCTGCTCCTCACCATCGAGGCGATGAAGATGGAAACCGCGCTCCATGCCGAGCGTGACGCGGTCATTCGCGAGGTGCCGGTCAAGCCCGGCGACCAGGTGGAGGCGAAGGATCTCCTGATCGCCTTCGCCCCTGCGGAGACCGACGCGGAGGCAGCGGAAGAGACCGGCTGAAGCCGCTCGCGCCCGCAAAGGGCGGGAAGACGACGCGGCAGGCGGCGAAACGGGACCGCAGGGGGGCGCGGTGACCGCGACCTGCGGGCAAGAACGGGAAATGCGCCCGGGGCGAAGGGAGCATCCCCGTCATCGGAATGACCGCCGATCCGCAGCCGCTGTCGAGCATCGTTTTCGCGCCGGACGGCCATGCGCACCCCCTGCCCGCGGCGGCACTCCTCCGAGAGACCGGGCAGCTCGTCCCGTTCGGGGGAGCACCCCGCGCAGGAACCGTCACGACAGACCCATCACGCGACCGGCCGCGCCCCTTCCCTCAACCTGCCGAGGCAGGCCGCTTGCCCGAGGCACGACCCACCGGGAAGACCCTTCCCCCCGATCGGCTCCGCGCACCGCGCCCCGTGCGGAGAACGGAGCACGGGGGCCACGCCTCATTCCCCCCCTGCCCCGCATCCGCCGTCCCTACCGACCGCATCCACCGGAACCGCTTGCCGGCCCCGGTCCCCGGCGCTAAGGGCAGGGAGGGGCAGACACGAGGAGACAGCATGACCACCGAACGCGCCGCCCCGCTCAAGCTCCTGGTGATGGCCGATCTGCATCTGCGGGCCGAGCGGCCGCTTCACGGCATCGACCCGGCGACAAGCGTGACCCGGGCGCTGGCCCATGCCCGCCGCCACCACCCCGATGCGGCGGCGCTCCTTCTTCTCGGGGATCTCGTCCATGACGGAACCGAAGCCGATTATCGCCGGCTTGCCGCGCTTTTGCAGGATCTCCCCTGGCCGGTGCATTTCCTCCTCGGCAATCATGACGGGCGCGCCGCTTTCCGCACCGTTTTTCCCGAGGCGCCGGTGGACGGGGCCGGCTTCGTCCAGTCCGTCCAGCCCCTCGGCCGCCATCGGCTGATCCTGCTCGACAGCCTCGAGGATCCGGCCCGTCTGCCCCGCCGCCACGCCGGGCGGCTCGGCCCCGAGCGGCTGGCCTTTCTCGCCGCCGCGCTCGACGAGGCGGACCGGGCCGGAGCGCGGCTGCTCGTCTTCGTCCACCATCCGGCGGCAGCCATCGGCATTGCGGGTATCGACGCCATCGGCCTTGTCGATGCCGACGCCTTCCTCGCCACGCTCGCCCCGCACCGGGCGCGGATCGACCATCTGTTCTTCGGTCATGTCCACCGGGCGACGACGGGCACCGTCTCGGGCCTCCCCTTCACCACGCCGGCCAGCACCACCATGCAACTGCCGTTCCAGCCGCCGGCAAGGGGCCCGGCTCATGATCCGCAGCTGCCCGCGGGCTATGTCGTCGCGCTGCTCCCGGCCGTATCCGGCGCCCCGCTCGTCCTCCATCACGAAATGCTGCTGCCTGCCGGCTGAGGCGCCTTCGCGGAGCGGGGCTCGACAACACCCCCTCTTTCCCCGACACTTCCCCGGAACCACGCATCAATCGAGGGATCCATGCTCGACCTTCTCGCCGACCCGGCCATCTGGGCCTCCTTCCTCACCCTGACCGTGCTCGAGATCATTCTCGGGGTGGACAACATCATCTTCATCTCGATCGTCGCCAACTCCCTGCCCGAGAAGCAGCGCCCGCGGGCGCGGTTCCTCGGCCTGTTCGGGGCGCTGGTGCTGCGGGTCGGGCTGCTGTTCTCGATCTCCTGGCTGATGGGGCTGACCGAACCCGTCCTCATCCTGCCCGTCGGCGATATCGCCATGAGCTGGCGCGACATCGTGCTCTTCGTCGGCGGCGTCTTCCTGCTGTGGAAGGCAAGCAACGAGATCTTTGCCGAGGTCGAGGGCGAGCGACCGGCCCCCGGTGGGCGGGCCGGCGCCACCCTGGCCGGGGTGGTGCTCCAGATCATGTTGCTCGACATGGTGTTCTCGATCGACAGCGTGATCACCGCCGTCGGCATCGCCGATCATCTCGCCGTCATGGTGGCGGCCGTGGTCGTCTCCGTGCTGGTGATGATGGCCGCGGCAGCCCCGATCGCGGATTTCATCAACGCCCATCCCTCGACCAAGATGCTGGCCCTGGCCTTCCTGGTGATGATCGGGGTCGCGCTGGTGGCCGACGGCCTCCAGTTCCATATCGAACGCGGCTTCATCTATGCCGCCATGCTGTTCGCGGGCTTCGTCGAGACGCTCAACCTCCTGCGCCAGCGCAACCGCCGCAAGCGGGGCGAAACCGTCTGCGAATAGGAAAGCGGGCGGCGGCCGCGGAGACCGGGAAAAGGGCGCCCTCCGTTCCGAGAGAGCCGCTTCCGAAGACGCATTTTTTGCCGCCGAGGCGCATTTTCCCCCTTGAGCCTGCCGTGCCGATTCCCTATATCCGCCCTCGCAGACGGACCGGATGCGGGCGTAGCTCAGGGGTAGAGCACAACCTTGCCAAGGTTGGGGTCGTGGGTTCGAATCCCATCGCCCGCTCCATCGTCTCCTATCTCCTCCTCCACGATCCATGGCAGATCCTGCACCGGGGCCCCTGCGCCGGGAGATGCGTTCATTTCCGGGAGCGAATGGGGGCAGGACGTTCCCCGCCGCGCCGGAACGGCGCCTCGCTTCATGGGAAGGCGCCCGGCACCGCCCCGTGCCCCGCCCCTGCCATGGGAAAGGCCCTCCCGCGGGAGGGCCTTCCGGTCCTGCGTGACGGCTCCGGCCCGGTCGGGCTCAGCCATAGACCAGCCGCGGCAGCCAGAGCACGATCTCGGGCCAGAGCATGGTGATGACGAGGCCCACCAGCTGCAATCCGAGGAAGGGCAGCGCGGCCCTGAAGATGTCGGCCATCGGGATCTCCGGCGGCGCCACGCCGCGCAGGTAGAACAGCGCGTAGCCGAAGGGCGGCGAGAGGAAGCTCATCTGCATGTTGACGAGATAGAGCACTCCGAACCACAGCACGAGATCGTCGAGATTGTCGAAACCGAAGGCCGCCGCCCCGAGGCCGCGGATGATCGGCACGAAGATCGGCACGCACAGCAGCAGGATGCCGACCCAGTCGAGGAACATGCCGAGGATGATGAGGATGATCTGCATCAGGATCAGCACGCCCCAGGGGCCGAGTCCGGTGGCGTCGAGCGCATCGGTGACGAACTGCTGCCCGCCCTCGACCACATAGAGGCCGACGAAGATCGTCGCGCCGAACATGATCCAGATCACCATGGCCGAAGCCTTGAGCGTGCCGATCGCCGCCTCGCGGATCGTCGGCCAGTCGAGCATCCCGTGCAGCGCCGCGACGATGAAGGCGCCGAAGGAGCCGATCCCCGCCGCCTCGACCGGCGTCGCCGCCCCCGAGAAAAGGGCCGAGAACACCACGAAGATGAGGATGAGCGGGGCCGACATCTTGCGCAGGAGCCGCAGCTTCTCGACGAACGAGATCCGTTCCTCGACCGGGATCGGCGGGCCGAGGCGCGGATTGATCGTGCAGCGCATCACCACGTAGAGGACGTAGAGCCCCGAGAGCAGCAGCCCCGGGAATACCGCGCCGATAAAGAGCTCTCCCACCGACTGCTCCGCCACGACCGCATAGATGATCGCGAGGATCGAGGGCGGAATGAGGATGCCGAGCGTGCCGCCGGCCATGATCGACCCCATGGCGATCTTCGGATCGTAGTGGCGCTTGAGCATCGACGGCAGGGCGATGATGCCCATCGTCACCACCGCCGCCCCGATCACCCCGACCATGGCGGCAAGGATGGTCGAGGCGATGATGGTCGCGACCGCAAGCCCCCCGCGCAAGCCGCCCAGGATCTTGTAGATGACGTCGAACATGTCGCCGATGATTCCGGCCCTCTCCAGCATCGAGGCCATGAAGATGAAAAGCGGAATGGCCGAGAGCTGATAGTCGGTCATCAGCGGGAAGATCCGGCTCGGCACGATGTTGAGCATCTGCGCGTCGCCGAGCAGGAAGAGGAAGACACACGCCAGACCACCGGTCACGAAGGCCAGCGGCAGCCCCGCCATCAGCAGCACGAGGAGGCTGCCGAACATCAGGAAGGTCAGCGTCTGGATGTCGATTTCAAGACCCATTGATCAGCCCTCCGCCACTTGCGGGTGGACAACGCGCTCGATGTCGCGTGCCAGCTTGACGATGCCCTGCAGGATCAGGAGCGCACCGCCGACGACGATCGTCACCTTCACGGGCCAGTACTGAATGGCCCATTCGGTGAAGCTGACCTCGCCCTGGGCGATCGAATCACGGGCGAAGATCCAGCCGGTGACGAGCAGCGTGCCGGCGAAGATGAAGAAGAACACCGAGGTGAGGAGATCGGCGATCGCCTTCCCGCGCTCGGAGAACTTGGCGTAGAAGATGTCCACCCGCACATGGCTGTCGGTCAGCATCGCATAGGCGCCACCGATCAGATACTGCATGCCGAACATCAGGAACATCGACTCGTGCACCCAGTTGGTCGGCGAATTGAAGACGTAGCGCACGACGACCTCGTAATAATAGGCGAAGACGGCAATCACCGCCCACCAGGCGACGAATTCGCCGGTGAAGAGCGACAGCCGGTCGATCAGCCCCTTCCATCCGGTGCCGGCACGTTCCCAGTCGTCAGGCAGCTTCTCGGCCGGGGGCCGTGCCTCGGGCGAGGCAGCCAGGCGTTCGTTCGCCTTGCGGACCATCCCCGGCAGGAGCACCGCGTCGATCGCCATCAGCGCGAGAATGGCGAAAAAGGCATAGCGCGCCGCATTCGACCAGAAGGCTCGCGTCTTCGCGGCTTCCGCGATGACCGGCCGTGCGTCGGCACGCTCCCTTTCGAGATCGGCGATCTTCGCCCGTGCCTTCTCGATCTTCGCTTCCTGCTTGCCGATGGTGCGCTGATAGCGCCTGATGCGCGGATCATCGGCGGCGGCGCCATCGGCACGCGCGGCCTCGAGGCGCTTTCGCGTTTCGGCGAGCTTGCGTTCGGCCTTGGCGATCGAGCGCTCGGTGCGTGCGATCGACGAGGTGATGGCCGTTACCGAGGCCTCGGCGTCGGACAATACGACCCGCGCATCACGCTCCATCGAATTGGCGATCAGCACGAGGGCGAAAAGCGGCCAGTAGAGCATCCCCCACGGGTTGCGGACGTAGAAGCGGTGGATGCCGATGAAACCGGCGACCAGCCAGAGGAAATAGGCCAGGGACAACCGCCGCATCCCCGGCCGGGGTTTCGACTTTCGGGCCAGGATCATCGCCACGAGCGGGAAGATGATCAGCCCCGACCAGTAGAGCCAGTGCGGCAGGACGAAGTTGACGCTGGGCATCCTTCGATCTCCTGATGGGAGCGGAAGACGGGGAGCGGACCCTGCATCGGGTCCGGGCAGGCGAAACCACCCGCCCGAAGGCGGGTGGTTCGCGGTTCAGACCGGGATCAAAGCTCGTAGCCTTCGATCATGTCCGGCGTCACATAGCCGAGCGAAGGCGACATCATGTAATCGAGCTGGATCTTGAAGACGCGCTTGGCATCCGGATCCTTGTTGGCCCACTTGAACCAGATCGGCACGGCCACCTCGGTCATCACCTCGATGTCGTCGGGGCTGAGACGGGTGACCTCGGAGCCGTCTTCCTCGAACTTCTTCCAGGCTTCCTGGTCGGCCTTCTGGATCCTGGCGTGGTGCATGTCGGAATAGGAATGCACCTCCATCTCGACGAAGGTCTTGAGATCGTCGGGCAGCGCGTTCCAGGCGTCCATGCCGACGGTCAGGTCCATGAGGTCCACCGGCTGATAGACCGACATGAAGCCCGGCGGGCCGAGGACGATGTATTTGGTCACCTGGCTGAAGCCGAGGGCGTAGTTGATCGCCGGTCCCACATAGTCCGCCACGTCGATCGTGCCCTTCTCGAGCGCCGGGAAGATCTCGGAGCCCGGCAGCAGGGTGGTCTTGGCCCCGAGCGCCTGGAACACCTCGGCGACCATGCCCCCCGGCAGGCGCATCTTGCGGCCGCGGAAGTCATCGACCGAGCGGATCGGAACCTTCGAGTGGATGATGTTCGGCCCGTGCTGGATCGGCCCGACATAGAACATGCCCTCGCGCGCGAAGAGGTCACGGGCGATCTCCAGCCCGCCCAGGCCATAATAGAACACGTCCCACTCGCCCGGCTGGCGCAGCCCCAGCGGATAGGAGCTGAGGAACACCGAGGCCGGGATCCGGCCGGCCCAGTAGAGGGTGAACGGGTTCATCGCCTGGAGCACGCCGTTCTTAACGGCATCGAACAGCTGGAAGTCACCAACGACGTCCTTGGCGCCGAAAGGGATGAACTCCAGCTCGCCGTTGGTCTTGTCCTTGATCGAACGGCACCATTCCTTGAAGATCTCGAGCCCGATACCCCCCGGCCAGGAAGTCTGCACCTTCCAGGTGATGGTCTTCATCTGGGCGTTGGCGACATGCGGCGCGGCCAGCGCGCCGGTTCCCGCGGCCGCAAGGCCGACGGACGACTTCTTCAGAAAGTCGCGTCTGGTGGTCCTGGTCATTTTCATTCCTCCCTGAATGACCCCGGTTTCAACCTTGCTCGACAAGGCCCCCTGCCGGCCCTGCCTCCTGTCGGACGGATCCGCAGAACGGCAAGAGGCCCGGACGGGCCGCCTCCTTCCTGCGGTAATTCACTGTCGCCCCCTGCGGAGCCTCACTTCCGATCATGCATCAAAAGATTGATCTGACAAGTAGAACCTCCCGTCTCGCAAGGAAATTTCATCGCTTCTCCCCAAGCGCGACCTCCCTTGCCATGTCGCGCTCGGGGGCACGCCGGGCAGCCACGGCGGCCACGGCCAGATCCTGCAGACCCACGCCCGTGCCGTCGAAGACGGTGATCTCCCGGTCGTTCCGCCGCCCGGGATGGTCACCATTTATGACCGCTCCGAGCGGAACGATGTCCTCCTCGGCCAACAGCCCCGCCGCCACCGCGTGCTGCGCCTCGCCGATGCTCACCGATTGCGCCACCTCGTCGGTGAAGACGCGGGCGCGGGCGAGAATCCCGGGATCGAGCTCCTGCTTGCCCTTCGTGTCGGTACCCATGCAGGCGACATGGGTGCCGGGGCGGATCCACTCGGCCATCAACAGCGGTTCGAAGGCCGAAGTGATGGTGATGATGACATCGGCCTCGGCGCAGAGCGTCTCGCGCTCGAGCGCCTCGAAGGGCAGTCCGATCTCGCGGGCGACCTTCTCGAGCCTCGGCAGCATCTCCGGGTGCGGGTTCCAGGCCACGACCTTCTCGAAAGCGCGCACCTCGGCCGCGGCCCTGAGCTGGAAGGCCGACTGGTGACCGGCCCCCACCATCCCCAGAACCTTCGCGTCCTTGCGCGCCAGATGCGCAATCGACACGGCCGAAGCCGCCGCCGTCCGTATTGCCGTGAGATGGTTCCCCGCCACCACCGCCTCGAGCCGCCCCGTGTCGGGGTCGAACAGGAAAACGGTGGACTGGTGATTGGTCAGCCCCCTCCGGGCATTGTGCGGCCAGTAGCCGCCCGACTTGACGCCCAGCACCATGCCGGCCCGGTCGAAACCCGACTTGAACCCGTAAAGCGCATCGGCATGGCCCAGCGCCTCGCGCACGACCGGGAAGTTGCGCGCCTCGCCCCGCGCCATGGCGGCGAAGACCCTCTCGACCGCATCGAAGGCTTCCTCGCGCCCCACCAGCGCCTCGCATGCCGCCTCATCGATCACCAGCATGGTCGCCCTCCTCCGTTCGCCGCTCTTGCGACCATCCCTCAGAACGCCTTGCCACGGGCGGAGACCGGCCAGAGCGTTTCGACCTTTCCGCCGCGCACGCCGACATACCAGTCATGCACGTTGCAGGTCGGGTCGATGTGGCCCGGCACGAGCCGGATGCGCTGGTTGATCGCCAGCCTGCCCTCGGGATCCTCGATCACGCCGTGCTCGTCCGAACACTTGATGTAGGTGACGCCCTCGATGCCGAAGACCGTGGGCAGGCCGCTGTCCACCGACTGGGCCTTGAGGCCGGCATCGACCACCGCCTTGTCGGGCTTGGCGTGGCTCATCACCGAGGTCAGCAGGAACAGGGCGTGCTCGAACTGGCTCTCGTCGATACGCCGCCCCTCCTTGTCGAGAATGCGCCCGTAGTCGGCATCCATGAAGGCGTAGGAGCCGCATTGCAGCTCGTTGTAGACGCCCGAAGTACCCTCGAATTCGTAGGAGCCGGTGCCGCCACCGCCGACGATGTCACATTCCAGACCTTCCCGATTCAGCGCCTCGACGACCCCGCGGACGATGGCGATGGCCTTCCCGGCTGCCTCCCTCCGCGCCTCCCAGCTCTCCAGATGCTGCATCGCGCCCTGATAGCCCTGGATGCCGGAGAATTTCAGGTTTCCGGCCGCGTCGATCGTCCTGGCGATCGCGACCGCATCTTCCACCGAGGTCACACCGCAGCGGCCCGCACCGCAATCGACCTCGACCAGCACCTCGATCTCGGTGCCGTGGCGCTTCGCGGCCGCATCGAGCTCGGGCACGTTGGCGATGTCGTCGCAGCAGACGATGGTGCGCACACCCATCTGCGGCAGGCGGGCCAGCCGGTCGATCTTGAGCGGATCGCGCACCTGGTTCGACACCAGGATGTCCCGGATGCCGCCGCGGGCGAACGCCTCGGCCTCGGAAACCTTCTGGCAGCAGATACCGCAGGCGCCGAGTTCGATCTGCCGGCGGGCCACATCGACCGACTTGTGCATCTTGCCGTGGACGCGCAGCCGCACGCCCATGCGATCGGCGATGTCCTGCATCTTTTTCAGGTTGCGATCGAGCGCATCGAGGTCGATCACCAGCGCCGGGGTCTGGATCTCGTCGAAGGCCATGCCGGGCTTCGCCGGGATGTCGTAGCCGACTTCCAGATCGTCCAGATCGGCGGAAAAGTGCTCGGGCTTGTTCATCGGATCTTCTCTCCTGTCTGGGCGGCATCCGTGTGCAGGGTCCGTCATGCACGGGTCACGACCAGGGCAGCCTGCCCAGATCGACATTGCCGCCGGTGATGATGACGCCGACGCGCTTGCCGGCGAAGATGTCGGGGTTCTTCAGGATCGCCGCCAGCGGGACGGCCGACGAGGGCTCCATGACGATCTTCATCCGCGCCCAGATCAGGCGCATCGCCGCCACGATCTCGTCCTCCGAGACGGTGAGGATGTCCGTCACATGCCGCGAGACGAAGTGCCAGGTCAGCTCCTTCAGCGGCACCTTCAGCCCGTCGGCGATGGTACGGGGCGCGTCATAGGCGATGATCTTCCCCTCGTGCAGAGAACGGGCGGCATCGTCGGCCTGTTCGGGCTCGGCGGCGTAGATCTCGATCCCGGGCGCGAGGTTCGAGAGCGTCAGGCAGGTGCCTGACACCATGCCGCCACCGCCGATGGGCGCGATCACGGCATCGAGATCCGGCACCTGCTCGATCAGTTCCTTCGAGCAGGTCGCCTGCCCGGCGATCACCCGGGCGTCGTTGTAGGGGTGGACGAATTCGGCGCCGGTCTCGGCCACCACCTCGGCGAACACCGCCTCGCGCGACGAGGTGGAAGGTTCGCACTCGACCACCCGGCCGCCATAGGCGCGCACCGCATCCTTCTTCGCCTGCGGCGCCGTGCGCGGCATGACCACGGTGCAGGGAATGCCCCGCCGCCCCGCGGCATAGGCGAGGCACAGCCCGTGATTGCCCGAGGAATGGGTGGCCACGCCACGGGCGGCCTCCTCGTCGGACAGGCCGAACACCGCGTTCGAGGCGCCCCGTGCCTTGAAGGCACCGGCCTTCTGAAAGTTCTCGCACTTGAAGAACAGTTCCGCACCCGCCTGCTCGCTGATCGTCCGCGACGCGAGAACCGGCGTGCGGTGGATATGGGGCCGGATGCGCTCATGGGCGACCAGCATGTCGGCCAGCCCGGGAATGTCATCCGCCCTGAGCACCGGTTCGAGTCGTTTCATGCTGCCCCCTCCTCCTGCATCCGCTCCTCCCGCACCGCCTCAGGCCGCCATGCGCAGCGCTTCGGGCAGGGTCCTGCGCCAGTAGTCCTGCGCCGCCGCCACGCCCGCCCCCAACGTGACCGGCAGGCCGAGATCGACCATCACCATCTCGGCCGTGGCGATGCCCGACAGCGCCATCGCCTCGCTCATCAGCCCCAGATGACCGATGCGGAAAACCCTGCCCGCCACCTCTCCCAACCCGGCACCGAAGGCGACATGATAGACTTCGGCCGCGCGGCCGACGATGCGGTTCGCGTCGAACCCCTCGGGCGTGCGGATCGCCGTCACCGTATCCGAGGCGACGTTCCGGCTGGCGGCGCAGAGCGGCATCCCCCAGGCATCGACGGCCCGGCGCACCCCTTCGGCAATGCGGCGGTGGCGGGCGAAGACGTTGTCGAGCCCCTCCGCAAGCAGCATCTCGCAAGACGCCCGCAAGCCGTTGATGAGCCCCAGGGGCGGCGTGTAGGGATAGCCCCCGGCAGGATAGGCCGCACGCATGTCGCGAATGTCATAATAGGTGCGGGGCAACCTCGCCGCCTCGAGCATCGCCAGCGCCTTCTGCGAGAAGGCGACGATGGCCAGCCCCGCAGGCAGCATGAATCCTTTCTGCGATCCGGTCACCGCCACGTCCACGCCCCAGGCGTCCATCTCGAAGGGCATCGAGGCGATCGAACTGACGCCGTCCACCATCAGAAGCGCCGGGTGGTCCGCCGCATCGAGCACCGCGCGGATGGCGGCGATGTCCGAACGCACGCCCGTCGCCGTCTCGTTGTGGGTGGCAAGCACCGCGCGGATGCGCCGCTCGCGGTCTTCGGCGAGGATCTCGCCCATCCGCGCGGCCGGGATCGCCTCTCCCCAGGGCACGCGAATCTCCTCGACCTCGAGCCCGTGCCGCCGGCACATGTCGATCCACTTGCGGGAAAACATCCCGTTCTCGCAGGCCAGCACCCTGTCGCCGGGCGACAGCGTGTTGGTGATGGCCGCCTCCCAGCCAAGCGTGCCGGTGCCGGCGAACAGGAACACTTCGGCCGCTCTGCCGCGAAGCACCTGCCGCACCATCTCGAGCGTCGGATGCAGGATTTCGGGAAAGGCCGTCGAGCGGTGATCGATCGTCGGCATGTCCACCGCCTTGCGCAGCGCTTCCGGCAGATTGGTCGGGCCGGGGATGAAGACCGGGTTGTGCCAGGCGGGGGCGCGATGATGGGGCATGTGTCCTTGATCCGTCTTCTTGAGGGCGCCGGGCCCGACGCAACGGCAGGGTCTGCAACGCCCCGGCTTTCGTATGCCCGCCCATCTTAGCGCATCACGGCCCCATTGCAATTTTTTCGGAAATATTTTCCAAAAAAATCTGAACCGGCGGTTTCTCATTATATTTCAAACTGATGAAGATTTCCATTGCCCTCTCGCCTGGTTGGAAATAAAAGCGGGGATGTGTCCACCGGGCGCGAATCCCCGCCGCGAACCCGCCCTAGGCGAACGAAGCGGCGGACAGGGGGCGACGGGCGAGGACGACGGGCAGGGGACGGCGGAAAGGAGAGGCGGGTTGGATACGGGCAACACCACGGAGACGGGCAACACCACCAGGCGTCGGCGGGGCCGGCCGCGCGGCAGCGGCACGAGTCGCGAGGGTGGCGGCACCGTTCAGGCTCTCGACCGCGGCCTGTCGATTCTCGAGGCTCTCGGCCGCCATGGCCCGATGATCCTCTCGGACATCTCGATGACCCTCGGCATGCCGCCTTCCACCGCCCATCGGCTGCTCGACACCCTCGCCCGGCACGGCTTCGTCTGCCTCGATGCCGCCAGTCAGCGCTGGAGCATCGGCGTCGAGGCCTTCCGCACCGGCTCGGCCTTTCTCGCCCACACCAATCTCGTCGAGGCCGCGCGCGGCATCCTGCGCCGGCTGATGGAGGAAACCGGCGAGACCGCCAACCTTGCCATCGCCGAGAACGGCCATGTGGTCTTCGTCAGCCAGGTGGAGACACCGCAACCGATCCGCGCCTTCTTCCGTGCCGGCACCCGCACGCCGATGCACGCTTCGGGTATCGGCAAGGCGCTGATGGCGGAGATAACGGAGGAGGAGATCCGCCGCATTCTCCAGCGCACCGGGCTGCCGGCCTTCACGACCAACACCATCACGACGCCGGGGCGGCTCTTCGAGGACCTCGCCCGAACCCGCGCGCGCGGCTGGTCCTTCGACAACGAGGAGCATCACCTGGGCATGCGCTGCGTCGCCGCGACGATCCACAACGCCCATGGCGAGGCGGTGGCCGGCGTGTCGATCTCGGGGCCGAGCGTGCGGCTCACTGACGACCGGATCGAGGAAATCGCGCCCCGCGTGCGGGCCGCGGCCCGCGAGATCACCGAACGGATCGGCGGCATCCCCCCTCGAGACTGAGGAGTTCCGCAAGCGGGAGGGGTCGCCCGGCGGGCCCCACAACGCCACCCTCCCGGCAGGCGCACCCTCGCGGGCAGGAGCGCTCCGGGGCACCCCGACACGGACGAGGCGCTCGCTGCTCTCCCTTGCGCGTGAAGCGCGCCACCGCCCCACCCGGCGGCGCCTCCCTCTGTCCTTCCTTGCGGGCGGTCGGACAGACAGAGCGGCAGGCGGCCGACACCGGCAACCCCCTCACGGACAGGGGCGGATCTCCCGCAGGACGACATGGGTCTGGGCCGACTGCACCGCCGGCTGACGAAAGAGGAATTCGTCGAGAAAGCGGTTGTAGTCCTCGATCGAGGCACAGGCGACGCGCAAATGGTAGTCGGCCGTGCCGGTCGTCGCCCAGGCGGCCAGAATTGCCGGATGGGAGCGCAAGGCCGCCTCGAAGGCCCTGACCTTGGCCTGATCGTGGCGCCGCATCTCCACCGCGACGATCGCCTGAAAGCCTCTACCCGTCTTCGCCGGGTCGAGGATGGCGGCATAACGGGTGATGACCCCGGCCGCCTCGAGCGCCTTCACCCGCCGCCACACCGACGAGGCCGACAGGCCGATCCGCGCCCCGATCTCGGCATGGGAGAGGCGGCTGTCGGCCTCGAGCGCGGCGAGGATCCTGCGGTCCATGTCGTCGATCTCGATCATCGCGCCTCCACGATCCGCTCGATCTGCGAAAAACATTTTCGCTTTTCCGCCAAATGGCGAAACTAAATCTCGCACTTTTGGGCATATTCCGCAAGAATGAAGGGATATTTCGCCAGGTGTGCGGCATGATTCCCCCGAAGAAAGGGGAGATCGCCATGTCACGCCATGATCGCGCCCTGGCGCGCTACCGGCTCGAGGACCGCTTCACCCGCAGCGAAGGCCGCGTCTTCCTGACCGGCACGCAGGCCCTCACCCGCATCATGATCGACGAGGCGCGCCGCCACGCGGCGCGCGGCTGGAACACGGCGGGCTTCGTTTCCGGCTATCGCGGCTCGCCCCTCGGGGGGCTCGATCTCGAGATGTGGCGCGCGAAGGAGCTTCTCGCGGCACACCGCATCGACTTCGTGCCGGCCATCAACGAGGACATGGGCGCCGCCGCCGTGCTCGGAGCCCAGCAGGCCCATCTCGAACCCGGCGCCGATATCGAGGGCGTGTTCGCGATGTGGTATGGCAAGGGCCCCGGCGTCGATCGTTCGGGAGACGCGCTGCGCCACGGCAACGCCTACGGCACCGGACCGAAGAGCGGCGTGCTGGTGGTGGCGGGCGACGACCACGGTTGCGTCTCTTCCTCCATGCCCCATCAGTCGGATGCCGTGTTCCTCTCCTGGTTCATGCCGGTGCTGCATCCGGCCTCGGTGGCCGAATATCTCGAATTCGGCGAATACGGTTTCGCCCTCTCCCGCTTCTCCTCGACATGGGTCGGCTTCAAGGCGGTGTCGGAAGTGGTCGAATCGGCCCGTTCGCTCGAACTGCCGCGGCCGCGGCGCTTCGTCTCGCCGCCCCTGCCCTTCGACCCGGCCGAGCTTGCCATCCGCCTCGTCGATCCGCCATCGACCGAGATCGAGACGCGCATGGCAAAGAAGCTTCTCGCGGTGCGGGCCTTCGCCGAGGCCAACCCGATCGACCGCACGCTTCTCGCCCTGCCCGAGGCGCCCTTCGGCTTCGTCACCGTCGGCAAGGCCCATCTCGACCTGATGGAGGCACTGCGTCTCCTCGGTCTCACCGACGAGAAGCTGCGCACGCTCGGCATCGACATCCACAAGGTCGGCATGGTCTGGCCGCTCGCGCGCGAACAGGCGCTCGCCTTCGTGCGCGGCAAGGCCGAGGTGATGGTGATCGAGGAGAAGCGCGGCATCGTCGAGAGCCAGCTCAAGGAATATTTCTACGACTGGCCCGGCGCGAAGCCCGAGCGCATGGTCGGCAAGTTCGACGAGAGGATGGAGCCGCTCGTGCCCTGGACGGGGGAGCTCTCGCCGCGGCTGCTGCTGCCGCTCGTCGCCCGCCGGCTCGACCGTTTCTTCCCGCGGGAACGGCTGGTGGAAAAGGCCGACGCCATCCTCGCAGAGAAGCCGCGCGAGATCCTCGTGCCCGGCGCGACGCGCACGCCCTGGTTCTGCTCCGGCTGCCCCCACGGCACCTCGACCCGCCTGCCCGAGGGTTCGCGGGCGATCTCGGGGATCGGCTGCCACGTCATGGCCTCGTGGATGGACCGCAACACCGGCGGCTTCGCCCATATGGGCGCCGAGGGCGTTCCCGGCTCCTTCCGTCAGCGTTTCGCCGGACGGCGGCATTTCTTCCAGAACATGGGCGAAGGCACCTGGTATCATTCGGGCTCCCTCGCCCTGCGCCAGGCGATCGCCGCCGGCGCCAACGTCACCTTCAAGATCCTGTTCAACGATGCGGTGGCGATGACCGGCGGCCAGCCGGTGGACGGCCCCCTCACCCCGGCGGCGGTGGCCCATGTCGCCCGGGCCGAGGGCGTGGAACGCATCGCCGTCGTCACCGACGATCTTGCGCGCATCCGCCCGGAGGAGTTTCCCGCGCGTGTCACCTTCCACCATCGACGCGAGCTGATCCCGGTTCAGGAGGAGCTGCGCGAGATCGACGGGGTGAGCGTGCTGATCTACGTCCAGCCCTGCGCCACCGAGCTCAGGCGCCGGCGCAAGCGCGGCAAGGCCGAGGATCCGCCGCGCTTCGTATGGATCAACCCGGCGGTCTGCGAAGGCTGCGGCGACTGCGCGAAGGCCTCGAACTGCCTCTCGATCGAACCTCTCGAGACGCCCTTCGGTCGCAAGCGGCAGATCAACCTGTCGAGCTGCAACAAGGATTTCGCCTGCCTCGAAGGGTTCTGCCCGGCCATGGTGACGGTGGAAGGGGCGCGACGGCGCAAGCCGCGGGCGGCCCGGCTCGACATGAACCGGCTCCTCGCCGACCTGCCGCCGGCGACGCCGCTGTGGAATGCGCAGGACGGCGGAACGTGGAACCTGCTCGTCGGCGGGGTGGGCGGCACCGGCGTCGTCACCGTCGGCCAGCTGATCACCATGGCCGCCCATCTCGAGGGGCGCGGCGCATCGGTGCTCGACTTCACCGGCTTCGCCCAGAAATTCGGCACGGTGCTCTCCCATGTGCGGATCGGCACCGCGCCCGACGCGGTGCAGCAGGTCGGGATCGACGAGGCGGCGGCCGATGCCGTCATCGCCTGCGACCTGGTGGTGGCGTCCTCGCCCAAGGCCTCGCGGCACTACCGGCGCGGCACGCGCATGGCGCTCAACAGCGCCGAGATCCCCACCGGCGAGATGGTGCTCGACCCGACCGCCTCGCTCGAGAAGGAGACGCGGATCACCCGGATCGCCGAGGTGATCGGGGAGGGAAACCTCGCGACGACCGATGCCAAGAAGGCGGCCGAGACGCTCCTCGGAGACGGCGTCTTCGCCAATGTCGTCATGCTGGGCCATGCCTGGCAGCTGGGGCTGGTGCCGGTCTCGGAAGCGGCGCTCCTGGAGGCGATCCGGCTCAACGGGGTGGCGATCGAGGGCAATCGCGCCGCCTTCGCCATCGGCCGCGTGCTGGCGGCGGCGCCCGAGCGGCTGGCCGACGCCCTGGGCGGGGTGACGCCGCCTGCGGAGGAGGATCTCGCCGCCTTCATCGCCCGCCGCACCCGGTTCCTGACCGATTACCAGAACGAGGGCTGGGCAGCGCTCTACGAGCGGCGGATCGCGGCCTTCGCCGAAGCCCTGCCCGAGGATGCGCCCGAAGATCTCGTGCGCCTCGCGGCCGACGGGCTCTTCCGGCTGATGAGCTACAAGGACGAATACGAGGTGGCCCGGCTCCATACCGAAACCGGTTTCCTCGACGAGATCGCCACCCTGTTCGAGGGGGTGGAAGGCGACTTCCGGGTCCGCTGGCACATGGCCCCGCCGCTCCTGCCCGCGGGCAGGGACAGTCGCGGCCGCCCGGCCAAGCGGGCATTCGGCCGACCGATGTGGTGGGGGATGAAGGTGCTCGCCCGGCTCAGGCGGTTGCGGGGCACGCCGTTCGACCCCTTCGGTCACACCACCGAGCGGCGCGAGGAACGGGCGCTGATCGCCTGGTATGCCGCCCTGCTCAAGGAACTGCCGGCACTCTGGCGGCCGGAGCACGCGGAGGAGATCCGCGCCATCCTCTCGGCGCCCGCACGGATGCGCGGCTTCGGCCCGGTCAAGCGCGCCGCCATCGCCCGCGAGAAGCCGCTGGCCGATGCCGCTCTCGCCCGTCTCCGGCAGGCGCTCCGCGAAGCGGCGGCCTGAGGGGAGCGCAAGGCAGCGCGCCGGGCGGTGCGAGACGGGGAGCGCGCGACGGGGGGCGAGACTCTCACAGGTCATGGGCGCGCCGCGCCGTCAGACCGTGCGGCCCTCGGGGCACGCCGTCTTCCTCCGCCTTCGTGGCAGACGCGCCGGCCCTCGTCATCGCTTGCCCGGCAGGGTTCCCGGACCGGCCCTCTCCCGAGCGACGGGCTTCCGGCGAGGCGTCCCTGCCCGACGGGGACGGCTCTTGGCCGTTCCCGTCTCGCGAAGCGTGCATCGGCACCGCGCTTCACGAGAGAGCCGGCCGCAGCCGCCGCCGGACGGCGCCGCGTGCCGATCGCAGCGGTGCCCACCCTGCCGGACATGCCCCTGCACATGACGAGGGCCGCCGGCGATGCGGCGGCCCCCTGTTAGTCCGGTCTGCCGACGACGGCGCCTCAGCCTTCCTTCTCTTCGTCGCCTTCCCCGGAGGCGGCTTCGGCGGCCGGGGCTTCCGAGCCCTCCTCGTCGAGGGCGGCGGCGCCGATGTCCTCGAACAGTTCGGCCATCTCGAGCTCGGCGGCCGCCTCGGCCTCGGCAGCGAGCTGCTGCACCGACTTGCCCTCGGACTGGATCTTCGCCTCTTCCTCGTTGCGGGCGACATTGGCCACCACCGTCACCTCGACTTCGGGGTGGAGGCGAACGGTGATCTCGTGCAGGCCGAGTTCCTTGATCGGCCGGTCGATCGTCACCTGGCGGCGATCGACGGTGAAGCCGTCTTCGGTCATTGCGTTGGCGATGTCACGGGCGGTGACGGAGCCGTAGAGCGCGCCGGTGTCGGCCGCGGCGCGGATGATGACGAACTGCTTGCCGTCGAGCTTCTCGGCCACGGCCTCGGCCTCGCGCCTGAGCTCGAGGTTGCGGGCCTCGAGCTGGGCCTTCTGCTCCTCGAAACGGCGGATGTTCTCGGGGGTCGCGCGCAGCGCCTTGCCCTGGGGCAGCAGGTAGTTGCGGGCAAAGCCGTCCTTCACGTTGACGACATCGCCCATCTGGCCGAGCTTGGCGACCCTCTCCAGCAGAATGACTTGCATGGGCCCGGCTCCTTATTTGACGACATAGGGAAGAAGGGCGAGGTAGCGGGCCCGCTTGATGGCCCGGGCAAGCTCGCGTTGCTTCTTCGCGGAAACGGCGGTGATGCGGCTGGGGACGATCTTGCCGCGCTCGGAAATGTAGCGCTGCAGCAGCTTGACGTCCTTGTAGTCGATCTTCGGCGCATTGGCCCCGGAGAAGGGGCAGGTCTTGCGACGGCGGAAAAACGGTCTTGCGGCCATGTCTCTATCCTTCCTTGAAGCTCAGCGGCGCCGGTCCGAATGGCGCTCGCGGGACTGCATCATCACCGAGGGGCCTTCCTCGTGCTTCTCGACACGCACGGTCAGAACCCGCAGAACGTCGTCATGCAGCCGCATGAGACGCTCCATTTCCTGAACCGCCTCGGCCGGCGCATCGGTGCGCATGTAGGCGTAATGGCCCTTGCGGTTCTTCTTGATCTTGTAGGCCATCGTCTTGAGGCCCCAGTATTCGGTGTGAAGGACCTTGCCGCCATTCTCCTCGAGAACGCTGCGGAAATGGTCGATCAGTCCCTCGGCCTGGGCGTTGGAAAGATCCTGCCGGCCAATGAAGACGTGCTCGTAAAGAGGCATGTTCCGTTTCCTGTCTCGGGCGTGCTTCAAAATGCGGCGCAACGGCTCCCGGCCGCATACGAGAGGCAACGCGATTCGTTCCTGTCGGGAGCGCGCCTTCTCTAACAGAAAAACACCCGTGCGCAAGGGCGGGAATGGAGTGCAACCCGATGGAGTGATTCGCTCTGTGCGCGAATCATCCCCGGGCGCTCCCCGGGCGAACCTTCCGCCCCCCGGCATCGTCGAACGCCGGGGACAATCGCGAGAGGAGGCGCATGTGGTTTCCCATATCGCGGTCGGTCCGGGCAGAAAACCGCCGACAAACCCGACCGTCAACATCCGGCCACAATCCCTTCACGCTCCGGCCCGGATCCCCCGTCAGAAAAGCGGGGACTGCCCCCGATGCGCGCGGACGCATCTTGCGGGCCGGGCCCGAAGCGCACCGCCGCCCCCATGCGGGAGCCGAAGCGCGCAGGGAACGCAACAAGGAGTGCTCGAGATGACTGATCATGCGAGAAACCCTGGGGTGGCGACCGTTGCCGCCCGCAGATTGCGCGGCAGCGGACCGCCGCGCCGGCCGCACACGACATTCGCCCTGCCCCGCCGCCACGCGGCGGGCGCCGCGATCGCAGGCTTCGCAAAGAGCGAAAGCGGTGCGGTCACGGTCGATTACGTGCCGATCATCGCCGCCGCCGTCGGCCTCGGCCTGGCCGTCGCCTCGACCGTGAACGGCGGCCTCGGCGACGTGTCCGGCCGGATCGAATCGAGCTTGGCCGACTACAAGATCTCCACCTCCTTCGACGCCCTCAAGGCCATCGAGGACACGGCCTATCTGTTCGAGGACACGGAGACGGTCGATGCAGAAGCCGAAGTGCTCGACGACAGCGAGCTGGCGGCCCTCCTGTCCGACGAGGAGGTGAAGAGCCTTCTCGAGGACGTGAGTGCGGACGGCAGCGATGACGGCAGCGATGACGGCAGCAGTGGCGAAGCCGACAGCGCCAGCACCGAGAGCGCCGACTCGCCGCCTTCGGCGCTCGGCGGGTCGGGCAAGTCGGACAAGACCAGCTCCAGCGGCTCCGGAAAGAAAAAGAACAAGTCGGGTTCGTCGAAGGAGACGAAGTCGGACGGCTCGACCCATGATGCCGAGGAAGACGGCAGTTCGGACTAAAGCGGATCGGGCGATCATTCCGGCGGGAGATCCAGCGACAAGGACAGCTGAGTTCCGAATGCCGGCCCGAGGCCGGGGAGCAGGGGTGTCCGGTCGAGCGCGACGGCGCGCAAGGGAGAGACGCGACGATGGATCCCCGCTCGTCGTTCCGCTCTTTCGGCGAGCCGGGGAAGACGGATGCGGGTTCGCCGCCCATGCGCCATGCGTCTGGCCGCCATGCCTCCGATTGTCCCGGGTCCTGTCCACCGGCCCGTCTCCCGGTAGCCATCAACCTGTCTCCCGGCGGCACCCATGCGCCCGGTCGCCCTCTTTCCCGCCCCGCACCCCTGCCGCGCCACGAAACCGCACATGCACCCATGCAAGCCCGCCGATGCTGCCGGCAGAATCCGCCGCATCCTTCCCCCGCACGCGGCCATCTTGTTCTCGTGGCCCTCGGCGGCTAGACCGTCAGCCATGACAACGGCCGCAGGAGCGGGCGAGCTTTCCGCCCGGACGGCCAACGAACGAGGATGGAGCACATGGCAGCCATTGCCTTTCTCTTTCCCGGCCAGGGGGCCCAGAGCGTGGGCATGGGCCGGGACATCGCCGACACCTGGCCCGAGGCGCGTGCGGTCTTCGAGATCGTGGACGAGGCCCTCGGCGAAAGGCTCTCGGCCCTGATCTGGGAAGGCCCGCAGGACGAACTCACCCTGACCCGAAACGCCCAGCCGGCGCTGATGGCCACGTCGCTCGCCACGCTCAGAGCCCTCGAGGGCGAAGGGGTGCCGGCGGATGCGGCCGATTTCGTCGCCGGCCATTCCCTCGGGGAATATTCCGCCCTGGCGGCCGCCGGCGCCCTCGACATCGCCGAGGCGGCCCGGCTCCTGCGCCTGCGCGGCGAGGCGATGCAGGCCGCGGTGCCGGTCGGTGAAGGGGCGATGGCGGCGATCCTCGGACTCGATCTTGCCGCGGTCGAGGAAATCGCGGCCGAGGCGGCCGAAGCGGGCATCTGCGAGGCGGCCAACGACAACGACCCGGCCCAGGTGGTGATTTCGGGGCACAAGGCCGCGATCGAACGGGCGGTGGCGCTGGCCAGGGAACGGGGGGCGAAACGGGCGGTGATGCTGCCGGTCTCCGCCCCGTTCCATTCGGCATTGATGCAGCCGGCGGCCGAGCGCATGGCCGCGGCGCTGGCCGAAGCCACGATCCGGCCGCCGCGCGTGCCGCTCGTCGCCAATGTCACCGCCGCACCGGTGCAAGACCCGGAAACCATCCGGCGCCTGCTCGTCGAGCAGGTGACGGGCCGGGTGCGCTGGCGCGAGAGCGTTGCCCGCATGGCCGGGGAAGGCGTGACCCTGGCCGCCGAGATCGGTGCCGGCAAGGCCCTCTCGGGCATGGTGCGCCGGATCGCCCGTTCGATCGAATGCGCACCGACGGGCACGGCCGAGGGGGTGCGCAAGGCCGCCGAGCGCATTCGCGCCGCCATCGAACAGAAGGGGGAAGGCAATGTTTGATCTCACGGGCAGGCGTGCCCTCGTCACCGGCGCATCGGGCGGCATCGGCCGCGCCATCGCCACCGCGCTCCATGCCCGGGGCGCCGAAGTCGGCCTTTCGGGCACGCGGATCGACCCGCTCAGGGCACTGGCCGAGCAGCTCGGGGAACGGGCCCATGTGCTGCCCTGCAACCTCGCCGATCGGGTCGCGGTCGATGCGCTGCCGGGTGAGGCCGCCGATGCCATGGGCGGGGTGGACATTCTCGTCAACAATGCCGGCCTGACCCGCGACAACCTCCTCATGCGAATGTCGGACGAGGACTGGGACACAGTGCTCGAGATCAACCTGACGGCGGCGATGCGCCTCACCCGCGGCGTGCTCCGGGGCATGATGAAGGCGCGCTGGGGCCGGATCGTCAACATCACCTCGGTGGTCGGCGCCACCGGCAATCCGGGGCAGGCCAATTACGCCGCTTCCAAGGCCGGGCTCGTCGGGCTCACGAAGTCGCTGGCGCAGGAGATCGCGAGCCGCGGCATCACCGTCAACTGCGTCGCGCCGGGCTTCATCACCACGGCGATGACCGACAAGCTCAACGACAGGCAGAAGGAGCGGATCCTGGGGCAGATCCCGGTCGGGCGGATGGGAACGCCCGAGGAGATCGCGGCGGCGGTGCTCTATCTGGCCTCGCCCGAGGCCGCCTATGTCACCGGTCAGACACTGCATGTGAACGGCGGCATGGCGATGATCTGACCTCCCGCCTCCGGCACGGCGGCCGGGCCTCCCCCCGCGCGGGCGGCCAGGCGAACCTAGGTCGGGCCGGAACGTGGTGCGCACCGCCCGTGAGGGCACCTTCCGGGAGGCGAGCCCCCGTCAAGGCGGGGGAGAAACCGTTTGCCAGGTGCGGTGATTGTGCTATAGGCGGCACGAGCTTCGCCCCCGCTCCGCCGGGCGGGCGGGCGGAATGGAAGAGCAACGGGGCCTGCCCCTTTCAAGACGAGGACATGAGGATGAGCGACATCGCCGAACGCGTGAAGAAGATCGTTGTGGAGCATCTGGGCGTCGAGGAAGACAAGGTCACCGAATCGGCCTCCTTCATCGACGATCTCGGCGCCGACAGCCTCGACACGGTCGAACTTGTCATGGCCTTCGAGGAGGAATTCGGCATCGAGATCCCCGACGACGCCGCCGAGAACATCCAGACGGTCGGCGATGCGGTGAAGTTCATCTCCGAACATCTCGACAACGCCTGAGGCCATCTGGGCGACCCGGACCGGAGCGCCGCGGCGCATCTGCAAGAAGAACAGGACGAACCCCGCCTTCGGGCGGGGTTTTCCTTTCGGTTTCGGATGATGCGGCCCGGGGAGCGCTCCCGACCAGAGCCCCTGACCAGACACTCCGGCCCGCCTCCCGACCGGAGCCGCGGGCCGTGCCCGGACGCGGATGCCGGCCCCTTCCCTTCTCCCGCCGGGCACCGCGACGGGAAGGGCCCCGACCGGCCGCAACCTGCGCCGGTCCTGCCGCGGTTTGCAGGGATGGCCCGTTTCCCGAGGGGCCATGCCGGCTTCCCCGGCGAAACCCGACGGGGAGCCTTGCCGCGGAACGGGTGCGACTGGCAAACCGCTGCCGACCGGGGGCGTTTTCGCGCGGCGCGTGCCGTGCCTCCGGTGCAGCCGGACATCCCCACCGGCGACAGGAGCGATCAGGACACGGCTTCGCAGAAAGGCTGTGGCATCGGGGTGATGCGCGCCCTCTCCTTCCTGCCGGCCGTGGCCCCGGGCGGTGCGCCCCGTCCAGGCGGGATCGTCCCGCCGTCGATCGGGTTCCTGAGCCGGAGCGCCTTGCCCGCATGGCGTGCCCTGCGCGCCCCTGCCACGGCCGGGAGCACCGAACCCGTGAAGCGTGCATGGCTGTCGGGAGAGGCGGGAGCGGCACGCCCTCGTGCCCCCTCCGTCGGCAACGCTCCCTGCGTTCCGTGGATCTGGAAGATGGTCGCACGTTTTGCCCGCTCGCGCAGCCCGGCCGAGCCGGGGCGGTGTGCTTCATCCACCGGAAACGCCCTGCCAATGCGTTCGATCAGGGCGCCGGCTGCGGCAGGAGTGCTCCGTGCAGTGAAAATGTCCTGCCGAAGCAGACCCGATCGAGGGGAGCTTCGGAGAAGAGCATCTCCTGCGACCGGGGGCTGTTCTCCTGCCGGTCCCGGAAGGGGGGCCCGTGCAGCCCGGATGCATCCGGTCCCATGCCGGTTCCGGCACCAGACGGGGAAGATGTGCAGCGCCCACCGAAGCCGGCGGCAATGGCAGCATCGCGCCCTGCGGACCGGGAAGACGACCGGCCCTCTCGTCAGCATTGCCCGATCGGAGGGCGCCCCGCGCCCCGGGAGAACGACCCGCCCCATCGGAGAGCCAACGCAGGAGCACCCGGTTCGGGCGATGCGCCCGTGCAGGCGGAACGCCCGTTCCGAGCGGCCTGATTCGCCGCGGCCGGGTGATGCGTCCCCCCTTCCACGGAGCCCGCTCCTTGCAGCATTCCGGGGCGAAGTCCGAATGACCGCCGATCTTCTCCTTCCCTTTCGCTCAGTCGATGTAATCGTCGAGCACGGCGACCTTCTCCTCCCAGGGCGGCACGAGCATGGGCGGGGAGATCAGGTAGCCTTGCAGACAATCGACACCGGCCCCGGCGAGGAAATCCGCCTCCTCCTCGGTCTCGACCGCCTCGGCAACGGTGAACATGTCGAAATGGCGGGAGATGGTGACGAGCGCCTCCACCAGCACCTGCGCATCGGGCTGACGATGGATCTCGCGGGTGTATTCGCCGTCGATCTTGACGATGTCGAACAGGAAATCCTTGAGATGACGGAAGGCGGTGTAGCCGGCGCCGAAATCGTCGAGCGCGAAGGAGATCCCCTGACGGTGCATCTCGCCCATGAAGGCGCTGACGAGATCGGGCATCAGCATGGCCGAGGCCTCGGTGATCTCGAGGATGAGCCGCTCGGCGATGGTCGGGTCGCGCTCGAGGCCGAGATGGAGCGTGTCGAGCCAGCGGCGATAACCGATCGACCGGGCCGACATGTTGATCGAGAGACGCAGCGAGGGCTCTCGTCCGAGCGCCTCGAGCCCCTGCTCGAGGGCGAGGCAGTCGATCCTGCGGCCCAGCTCGCTCGTCTCCACGAGGGGGATGAATTCGGCCGCGGGGATCGGATCGCGCGAAGCACCGTAAAGCCGCACCAACCCCTCGTAGAACGCCACCCGATCGCGGTGACGGGCGCTCACCACCGGCTGGAAGGCAAGGAAGACCTCGCGCCGTTCCACCGCCTTGCGGATCTTCTCCCGCAGGGCGTGCCTGCGCCGCACCAGCCCTTCGTCACCTCCCCCGAAAGGGGGGATTCCCTCCTCGTGCATCATCGGCACTCTCCACGCTTTTGCCGATCATGCCCGTGCAGAGGTTAACGGAAGGTAAACGAATACGATTGTCGGGAAATTCCTGCGGGGGCCGCAGCGCTCAGAGCGCGCTCGCGAGTGCCTCCTCGATGTAGAGCCCGCGCAGCTTGCGCGCGAGAGGCCCGGGCCGGCCACTGCCGACAGGCACCTCGTCGATCGCGATCACGGGATGGACGAAGGTCGAGGCCGAGGTGATGAAGGCTTCCTCGGCCGCCTTCGCCTCCTCGGGCGTGAAGGGGCGCTCCTCGACGGTCAGCCCCTCCGCTTCCGCCAGCCGCATGATCGCCGCGCGGGTGATGCCCGGCAGGATGTCGTGCGAAAGCTGACGGGTGACGATCTTTCCCCCGGCGGTGACGATCCAGGCGTTGTTGGAGGTGCCCTCGGTGACGGTGCCGTCCTCCTCGACGAGCCAGGCATCGTCGGCCCCCGCGGCCTGCGCCGCCATCTTGCCCATGGATGGATAGAGGAGCTGCACGGTCTTGATGTCGCGCCGCTTCCAGCGCAGATCGGGCAGGGTGATGACGCGAATGCCCCTCTCGGCCGCCGGCGCCTCGACCAGCGCCTTTTCCTGGGTGAACATCACCACCGTCTGCGGCACGTTCTCGGGATAGTGGAAATCGCGGTCGGCAGCGCCGCGGGAGACCTGCAGATAGATCAGCCCCTCCTCGAGTCCGTTGCGGGCGACGATCGCGCGGTGGAGCGCGAGAAACTCCTCGGCCGGAAGCGGCATCTCCATGTCGAGCGCGCGCAAGGACCGCTCCAGCCGGGCGAGATGGCCGGGAAAGTCGATCAGCCTGCCCTGAAGAACGCTCGTCACCTCATAGACGGCATCGGCGAAGAGGAAACCGCGATCGAAGACGGAGATCTTCGCATCGGTCTCATCGACCCATTCGCCGTTGACATAGACGGTCCGGCCCATCCTGCGCTCCTTCTTCGCCGTTCACGTGCCCGCTTCTTGGGGCAGCGCCGGCCGCCGGTCAAGCCCCGCATGAACCGGGGACGCATCCGCCTCTTGCGGGCAAGGACCAGCCGGGCTATTTCATCAGCGCAAGCGGGTGTAGCTCAATGGTAGAGCAACAGCCTTCCAAGCTGAAGATGGGGGTTCGATTCCCCTCACCCGCTCCAGCTCCTCCACCCATGCCGACCCGCGCCTCGTCCCGCATCGTCGATGCCGGTCCATCAGCCATGCGCGCTTCGTCTCCGGCGTCCCGCGCAGGGCGCCGATGCACCCGCGTGCAGCGCGGCGCTCATGCACGAAAGGAAGGCGCACAGGGGGCTGGAAGCATGCAGGGCTCGCGCGCCCCGGCCGCGAACGGGCCGGATGCATCCGTGAACAGGAAGAAGAGGAGTGGAGCGGGCGATGGGAGTCGAACCCACGACATCCAGCTTGGGAAGCTGGCGTTCTACCGCTGAACTACGCCCGCCCAGCCTCCGTTCAACTAGCCATTCGCTCGAACGAGGTCAAGCGGGAAGCGCACGAAACGCAGGGCGGGTGCGGCGCTCCGGCCTCCGCCCCGGCTCTCATTCGGCCCATTCCCAGGGGCGGGGATAGCGGCCGAGCACCGCGTTCACCGCCTCGTCGGACGGCTTCTCGCCCTCGGGCCTGAGACGCGCGACAAGACCGCGCTTCCTGTCCTCCACCACCTCGGCGACGACCGCCGGCACACCCGCCTCCGAGAGCGCGGCGTTGTAGACGCGGGCAATGGCCATCTTGCGCAGCGCCGGCTTGAAGACCTTGCCGACCGCCGTCTTGGGCAATTCGTCGAGAATCTCGAGATGCTTCGGCACCGCCGCCCGCTCGGTGATGGTGCGCCGGGCGTGCTCCATCAGCTCCTCCACCGTCGCCGTGCCGCCCTCGACCAGCTCGACATAGGCGGCCGGCAGTTCGCCGGAATGGGCGTCGGGCTGGCCGATCGCGCCCACGAAGGCGACCTGCGGATGGGCGGCCAGCGCCTCCTCGATGAGGGCCGGATCGATATTGTGGCCGCCGCGGATGATGAGATCCTTCGCCCGGCCGGTGATCCAGAGATAGCCGTCGCTGTCGATCCGCCCGAGATCGCCGGTGCGCAACCAGCGCCCTTCGGCGAAGAGCCCGCGATTCTTCTCGGGGTCGGTATAGGTGGCGCCGGGAATGACGCCGGGGTTGGAGACGCAGATCTCGGCAACCTCGTCCACCCCTGCCTCGTGGCGGATGTTGCCGGCCCCGTCGCAGTCGAGAATGCGCACGTCGGTATAGGGGAAGGGCAGGCCGACCGAACCGATCTTCTTTTCGCCGTCATAGGGGTTGGCGGAGATGAGGCAGGTGGCCTCGGTCATGCCGTAGCCCTCGAGGATGGTGACGCCCGTCGCTTCCTCGAAGCGGCGGAAAAGCTCGACCGGCAATGGCGCCGATCCGCACAGCGCCGTCTTGAGGGAGGACACGTCGGCATCGACCGGGCGCTGCATCAGCTGGGCGACGGCCGTCGGCACGGTGACCATGAAGGTCGCCTGCCAGCGCTCGACGAGCTTCCAGAAATTGTCGAACACTCCTTCGCCGCGATAGCCGGCAGGGGTCGGCATCACCATGTGCGCCCCCGAGGCGAGCACCGCCATCAGGATCGGATAGGCGGCGAAGACATGAAAGAGCGGCAGCGGGCAGAGGAAGGTGTCCTCCTCCGAGGCGATGAGTTCGTTCACGCACCAGCCATTGTAGATCATGCCCGAATAGCGGTGCTGGGCGAGCTTCGGCATGCCGGTGGTGCCGCCGGTATGGAAATAGGCGGCGATGCGGTCCCCGGTGGCATCGGGGAAGGCATAGTCATCGCCCCGCTGACCGGCGATGGCCTGGTCGAAATCGAGCACCCGCGCCTCGTGCCGCACCGGGTTCTTCGGCCGCAGGAAGGGCACGATCAGCTTCTTGATGCCGGTGAGATAACGCAGAAGATCGACCTCGATCACCGTCTCGACGGCCGGCGCCATCGCCACGGCCTCGGCCGCGCGCTGGGCCACGTCGCTTTTCGGAAAGCTCCTGAGGGTGACGACCACCTTCGCCCCGCTCTCGCGCAGGAGCGCCGCCATCTGCTTCGGTTCGAGAAGCGGGTTGATCGGGTTGACGATGCCGGCAATGGCACCGGCCATGAAGGCAATGGCGGTTTCGTTGATCGTCGGCAGGATGTAGGCGACGACATCCGCCTCGCCGATACCGAGCGAGCGGAACAGGTTGGCCGTCCGCACCACCTTCTCGCGGGTGCCGCGCCAGTCGAGGGTCTCGGCCGGGGCTCCCGGATCGGAGAGGAGCTGGAAGGAGAAGGCCGGGCGGCCGGGGACGCGGGCCGCGGTCTTGTCGAGAAGCTCCCGCAAGGTGCGGGCAGGTTGCCGCGCCTCCCAAGGCATTTCGTTCTCGATGGCCAGCTTGTCCGCGAGCGACGCCATTTTCGCCATGTCGTCCTTTCCTCCCTTGCCTGCCCGGAGGGCGTGCCTGCGCCGCGGGCACCCCCGGCCCTCCCGGCCGCGGCCCCGTCGCGCGCGCAAGGATCAGGCAAAAGTGGCGGCAAGGCAAGATTTACATGGCGTCAGCCTGCCGGCGCCCCGAAGGGGCGGAGCGAACCGGCAGACGAGGCGGTTCCGATCCGCGGCCTTCACCGGCGATGCGGTTTCACGTCGGGGGGCGTCGTCGGGGGAATTAGGCGCGGAGAATGGTGCTGCCGGTGAGATTTGAACTCACGACCTCTCCCTTACCAAGGGAGTGCTCTACCCCTGAGCTACGGCAGCCCGCCGACGGGCGCCCGTTTACGGGCAAAAGGCAGCGGGTGCAAGAGCAATTTTCGCCCGGAGCCGCCGCTTTCGGCCCCGCCGCGCCCGACACGACCCGCCGATCCGGCACGGCCCGGCGCCGATCTCTGGACGCAGGCACCGCCAGAGGCTAGAGAGGCGCCATGGCACGGCAGGGCAAGGAAACGAGGGCCGAGCGCGAAGCGCGCCTTGCGGCGGCGCTCAGGGCCAATCTCCGGCGCCGCAAGGCGCAGATGCGGGCCCGCGGAGCCGGCGGGACGGCCGGCACCACGCCCGAGGACGCGACCGCCCGCCGGCATGAACGGGGCAGGGCAGCGCCCGGTGCCGATGCGGGCCGCAAGAACGAGGACAGCTGATGGACAGGATCGTCGTCACCGGCGGCAGGGAACTCGATGGCACGATTCCGATCGCCGGGGCGAAGAATGCCTGTCTCGCGCTGATGCCGGCCACGCTGCTGACGGACGAGCCGCTGACGCTCTCGAACGCGCCCCGCCTCGCCGACATCGACACGATGACGCTGCTTCTGCGTTCGCTCGGCGCCGAGGTCTCCCGCCTCGACGAGGGACGGGTCATCGCCATGAGCTCCCATGCCCTTTCCTCCCGCCGGGCCGAATACGACATCGTGCGGCGGATGCGGGCCTCGATTCTCGTGCTCGGGCCGCTCCTGGCGCGGGAGGGGGTGGCCGAGGTATCGCTGCCCGGCGGCTGCGCCATCGGCGCGCGACCGGTCGATCTGCATCTGCGGGCCCTCGAGGAGATGGGCGCCGACATCGAGCTCGTCGATGGGTATGTGCATGCCAGGGCCCCTCATGGCGGGCTGCGGGGTGCACACATCCGCTTTCCCTTCGTCTCGGTCGGAGCGACGGAGAACACGCTGATGGCCGCCACTCTCGCCCGCGGCACCACCGTGATCGAGAATACCGCCCGCGAGCCCGAGATCGTCGATCTCGCCCGCTGCCTCACGGCCATGGGCGCGCGAATCGAGGGCGCCGGCAGCGGCACGATCACCGTCGAGGGGGTGAAGCGGCTGCATGGAGCGACCCATTCGGTCATCATCGACCGCATCGAGCTCGGCACCTACATGATCGCCCCGGCGATCACCGGCGGCACGGTGCGCTTCCCCGGCGCGCGGCGCGACATTCTCGGCGCCTTCATCGACAAGCTCGAGGAAGCGGGTGTCGCCGTCGAGGACGTGCCCGGCGGGCTTGCCGTCAGCCGCCGCGGCGACCGGGCGCGGGCGGTGGATGTCGTCACCGCGCCCTATCCGGGCTTCCCGACCGACCTTCAGGCGCAGATGATGGCCCTCCTCGCGACTGCCGAGGGCGTGTCAACCCTTGAAGAACGGATTTTCGAGAACAGATTCATGCATGCCCCCGAGCTCATGCGGATGGGGGCGAAGATCGACGTTCACGGCGGCACGGCCAGGGTGACGGGAGTGGAGCGGCTGAAGGGAGCGCCGGTGATGGCGACCGATCTGCGCGCCTCCGTCTCGCTCATTCTCGCGGGGCTCGGTGCCGAGGGGGAGACGGTGGTCAGCCGCGTCTATCACCTCGACCGGGGCTATGAACGCCTGGAAGAGAAGCTCGGCGCCTGCGGGGCCGCGATCGAGAGGATCAGCGAATGACGGAAGATGCGCGTTTCGAGGATGGCACCACGGGCCTGCCGCTCAGGCTCCGGGCCTTCGACGGCGAGGATCTCGCGGTGATCTCGTCGCTGCTGCAGGATGCCGTCATGCCCTCGGGCGAGATGACATGGCTGCCGAAGGAGCGGCGCTTCGCCATGCTCGTCAACCGCTTCCGCTGGGAGCAGTTCGCGAAAAGCGGCAAATGCGAACGGGTGCAGGCGCTTCTCATCGTCAACGACGTGCTGAGGGTCTGCTCGAACGGCTTTGACGCCGGGGCCAAGGATCTGGTGCTCTCGCTCCTCGCCCTGCGGTTCGAGCCGGTCGAGGACGGCACCGGCCGCCTCGTCCTCACCCTCGCCGGCGACGGGGAGATCGCGCTCGATGTCGAATGCCTCGACATCGCCCTCAAGGACGTCTCGCGCCCCTACCCCGCCCCGTCGGGCAAGGCACCGGCCCATCCTCTCGACGAAGGGGAGGCACTCTGATGGTCCGTTTCCTCGACACGCGCGACCCCGCCTTCGAGGAGGGCTTCCGCGCCCTTCTTGCCGCCAAGCGCGAGAGCGATGCCGATGTCGATGCCGATGTCGCCGCCATCATCGACGAGGTGCGCCGGCGCGGCGATGCCGCTCTCATCGACTATACCCGCCGGTTCGACGGCTTCGATCCCGAAGCGACCGGACTGCGCTTCGCCGAGGAGGAGATCGCCGCACACATCGCCCGCGTACCGGCGGCCGAACGTGCGGCACTCGAGCTTGCCGCCGAACGCATCCGGGCCTATCACGCGCGGCAGTTGCCCGAGGACGCCCGCTGGGAGGACGAGGGCGGCGCCCTGCTCGGCTGGCGCTGGACGGCGGTCGATGCCGCCGGCCTCTATGTGCCGGGGGGGCTCGCCTCCTACCCTTCCTCTGTGCTGATGAACGCGATTCCGGCCCGCGTCGCCGGCGTGAAGCGCCTGGCCATGGCGGTGCCGACCCCGAAGGGAGAGGTGAACCCGCTGGTGCTTCTGGCCGCCCGCCTGGCCGGGATCGACGAGATCTGGCGCATCGGCGGCGCACAGGCGATTGCCGCGCTCGCCTACGGCACCCAGAGCATCGCCCCGGTGGACAAGATCACCGGGCCGGGCAATGCTTGGGTGGCGGCGGCCAAGCGGCGGGTCTTCGGCCAGGTCGGCATCGACATGATCGCCGGACCGTCGGAAGTGCTGGTGATCGCCGACGGCAGGAACGATCCCGACTGGGTGGCGGTCGATCTTCTGGCCCAGGCAGAACACGACGAGAGCGCCCAGTCGATCCTCATCACCGACGATGCCGCCTTCGGCCGGGCCGTGGCCGAGGCGGTGGCGCGGCGACTGGAGACGCTGCCCCGTTCCGGGATCGCCGGCCGAAGCTGGGAACGCCACGGCGCCGTCATCACCGTGGCGAACTGGGACGAAGCCGTGTCCCTGTCGGACCGTCTCGCACCCGAACATCTCGAGATCCTCACCGAGAACGCCGAGGAGGTGGCCGGAAAGGTGCGCCATGCCGGCGCGATCTTCATCGGCCGCTGGACGCCGGAGGCGATCGGCGATTATGTCGGCGGTCCGAATCACGTGCTGCCGACATCGCGTTCGGCCCGCTTTTCCTCCGGTCTTTCGGTGCTCGACTTCATGAAACGCACCACCCTTTCGCGGATGACACCGGAGGCGCTCGGCGCCATCGGCCCGGCGGCCGAGACGCTGGCCGAGGCCGAAGGGCTGCAGGCGCACGGCCTGTCGGTGGCGCTGCGGCGCGCCGCGCTCGACGAGAGCGGCGGTGCAGGAGGAGGCGATGGCTGAGGCCGAAGGGACAGGCTGGCCGCCACCGGGCTTTGCCGAGAGCGACCGGCTGATCGAGGTCACGCTCGACGACGCCGACCTGCCCGCTCCCACCTCCGAGATGCAGCAGGAGCGCAAGGTCGCGCTGTTCGACCTGCTCGAGAACAACGCCTTCGCCCTGCCGCCGCGGGGCGACCGGGAAGCGCCGGCCGGCCCCTACCGGCTGCACCTGGCGATGCGCGAACGGCGCCTCGTCTTCGACATCACCACCCGCGATCGCGAGAAGGTCGCCGAGTTTCACCTCTCCCTCACCCCCTTTCGCCCGGTGGTGAAGGACTATTTCCAGATCTGCGACGCCTATTTCGACGCCGTGCGCAACCTCCCGCCGAGCCGAATCGAGGCGATCGACATGGGCCGGCGCGGCATCCATGACGAGGGGGCGCGGCTGGTGATGGAGCGGCTCGAGGGCAAGATCCGCATGGACAGGATGACGGCCCGGCGGCTCTTCACGCTGATCTGCGCGCTTGCCGGGAGGCATTGAGCGTGGCGGGGGGGCTGCCCGGATCGGTCCTCTTCTGCTGCGATCACAACGCGGTGCGCTCCCCCATGGCCGAGGGCATCATGAAGAAGTATTTCGGTGACCGGGTATTCGTCCAGTCGGCCGGGGTGCGGTCCGATCTCGAGATCGACGGTTTCGCCGTCGCCGTCTGCCGCGAGATCGGCATCGAGCTTTCGCGCCACCGCGCCCGCAGCTTCGACGAGATGGAGGAATGGGGGGACGACCTCACCAGTTTCGACCTCGTCATCGCCCTCTCCCCCGCCGCTCATCGCCGTGCCCTCGACTACACGCGCTTTCACGCCCTCGATGTCGAATACTGGCCGGTGCTCGACCCGACCGGCCTCGGCGAAACCCGCCAGGAGAAGCTGGCCGCCTACCGGCAGACCCGCGACCAGATCCGCGAGCGCATCATCTCGCGCTTCGGCATGCCGCTCGAGGACGAGGCGCCCGAAGCCGGCATGGGGGAAGAATAGCGCGGCAGCCCTGCCCTCTCCCGCCCCCGGAAGGAAGCGGCGGACAGAACGGGAAGACGCCACCCGCAAGCCCGGTCCGGGAAATTTCGGAGCGTTTCGCCCGGCCCTGTTGCTTCCTGCTTGATTTTTTCCGCCGATGCGCCCATCTAGGGCGCGAAATCCCTGCCCGGCGGGCGGGGTGTCGTGTATTTTGCCGCCTGTGGCCGCACCACCGCACGGCAGACCGTCAACCTGTCCTGACACGCCCCTTCGGGCGAGGATCGGGGCGCGAACACGCAGAGCACGCAGAACACGCAAAGGAGAGACCATGGCCAAGGAAGACGTCCTCGAGTTCCCCGGCACCGTCAAGGAATTGCTGCCCAATGCCATGTTCCGGGTCGAGCTCGACAACGGCCATGAGATCATCGCCCATACCGCCGGCAAGATGCGCAAGAACCGCATCCGCGTTCTTGCCGGCGACAGGGTGCAGGTCGAGATGACACCCTACGACCTCACCAAGGGCCGCATCACCTACCGTTTCAAGTAGGCAAGCAGGGAGCGATGACCATGGCCGGGCCCGGGGGCCGACCGCGGCTGGTTCTGGCCTCGGCCTCGCCGCGCAGGCGGGAACTGCTGGCGCAGATCGGCATCGTGCCCGACGAGATCCGGGCCGCCGAGATCGACGAGACGCCGGGCCGGAACGAGCTGCCGCGCAGCTATTGCCGCCGCATTGCCGCGGCCAAGGCCGATGCCGTGGCGGCAGCGGCAGGCGAGATCGTGCTTGCGGCCGATACCACCGTCGCCCTCGGCCGGCGCATTCTCGGCAAGCCCGTCGATGCCGAGGATGCCGCCCGGATGCTGCGGCTGCTTTCGGGGCGACGTCACCGGGTCGTCACCGCCATCGCCCTGCAGCGGCACGACGGGCGGCGGTGGCTGCGCGACGTGGTGACCGCCGTCAGGATGAAGCGCCTCTCGGAAGCCGAGATCGCCGCCTATCTGACCTCGGGCGAATGGCGCGGCAAGGCCGGGGGCTATGCCATCCAGGGGCGGGCCGGCGCCTTCATTCCCTGGGTCAACGGTTCCTTCACCGGCGTTGTCGGCCTGCCGCTTGCCGAGACGGCCGGGCTGCTCGAGGCTGCGGGCTACCCGGTGCGCGCCGGCTGGGCCGGATCGGCCGATGGGACGTGCAAGGGAGCGCCCCGCATTTCGCAGACGCAAGGGGAGAGCGTTCGATGAAGGGCCGCGTGATCGTTCTCGACGAGATCGACGGCCGCCCGGCGGCGGCGCTGATGGTCGATGGGCGGCTGCAGGATCTCGTCATCGACCCGGCCGACCCGGATCTGCCGCGGCCCGGCGCGATCTACCGCGCCATCGCCGGCCGGCCGATCAAGGGGATGGGCGGGATCTTCGTCGATCTCGGCGGCGGCCGGCAGGGCTTCCTGAAGAACGTCAAGGGCATCTCCGCCGGCAAGCCCCTTCTCGTGCAGGTGACCGGCTGGCCGGAGGAGGACAAGGCGCCGGTCGTCTCGACCCGTCTTCTCTTCAAGAGCCGCCTCGGCATCGTCACGCCCGGCGCGCCCGGCGTCAACGTCTCGCGCCAGGTGAAGGGGCATGAAGAGCGCGACCGGCTCGAGGAGATCGGTGTCGGGATCCTCGGCGATCTTGCCGACAGCGAGCGACTCGGCCTCATCCTGCGCTCGGCCGCGGCGGGCGAGGACACGGAAGTGATCGTCGAGGAGCTCGAAAGGCTGGTCGATCTCGCCCGCAAGGTGCTGGCCGAGAAGGCGGGCGCCGGGCCCGAGCTCCTCCTCGCCGCGCCCGACGCCCACACCTTCGCCTGGAGCGAATGGAGCGTGCCGGCGCCCGACGAGGTGATCGAACGGCCGGATGCCTTCGCCGCGGAGGGGGTGATCGAGGAGATCGAGAAGCTGGCGCGGCCGGAGGTGCCGATCGGCCTGGGGGCTTCCCTCGTCATCGAGCCCACGACGGCGCTGGTGGCGGTCGATGTGAACACCGGCGGCGACGCCTCGCCCGCGGCCGGGCTCAAGACCAACCTGCGCGCCGCCCGGGAACTGCCGCGCCAGTTGCGGCTGCGGGGGCTGGGGGGACAGATCGTCATCGACATGGCCCCGATGCCGAAGAAGGACCGGAAGGCACTCGAAGACGCCCTCAGGGCGGCGCTGCGGACCGAGGGGATCGACACCGCCGTCCTTGGCTGGACCCATCTCGGCCATCTCGAACTGCAAAGGCGCCGCGAACGGATGCCGCTGCACCGGACGGGGCTTTTCGAGGCGCTCGGCATCCTGCCGCCGGGATGTTGAGGAGGTGCCGATGAACCGTCGCAAGGAGGAAGGGAGACCGGGCCCCGCCCGATCCTGCCCGATCTGCGGCAGGCCTGCGCTCCACCGCTACCGCCCCTTCTGTTCGAAGCGCTGTGCCGATGTCGATCTGGCGCGCTGGCTCGGCGGCCGCTACGCCATTCCCGCGATGGAGGAAGCGCCCGACTTCGAGGCCGGGGAGAACGACCGCCCCCGGCCGGAACGCCGCTCGTCCTGAACGCCCCGGCGAAGCGCGCCCTTTCCGGTACGGCCGGGGAGCCCCGGCGGAAGCCGCGCCCGGCCGGCCGCTGGCGGCCCGAAAAAATCCTCCTGCCCCTCTTGCCTGCCCCCGCCCCTTGGCCTAATAAGCCGCCACCGAGGGCGGACGCCCGCGGCCCGGGTAGCTCAGTTGGTAGAGCAGCGGACTGAAAATCCGCGTGTCGGTGGTTCGAATCCGCCCCCGGGCACCATTCTTTTCCAGAAGATCGTTTAATATCAGCTACATGTCTGGAAAGACGGATTTTATATCCACCTTTCTGTCCACCCTTTGTGTTGGGATACCCCAACGGAAACGGAGCTAGGCCGTGTGGGTGAATTTTATCCAGATGAATGCGCGGACGAGAGCGAGCATCGAAGCGAAATTGGCAGCGGTTTTCTCGCAGCGCAGGGCAATTCTCTTGAACCGCTTGCAGTCGGCAAAAGCGCTTCCAGACACCGTTCCACGGGCCGAAGCGCTCCGGCAATGCCCGCCAGGTGATGTTGTGCGTTGCAAATAGTGCAACGCCTCCGGAAACAGACGGTCATCCCGCGCCTTGCGGCCTCGGCGTGGCAGACATTGGCGAAACAGCCCGACCGCCAGCTCCCGGTCCTGCTC
>Ga0256839_1000210_pt1 | contig 76606 bp, 82 predicted proteins | sample 354166metaG_FD_185968 | JGI IMG/M metagenome (GOLD analysis project Ga0256839, IMG submission 185968) | Hydrothermal vent microbial communities from Mid Atlantic Ridge, Atlantic Ocean - 354-166 | ecosystem: Environmental > Aquatic > Marine > Hydrothermal vents | place: Atlantic Ocean: Mid... | reverse complement strand
AATTTAGTAGATGGTGTTAATGTTGACATTATAATTTATAAAAATTCGGTAGAATTATACACATGGGAAATTCGAAATAAACGATATGCATTTAAAACTAATGGATTGGCCAGTATGCAGTTTGAAACTGGTGATACTATTAGTATTTATATTAAACAAGTAGGCACGATTGAAGCAACATGGGCAATGGTTAACATCGAATACAAATATACGATTCAAACAACGGGAGAGGGTGGCGCTGCTACCCTGTAGTGAACTAATATGAGTGCTATTTTTAAAATAAAAAATGTATCAGGTGTAGATGGTGAATGGGCAGGTCAAACAATCGTCAATGGTGAGGTATATCTAATTAGCAAGGGTGAATTAGAAGTATTCAGAAACGATCAGGAGGTAATGGCAGCAGTTGCGCAGGGCGATTTAGTAGTAGAAAGTGCGACCGAAAGTTTCACAAATCCTATAGAAGGTTGGAACTTTCTCGTGGGTGATATCTTTCCAAAATCAGAAATTGATGGCAAGAAACTTGCGGTGCATACATCATATAAACCTAACGTATCAGATTCATCCGTATATGCAGTATGGACTGGCGCAGGTGATGATATTATAAATGAAAAGATTGGTGAAGGTGACCTATTAGAATTTGATATGGTGCCCGGTGTTGCTACGGTTTCCAAAAGTATAAATTTTCTATCATCATGCGGTAGAGTATGGATACATGAGGGTTATTTGAAGTTTAATAATGGTGGAATTGGCGATTGTATATCGGCGTGTGTTGTTGCGCCACCCACCGCGTTGCAAACCACAGTAAATTTAGACTTAATATTGGACGTGAATGATATTAAATATTCACCAAGTGGAGCCGGTACTGGTACACATGGTTTTGCCGCTACCCCAGTGTTGATACCACGAACATATACCAAAGATGGTGATTGGGACTATGATGGAACTAATTTAACACCAAATATGGCGGGTACCGGACTGTATAAAATCAAAAACGTGAAGACAAATTTACATAAGTATATTAATAGGATACCATGTAAGGGTACAGCTTCTAACTATTTTACTATGTCGTCTAATGAAACAACTGAGTTGCGACAACCATATTATTTGGAATTAATATGCCATAATCAATCAAATTCAACCTGGTCGGCTTCGGTACTGATTGAAATTTATCGTCAAAAAACAGTGGGCGATTAAACTCCATTTGACACTTAAACAAAAATCAGTATACTGCATTATATGAAACATACAAAATACATAGTAATAGCAGCAATGGGAATGTTATTGGTTGGTTGCATTGATAATGAGCCAGCACCTATACATATATTACCACCCGATACGGTTGTTGTAGTGTCAACAACCGTATCACCTATCCAACAAGATACGTTGCAGCTGGCTAAGAAAAGTGGCTGCCTCGCGTGCCACGGCGTAAAAAAGAAAATAGTTGGCCCAAGTTGGACTGACGTGGCCATTCGATATCACAATAAAACAGATGCTAAATCCTTATTGATAACAAAGATTAAGAAGGGCGGGAGAGGAAACTGGGGAGAAACAACTGGAAATGCAGCTATGCCACCATATTCACCGCGTGTGAGTGATGAAAATATTGAAATTCTCGTAGACTTTATACTAAATCTTTAATTTTATTATTGTCGCCCGCATCTCTAAGTAAGTGCATTTACTTAGAGATGGTATTTAGTCAACTTGGATAAATACTACCATATTTAACTGGAGTTTAATATGGGTGTGTTTGATCCAATTGCTGATACAGCAAATGCGTTACGAACAGAAGGACAAGAGATTAAATTATCCTTTAAGCAAGGATGTCCAGCGGCTGGTCAAGGAACAATCGAATGGAATATACCCGGGCCTGCGTTAGGTTGTGCATCCGGCATTGATAGTGTATATGCAGGTATTGTATTACTTCTTAGTTCAACCCCGTTAGATGCAACCAACATTCCTCAGGATGGTGTTACTTATATTAGTGATCCAACCGCTGATTTTGATCTAAGCACGGCTGACCGTATCGGCACCGCATTAGTAGTAGGTGCGTTTTACGAATGTGAAAAGAAATGTAACGGTGAACCATTCACCATGTCTGTTATCATTAATGATTTACAACCCAACACCACATATTATGTAGCTGGATACGCTGTTGATTGCCAAACCCGTTATCACGCGGATGGCGTGCGTGCGTATTCCGATAAATTTGGGAATATTCAAACGGATGTTCCAGCCACACAAATAATAAACCTTGGTAACGCGGGGGGTGGGGTATTACCAACCGATGGAACAGGGCTTATTCCTGGAATAGACTATGAGTTTGATATCATAATTGATGATAAGTTTGCACAACCCAACACACACAAAACAGTAGAATTCATAGCTGATGGTATTAATCTTGGTACGTATCAAGATTTAATAGATGAAATTAATCGACAAATCTTATTAGTTGGCAATCCGTTACAATCACCACTTCCACCAAATGCTGATTCCTTTTTTTGGGACGTAACAAAGCAAGAACTATTTCAATTTGATGGTACGGTATATAATAGTATTCCTGTTCTTATTGAACCGACTGATCCCAGTAATATTACGGTTGGTGGATACTGGTACGACACTACAAATAAAATTCTAAATCGCTGGAATGTACCGACGCCCACCGGATTTAATGTAATTCCTTTTATTGAAAGCGAAACAGATCCTACCGCACCTGCTTGTGGGTTATATTGGTTTGATAACAACATCGCAAGAGAATGGAATGGCACTACATGGTGTGAACAAGTTACTTTAAGTTCAGCAACAGACCCTAGTGATTGCCCTACCGTTCCATGTGGTACCCATTGGTATGATGAAAATATAAATGAATTATTGGTATGGAATGTTGACGATACGCAATGGAATACAACAAATGCAATTTTTTGGCCACAGGCACCAAATCAACTATTAAATGGAACGTATTGGTTTAATGATACTAATTCAACATTGTCAATTCGAAACGCTGGTGTGTGGAATGATATCACTACAACTGTCATTTTTCAAGAAATAGAACCCACTTCACCTACTGATGGATTATTATGGTTCAATCCAGTGACAGAAGAATTACGGGAATACTCGGCCACCTCACCAAATGGATTTGTTTTATTATCTGTATTATTCTGGCCTGAAGATCCAACCGATATAACATCATGTGAGTTATGGTGGGATTCAAACGCTGATTTATTGTACACTTGGGATAGTATTAATCTGTCTTGGACACTGGTATCTAATTTCATACAATCATTATTAGACCCAGCGGAGCCAGCCCCAATAATAGTGAACACAATATGGAATGATACTATCAATAATATATTACTTCGTTGGGATGGCGGCGATTGGGTGACGGTTACGTCTATTTTCCGTAGTACTGATCCAACGCAAGTAGCATTAGGCGAAGCATGGTTTATGCCATCTACAAATACTTGGCGGATTTGGGATACGCCAGCCATGGGCTGGAATATCGTTGATCCAATTGACTCTGCTACCGATCCAACGAATATACCAACTGGCGTGTATTGGTTTGATACGTCAAATAATGCATTATTTGTTCGTAATGGTTTAATGTGGACAAATATGATATTCTCCACTGTTCCGTTTAATCCAGTAAGGGGAAGCCATTGGTATGATACCGCCTCTGAAGTATTAAATACTTGGAATGGTAGCGCATGGGTAGCCGCTATTCCATGCGCTATCGCGGCGTTCAATGAAAATGGCGGAATAACATTTTCAACGACGGGTTTGGGTAGTGACCATGCTATTTTAATACCGGCTTCGGAAAGTGCGATATCTAGTACCAGCACTTGCTCAATAGGAACAGGTTTCGCGTATGCCGGTGTTAATGACGTTGCGGGAACACAATGTGAGTTTCTTAATAATGGATTGGTAACAACGTATCCAACACGTGATATTCCTGATAATTCATTTTTATGGAACCAGTTAAGTATTATTCCCAATATCCTTACACCAATTCCGGGAAATGATGGTAAAACTGGTATTCCTTCGTATCTTGAATTAGGCGTTGGTACAGATGGAACACCTGATGAACGGCGGGAGTTGGCGGATAGTATTAGACAACAATTGGGTTATCCTGTTGTTGAAGTCGAATTGACTAATTCACAAATTGACATTGCGATCTCACGTGCGTTGGAATCGTTTAGAAAACGTTCTAGTGCTTCAGTTCGGCGTGGATTCTACTTTTTAAATATCGAACCCAAAAAACAACAATATCTCCTTACTAATAAAACAATGGGGTATAATAAAATTGTTAATGTTATGGCAGCCTTTCGGTTTAATAGTGCGTTCTTAAGTTCAGCGGCTGGTGCAGGTGTATATGGACAGGTTGTGCTGCAACATCTATATAACATGGGAACATATGACCTAACCAGTTTTTTTCTAGTGTCCCAGTATATCGAACAACTGGAAGATTTATTTGCAACACGATTAACATTTGGGTGGCATGAAAACGAAAGAATACTTTCGTTTTATAGTTCTTTTGTCCGTCCAGAACGTGTTCTACTTGATTGTATGATAGAACGTACAGAACAGGACTTATTAAAGGATAGGTTGATTAAAACTTGGTTAGAACGATATGCACTAGCGGAATCAATGATGATGCTAAGTCATATTCGCGGAAAGTTCGCTTCACTTCCGGGTGCAGGTGGTGGCATATCATTAAATTCAAGTGAACTAATGAGTTTAGCACAATCCTATCGGGACGAATTAATGCAGCAGATTGATGATTTTGTGGTGGACACGCCCGAAGATGTTGGTCAAGTTGGTACGTTTATCTTAGGCTAAAGTTGCCACTTTCAAATTCATCTCGCTGATTTGGTGATGGTATTCAGGCAACTTGGATAATTTAAAAAACGATAGGGTCGTAAGTTTCGTCGCTATCGTCGTCAGTGTTTTCCCACACGGATTCATCCCAGAGTTGGTCATCTGTTGAATATAATTTATCAAATGCCGCCTGTTCATACGTTGCTATTTCTTCTACTAGTCTAATTACAATTAATGTTGCGGCGATGCAGTCATCCGTTGCACCCACTTGCGCGGCATACGCACCCTTTGACCTTATATATGACTTTAATTCGGACAGTAGTATATTTGATTGAACAATTATATCACCGCGTTCAAACATATTTTTAAAATTAACACAAGCACGCATTTTGTTGCTAGCGGTAGTTGTCATCCCTCGTTTATTCTTACCATCTTCTGACACAAATTGCGCACTGTTAGGTGGTGTTTCGTCCGCTTCAAGTAGTGCAATTAATCCTTGTCCCACCCCATTATTTTCGATTGAAAAATAAGCGCTTGCGTTTGCTTTGTCAATATGACTTAATATATTTTTTAACGTATTATACAGATCATTAGTTGTCATTGTATTAGAACGATATTGACCCACTTGTTTTAATTGCGGAAAATTATATATTGTAATCACACTAAAGTCTTCCCCGTTTCCGGTTGCAGGATCAACGCCAATAAGATAAGTCATTGCTGGCACGATATGTTCAAATAATATAACTTCATTCACAGTGGTAACGGGTTTTATTTTTGATATTGCTGGTGTAATATTTGAAAGATATAACGAGTCAATCAACAGTGCATCTGAAGATAAGAATTCGCATTCGTATTCTTGATTCCACTTACGTTGCCCAATTCGTCCAATTGCCTCTTCTTTAAATTGCTCATCGCGTCCTGGTGGTTGATCCCAATCGATTTTTATTGGGATAAAACCATTTGCCCCTAACTCGGCACCACGCCAGATTTGGGCATATATATTCATATCGCCATTCGGCGTAGATGTCATAATACATGCACCACCAGTCGATAATGTTGGTTCTATTGCAGTCCAAAATTCGTCTTGAATGCTGGATTTTACAAATGCAAATTCATCAAGGAACAGTAATGATATACTCATGCCACGCCCTGAATCTTCGGATGTTGCGGTTGATACGATTCTGGAATCGTTATCGAAACCTATTTCATGCTTATTCCAACCGTCATCCTTTACGCCTGGTTTAATCCACATTGGTAAATTTTCATACGCATATCGAATGCGCATGATCATTTCAATTGCATTTTTATTTTTATTGGCGGCAATTAATATTGTTTTATCAAAATTAAACATTGCGTACCATAATAGATACATCGCGGAAGTGGTTGACTTTCCGGTCTGCCTTGCGGATAATACTACAATATGTCTATTTTCAAGAAATCCTGTTATCATATTTTCTTGATATTCATATAATTCAAACGGAATAGAACCTCTAATAGGATGTTGAATTTTTACATAGGTCTTAATAAAGTAAATGGGGTCTTGGGCGCACCGTTTTAATTCTTGCACCTGATAATGGGTGTATTCCATTTCTTCATTAGGTTTTTTAAGGTTATTATTTTTGGCACGTGCCATATTGTTATTTCCGTTGTGTTATGATATGGTATGTACTATTTATCCAAGTTACTGGAATATCACCACCAAATCAGAAATCTGAATTTTGTGGTGTTCACACAAATGGAAACCGGGGTTGATATTCACGCAGAAATTCACACAGTGCGCAATGTGAAAGCAAGTCTCTTCGATCAAGAAATTGGCGGTTGCTAACTGTTGTATTTTTTTTAGGTTTAATGTATTGGTTCCTAACGTTTGTTGGACCGCATTGATAATATGAGAAACAGGAGAATTGAACTTGTCGAACGAAATGGGTGAATTTGATATTGTAGTAGGCAATGTGCCTTGGGATCGTGGGATTGATCTTAAATTTTTACTACAAATTAAACAAAAATTATTGAAAAAAAATGGATTAATGGCAATAATAACGTCAGCAAGTTACTTAAATGGCGGTGCCCACCGTAATAAAGAAGTGCGGGAAATATTAAGTAATAATACTAATATAACGCATTTATTCACATACCCTGCTGGTGTTTTTTTTGATCCGGTTAACGATAAACCAATTAAGGCTATTGGTGCATGTATAATATTAAAGAATGGAAGTCGGCAAAATGATGAAATTGAACTGTGTCGGTATTTTAATGATATACCATACTATACCACAACTAATATGTCAGCACAAGGAACCCCATTATTTATAGGCGATGAAGGTAAGGAGTTATGGAATATCTGCGGTGTTACCAATTTGGGGGTGCCCACCATACCATTAATACCATACACCAATTCGGACAAGCCTAAAGTTCATTTTAATAGTAAATTAGACCTAGCATACCTAGGAACATCTAAATCATTAGCTAATCTAACAGGACGCAGCCTATTGACGGGTGTACAATTAGACCTCGATGGTAGCAATCCTTGGGTGCCAACTACAAAAAAAGATAAGGTGGACAAAAAAAGTAATAGCGCAAAACGGTATATGCTTGAGTTTAATAAAAATGAAGAACATTTAGCAAAAAACACTTTTTTTCACTTATCGATGCGTGTTTTTGGTTTATTATTAAGTATGACTAACACTATTTCACATGTCAGTGACTATACAATAGGTAAACTGCCATATGATGTATTGCAGGATAAATACGATAGTAAAGAAGAGTATGAACGTGCATATTATCAAAAAAAAGGGTTCTCAAAAAAATTAATCGAATGGATAAAATTGGTAGGTTGGCGATATGCGGCGGATGAACAAGTAATAGATGGAAAAAAAGATGGAAAATTAATTAGTCTAAAACATGACACTACCGTTAATAAAATCACCCGTTCACTTGAACGGGTGAAACGAACGGGTGAAATATTTACACCTTCATATTATATTGATGATATTATGAATAAATTGGAGGAGAATAATGCTTTTAGCACTAATCAGACTGTGTTAGAACCATCTTGTGGTAATGGTAATTTTTTAGTGGAAGTTATTTCACGTAAGATCGAATCCGGTTGTTCTACCGTAGATACCTTAAATGCTGTATATGGACTGGATATTATGCCCGATAATATTGAACATTGTAAGGAGCGGATTTTGGATTTAGTTGGCAATAAAGATGAATATCGAACAATCATAAATCATAATATTGTATGTGCAGATGCCTTTGCGTGGGATTATAAACACTGGCGACCACGTGATATCCAATTACAAATAAATGAGAGCATTATTGGTAATTTAGATAAATAACACCGAAGGAGGGCATCATATATGCTATTGCGAGAATTATTTGAAGCTGTTGGGAAAAATGACTATCATCCCGAATCTTTTTATGCAAAAACGGTTGCTGAATTTATAAAAAATGAAGGTGCTGCCACTTGGAATGATATATATGCGTATGTTGAACTAATGCTTGGTGATCAATTTACGGGTGCCGACTTAGCTAATGTACCAAGTCGTAATATACCAAGATGGAAAATAATAGTTAATAATCTACATTTACACCGAACACTGGAAGGTGGTCAGTTTGGTAATATTGTTCGTATTAAAAATGGTTTTGCTATGGCAGATTTTGCGGCAAAGAACAATATTGAAATATTACCAGATAATAACGAAAAGCCACGAAATCCGGGTAAGCGTGATCCTGTTGAAATTAAACGATTAGTTGGTAAAATTGTTAGCGCTGCATATACAACCCTTGGTAAACCAAAAATGAAAAATGTTGACGCTACGCGCCGTAATATTGAGAATATGGTAAGAAAATCGCCATGGGAAAGCGAGGACACTTTAATAAATAACGCAATGCAAATTATTAAAAATGATAATAGTTAATCATCCAAGTTGGTGGTGGTCGATTCAACATTATTTCCTATAATCGATTTAAGAATATCATTTCTATCCGCTACAATTAAATTATTGTTTACGGTTTTATTACCTAGTTTTCCCTTTGCTATGTTATTTTTATCTTTGTTTTGCTTTACGGTTGCTTGTTCTTTAATAGCATTAAGTGCCGTATTTAGACTTTGATTAGCGACCTCGGCCAATCTTGCCTTATATTTTCCTTCAACCGTTTCAACCTCGGATGAAATATCAGTAAATGCATCTAGGGCAAGGTCGTGTATATTTAGTAATTGTGATTCTATTTCACGATCTTTATCATCGTATATTTCCGACACCTCTATTTCCGTAGTCGTTTCTGTTTTCGATATTACGGTTGTGTGTCTTTCGATATCAAAAATATCTTCAAGAGGATGGTCAATCGTAGTTTCGACGTTATTAGTTTTAGTTTTCATTTAAAAATATTACGCTCCGTTAATATACGCCATTTAATACCATATTTATCACAGAATAATTTAGCACTTTTCCACTTACTAATATTTATCGCATATGTTAGCGTTTCGTATATTTGTGTTTTTTTGTTCTTACCAACGGTAGTTGGTTGTTTGGTTTCTTTTTCTGGCTTAACTTCGATTAACTCTTGTATTATTTCACCATTTTTGTTTTTATATTTTATCCAAAAATCTGGATAATATTTATGTATTCTACCTGTGGTTGGTTTTCGATATGGAATTGATATTATTTCTGAACCCCATTTTATTATCGATGTATTTGAGTCCAGAAACCGCATAAAGTCCAATTCCCATGATGACCTATACACTATATTTTTCAAATCACCAACATATTTTGCTGGGTGTTTTGGAATAAAGTATCCCTTGCGTACTCCTTTTCTAGCCATGATATTAACCGGTAAATATAGAGCCTGTGAAGTCTGAGACACTACTGAACGCACTACTTAATATATTAGTACGTTCGGGTCTAGGAGGCATTCCAACGCCGTCAACCCCTTCTGTCGAAGGGGTTGGATCATTTGATAGGAAGTTGGGCTTAATTGGATACAATGCACCAATATTTCCACCCGAAATATCCGTTAGACGCTGTGAGTTATCAATTACGCGCTCACTAGGCGTAATATGTAACGCATCGTATGCAAATTGAAATTCTATTTCACTCCCATTACCCGACTCAGACATATCTAAATCATCGAGATTCATTGTTAAAAACTTTGGATTGTGAAACTGATACACATTCATTAGTTTTCCGAAATCATATAAGTGAAACAGTTTAATTTGTGAAATAATAGATACTGCACCACCTTCAAGTGCTGATATTGATGCCGCCCCAGCGTTATTGCTACTATTGAAATTCATACTATTTGCTTGTAGCCATTCAGTACCACCAGCAGATGAAATTTGTTCCCTACCAAATGAACGTGCTACGGGACTGATACTTTCCAAATATGCGGTGTAAAAAAGATGTGCTAACCCTTGATTATCGTCATAAAAACGCATTGTGATTGGCTCATATACTGCACGTTTTGGTATTCTTGTCCAAAAGTTATAATGGTTTACTTCTTCATGTTCTATGTTAATATTGGGGCGCGTACTCGTTTTAACAACAAATGCTAATCTATTAGCGGAGTCAGCTAAACCACTTTGGTATGCGGGTGATAGTGTTATTTGCACAACGAATAGAAATTTATATTTAGGTGCATATTGAATAAGATCAATAGCATACGGCGATGCGCCACAGATTTCACGTGAGGTAGTATTTTCTTCACCATTCCCGCTGTTTTGAATACCACCAATTAATGTGTTTAAATTTTGTAATTCACTAACAACAGTGGGAATATCATTAAATTCAAATCGTCCAGCACGAACATCCGATATAATGGATTCCGCCTGTCCTGTTGCACGATTAAGAACATCAGGATTAAATTCACCAGCCTGTTGCGCCGCATTGTTGTCAATGCCCACAGTTGCAAATACATATCCAGCACTATTCGGGATAATGGCTGAATCAACATCACCTGTTCTAATTGAATTTGAGGTTTGCGCTAAGGTACGAAGTCCAGCCGTTATATTCCCTGCGCCAAATCGATTGGCAACTTCAATATTCCCTATTTTACCTAATGAATCGAAAAATTCTCTACGCTCGGCATCTTGCGTAATTAATGTGTTTTGTGATTGTGGACAATTTTTTACGGTGAATCTTCGTGGATCGAGAGCCATCATATACTCCTAATATGATATATTTATCATATACGTAAAAAAGGGGAACCCACGTCCCCCTTACATATATTTCAAAAAATATGCGATTACGCGCCAGCGCCACCAAGTGCAATACCTTCGCCTTGATCATAGCCACCGATATTCTGCCGCGCATGATCGTAGCGGATCGTAGTTGTAATTATAACAACTTCGCCACTTGCATAGTCCAAATCTGTATAATCAACTTGCTGTAACCAACACCCTTCTACGGTCCAACGTTCGATTACCTGCTCGGCACCATCTAACATATCAAGATAAGTAATGAATTTGTAATTAGAACCTTCACCGGATGCAGCTAAAAATTGCCCTTCCGCCCCAATTAACCATTGCTGTGATTGAAGCTGCTCTTGTATGATCTGTGATGCGGTACCAGTTACGTCATCCTCAAATGTAAGTGTTATTGGTTCAAACGTATATTTTCCGGCAATATATGCACGTGATACGTAACGATCTAATTGAATTTCATCAAACGAAGTAACAGGACGTGTTACCGTAATTGCTTGGAGACTTAATGGTTGCGAATCTACACCACCTCCTAGATTGGCAAATGTGATGCGCCACCTATTCTTTTGTTTAGGTTGTAAAATACCTGTTCCGACCCCCGGTATTCCAATATCATTAATAGTTGCCATCGTATAAATACTCCAATATAATGTTTCATAATAAGAAACGTGTCATTTAACTAACTATAGGTATTTATTCAATGGTGACAAAAAAAAATGAAATTTCGGATTTAATAGAACACGCAAAATCTTTAAAGCGTTTGGGTGCATTAATATATCATGATCAATATCCAGCATTGCTTACATTAACTGCTTTTTTACCCAAAACTGCTAGTATAAAACAGCGCATTTGGCATGTTACTAACAATATATATTCGCTACCAAGTTGTGTGGTATGTGGCAATGATGCGACATGGAACAAACTAAAAGGCGGCGATTATCGTGAATGTTGCTCCGTCAAATGTGCTATGTTAAATCCAAAAAGAATGAAAAAAATCAAAGAAACTAACTTAAAAAAATATGGTTCAGAATCACCATTCGGTAACAAAAAAGTACAGGAAAAAGCAAAAGTAACGGTTCAGCAAAAATATGGTGTGGATAATATTTCACAACTTGACGAAATAAAAAACAGAAAAAAGGATACATGTAAACGAAATTTCGGCGTTACCGTCCCACTCAAATCACCTATTGTTATGGAAACTCTTAGGAATACTAATTTAATGAGATATGGTGTTGAAAATGTTTTTCAAAATAATGCGATACGAGATAAAATAAAAGAAACATCATGGCACCGATATGGCACCGAACATGCTAATCAAAACAAAGAAGCAATGGTATTTTTATTAAATAAGGAATGGTTAACCGAACAACATAATGTACATAAGCAAACAATTGGACAAATTGCACTTGGATTAGGGGTATGTAATGATACAATTACCACATATTTTAAGAAACATAAAATTGCGACAATTACACATTCACGATCAATTGCGGAACGCGATATTGCAACATGGATAGAATCATTAGGAATTGATATTGTAACGAACACAAAAAAGATAATTGGCTTGGAGTTGGACATATATATTCCGCAATATAAGTTAGCAATAGAATATAATGGTTTGTATTATCATTCTACAGCACAAGGTAAGGATTCTAACTATCATTTGAACAAGACCCAATTATGCGAAGCGCAAGGAATTCGTCTTATTCATATATTTGAGGATGAATGGCGTGATCAACAACAAAAATGCAAAGATACCTTACTACATTTAATGAATCGGAGTAAAAAGGGCGTATACGCACGAAATACTACTATTCGTGAAATTAATTGGCCTACCGCTAGGAAATTTTTAAATCAATATCATTTATTGAATGCAGGAAGCTGTGGAAATAAACGAATTGGTGCTTATGATAATAATGATAATTTAATTGGCGTAATGGTATTTGGGCAGACCAATAATGAACATGGCGATTCGAGTGTGGTGGAATTAAAGCGGTTTGTTACTAATAAAAAAAATAATCCCGGCCTGGGGTCTAAAATGTTCAAACATGCAATACGCACCTTTGGATATAATGAAATAATAGCATATGTTGATCGACGTTGGTTTACCGGACTGGTAAAACAACATATTGGATTTGTGCGTGTCGGATATACTAAACCGGCATTATGGTGGACAGATTACACAAATCGACAACATCGGAGGTTTATATCTAAAAAAGATTTAGTGGCGAAGGGGCATCCCGCACATTTAAGTAAATCCAAAATCCTTGAATCAATTGGTTACGATACTATATGGGATAGTGGAAAAGTAAAACTACATTGGACGAATTGAAGTTACCACTACCACACCACCAAATTCAACTTGCTGATTTGGTGGTGTGTGGCGCTTCAACAACCATTAATATATTTGTTGGAAACATTACGTAATAGCATAAATGGTGTAAAAAATACAAATAACCACCAAAGAACGGGTAAGGTTAGTGCAAGGAATGTGTATATCCCCATTAACGCAACGTCAACTGTTGTTGATTCGTGGCCATTAGTCGGCATTAACTTAACCAACGTATCAAATATTAATGTTGGTATTTCAATAAGAATGTAGTTTAGTTGTTCTGCCGATATCCAATATACTGTTAACATCACTATTACTGCATACGCGACAATCTGTAACATTAATTTTAATATGCTTCGCATTTTTTTTTCCTTTATCCAAGTTGCCTGAATTATTCAACACTACATAAACACTAATGAATCTTTCCACCATTTTGGTATCATGGAAGATGACTGCGAATATAGGTATCCAAAGCTACCGTCCAGAATATATACTGTGCCACTATCATTTGAACTTCTCACAATTCGTCCACCAGCTTGTATGATATCGGTCATAGCTCTGCGCCTGTACCATTCAGCCGACATATCTAACCGTTTCTTTATCCACTGGTCACCTAAGTATCCAAACGGTGTCTTAACAATCATTGCGAACCGTGACAAATCATCTTTTAGGTCAAGTCCTTCGGTACATGATGGGCTTATAAGAATAGATGGTACGGTTGACTCTATAAACATATCAATTGTGGTATTTCGATTATGCTTGGTTTTTGGATTATGATGATAAATGTCGTGTGACTTTAACTTCGAAAGTTCCTGTACTAACCATATTGCTATTTGATAATTTGCTGTGTGGATTATTCCCGACTCGGTTTTATGAATATCAAGCAGTTCGCATATTCTGGTAATCATTTGTTTTCTACCATTTGCTTGTTCTGGTTTGTTCCAAGCAGCATTCATTTTTAAAATGGGCATATAATATATTGGCCTGTTTTCAACAGGGAAGTCACTTTCAAGTGATAAAAACGCGGTATCTTTTTCATCAATACCTAAGTCTGCACAGAATTGGTTTTTATTTAATATGGTTGAGGACATGAATAAAAAACGTTCAGCTTGTGGTTCAAATATTTTTTTAAATGAATACGCGCCTGTAATACGTTTAAATTGAATCATCGTTTTATCGTGTACTAGTACGAAGTGTTTTTCTAAATACTTAACATTTCGTATTGACAATTCCAAAACATCATTCACATGTGCGCTTAATTCATCAATTTCTGATAATAATTTTAATTCCTTTTTTGTTATTTCTGCTCCTGTTTTTTCATATAAATATTCACTATCTTCTTCAAGTGTATTTAATGCGTCTTGTATGTTAGGTAAATATTCTTTTGTTACCCATTCTTTTGCTGATTTAATATTAGTATTAACTTTAAATTTAATATTGTATTTCTCGCATATAAAAGATTTGATATCAACGGAATCAAAATCAACTAAATGTCGCTCAAGGGTATGTGCTTCGTCCATTATTAATAGCTTTCGTTTTGCAAACGTATCTGTATACGTGAAGGTAGTTAGTGCCAACTTGTAATTAAGAACCGTATTTTTGGAGTATAATGCCCGTTGTTTTGCTTTAATATAGGGGCAGACAGCACATTTTGGTTTGACTAAAGAACCAACATTACATGATGTTTTTTTATTAATACACTTATAATTTGATTTACCACGCAATGATGCTAAAAATGCACTACCATTTTTTTTAAAGTCAACTTCATATTGCTGTTGTAAAATTATCTGTGGTGTTAATACAAATGAGTGTTTTAGATGTGTTGATATAGAGGTTGCAAATGTAAGTGCTGTATGTGATTTTCCACTACCAACCGGTGCTTCCAAAATCAAATATTTTGCGGTTTGTTTTTCAATCCATTCCAATGCAATTATTTGATTTGTACGAGGTGTGAATTCTGGCGTGGGCCATGATTCAAATATTTTTGATTTATTATTCATCCTATGATTGTATCATGTTTTTTATAAATCATCAATGGATTATTTTTTAAGAATATATTTATTCGTCACTATTGACGACTTGTATTTTTTATCCAAGTTGCGTTCAAGAAGCGCTTGCGTGAAAGCACTTGTCTGGTGCCAATGTTATGAATGGGACATGACAACAACAAAACCACATTTTTTGCAATTATTGCCTACATTTTCAATTTCCATAATAATATAATAACGTAATAATGGATTATCTATAATCTTCGCACCAAGGCGCGAAAATGTAATATCAATTATTCTTCTGCCTTGCGGATAAAGCCTCGCAAGGCAGAAAGAACTAATAAACATTCATTATTAAATTATTTTTTTTAACCATTTAAAACCATGAGAGCTGGCCCCCCTCCGTTCGGATAGATATATATCTATCCAGGCCGGTCACGGGGGGTTTCGCGGGCCTAGTGGGGAACTACCACCATAGCGTTTGAAAACTGGAACACTACAGCATGTTTGTTTTCTACCTTCTGGTAAATATAAAAATCTACCTAACAATGGACTAACCTCAACGTCTTTCGATAAATTGGGCAACGTACATCGAATTGTTGGTGATGTGCAACAATAGTGCCCAAATTGGGGGCTTGATCATCACTTCTGTATTATGGATATTACACGAATGTTAAACTTTTACAATCGTTTTTTCTTTCTTTCTTTTAAATAATATAATATATCAACTCTCATATCTTTTTTTGAAATATGTTTCCAACCATACGTTTTTTCATATTTAGTATTTAAGAAATGCCTGCATTTTTCTGAATGTGCATTTAGTATTTCAATTTCATTGATTGAAAGCTCTGACTTGAATTCTTCAAAGAAGTTCAATAAATAATTCCACGAAAGTAATGATATTTTTTTATTAATTATTGTTTCAATCTCTTTCGTGGTGGTTGACATTAGCTTAGATCACCCCAGTGTGCGGTTGGTTTATGAACGCCTTGGCCACCTATGCGGAATCCACCACCGCCTGATATCCTTTTTGTTAAGGTAGGTTCAGAACAGTCGGGGCATATTTGTAATGGTTCTTCAGTCATTTTTTGCTTTACTTCTATAATAACATTATGAATGTCACACTTTTTATTTGAACATTTATATTGATATGTAGGCATTAGCCGTTTCCTTTATTATTACTGTTGAAGCGACCACTTCCAAATCTTTGATTTGGAAGTGGATTCGCATAATGGTCACCCATTGTGTCTTCTGTGTTTCCACAGACTCCTCCATCGAGCGCTTGACTTCCCAAGCGGAGAATGTTCGTTGCTGCATTGATATGACGATCATGCAATGTGCCACACCCGGAACACGTCCATTCCCTTATTCCAAGACCTGTCCTACCTTTCGGACTCGTTTCAGTTATTTCCTGACACGACGAACAGGTCTGGGTGGTGTACGATTCGTTGACTTCAACAAACATGCATCGCATCGCTTTCGATTTATAATCGAGCATGTTCTTTAGTTGATACCAACCTGCGTCTAATACGGATTTAGCCATCTTAGTCTTTGCTAATTTAGACGCACTAACATTACCAATCGCTATTAATTCGTTTTTCTTTTACTATCTTGGTTGACCATTTATGATTTGTGTCCATCCGTTGGTTCTTGATTTTCGCATGAATTGTTTTTACTTGGCGTTTCTTTTTTGCAAGTTGGGCAATGCCCAACTTGCTTTCGGATTTACGATAATATTCCTTACGTTCTAATATTTCGCCATTTGAACACGTAGCAATGGTCTTTAACCCCAAGTCAATTCCTATATGTCCGGTGCCAGTTGATACTTGTTTGTCAACAAGTACTTGAACCGAAAGATACCACCGACCACGTGAATTTGGAAGTGGTATTTCGGCAACTTGGATAAATATCAATATGATGACTAATAAAAAAGAAATTATAAGATGGCTTGATGAAATGGGTATTATAAATTATACTATTAATGATACAAGTACGGTAACGGTGAAAGGTGATGTTTATTTAGATTTTAAAGGATTAGTCGAAATACCAGTACAGTTCCGAATTGTTTATGGTAATTTTAATTGCTCAAATAATAGCTTGACCACACTAAAAGGTTCACCGCGTGAAGTCGGTGGCGATTTTGATTGTTCATTTAACGAACTGAACTCATTATTAGGTGCGCCGAAGGAAGTTGCTGGTGGCTTTGATTGTTCTATGAATATGATATCTTCATTAGTTGGCGGTCCATCCGAAGTCGGAAAGTTTTTTCATGTATATGCTAATAACCTAAGATCGTTGACAGGATCACCACAAGAAATTGATGGTGATTTTGACTGTTCATTTAATATACTACCACAATCACATCGCGCAACCACAATTATTGGCGGACTGTTCATTAATTCACACAACAATTAGTTGGTAATTATATGGTTAAAAAACGCAAATCACGCACATATCTTCCCAAAGCATTGGAAAATAGCAAACCAAAAGACTGGAGGTGGATGCCATATGACCTTGCTGCGCAATATGCAAGACGGGTAGGCATTAAATCATACCGCCAATACCGGACATGGATACGTAACTATAAACCGGGTGGAATGCCTGCAAATCCAAGTGAGGTTTATATAGAATGGGATAACTGGAATACGTTTTTAGATACCAACAACATATTCTCAGCGGACGCGCCACACGCGGTTACACGCGCCAAGCGAATGCCATATTGGGATGCGGTGGCCTTAATACATAAACTTGGCCTAAAAACAATCGAAGAATTCAAAATAGAATTTGACAAGGGTAACATACCCGAAGGGATACCAAGAAATCCAATTCGTGGCTATCGTGATTTTACGAAAAATGGTGGTTGGCCCGGTTTTTTGGGCAAAACCGTGCAATCTAAAATCAACGCGGCTAAGGAAATCACGCCCATATTCATTTTATATAGAATGAAATCTAGTTCGCCCAATATAATAGGGGTCTTTATTCATAAAACCGGTCAGACTGAACTACATAAAATAATAACCGAACGGAACCTAGAAATAGTGCAATGGTATATATGGGATGCTGAACAAAGCACAGCCGTGTTCGGTGCATTAGACCAACATGGGTCACGCCAACCCAATAACAACAGTTGGTTATTTCACAATGTAAATTCGGTGTTATTCGATATCGGGCAGTATTTAGAACGTTGGCAACCAAAACATTAATATTGACATATTGAAGCGACCATTTCCAAATTCAGCTTGCTGATTTGGTAGTGGTATTTCGGCAACTTGGATAATGGATTTTATTGGAATCTAGTAGAACAAGTGAAATATATAGTCCAAAACCATTGAATAATATATTGTAATAGTTTACAATATATTCATATTCAAAATGCAACTATCGGATATAATATGACTGCATTGCAAAAAACATATGAAGAACGATTTGTTAAACAAATGTCAAGCTGCGTGCCATTAACGGATGATGATAAAATTTTATACACCAATTTTATTAAAAATGATCCTGGATGGTTCACTTTAATGCCAACCACGGTGCCAGTGGTACAAAATATCATGTTTATGGCGGCGTTGGCAATTGACTACAAACATGATGAGGACAATTCACAATATGATTTCACACGCGCCGCGTGTGAAATCATATTAGAATATATAAACTCAAAAGAAATGATAATGACCTTTGAAACTACGTTGCGCCGCGCCAATGCAAGTGGATCACTAACAATAGACGAAGAGGCTGTTATTGAATATTTATCCAAGTTGCCTGTCCAACCACCATCAAATCATCGTGCTGATTTGATGGTGGTTGGACAGGCAACATATTAAACACACAATGATTAAGTGAATTTAATTCTTGACTTGACATTTAACTATGTTATTATCAGTAAGGTAGTTCAGGTCTTGGAATAAGAGAATGTACATGCTCCGGGTGTGAAACAATGCATGATTGCAATGTAAATGTAGCAACGAACATTCTCAGCTTGGGAAACCAAGCGCTACTAGCAGGGGTCTGTGGAAATGCAGAAAACACAATGGGCGACCGTTGTGCGAATCCACCACCAAACACAGCTCGCTGATTTGATGGTGGTCACTTCAATTTAATTCAACTACTTATGGAATGTATCTATGAAAGCTATGAAAAAATGTCCGAATATTGTCAATTCTGGTAATGTAAAAATCACAATAGCAAATAACGATGGCATTGAAATCGACCATATCAATACGTGTCAACATATTATAGAACGCTTTATTGACAATAAAATTTGTAATTCTCGAACAACTGATGATGTACGATATTGGTTTAAACACAATTTTTATAATTGGGTCAGACGTGGTGCAATTGATATCACGAATGACATGATGAACCCTGAAAAATTTCAAGAAATGTTTTTTGTCCCATTAAAGGAATATCTGACCACATTAGTTTCAACAAAAAGCAACAACATTTCAATGCAAACCGCTTTGGCATTATTTCCTGAATTTGCACAAGAAGCGATTGATGATGTTGTTGTGTTTTCAGCAGGACGAATGTTCAGAATATTAAAACTAACAAATGTCATCAGTAACGTGCATGATTTTTTATTAGCAAACGCACAGGCGGGATATGAGGAAAGTGTTATTTGTCCATTAGCCTTTCAAGTTCGTGATATATCAAAACTACATTTCCCGGAAGCGCTAAAGCGGTCAATAGCATGGCACGAATACACGGTGCAACAATCCGAAATAGTTGACGCTGCGCTGGCACAAGAAATGATAGATAACTTGGTTGAAGGCAAAGACTTTACGGTTGAAGATGATGATTTTGAAACAATAACAGTTGTAAAATTACTGACACGGGAGAGTGCTAAGGTCGAAGGTACATTAATGAAACATTGCGTTGCTTCGTATGGTTCTGATATTGAAAAGGGCAAGGCAAAAATTTACAGTGCTCGGAATAAACTAATGGTCCCAATCGCAACAATTGAGCTGGTTAACGGAAAGGCAACGCAGGTAAAGGGTAAACATGGTAGTACCATTGTTACCAAACACCATGCTGATATTCGAAAATATTTCAAAAAGCATAATATATCTGTGACAGAATCCAGACACTTTGGGGGAATGAAAGAGCATGATGATGAACATGCCTGATACCTCCGGAACGGATTTCAAGCCAGTGTGCGATATTATGCGCTGGCTTGAAAATATGAAAATAAAAAACTATATTATTTGCGATAACGGTAGTGTTATCGTAAATGGTAACGTAAACATTTGTCATCGTTATTTGACCGAAATCCCAGTGCAATTTCGAACGGTGTATGGTGATTTTAACTGCTCAGGTAACAAATTGACATCATTAAAAGGTAGCCCGCACGAAGTAGAAGGTGGTTTTAATTGTTCATTTAACTTATTATCCAGCTTAGAATATTCACCATATGAGGTTAATGGTAGTTTTTTTTGCTATGATAATGAATTAATAACATTAGACGGTGCGCCGACCTCAGTGGGAGGAACGTTCTTGTGTATGAATAATCATCTTAAATCTTTAGATGGGATGCCCAAAAATATTGGTGGTGAGTTGCGTTGGAAGTGATCGTTGTCTGGATTAGTGTTTGATTGACTATTGTTAGTTACCCAAATTGTAGCAATACCATTTCCAAATCGGCAAGCTGAAATCGGAAGTGGTATTGCTGCAACTTGGATAAATAGGTTTTATGCGCGTACAACCATTATTACAAATAAACGAAATTAGCAACATTCGTCGAATCAAAACCAATTGTTCCCAGTTTTTATTGGAAGCAAATGGTATGCCATTGTTCAAGTACTTACCCAATACACACGATGACTTTCAAAAAATCAAAGTCCGTAAGCACAATAATACGACGAAATTCGGTAAGGTTTTTAATTCAGTATTTAAGGAACAACTGTATAACCTGAGAGAACGAGCAGTATTTGCCATTGGTGGGGTGGAAGATATTTATGAAAATGAAAATGAGTTGTTTTATGTGTTTCCACCCAATGGGTTTCGATATATGTACAGCAAGGCGGTTAACGATTCAACCAACTGTTACGAACCAATATTTGAATCAATATTCAATAAGCTTGGTGAAACAAGCGGAACGATGATATTTGAAGATTTATTGCGGTTTAATTATTCAACCGAACAGCTATCCGAAGGAATATCCAGCGGTGCTGAAATAATATTATATGGGATACCATATTACTATGCGCTCCGTGTCACCACGATTAGTAACTATGCGCACTTGACAACCAATAGTTAGAATTGATATTATATGTTTATAATAATAAATAGGAGATAAGGATGACAACAACAGTATTGGCACTTAAAACAATCAGCGGTGAAGAAGTAATTGCAACTCTCGTAGAAGATAATAGTACTTACTATATGCTTGAAAGGGCTAGGGTATTGGTTATGCAGCAGTCGCCAGATGGTTCTGTATCATTGGGCATGTTACCATTTATGGTAAGTGCAAATAATCCAGAGTTTACTACGGAAACTACGGTAAAAATGTTAAAGACCGCAATTATGTCAGAAGTAACAACAGTTCCACAGCCAATGATTGATGCTTATTTACAGCAAGTGTCCGATATTGTATTGGCGTAATTGGGGGAAATATGGCAGTTGTTTTATATAGATGCGATGTGTGTAAACGGGAAAAGGAATACGTTCGTATCATCGATGGTATTGAAAATATAAATCGTTGTACTATTACGCATGGTTGTCGTGGTTCATTGTATCAAATTGATTTAATGTCCGACTTTACCCAAGCTGGTGTATCAACCCCCGTATTTGGACTGGACGAGTGGCTTCCCCGTCGTGTTTTATATGATCATACACAAGTTATTGCACGCTCCACATGGACTATTCCACATAATCTTGGTACCACGCCCGCAATTTCGGTATTTGTTAATATACCAACAGAAACGGATATTAATAATATGGTTGAAATATCACCGACAGATGTCATAATAGTCGATTCAAATAATATTATGTTGGTATTTGATCGTCAATGGTCTGGGGTTGCACAGCTTGTGGCTAGACAGTCCCCCCCCGATATATTATCTTCCACTACTATAGAATCAGCCTCCATACGGTCGCGCCGACAAATTTCCATTGGTGGCGAAATCACTATCGCCACGCGAGTCCCTACCATAGGCACTTGCGCAAATGTCGGAATAATGGTATCCTTTACTACCGCAACGGGAAATACGGAACAGCACCTGTATTCAAATGTAAGCGAATCCTTGCTTAATTCGGTATCACCATGGAGTGATTTTGATAGTGTGGTCATTAAGGGTAAAATATATACGGTGCGGAGCTATCAAGGGATATATCAATCAATACAAGATGATATTGTTGGTAATGGTTCTACGTTTACATATGATACCATAACCGAATGTTCGGGTAGTCCGCCGAATACCAGAAGTATAGAGAAAAATGAGGTGTTGTTGCTTATGTCAAATCCACCCTTTGCTACGGTAGATAAGGATACCGGTATATATGTAGATGTTACTGATATAACCCCAACAATGAATCAATTTGCACTGGTTTACGATAATGGTGAATTTTTCATCGATGAGGCAGCTATAAAAACTATATATCCCGCTATACGAAATATTTAGAAATTGAAGTGGTCGGTTTCAAATCAGATCGCCGATTTGGAAGTGGTATTCCAGCAACTTGGATAAAAAATAATAAAAAATGGATAATACTAAACAAAAATTCTTAATAGAATTGCTGATTTCATCACCGGACACATATGCTATGTGTCAAGGGATAATCAAAGCAACTTACTTTGATCCTGAATATCAAAGGGTCATTATGTTTATAGTTAAATACTTTAATGAGTATTCCACTACACCTAATACAAAACAAATTGAAGCGGAAACTGGCATGTTGTTGCGAATGCATGAAATAACAACGGATCAAGTTTCATATTGTGCAGATGAAATAGAAGAGTTTTGCCAAAAGCGAGCGATGGAAGAAGCAGTAATTATTGCCGTTGAACTAATTACTAACGATGCGAAACATGCAGAAGCAGCTGCCGTAATGTTAGCCGCGTCACAAATATCACTGTCAAAAAATCTTGGATTATCATATTTTTCAAGCGTAGAAGAACGACTACAACGAAATTTAATAGGCACGCAGACATCACCGACCGGATGGTCTAAACTGGATGATGCATTATTTGGTGGTATTTCACGAAAAGAATTATTATTAGTTTCCGCGAATTCCGGTGGCGGTAAGTCTATTACTTTGGCCAATTTAGCATTAAATTTTGTAAATAGAGGACTTGACGTTTTATACATATCACTTGAATTATCAGAAGATGTAATAGGCAGTAGATTTGACACAATGTACACCGGTATTTCTAGGAAAGTTTGGAAAGAACATGTAGATGAAATAACCAAAACGGTAACAAAGGCCGGTAAAAACATCGGGGCGTTAGATATCGTACAGATGCCAACCGAAACTAGCGCCAATGATATTCGTGCATATTTAAAAGAATTTGAGTTAAGAAACAAACGAATACCGGATATGATCGTTCTTGATTATCTTGATAATATGGGGGCAAATGAAGCAATATCCGCTGATAATGTGTTTCAAAAAGATAAATTATGTTCCGAACAGTTACGACAAATTGGTATAGATTACGATATGTTTATTGCAACCGCTTCCCAACTTAATCGTAGTGCAATTGAAGCACCATCACATAATCATAGTCAAATTGCTGGTGGTCTTAGTAAAATACAGGTCGCTGATACTTATTTCTCAATAATAATGACGGATGAGATGCGTGCAATGGAAAAAATTATATTTATTTTACAAAAAACACGAAATAGCGATGGTGTTGGTGATCATATTCATTTAAAATGGGATAATAAATATTTAAGGATAGTGGATGATGATACAGCCGCCTCCGATCAACTTATTTTTAAGAAGAAAAAACCATCCGATGCACCGCCTGGTGTTGATTTGTCGGATGCCGACCATATGTTTAACACGTTACCGAATGTGTAATAAATGAAAAAAAAAGATTGATATTTGTAGCAATACAGTGGTAAAATAAAGCGTTGAATATATAATTATAATATTAGGAGATTGAAGATGCAAAAAGTAGTGGATATTAAGGTACTTACAATTGATGAAAAGCCATATGCGGTTGATAGTCTGAGTGAAGAAATTCAAGGATTGGTCGAAATGTATAATGATTGGCAACGGCAGGAAGTGGTGGTACGGGATGAATTGACTCGATATATTGCGGCAAAAGAAACACTTTCGCAACAAATTATCAATAAAGTACGTGCAGAGCTTAGTGCGGAGGGAGAATCTTCTGCTGACGCAGAAGATTCTCCCTCCGCCGACTAGCGACAACCGGTGGTTGTTTAAACCAAAGCAGTGATATTTTTCGGTATATCACTGCTTTTTTTATCCAAGTTGCCAGAATACCACTTCAAAATTCAGCTTGCTAATTTGGTGGTATTCCGACAACTTGGATAAATATACACATGAAGACAGAAAACCAAGATTCAGCGATTATCACCGTTTTAGCCGACATGGGATTTACCGAAACCCAACCATTAACACCCGAACAAGAAGAGATGCTCGCACGGGCATTAGACCCCGAAAAGGAGTTCTTACATGCAGTTGAACGAATATTTGGAAAGCCATCCGAAATTTAGTCAAATTGGATAAAATGCTTGATTTATTCGTTATCGCATGATATTGTCATGTTTCAATAATATTAGAGAGAATATATCATGGATAGCTTAATTGAAGCAACCGTTCGACTATCAGAACTTACGTCATTATCCGCCTTGGAAACTACATTATCTAATCGGATTTCTATTGTGTTTGACGAATTGGTGAAACAGAATGCTGAACTTCCTGATATTGATGGATAACGCTTTAATATAATATCATTACTGGAGGCAAAAATGAAATCGTTTTTTGTATACTTGGCCGGGCCCATTTCAGGACTCGGGTTCAACGAATCTATTGACTGGCGACAGTATGCTATTGAAAATTTAGATTCGCATATCAGCGGCGTGTCCCCATTACGTGGTAAGGAATACTTAGGTACGCTTGACAAAATAGTTGGTTCTTATGACAATAATGATTGGCCATTATCTACCCAGCGTGGTATATATACACGTGACAATTTTGATGTTCATCGTTCTGACTTACTTCTAGTAAATTTACTGAACGCCACTACTGTTAGTATTGGTACTGTAATGGAAATTGCGTGGGCCAAACAAGCAAATATTCCAATCGTATTGATTATGGAACCGCATGGAAATATACATGAACACCCAATGTTGCTTGAAGCATGTCCATTTGTAGTATCGGATATTGATACTGCAATTGTATTAACAAATCATATTTTAATGCCCACCGGTCATTGATGTTGTTGTCTGCTAATACACTCCGCATTGGCATCATTGCAATGATAGGTGCCATTGTTGTTCTTAACTTATTGGATTTCGTCACAACATATATTATTTTAGAGAAAATGGATGGCCGTGAGGTAAACCCAGTTTTAGTATATCTGATGGACATAACCAATACTATTTGGGTTATATTGGTAGTCAAACTAATTGGATTATCTTGGGTATGTGGCATCGCGTATCGCCGCTGGGCACTGTGTCAGCGACCCCTTGTGTTTTGGACTATGTTAGCGGTAACGATAATATACATGATAGTTGTCCTATGGAATAGCTACGTTATAATCAACTTTTGGGAACTTTATAGTGAAAATTAATATCGAACAACAACTAAAACTACAATCGGAACTGATATCAAAACAGGCTGATCAAATTAGGAAAATAGAAAAAGTAATGCGTCAGTTGCAGAAGCAACTTCAAAAAACTGGTGTAAAGCTGGATAGAACATATCATTCTACACGAAAAAATTCATCAGACCTTATGAATATCCACCAAAAACTAGGAAAATGACGCGACCACTTCCAATTCAGCAAACCAAATTTGGAAGTGGCATTTCGGAAATTTAGGGTTGCCAACAGTAAATTCAAAAAATAACAGATTCTCCACTTGATATATAATTATATCAAGTGGAGAATCTGTTATGCCGTTATTCTTATTAAAACTTTTAAATTTTAAAAGTATAGTTCCGTTTATCATAACAAACTGGAAAACAATTGCCATTGGTGGTATGATGGCTATAATAGTATATCAAAATGTGTTTGAAGCCCGAATATTTTTTGGCGCTGAAACCATACCTAGCTTGACGAAGAGACTTGCTGCTGCGGATAATGCGATTGATATTTGTAAAAAAGGGAATGATACACTTGCCGACAGTATTGTTGATAGAAATAATGAAGTTGATAAATGGCGAATGATATCAAAAAACCTTGCAAACAATATTAAAAGTTTGAAAAATACACTACGGGATAGCCGCGTGAATACCGATAAAAGGGTAAATGAAATTCTTGCCAATAAGACACCAACAACATGCGAAGCTAGTATTGAATACTTACGCAATATTCGAAAGGGGATATCATGGGAAAAATAATTATTATTATATTAATGACATTGATGGTTGGCTGTGGTGGAAAATTAATAACGGTAAAGACCGAAGTTCAAGAAACATTGGTTCCTATATTGTATAGTCCAAAGCCGCCACACATACCACGCCCCAGTCTTCCCATACATGATATGACGCAGGAAGAAATTCTTCAACCCGGTGCCTTAGTAAAGCATTATCATGCCACACTGGAAGTGTTATTGGGATATGCGCGTGAACTAGAGCGTGCGTTAAAAGAGTACGATGTGATAAATAAAGCATATACCGAGCAGCGGGATGAATTACAGAAAAAGCTTGGTCTACCACCCGAGGAATTACCGGTAGAATAATATTGAGGCGAAAATGGATTTACTTAAAGAAATAACGGAAGAATATCTTAATATTGAAGCCATTAATTTGATGGAAGCGATATCCCGTTCAATTCGGGAATTGAAGGTGTCTAAACGTGGCAAAAACATTACTGATAAAATGGTTAAGGATTTTATGAAATCGAATTCTAATTTAACCATGGCAGCTAGTATAAATGCGCTTTCTGCATATTCGCAATATAAGACAAATCGACGAAATATTGTGAGTTTGTTCGCCACGGATGCGTATAGCAAACGGATGACTACAAAAATGGTAGATGCTATGGTAGCATCAAAGAAGTTTAAAATTCATCGTGTTAGACATATAGGGAATAGGAAATATTGGGAGTTGAAGAAAATTAAACCTGGATTCTAATCACAACCATTAAAAAATGGTTGACAGTTGTTGAATAATTATGATATAGTTTGTTTAAATCAGTAATAATGCTGATGACTTACAACAACAGGTGATTAATATGGCAAGACCATCTAACCCAAACAGTAAACGACAGCTGGCATTCGCATATCTCGATGAAATTAAACATATTAAGCGCAATACCGCAATTAAAATGCTTTGTGAACAGTTTCAAATCGGTATCCCATACGCACAGTCATTACATGCCGCCCACCGAACGATTAATAAACAATCTGGTAAAATGTCGATTGTATATGTAGTTCGTGATATCCGCGAAGGTAAACCTGTCGCACCCTACATTAAGGTAATTAACACGTTTACACCCCCCGAAAACTCAGCCAGTGATATAGACGGCGCTAAGCGTTTATATGTTGAATCGTTGCGCCGGAAAATCAGGGTAACCGAAATGCTTTCACTTTAAGGAATTTAATTATGATGTTTTTCAGGAATAAGGCAATGGCATTAATCTTTTCCGAAAGAAATAGTAACTACACATTTATTGATCGTGGAACTGTTGTGCCGGAACACCAACGTTGGGCGGTAGTTGTTTTAACATCTACCTAATCTCCCATAAATTATACCAGAGATAGTACATATATTATGAATATTTTAGATTTTTCATCAGTAAAAACGCATCGGCAATTAGATAAGCTTACCTCCGACTTATTAATAATGACACGCAATGACAAAAATATGACACCTGATATGCGTAGTGTGGCAAATAAGCTTATCATGAAACAATATAAAATTGTCGAAAAACGTTTGCCTGTTCGTATGGTGGTGACCAAACATGTTAATTGAACTAATGGAACACGATAATACGTCAACTATTATATTCGTCCGAACAAATACGTCAGCGAATGACTTAATTAATTTTTGCAGGAATACGATTAAAATTAAAGCATCGTTGATTGAAGATTCTGATGTGGTGCGCAAGCAACTTGGTAGTAGCGAAAACGATAAGCGTGCCCAACGATATTTAAAAGAATATAATATGTTTAATGAAAAACATATCGCACATTAATGCAGACGTTGACGCGAATGCCATCACCAAATTCTGCTTGCAAAATTGGGTGATGGTATTTTGGCAAATTGGATAAATATCTATAATATATTGGAACGATCACTATTATGAGAAATAAAAAAAAAATATATAGAGCTGGATTGATACCCTATCATTTAAGTGAAGATTCAAATACATTTAAAATGTTATTTCAACGTCCAGCCTCGCATACTTTCGGGGGTAATACTTATCAATTATGTAAGGGTAAAATTGAAAACAATGAATCGGCGATTGATGCTGCTATTCGCGAAGCCCAAGAAGAAGTTGGTCTGTTTGTACCCAATATAATTGGTGACATTTATTCACTTGGGATTTTTCTTGGACGAACTACTGTTTTTGTGGCAGAAGTAAATGATCCATTGTTGTTTGGTGATCCTGAACCCGGAATTGCATCAACGCGATGGATGACACCTTCCGAATTTTATGAGGAAGGTAGACTATTGCATCGTCCTATTGTAGAGGCTGCTACGCGATGGATCACAAAAAACATAGTTAATTGAAGCGACCGCTTCCAAATTCAGCTAGCCCACTTTGGAAGTAGTATTCAGGCAACTTGGATAACTATATTATAGGCATTTGGAGAATGTAATGGATGAATATGGGATTATATTATTAATATTGTTGCTGTGTGTCATGTGTGTAGTCATATGTCGTTCATATATTACCACTATTAAGTGTGCATTACGAACACGGTTGCTAATTCACGCTGCCATGGACAAGACTACCGGTGTGACGAACGAATCAGAAATATTATTATGGCGGGCAGAAAATAACTTTATTAACTCCGTTATTACCGGATATCGTTCATTACTTCGGTTTTCCGCCTGCGCTATATTTTTTAATATTATAACGCTTTTGATATTACCTGTTGTGACAAATGAAAACACATGGGCGATTTTCAGCGTAGGCTGGAGTGTAATGAATGCGACAGTTATTAGTACTTTTATTTTCTGTCTACGGTTTAATACAACAATTCAAACAATTTATCTTAAATTTGAAGCGATCACTTCCAAATCAGTAAGCTGAAATTGGAAGTGGATTCAGCAAATTGGATAACAAAATTAATTAATGGTGAAAATGATGAAAATTGATATATTTGGTACAAAAGTGTGTGGCAATTGTCGTAAATTAGAAGCTATGCTTACAGATAAGGGAATCCCGTATAATTATTTGACGATTGGTACCAATATTTCAATAGAAGAAATAACGGATATTATAGACCGTACACCAAGAACCGTTCCGATTATAGTAGTTAATGGTGAAGAAAAAACATTAAACGAATTAAAAGTCATTATAACTCAAGTTTAGCCGCGCCACTTTAATGTTAGTTTAATTACGGTATCTTGGATATTTCCCGGTATACCGTCCACTGCGCGTAATCTTACACGTTGTCCCTGATTAATATCTATATCCAAAATAGTATCATTAATCACTGCATTTGTACCGCCACCTAGTGTTCCAAGTGAGCCAAGGTCGGCACCATCAACAAAAAGATGAATATTTTTAGAATTTCCGCCAGTATTTTCACAATGTGCCGAAATGCCAACAATAGTTGCATCTAATGTTGTGATAAAACCACTATCCGCATCCCTTGCCCCACCAACGGCCAACCAGTCAAGGTTTGATAATACATTTTCGGAAAAAACGACTGGATTATCCGAAACAGATAATATTTTATTACCACGTGTAGTATCTTCCAATGTTAGAACGTTTTGCCCATTTATCATGGATACCGTTAGTCCGGGTATTCCCCCGCCGCCTATGTTACCTGTTGTTGGTTGTGTTAGAACAAATCCCATATTTAATATCCAGTATTAGCGTTCGCGGATTCCGCGAAATTCTCTTAATAATAATTTTAATGATTGACGTGTTATTTCGCTGTCGTGTTTAGACAATGCTGTTTCAAAATGTTCGCTTTCGCGTAATGGGATATTGACAGTCACTAAACCACCTTCAATCTTTAGCTCATATTGCTGGTACACAATTCCTTCCGCCAATCCACACGGTTGCTTAACGTCAACGGTATTTAACTGTTTAATTAGTGAAAAATCATGCATAATTATATTCCCTAGTTTAGTATATTTATCATACATAAAAAAAAAGATTGAAGCGATATTGATATATAATGTCAAATTAACGGTTCGAAACGACCAACCACCAGTAGTAGTATTTCGGTAACTTGAATAAATAATAAGATAATAGTTAATAGGATGTTGTACATATGGCACAAACGGAAATTAATAGCTTCTTTTCAGATGCAGGCGTTCCCGCAATAAACATAGGAACAACCACCCCCGGATATCCTCGGGTTCGTATATGGGAAGTAAATGGATCGACTCAAACGCTGATTGTTGGTGCCCCCAATGGCACAGGACAAGCTACGGATGGTGTTATGCTTGAAATTATCGGTACTGGTTCACCACCATCACAAGATGGTTTCTACACCTTTGACTTTACCCCATTACTCGGGTATGACCAAAGTAGTAATTACGTTATACGGACGGATGCTGGTCCCTCTGTATCGAATATAGACCGGTATCAAACCGCAAAAATTGAACCAAATGTTCTTGACGAAGTATTGCTCCCTGACCATCAAATAACCGGCTCCACTGGTGCTACATTAAGCATGATTAATGCGAACACTACACAATTATTTTTGGACATTCAGGCGGTAACCGATATTGTAGAATTATTGTGTAAATATGAAACGAACCGCACCCGTGTTGATTCTACCGCAAACACATTAACTGTATACGATGATGATTGCGTTACACCATTGCGGGTATTTAACTTATTGGATCAGAGTGGCACGCCTAGTACGTCTGAAGTGTGTGAACGTAGACCTGTTGCTGGTGGTACGGATGGCAAGGCGGTATGCCCATAGGCATAATATGAGTATTGGTGTTGGTGGTCAGCGAATAATAACAAAGGGACTATGTGGTGGGGCATGTGAAGGGTTAATTACTACGCATTTTTCACTATATTGCCTTGGTGTGGTGGTTCAACCAACGGGCGGTGGTGGACCATACCCGGAAAATATGGGTGCTCAGAATCAAGTAAACAATATACAGGATTTTTTCAAACCGGTTGCTGAAGACTTTTATGATCCTACACGATTTCCACGCTATAAAAAAGAAGTAATAATTCGTGTTGAACTAGGTAACTTCCATATGGAAAAAATATATATGGTGCCAATAGAGAAAGCGGATACGATAGTCACTATTTTGAATTTTGCCAATATATCGAAATCTAGGGTAAAAATTGGGGTATCCACGATACGAAAGAAGTTGCATAACATGCGCATTTTGATTAAAAATTTAACAAGAAAACGAACGGATAACTAATATTATGGATAATTTAATATCAATTTCAAACGTAAAAGAAAATATTTTGGATTTTGAAGTAGACATAACTAATATCGAAACGAAAGATATGTGTGTTTATTTTGTTATAGAAGCCTCCGAAATGGACCTTAAATTTGAATGTAAACGAGTCGAGAATAGCAAGCGTTCATGGACAGTAATAATTCCGCCATTAGAAATGCTGGAAACTACCACATATAACTTCCATATTGATATTATTGTAGATGGATACCATTTTTGTCCAATGAACGGAAATATTAATGTGGTAGGAACGCATGATGTTTATGTTTCGCGTCCGAAGTTGGTATTGAATCCATCCAATGTCAATAAATCTATTAACCAAGCTAAAGAACCTATTAAGACGGATAACGAATCAATTAAGGAACCGATTAAGAAGGTAAAAGAACCGGCTAAGAAGGTAAAAGAACCGGTTAAGAAGGTAAAAGAACCGGTTAAGAAGGTAAAAGAACCGGTTAAGAAGGTAAAAGAACCGGTTAAAGAGAATAGTAAATCATCCTCGAAAGACAGTAAAATACGTGAAATATTATCAAACTTATATGATACACCCCCAAGTAAATTGACCGAACAAGAAAATATTGATAATAAATCAATAACGACAGTTCCTTTCGTTAAAAAAGGAACAACAATACATTAACGTGCTAATTGTTATGATTAATACTTGAAGCTACTGTTGGCGACCATCACCAAATGAGCGAGACGATTTGGTGATGGTAGCTTCAATTGGAATCCAACCAAAATTCTTCTTATCCATCCATTTCCAAATTCAGCTTGTTGATTTGGAAATGGTATTTCAGCAACTTGGATAAATAATAATATAATCAATAAACACGAGGATACCATGGCTGAAACATATTTAATAAAACATACAGCATATGATGATTCAGAATCAGTTGCAAATCGTACTTCATCATCATTTACTATTGGTTCTGGTGAATTAAATGGTGCAGGCGGGATTGCGCGGGATTCCGACTTATCATTATATGGATTTGGTACTGTAAGTTGGGGACAGGGCGTAAATCAAAATATATTCAGATTGTTGGAGAATTATGCTTGCCCAGCAAAGGTTTTCGGTGATTATAATCCAGCTACGATGTTAATGGATTATGACCCTGTGACCGATCCGGTTCTTCCAAAAGATGAAAATGATCTTGGTCTTGGTAATGGAATAACTAATCCTGTTATTGGACAACAATGGTTCAATACTTCTGCAAATGTTACTTATACCTTTTCATTAGGTAATATATGGTCAATTCCGACTGGTGGTGATGCAACGTTGTTGGACGGCCTTGATAGTACTCAATTTTTACGCAGCGATGTTGCTGATATTATGCAAGCGAATGAACCGGGAACATTGCTTATTGTAAATCAACAGGGGGCAGGTGCTATTATTGATTTACAAAGTGCAGGGGGGAGTGTACTAACCGCGTTAAGTAATGGGTCAGTTGGAATTAATCAACCATCACCATCCACAGCATTTGAAGTAGTTGGTGATACTGAATTGAATGGTGCAACTACAATCAATGATGACCTGACAGTTAACAATAGTGGGGATGGTCGAATTAATTTCGGGTTAGGTGCCAGTGATTATATAATTAATAATAGTAATAGTTTCGATATAGTTAAAAATAATCAAATACGTCTAAATATTTTTGAGACCACCGGTGAAGTTACTATTAATGGCGCAATACGGGCTACTAATGCGTTAACCGACCCTTCCACCGGATTAATAAACTTTGGTAATTCCGCAGGTGGTGATAATTCAATTGAATTTGACCTTGGACAAACACTTAGTTTTTCAACAAATGGTAATGAAAAACTACTTATAGCGCCTAGTGGTGAAGTTACTATTAATGGCGCAATACGGGCTACTAATGCGTTAACCGACCCTTCCACCGGATTAATAAACTTTGGTAATTCCGCAGGTGGTGATAATTCAATTGAATTTGACCTTGGACAAACACTTAGTTTTTCAACAAATGGTAATAAAAATCTAGTTATAACGTCTAGTGGTGATATTGGAATGGGGGTGACAGCACCAGCCGCAAAGTTACACGTCCTAACCTTAGCGGGCGGCAATGGTGAAGCATTGCGCCTAGAGAACAATAACTCGAATGGAAATGTTGCAATACAATTCCATCAAGCTGGAAATGTTCTACCTCGTAGTCTTATACAGCACAATGATTTTGGCGATATACTACGACTACGTGCAAATTATGGGGACTTTGTAATAGAAACCGGAAGTGCTGGTGTAGCAACCGAACAGTTTAGAATAACCACGACTGGTGACGTTGGAATAGGAACACCGGCACCAGGAAATAAGTTACATGTGGTTGGCGATGCCAGAATTACAGGGCCAGTTCAATTTGATAGTGAATTAGATATGACAAACGCTAAAATTGTTAACGTGGACACACCGACTAATAATTCGGATGCTGCAAATAAGCAATATGTTGATAATCTTATTGCTGGTGGTTTTAGTTTTACTAATGTATATACTTTACGAACATTAGCAAATGTCCCTGGCTCTACATACGTATTTCCAGCTGGAATGTATCAGGTAGTAAACGAAGATTTGATAAATGGTCAAGTTATATTTGAAGTATTTATAGATAGTGCCTGGACTAAAATTTTTGATGGTAATAATGTCTCATCCACACCCCCTGCCACGGGGACCGGAAACCTCCCACATTCACAGCGTATGTACACTATTATATCGGATGGAACGAACGCGCGAGCGATTTTATTTAGTTCTGGTGGTACCTTGATTCGACGAAGGTTTAAAGAATTGCGGGTATTTGGGTAAAAATTTATTTAAAAAAAGGATACGATTGTGGCTCTAACATATAACTTATTATTTTCGGATACGACTAAACCAGGATTTTCTATTTTTCCATTTACAACAAATGGTCCGATTAGTCCATCCAATCCCACGCTCATAGAAAATGCTGTTACTGCAAGAACCACATTGAAGTTATATGGCCGTGGCTTATCTAATTTTGGGGAAGCGGTTGCGCAAAATTTTGTATATATGATAGAAAACTTTGCTAGTCCAACACGCCCGGTTAATTCTATAGAAGGACAATTATGGTATTCTACTAATAACGGTAGTCCGCCTAGTAGTTCCTTGTTTATACGGAATAATTCACCCGATGATACCGCTGGTGGTCCAGGGTGGGATGGAATAATAACCGCCACAGGTTCAACACCAATGCAAGGTGAACTATTATTGTTTGGTAATCCAACTACGAATTTGGGTGCAGTACCAAAACAATATGTGGATACCCATATTTCAGATAATGCATTACACTTATCACCCATACAAAACACGTTCTTAGACAATTTATCACTGACTGGTTCACCGACTACACTCACAGCAAGTGATGTTAATCAATTAGAAGGAATTACAAGCAATGTACAGTTACAACTTAATAATAAATTAAATTTATCGGGAGGTGTTATTGCTGGAAATTTAGTTATTTCTGGTGGTATAATCACAGGCATACCCGCCCTCCCTACATTAGCGGATGAGGTTGCATCAAAGGCATATGTTGATTTTTCTGTATTAACCGGTGGTGTAAGTTCAGGTGATGGTGTATTAAATAGTGCTAACTTTGTTGCCGCGACACCCGGTCCATTTGTAGTATCCGATACTACTTTAGAATTTACGGTACTCGTTCCAGGTTCACCACCCAGTACTAACACATTAACGGTAGAAGGTATTTCGCGCGTAGGACATACACATACCGCAAGTGATTTGACTAATGTCCCAGCTGGAAATATAAGTGCAATTGATATACAAGCAGCAATTAATGAGTTAGACGTAGAAAAAGCTCCTTTAAATAATCCTATTTTTACAGGAAATATCACGGGGAATGCTGCAACATTTACAGGTTCAGTACAAGGAATAACACCTGTGCTTGATGCGGAATTCGCGACAAAACAATATTCTGACTTAAAAATTAGTAGAAGTGGTGATACAATGGATTTGGCCGCTACGTTTACATTAGACGGTGGTCAACTACAGATAACAAATGGTTCTGATATTGTTATAACTGGCGGTGGAACCATTACTGGGGTACCACTATTACCAGTAGCACCCGATGAAGCGGCCTCGAAGTCATATGTAGATACAACAACTGCGTTACATTCCGAATCTTTTTTTATTGATGTTGATACAACAGGGGCGGTAATGACTAATAATACCTTGCCTATTGGATGGACAACTACATATATTGGTGTAGGGAATTTTACAATCACTCATAATTTAGCATCTACCGAACCAGGATTTGCACTATTAGTATTGTATAATGGTACGGCAAGGGTGTTAAATCCCACTGTAATTAATTCTAATGATATTAGTTTTCAAATAACTGACACACTTAACGCTGCGGTAGAAGGTCGGACTATTGGGAAATTATTATTTATTTAATTTGAACGTACACACGTTGTTAAAATAGTAAAGACGCTGTATATTCAAAAAAGTTCCACTAATTTTTAAAAATTTAAAATAATTTCACCGAAAATTGAAAAGTGATTGCACAGTTGGCGACCGTTGGCAACCGCTTTAATGACAACTTGGATAAATACCACTATGAAAAATGATCATTACCTTATACGTGGCCAACGAATACACAATCAACTTGATAAATTTGTTTTATGTGAACAATCAACATTTTCGGATTTAGAACAAAATGTGCTGAATTTTATCCCGGTATCTGCAAAGCGCCAAAATGCAATCGACCCGGTTAGAATAGTTAAATTGGAATTATTGCCATTTATAGGCACCAAAAATTTAAACGTGATAGGTCTCGCAAGTAGCGATGGTACCAATTATAACACTTCAATTATATTCAATAACGTTGAATTTTCAAACGAAAATTTACCGGACAACGTGACGTTCACCGCAAAAGATGGTGAAGAATACAATATGAATGCAATACATTTAACGGCACATACATGCCGGGTTAGATGTAATTGTTTAGATTTCTATTACCGATTTAGTTATTTCAATGCTAAGGATAAAAGCCTAATAGGAAGAGCACCCAAACCATACCAAAAAGTTCAAGGTTCAAATAGGGGACCGGTTAATCCAAAACAAGTTCCTGGGGTATGTAAGCACCTACTATCACTCGTTAAAGCACTAAATCACGCAGGAATTGTTAACTATTGAAGCGACCACCACCAAATCAGCGATCTGCGCTTGAACGTGGATTCGCACAATGGTCGCTCATTATGTCTTCGGTGTTTTCACTAATTCGTTTTCACTTACTATTTTTGTTGATCATTTATGTTTTGTGTCCATCAACACCCGATTGACTGTTGGCAACCGCAACCCCCCCCTTTGGTTCAATACTGTTGGCAACCGTGTGCTTGATGTCATTGACGCGAATTTTTAAAGTCTTCATGGCTTTATTTTGTCGGGAATGATTGCTCTTTTCATATAAACAGTGTACCATAGTTAAATATCAATTCAAGAACTAAATTCACTTAATTATTGCCCCAATTGAAATATTAAAGCAATATATACAAGTGCAAGATCGTCCTAATGGTGCCTATCCATCCACTTCCAAATTCACCAAGCTGAATTTGGAAGTGGTATTCCGGCAAATTGGATAAATAACAATACAATGTATGATTATCAATGGATACTAAATGTCGGATCGTAACAGAATATCAAATCCTTATCGTGTAAAATTAACAAATGCAAATAGCGGTGGTGGTACCGTTAGTTTTGATGCAAGTCCTGTTGTTTCTGAAAATAGAAATGTGAATTATAATTCACTTGAACCATTACATGCTCCGGGACAAATACAAGTTTATAAAAATACATCCTCCCGCAATTTTCAATTATCAGATATTAAGTTAATTTCCAGAACAATTGAAGAAGCGGATCGAAATTTAAGAAGATTATGGCGACTTCGTGGTTGGTGTATGCCCAGATTTGGAAATAGCTCCACATTAAATAGTGAGCAGCGTGCGGCAAGGGAAGCTAATTTTACGGCGGATGAGTTGGATAGTTTAGATTTAACGCCACAAGAACGTGCAAGCTTTTTAGGTAGTGAGTTATTGGGGGCACCACCCGCTATTTTATACCTAAGTGCGTATTCAAGAACTATCGGAACCGAACCCACTGGTGCGACCACGGGGGCAACCAATGTTTGGCAAATAGCACAGCATATTAACCGGATTCCAGTGGTTATACAACAACTTACGATACCATATCCAAATGATGTTGATTATATTACCACAACAAGTGGCGTGCCTATGCCAATTATAATGAATATTGATATTAGTTTATTGGAAGCACCCAGTCCTGATGCATTTGAATCATTTGATTTAGACGCATTTAGAACTGGCCGACTACAAGGATTTTAATTATGCCATTTAATACTCAAAACATTAGTACAAGCTCGGTTGAAAATAGAAATTCACGTTTGGTTCAGGGCGGAACCACGGACATCTATAATAATAGACTTGGATGGTGGGAAAAACGTACCCTACCACAACAAGAAAATGATTTCCTGCTTGTTGTTCTTGAACACGAAGCCGGTCGTCCCGATTTAATTTCAAATAGGGTGTATGGAAAGGCAACATTTGCATGGTTGGTATTGCAATATAACAGTATTGTTGATCCGGTAACCGAATTAGTAGCGGGTGTTGCTATCAGACTTCCAACACAGTCAAGATTAATATTGGATATAATTACCAAATCGGAAGGTGGAAATAACGTAGTTTAATCATATTAGTATACGTGAGGCGACTACTTCCAAATACAGCTTGTTGAATTTGGAAGTAGTATTCCGGCAACTTGGATAATAATAATAATAATAATAATTGGAATAATTAATACATGTCAACACCACGAAATATACTTGGGCAATTTAGATCATATTCCTATCATCACATTCTTTTAGTGTGTAATAATAGTACTGCTGCGGAAGAGCTGGCAAATACTAGTGAAATTGTTGTATTTCAACAGCCAAGTGATCGTGCGCGTTACGCTTCCCGTCCAACCGGCACCAGCACCGAGAATCGATATATTACTTTAATTGATGGAATGACCGATGCTAGATTTTATATTACCGCTGCTACGTGGGAAAATATTATTGCCATGGAAAACTTTATAGGATACGGTAATATTCCACAATCGACTTCAATGGCATTAGATGGTGAACTTGATATTATAGAACCACTTGGCGCAAACTTCCTGAACGTCCTTACGAATGCGTGCGATGAGTTGAACACTGATCCGGTTGGTTTGGTTTTTGTATTGAAAACCGTTTTTGTAGGACATACTACACAGGGCACTACGGAAATGATATCTAATATTAGACCATTGTTGTTTATTAATTATGATATATCAGCGATTTTTGATACATCTGGTGCTAAATATAAAATGAGTTTTGTGGGTGCAACAAATGGTATGGGTAAACTACCGCAAACGCAACAAATATTTAAAGGGTTTTCATTTAAGATTGGTCAATCAGATAGCTTGGCGGAAACGTTTGCATCATTAGCCACCAAAATAAATACATCATACTCTGCATATCTTGAACAAGCTAAAATAGAGTTTGCAAAAACACTATATGACGCATCCGTGCTTGAAGGAAATCCATTAACAGCTCAGGAAAGTGTTGATAGCGCCACTAAGTTTTTTGATGCAAACTATCGTCCGGTTGAATACCGTATTTTTGCACCTGACTATGCGGATGGTGCGGTGTATAGTGCGGGTGACAATGAACATGTTCGGATAAGTAATATCAATGCGGATGGTGCATTTAACTTTGGACCGAAAGTAGGTGTTGAAGAAATTATTAAACGAATAATGGCAAGCTGTAATGGTGTCATTAATGATGGTAAGGGTCGGGAGGACGGAACAAAATTTATTTACAAAATAACGTCGGGACTAAACTCCACATCGACGCAGTTTATTGTTGAATATCATATAAAACGATATGCAATGACAATGCTCCCATACGAAGCCGCGTTTAATGGTGCGGTATTCGAACCATTGCCCGGCCAATCAATTACGTTTGACTATATATTTACTGGTAATAATGTAGATATAAAGTCGTTTGATATTAAAATGGAAATGGGAATGGCCTTTTTTCAAATTGCAGCAACAACAGATACCATCCCCACCCAACAAACAACCAAAGAAGGAAATCGTTCATATCAAGTAAAAACCACTGGCTCAACCGTTGTTGCATCAAATGGTCAAACACGTAGAAGCGCAACACCATTGTTTCTTGGTTCAAAAATAGAACAACCAATGGCAAGAAATACACGAAATCCTATAGATAGTGCATCGTTTCAAGCATTATTAAACCGTCACGCAGCATTGGAAACTATTGAAGCTAAGATGGTGATTTATGGCAACCCACAATTATTAAATGAAATGCAAGTATTGCCTAGTGAATTAGATCGACAAGAAACAGAGCCTGTGCGGGATGGTCAAACAATTAACCCAAGTTGGTTGAATACACCTACGTTGGTTAAAATAAATATTAAAATGCCAGTTGATACAAATGATGTTAATACTGAATATCGTGATTTTTGGTATACCGGATTTTATACGTTATTTGGGGTAAAACAAATATTCAATAATGGTGAATTTACACAAGAGTTGGATTTGATGAGCTTACCTGTATCAGATAAATTAGAACAACACACAGATACCACGAGTGACGTTATAGTTGACAAGGATCAGAATCGAACAGCGGTGCATCGTGAAATAACCGGTCTATTTACCTTGTCCAATTCCGGTAATGTAAAGAATAGTGAAACCGTTGCTGTAGGTGATGTTAAGAAAAGTACGGTCCGATGGCCAGTAGCTGGAAGAACGTAATGTCTATTTTCGATGAAATAAATACAACTAATGGTAATTTTGATCACTTAACATTGGGTGAGGTCGTGGATACAAATGACCCACAGCAAATGGGTAGGATTCGCGTAGCATGTCCACGATTTGGTGATCTAAATAATACTGTGGTTGAGGATATACCTTGGGCAACACCAATTTCACCATTAGCAGGAATTAATGAATCCGCCAGTCGTGGTCGTGGTGACGATAGAACATTTGGCCCGGTCGCCTATGGTATGTTCAATGTTCCGAAAGTGGGGGCAACCGTGTTGGTGGGGTGTATTGATGCAGATCCACGGTTTCGTATATATCTTGGTGCAATGCATGATCAATTTCTTCCACATACAATGCCACATGGACGATATACTTATAATAAAACAGCTGCTTCTAACGAAGAACCTACCGGCCCACTAAGTTCAACGGATGACCCTATCCAACCATTGTATTCAAGCCAAACCAATGCGTTCACAAAATATGAATCAGTTACCGGCCAAGCAATCCCAACACCTAGAAAGAATTTTGAATATAGAACACGAGGTGCCGATGTTGGTGTTGCTGGATTATCAGCAGTTTATATTGCGAATAATGATGTTATTTATACCAGCGTTGCAGATGATCAGGAAGTTGACTTCACTGAAGAAGATGGAAATATATTAAATAACACTCAGGGATACAATAGAAGTCGGGTGCAAGAAGGGCTTGCATCTAGTGCCACCGAATTTGTATACGATCCACAGGTATATTCTTGGACAACACCTGGCTTCCATTCATATTCAATGTCTGATAATGCGGATAATTGTAGAATTCGTGTACGTTCAACACATGGTCATCAAATAATAATGGATGATACTAATGAAAGGATATACATTAGTACAGCCGGTGGTAACACTTGGATTGAAATGGACGAAAATGGAAATATTGATATGTATGGTGCAGGAAATATTTCGATGCACGCCGAGAAGGATATAAATTTTACGGCAGGCAGCGCATTTAGGGTTACTGCAAAAGAAGGTATTCATTTGGCAACTGAGGGCGAAATGCGAATACATTCTAGTGGGAATCTAAATATTCGTTCAAATGGGTCAACAAATATTGATTCAATTGGTGATATGGGAATATCAATGCCCAACTTATTTTTAACGGCCACTGCCGATATACATCTTACCGCGAGTGGCGGTATGTTGAATTTACAATCGGGTGCTACCACCAATATATTAGCGGCAGCGGATGTGATCGTAACGGGCACCTCTATACATTTGAATGGCCCACCCGCAACACCTGCAACGGCCAGTATGTCCGCCAGTGAAACACTTGAAGCATGGTTAACCAGCCGTGTTCCTGAACATGAACCATGGGCAAGGACAATGACACTAGCATCGGCCACGGACCTTGATTCTGGCAATAGTCACATGGGTTCCAGTGAACATAATTATAACGATGCGAATGTAGGACGTGTAGAACGTGGTGTTCCTATTGCAAGGAATCCACGTTGGCACAGATAGAATACCCAAGTTGCCGGAATACCACTTCCAAATTCAGCTTGCTGATTTGGTGGTAGTCGCTTCAACAACGCTTAATGTGAAGTAATGTCGATATCGCTACATATGATACTATCATCTATTTCTAATAATAGGTTATAAATTTCTTCATGTAGAATATGCAACCCAGGGCTATATATATATCGTTCAGTGTTTGAATATAATTCAAATAATTTGATTTCTAAATATGCCAATAATGCATCTTTTTCGTTCATCGTCATAATGATATATATGTCGATTATATATTGACATATATTATAGATATTGATACTGTGCAACAATAATTATAATTATAATTACAATAATAACAACAATAATAAGGTAGTTAAATGACCGATCTTCTTCACGTAACTAAACGGAATGGTAAAACAGCACCATTGGATTTTGACAAAATCCACACAGTTCTTTTTTGGGGCACCGAAAATATATCAAATGTTTCAGTTTCAGAAATTGAAATAAAAACTAAAATGCAGCTGTATAATAAAATCCCTACATCAGAAATACATGAAACTTTAATAAAATCCGCAGCCAATTTAATATCCGAAGAATATCCAAACTATCAGTGGGTTGCTGCACGGTTAGCAATATTCACGTTGCGTAAGACGGCATATGATTGCTTCGAGCCTCCTGTATTAATCGAACATGTTAAGAAATGTATTAGGTTAGGTGTATATGATTCCGAACTTATATCATTATTTACCGAAGATGAATGGATGAAATTAGATAAAATAGTAAAACATGAACGCGATATGTTATTATCATATGCGGGCGTTGAACAATTTCGTGGTAAATATTTGGTGCAGGACCGAATAACAGGCAGATATTATGAAACGCCACAAATGGCGTATATTCTTATTGCTGCCATATTATTTAGTAAATATCCCGAAGATACAAAAATGCGGTATATTCGTTCTTATTATGATGCAATATCAAAAGGTCCAAAATCATTATTCACCTTACCTACGCCATTAATAGCAGGAATGCGTACACCAACACGACAATTTAGTTCATGTACATTGATCGAAACAGGTGATAGCCTAAGTAGTATTAATGAAGTTGCGAGTAGCATCGTAGACTATGCGTCACGGCGTGCGGGGATTGGGATTGGTGCGGGTGCCATTCGTGCTAAAGGATCGCCGATACGTGAGGGCGAAGCGTTCCATACCGGTAATATTCCGTTCTACAAATACTTTAACGCCGCATTGAAGAGTTGTAGTCAAGGTGCAATTCGGGGGGCATCCGCGACCGTATATTTCCCCATTTGGCATTTAGAAGCAGAAGATTTAATAGTGTTGAAAAATAATAAAGGAACCGAAGAAACCCGTGTTCGCCATATGGACTATGGTGTCCAAATAAATGGGTATCTATATACACGGTTATTGAAGGGAGAAAAAATTACATTATTTAATCCATATGATGTTCCAGACTTATATGCCGCATTCTTTGAAGATCAGAAACTGTTCGGTGAATTATATGAAAAATATGAACGTGCGTATTCCATTAAGAAAAAAACACTATCTGCATTAGAACATTTTTCTAATGTCATAATGGAACGAAACAACACCGGTCGAATTTATATACACAATGTTGACCATTCGAATACACATAGTTCATTTAAAGAAGAAACTAGTCCGGTAAGAATGTCAAATTTATGTGCAGAAATTACACTTTCGACCGCCCCTTTGACACGCAATAGTCGCATAGCATTTGAATCGGAAACCCATTTAGAAGAATTCAAAGATGTTACCCCGAAAGATTTTCGTGAAAAATATGGTGAAATCGCACTTTGTACATTAGGTGGAATAAACATGGGCATGATGCGGACGGATGAAGACATTATACTTGCATGTGACCTTATTATTCGTGGTTTGGATGAATTACTTGACTATCAGGATTATCCAATGATTGCCGCCGCGATTCCTGCGCATAAACGCAGAACATTGGGAGTAGGGATTGGTAATCTTGCATACTTCCTTGCAAAAAATGGTGTTAAATATTCAGACAGTTCTGCAAATGAATTAGTTAATGAATATGCCGAAAAGATATCATATCACTTAATTAACACGTCAGTTAACCTTGCTAAAGAAAAGGGTAAATGTGATTGGTTCGATGAAACTAAATATTCAGATGGTATATTGCCGATTGATACTTATAAAAAAGAAGTAGATAGTTTATTGACGGTAACATCACATATAGACTGGGAACCATTGCGAAAAGAAATATTAGAACATGGAATGCGCAATTCAACCGTCATGGCATTGATGCCAATTGAAAGTTCCAGCCAAGTCATCAATTCGTCGAATGGCATAGAACCACCAAGGGCGGCGGTATCAATAAAGAGTTCTAAGGATGGTACACTGAAGCAAGTAGTACCAGAGTTCCATAAATTAAAAAACAAATATGAATACCTGTGGGACATGCCGCATACACGTGGATATTTAGAAATAGCCGCCATATTTCAAAAGTGGGCGGATCAGTCGATATCAACAAATACAACATATAACCCTAAGAACTATGCCGATAGTAAAGTACCGATGTCAGAATTGTTGAAGGACATAATTTATGCATATAAGCTTGGAATTAAGACGTTGTATTATCAAAATACAAGTGATGGTGCTGGTGAAGTTATTTTAGAAAAGGATGATGATGTTGATGTCGATGATCAATGCGATTCATGTGTATTGTGATGATAAACATATAAATATATATTAACCATAATAGTGCAATAATAATAATAAGGCTGCCAACAGTTGATTAAAATGTAACTAAACTTGACAAAATGTAACAAGTCGTGTTACATTTTGTAGATAAATACTACTATGTTACTAGCACACAAAATTGAATTGCGACCTACAGCAGGCCATATCCAATATTTGGATATGGCCTGTGGTCATCGGCGGCATTGCTATAATCAATTGCTGGCGCATTTTAGTCATCCAGAGAATAAGTGGTCGAAAGCTGCTGGTTATCAGCATTTCATGAGAGTTATTAGACCTACGTTTCCATGGTACAATGAGGTGTCATCGCGTGTTACGCGCAATGCGATTGATGATTTGGATAATGCCTTTAGTCATTTCTTTCGTCGGGTGAAGAAGGGACAGACACCGGGCTTTTCCCGATTCAAACGACGGGGTGTTCGTGACTCATTTGCCTTGCGCGAAGCGGAAAAGTTTGATGTGGCTGGCCGAGAACTACGGATTGAAAAGTTAAAGACCAAGATAAAAATGCGGCAACGATTACGATTTGCCGGGCAGACCAAGCAGGTTACTATTAGTAAACACGCCGGAAAATACTTCGCATCGATCTTGGTTGAAACCAACGAATATGATCCACAGGATCATAACCGCGAAGCAATTGGTGGCGTTGATTTAGGAATTAAAGAATTGGCAGTGATTAGCAATGGGACAATTTTCCCAGCTAATCAATGCCTTAAATCCAATCTTAATCGGTTGGCACGGTTGCAACGGAAATGGCACGAAAGAAGAAAGGAAGCAATCGCGGTATGTAGTGGCTGCGGACAATTAAAAAACGATTTAACATTGTCGGAACGGTTGTATAGTTGTGATTGTGGTGTTAATATGGATCGTGATTTTAATGCAGCAAATAATTTAAAAGAGTATGGTCGCCATGCGTTGCAAGGAGGCCAAAAACGCACAAAAGAGAGCCGTCAGTCCAAAGATCATCTTGGCAAGCTCGTTGACATTGTGAATAATCAGTAACAAAAAACACTTGTTACATTTTGTTACTATTTTAACAACGGTAAATCATAATGGATAAAGTATTTAATCATAAGGCTACACACCATTTAAAATCAAAAATGTTTTTTGATGAAAATGGTGGGCCACAAATTGCAAGATATGAAGAAGTAAAATATTCACAATTTGACAATTTTACGAATACCCAACTTTCCTTTTTTTGGCGACCAGAGGAACTCGATTTAACAAAGGATAAGCGCGATTTTCATAGTTTACCACAAGAACAACAACATATATTTACCAGTAATTTATTTAGACAGATTGCGGCAGATACGGTAAATGGCCGTGGTCCAAACTTAGTGTTTCTTCCATTAGCCAGTCTTCCTGAAGTTGAGGTATGGATTGAAACTTGGGGGGCAAATGAAACGATACATAGTCGGGCGTATACCCATATAATTAAGAATATATATTCAAACCCTTCCGAAGTTTTTGATAACATCATGAAGATTCCAGAAATAACAACCTTTATTGAATCTATATCTAAATATTATAATATTCTCGCATATCATAATACCCTACGCGATGCTTCCCGGTGTGGTATTATTGATAAACTTAAATATGATGAGTATGAGCATAAAAAAGCTTTTTGGTTGGCAATGAATAGTGCTAATATTTTAGAAGGTATTCGTTTTTATGTATCATTTGCTTGTTCTTGGAACTTTTCTGAATTAAAATTAATGGAAGGAAATGCAAAAGAAATTAAGCTAATATGCCGTGATGAAAATATTCACCTTGGGTCAACCCAATATTTTTTAAGAACATTACCTAAAGACGATAAAGATTTTGTAAAAATAAAACAGGAATGTTATAATGATGTTCTGGAAATGTTTCATGACGCAATTACACAAGAAAAGGATTGGGCGCGATATTTATTTAAGTATGGATCTATGATTGGTCTCAGTGAAGAAATTCTTGGACAATATATTGAATACATTGCTAGTAGAAGAATGCGTTCGGTTGGAATTGATGTGGATTTTGAACACCCAACTTCTAATCCTTTACCATGGACTAAGCAGTGGATTAGTGGTGGTGATGTACAAGTGGCACCACAAGAAGTGGAATTATCTTCATATTTGATTTCTGACATAAAACAAGATGTGGACAAAACAATTTTGGATGAATTAAGTTTATGAATAGTACAATTAAGCGTGGTATGTTTATAACGATAGATGGCGGGGATGGTGGTGGTAAAAGTACACAAATGGGATATGCTATAGAATATTTATCGGCCCGCTTAGCGCCTATGGGAATTAATATAAGGCATACCCGTGAACCAGGTGGAACACTGTTAGGTGAACAGTTGCGGGCAATACTACTAAACGCTGATCAACCTAATATTGTAAATGATGCCGAATTATTAATGTTGTTTGCAGCGAGGGCGCAACATATTCAAAGCGTAATTGAACCAACATTATCTATGGGCGACTGGGTGTTATGTGACAGATTCACCGATTCTACATATGCATATCAAGGTGGTGGGCGCGGGATTCCACATAATAGAATTGCGTTGTTAGAAGATTGGGTGCTTGGTGAATTACGCCCAGACCTTACTTTTATTATGGATTTACCTGCCAGCGTTAGACAGGTGCGCAGAGTGGAAGAGGAAAAGGATCGTATTGAACGCGAACCAACCGACTTTATTGAACGTGTTAGAACCACATACCTCAGTCGTGCAGCAGCAAACACCGACCGATATCATGTTATTGATGCAACCGGTTCAATTGAGGATGTGCGTACCGAAATTAGTTCGGTACTTGATTTAATAATAGAAAACATAATGAATGGTGAAAATGATGAAAATTGATATATTTGAAACAAAAGTGCTATAATGAATAAGGATTTAACAAATACCATTATTTTTTCAGGAACTGCAAATATTGCACTATCTACTAATATTGCAGCGACATTACAACATCGACTTGGTAAAATAGATGTTAGTTCTTTCAGTGATAATGAAACGTGTGTTGAATTGAATGAGCCAGTTCGAAAACAATCTGTTTTTATTATCCAACCGACAAGTGCCCCTGCTAATGATAATATAATGGAACTGCTTATAATCGCGGATGCTGCCAAACGTTCAGGAGCTAGTGATATCATAGGTGTTGTTCCATATTATGGATATTCAAGGCAAGATCGTCGTCCGAGTTATAGTAGGGTAGCCATAACATCAAAACTAGTAGCGGACTTAATTGAATCATCCGGCATATCGCAACTTGTTGTAGTTGATTTACATTCGGAACAACAACAAGGTTTTTTCTCCATACCAGTAACCAATATTTCCGCAATGCCAATTATTGTTGGTGATATCTGGCGAAAGTATCAAGCTAATATTAATAATGTGGTTATTGTTAGTCCTGACACAGGTGGCGTAGCGCGTGCCCGATTTATTGCTAAGCAAATAAATGATGCGGATTTATCCATAATAGATAAACGCAGACCATCACCAAATGTGTCGCAGGTTATGAATGTAATCGGCGATGTTCAAGGTAAGGACTGTATCATTGTAGATGATATTGTAGATACCGCAGGTACGCTTGTGAAAGCGGCAGCCGCATTACATGAAAAGGGCGCTGCATCGGTGTGTGCATATGCCACGCATGGAGTGTTATCGGGTAGTGCGTTCGATAATATCGAAAATTCGATATTGTCAGAAGTAGTAATAACTGATACTATATTAAATATTGATATTGATTCACAGTCTAAAGTTCGGGTGATATCAATTGCCTCTTTGTTAGCGGAAACAATAAGGAGAATCCATTTAGGAACATCAGTCAGTGAGATATGCGCATGAATAGTTTAAATAATGAACCGATTACACCAACACCAGAAGAACATGCTTATAATCTTGGGTGGGTTGCTTTTTTTGAAGAACATGGTTTATCATGTAATATATATAATTGCTGCTCGGAACGTGATTTATTCGATAAATGGGTAGATGGATATACTACTGCCAAAACAATTCACAACGCATTGTTGAAATAGCGATTGCTAACGCATTATCTAAATTACCGGGCGAGCACAACCAAATTCAGCTTACCGAATTGGAAGTGCTCGCTTCAAATCTGTTCCATATCACTGCGAATTTAGGTTTGCGTTCGTCCAACCGCAACCGTGAGTGTATACGTTATCGTAAGTGTTCTATTGGCCGCCTTAATTATAGGTGCGAATATTAAATGTGTTAACATTCGCTCTTGTTCTGTTGATGGATTGGTTGCGTTATTTTGAACACCCTTATCATTTCCATCGGCTGCTGGTGTTACCACTGTGCCTGCTAAACCAACGAACAAATCGGTAGGACTACCATCCCCAATAACCCTAATTTTCGATGTATTTCCAGCGGTTCCACTAGTAAACCTTAAAAAGCCAAAGGTCTGTAGCCCTTCAATTGATGGGTACGTACCAAATGTTGTATCTGTAATTGAACAAGTGGTTAAGCTGGGTAGTGGTGTTGATACACCCCACGCAATACCTGTAGCACCCGTAATATTATTTAATGCTTCGCATAGTTCACCGAAGGTGGTGGTGGCGGTTGGTGGTGTTAATGAGACTGTGGTATATGATATGGGCGCGGAGGTAGCTGCATCTACGGCGATTTGAAAGGTATATGTGGTACCCATTACTAGATTAGTAAGATCGGTTGAAGTTTTATTACCAACATCAATATCTTGTGAACCGGATGAGGCGGCGGCTTGTTGACCAGTTGTAAATAGCGCCAATTCATCGAATGTAAACGGTGAATTAATATTGCTTAATGTTTGATCATTTGCAAACTGACCGGTTGGTTCGGATGGATTTAATACTGATACTATTAGAACCTCAGAAGTTAGACCAAGTTCCCTACTTCGTGTTCCGGGGCCGGAAACATGTGTGATTGATGCTGGGTCACCACTTGGATTTGCCCCTCCTCCTGGACGTGTTCCTACGCTTGGACCGGCACTACCTGGATCGGTACCCAACAATGCTGTATTGCTATCATCTACTATTTCGGAATAAGTTTCGTTGTATAATCGGGATTCCCACGTTTGCACATCGGGTGGCTGGCCATCATTAGGTGGGTTAAATGTGATATTAAATGCGGCATCTATATTTGTCCCACCGTTCCCATATGCAATACGATTAATGCGAAAATTACTTTCGTTACTTAATGCACGTGCAATTATTCTTGACATATTTTGTGGGTGAACGGCATTCTCTTTATCTAACAAAACGTTTCCAAGATCATCTTCAATCAGGACATGTCCTGATATTAAAACTGGTATATTACTGTGCATTATGGCGAACGCTCCTATATTTCATTATATTTATGTGATTTTTTTAATCCATAAAAAGTGTTTTTGAATTGACTTACTTAAACATTTTTAAAATTATTTACGTTTTAATTTTCGACGAACGCTTGTTGTTAATTGTTTTATTTTGTTATTAAACGCAATTGGTTCAACCATGCATTTGGCAAGGTCATATTTGAAAATAAGTTCATCGTTTACGTTTGAAAAAATAAACGTTCCCTTGTTACCGTTTATTTCAATATCAATTAATTCAGCCCCTGCTAAGTCAAGCACCGATGCTAAAATAATATCTGTTGTATTAAATCGTTCCATATTATATTCCTTATTGCAAAATTCCTTCAATCCAACCACCTGAATTACCTACATTATTTATACCTTCTAACACATTAAACGTTGTAAAATTCTCACCGATATTATATGTTGGGTTGGATGATATCGTATATATTCCATCATTACTTGGTGAAAAAGTAGAATGTATAATAGTTATCGTGTTTCCATTAATAATGTCATTTGTTGCATCCCCATGCACTGATATTGAATTCACGCCTATTGGGCTTCCAATTGTATTAGACGTATTTATAATAACATATTGAAACATTGGTATACTTGGTGATCCACCCGTTGTAGTTTGTACTGTAAGAGTATCGATGAATCCTATTTTAATTAAAGTGTCTGGAAGTTCTTCGCAAATAAGTGAAGTTTGTCCAAATCCTGGTGATAGGATTTCTAAGTTACCGCTTATAAATTCATGGATATTCCCGGTAATATCCGTTGTATCTAACGCCTCATTGACAAGGATTGTAGTTTCATCATTTATTATATCATATGTAGAATTAGTGGTTGTGGTAAAGCTACCATTATTTAACAGCGATGACGATATATTAAACGCGGTACCTGTAAGATATGTTCCTGATTGATCACCGCTCACTATAATTCCATCGGGTGATGTAACTGTTCCTATTATATCAGCGCCGGGATCATTAATAATATCTTCAAATACCCTAATGTATGTTTTGTTATTGTTGAAAAAGGATATTAATGTTGTGTATATACCAATTACACTCCCTGATAGTACACGAATTACCGTTCCTTGTTTAAAAAATTCTGTGTAATCGCCTGAAATTAAAAATACATTTGCCGGTATTATTAACGATATATTTCCACTAATCGTTAACTCGGTGATAGTACTTGAGGTGGTTAATGTTGTTTCATTCATTACCATATCATATGATATATTAGATATAACATATGTACCATCATTACCTATTGAGTTTGATACAATAAAGGTATCTTGTTCAAATAGATTACTCCCTCTAAAATCACCAGATATTACAAACGAACCGGGCGAACCACCATTAATACCCACAATAGGTATGGATATATGCCCTTCGTCCGGCACTTGTACCTCATTCGGTGGCGAACCAGCATTTATTGTCTCGAAGGTATTACTATAGGATAATATACCGTTATATGATATTCCGCCGAGTGATATTATGGAAACATATTTTTCATTTGGATCAGCGGGCACTGCTGGTGGTATCAATGTCAAACCGGAAAGTGTTATGGTAGTATATTCTGTTGTCACCAGTGTGCGTGGCGTTACCGTTGCGTTAATTACAATAAAAGAACCTGTATTGCTAGCATCACTAACCATAGTTCCAAGTATTGGATTTTCAATATAGCTATTTAATTGAAACGTTAAATTTTTATTTGGATTGAATAATTTTGTTTGATCACCCAACACAATTAGTGTATTGGCGCTAATTGCTGGGAATGCCGGTAATGATATTGACATATCAGGCGACAATACTGGAATATTAGTTGGAAAGTCAAATCCATTTGTACCATACCCACCCAACAAGCATTGATCTGGTGCTTGTTGTAAATGTGTAAACGTATATATTTTTACCTCATCACCATCCATAAGAGGATTGGTAAACGTTATTTGATTTGGACCGGATATAGTGTAATCACCCGTGGGTGGGCTGCCACCGTCTAATGACTCCGCTTGTAATATGCCATTAACATACACTATAGTATCATTAAAATCATATAATTGCAGCGGTGGGCTGCCAATAAACGTAATATTGGAACGAACTGGTATCGTAGTATTAATAATGGTTTGTCCGTCTATCGCATTAATACATTCGCTTATGGGTGTATTATATCCATAATTTAACCCGATTTCCATTATGTATTGTTCACTTATGGTAGTATTAACCGATTCAAACCCAACATATTCTACCAACGTTTCTATAACTTTAGTATGAAATGGTTTTACATCATTTACATAATCAATTAATCCCTGTACTGGGTCTAATGTTTTAATATTATCAGTCATTTAGAATATCCGGTTATTTTATATGTTGCATATTATATTTATCTAATTTTCCGAAATGCCACCACCAATTCGGCTTGCTGAATTGGTGGTGGCATTTCGGCTATTTGGTTAATCATCAAATAACGCGGTTTGAAATGGTTGCACCCCATGTAAACTTACCATTGATGTTTTAAACAATCCTGGGTATTTAGATTTTGTACTAAAAGCATCAGCCAACACAGAGAAGAATATTCGATTCACATCGGTGAATAAAAATGTATTATATATAGTATCCATCGCAATAATTATTTCAGCAGGTGTATCAAAACTATTGTTATTAAAAAAGGCATTAATATCTATTGGCGAAAAGTCCACATTTGGATCATTTAAATATCCCAATACGCTACCCAGCGCCAACTCACCATTTACGAAGGCTTGTCCGTCTTCCAGACCATATTGTGTATCAGTGTTGTATTGTAAATCATATAATTCGCGCTCAAATGATGGAACGCGCACGCTTGGTTGCAATAGCTTAAATTTAACAATGGATTCCGTTATATTATCCCACATATATCGATCAATGTTAAATTGCTGACTTTCCCTGAATAACTTCCATTCTTCGTGTACGTTGTTTAATTGTATATGTTCATCATTATCAACAATAGTTAAGTTATCACGCAAAGTGAAGTCTCGCGTGAACCTAATAGTATATCTACGATCCGCATTCACTATACCTTGCAATCCACGAATAATACATTGGGTTTGACGATATGGTAATATTAGTGAATTGGTATTCACTCCATTATATGATATGCGTATAATGTCACCTGCCATTAAATTGTTACCACTTGGGAGTGGGTTTATCATTGTAATTCCATTGGGCGACCCCCCCACTGTAAAATATATACCATTATTCGGTAAATCCACGCCATTAACTTCCACTAAAAGATTGGTGGTTGACGCAATTGGCAAATCTGTCGGATAAAAGGTAGCTATCGGACTACCACCAATTACCGTATGTAATTCGGTTCGTGGTAGTATTGTATCATCCAATGTTATTGTTTCGGTCGGTCGTACTTCTTGAAAAAACATATGTGCCGAAGGAATGTCTATTAATTGGGTTGCGGCCTCAGATATTGACATTGAACGATTCCGATTAATGGGTCTAGTTTTCTTATTTTCTACCCAAAAATAATATGTTGTTACTTCCGTGCCTATTTCATTAAAGGTTGTTATTCTGGAAAATTCATACTCCTGTCGCATATTACCCGCTATTATTTCAGCATCAATTATAGTCTGATCGGTTGGAATCGGTTGAACGAAGTGAATAATATCGGCTTCTTTAATGTTTACCTTATCGACAATATATGGAAAGGTTAAGATATCATTCTCTTTATATAATTTTCCATTAATATATACATCAACAATATACATGAGCGGACTACCCGTTTCTTTAAAGTTTCCAACTGGAACTGAAAATTCAAACGTGGTTGCTGTTTCTGTTCCTTCAGTCGCCACATATTGTTCTTCGATTTTATCAACTGCAACAATAAAACCCCCTGCATTATTTTGTTCAAATAACACGCGCCGAGCGGTTCCTGACTTGCGTATGTGTTCTGGTATTGATAAATCACCTTCTTCACTTAACGCTAGAATATCCCATTCATCCGGTGGAACGTTTGACTCAACCCATTCAAATATGGAAACGGTTGACCAATCAGCCAACGCACCCCAATTGCGGAATCGTTCGGTTGTGTTAGGTAGCATTTCTTTACTATAATAAGGAACATAGTCTAAATTATTGGTGTTCCACCAAGTCGTTCCAATAAATGATTTTTCCCAAATTGTGGAATTTATAACTGTGGTTGCTGGTGAACCCATTGGTTGATTTTTAATGGTATTCGTATATTGCGCGGGATCGGTATCATTCAACAAATCAATATTATGAATAGCATTAGAATAATGTATACCCCGTGCCGGATCAAAGAATTGAATGGGAGAAATTTGCGTTTCCGAGGCGTGATCAATAATTCGTGCAGGTGATTGTGCATCATTATTCTGTAACATTCCCCAGATTGTAATTGAATCTCTTGGTGGTCCAATAATATATTCAATTATGTTATTGTTAATAATATTATAGTCAACCCCCAATACCAACGTTTCTAATAAATTGGTTGTGTTATTAAAATGAGTAATTGCAATTGCATCTGCATCTAGATCATGTCGAATGTATAGTTTGTTATTGAATGTACCCGGTGATTCAATTAAGTTAGAGGGCGATCCAGGGGTTAACGAACATACTATTGAATTATTCACAATCATATCAAAAAATAATGCATTTCCTTTATCACGTAAAATATGCACTTGATCAGGCTGGTTATACCATCGTTCTTCGTTTGATAGTTTAATTGGCGTAAATGTACTTTCTACGCTTGTATCTAATGCATCATTATCTATAAATTCGAGGCGAAGCTCATTTGATCGCGCATCGGAAGTTGTTACAAATATCTCAGGATATTCTTTTTCCTTTACACTACCAAATTCACCAACTTTTATTGCCCAGAAGTCGTCAATCTGTGCATCAATAAACCGTCTTGAATGTGTAAATGCTTGTACCGCATTGCGCGAACCTTTATACTGAATAAGACCACGCCAAAAAATAAATTGTGATTTTTCGGAAAGATTTAGATTAAGTAAATAATCGGTTATTCCTTCATACCCCAATGATAATCTTGAATGTGTAGTCATTAAATTACTTTCTAAATTAGTATAGGTATCATGTGCAAACCTAAGATTCTCAATGCTTGCTTCTATATTTTCGGTTAAATTTGTACCTTGATTGAAAAATGTTTCAATAGTATACCCACCAACCGATGGTCTATGTAGAAATTCTGGCTGTTTATTGAATAACATTTCATACTTCGATACATTTAACCCAATAAATGGATCATACAGCAATACGCCATCAGTATTATAATTGTTGAATATCATGATGTGTTCGTATGAATCGGTAAACAAATGCAATCCACCTAAATTAATATTACTATATTCTTGTGAAAGTAATGGGTTATTATTATTTGATACCGGATTATCAACATCTATTATTTGTATTTTTGTTTGTTTATCTTGGCGATACACCCTCAAATGCGATTCGCTGATCTGTTGACCATTCTGATTAAAAATAGTTTGATTGGTTCTAATATCTTCACTTGGACCGGTAATTACATTGGAAACAATTCCGGTAGGCGTATTCAACCATGCCGCATTTCTAAACGCATTTAATTCAAAAGGCTGAATGATATTAGCGTTGGTATTCGGTGTTGATATTTGTAATGTTCCTACGCCACTTGATGCCGAAATATTAAGTGCTATACCATTTAGCGCATCTTGCCTAGTTGCAGATATTCTAAATGTAGTTATGGAATCTCGGATTATGAAGTAATTGAGACCATTTGCAATCGGCACCGGAAATATAGAATTAGAAGATAATACAGTAATTATATCGCCCGTTATAAACGATTGATTCGGTTCAATAAATGTCCAAATATCGGTTGATGAATTTACGGATACCTCATACCTATCATTAATGCTTCTGCGCAATTGACGATTACCGTAAGCATATGTAATTAGTCGTTCCAATTCGACCTGCCAATTTACGACTCGCGTAGTATCGGGATCACGAAGTGAGTTGTCTTCATTGAATACCCACCCAACATCATTTGCAAATGTTGCATAGCCACGAACTATATCAATAAGTGTTTGAAATCCTTGCACTTGATATGGTGTATTAAATTTTCGTGAAGATGATTCATCTATGCGATATATTCTCCAATTAGTGGTTGAGTTAGGCGCAAGGAATGTGCTTGTTATTTCGCCTACGAATTGATCGCGCCTTCCTGTTGATGTAATTACAATAGGGGTATTTGTTATTGCATCTTGTGGAGTATTTGCAATTTTAAATACGGTATCAGATATTTTTATAATAAAATATTCGGTTAGGCCATTTGCGTTATCGCCCCTTAATGGTATGGGAAGGGTTTCAGCGGTGGACAGGTAAATACTATCACCGGTATCCCACATATAAGAACGATATTTTGCTGTTATCAATCCATTCGCAACAGTTGATGTAATTATGGAATTAACGGTTATTGTAGTGGTGTTTGAATTTACATCATATCTTGCCCGTGTTGTTGTATATGTACCATCATTACCACTCGATGTCGAAATTGTGAATTCCCTTCCTGCGGAAAACACATAGGTTTGATCGCCCAATATTGTAAATTCTTTATTGAATGCATTTACAGACTCAATTTCCCATGTGTATAACAAGCATTCATTTGTTATAGGATTGGCATAGAATTGATAATTTCGTACATCGTAATAGTTGATTTCTCTACTAATATTTATATTAGTAGATAGTTCAAATCGCCATTCCAACTGATTATCATATCGTTGAATATCAAACGGTATCTGTATAATATTAACATTAAATGCGTCTAACCAATAATCATTAACACCGGGTGAGCGTTTTGCCGCTATATTATAGTCGAACTCAGAAATTGACACAAACCGATGTCCAATACTTAAAGATGGCGTATCAATAAACGAAGCAAACTGGTAACTAAGTGGTGCGGTCCATTGCGTCCATAACTGGTTAAAATCGGAAAAATTAGAGTCATAACCGGTAAAACGATTAAAATTGACATACCATTGATTCGTTCCATTGCTTACTACTGGTGTATTATTTGCAATATCACCATGAAATGTAGTTCGCGTATGACTGGGAGTGTTTCTTATATTACGGTCTATTTGTAATCCAGCAATTGTTGTTAAATTGAAGCCGAACGTTGATGACACATATCTGACCGGATCAATTCTATACGCTATAGTTAACTGATCATATAAAAATTGTGATGAAACTCTCCATTCCCATTCAACTGGCCCGGCATCACCAAATATAAAATCAATATTAGGTGTTATTATTTCTGTGCTAAAGTTAAAAAATACTGTTCGAATCAAATTATCGAACGATATTAATGTAGTTCCAAATTGCTGGGTATGATCCCAAAACGGAGGGAGTAATCCATCAGGTGCATACGTAGTCATTCCTCCATCCGAACTAACATTACTATTATCAATATTGACACTGAAGTAACTAAATCTTGGTAAATCAGGTACCGACAAACCATTTAATGTATCTATTGATGGATTGCCGGTGACACCAACTATACCATTTGGATATTCACGGTTAGGAGGAATTACACCAATCCTTATGTTCTCCCACATTCCAAGTCCAAAACTATCGGATTTTATTAGTCTTCCATTCCCACTACTGGTTGTCACGGCACCAGCTATTTTCACTTTAGTGATGTTGGACGTTGGTAAGTATAATGCTCCATTAATAACACTTGTTGCTGGAATAATATCTCCAACCAATATTTCTTCCGCTACCGCTATTGTAAATATGGAGCCTATTTTATTTACGCTGGTAATTGAATATGTTTTTGTAATTGTATTATTTATTGCTGGTAGAACAGGTGTTTGAATTACAGAAAATATCATTGACGGTAGATATATCGCAGTTGCTAAATTGCTGACATCATCGATTTCTATAGATGCAGTACCAGCACTACCTATATTAACATTAGTAATTATTTCGCGCATACCTGTGATATACGTACCATCGTTATTCGGTGATCCGATTGATGAATCTATGGTAAACGAATGACCTGTTGTAAAAACAGTATTAAAGTTTCCAGAAATATTAAATGAACCGTGTATACCATCTACACTATCATTACTTAAGTTGTCGGCACTTATAAGTTCAAACCCGTGCTTATACTTCCATACGCGGTCGCCCCATTGTAATGCATTTGTGTTAAGATATTCCGCATCCCACCACGTTGGTTTATCGATATAGCCCTGTAATTTCCATGGTTCTAAATTTGGATATGGTGTATTGTATAACTTGGTATACAAGTCGCGCCAGTCACCACCAGATTCCGAACCATCATTTAGATTGTTTGGCGTTGTTGATGATATTTGACTTGGTAATAATCCAATATGAATAATACCTGTAGCATCATCCATCACATTGCCTTGGACAAAAATCCTGGTGGTATTGGTTAATATATCATAGAATGCGGTAAAATCACCGACGGTTGAACTTAATGTTGTCCAAATTCCATCATTTCCGCCTGAGTTTTTAATATAAAATGTAGCTGTTGTCCCCCCTGGAACACATGCAGGATATGTTATCGGTGATCCGGTGGCGGAGGCCGAACATGGATCAAAAAAGAATAATTGATTACCCGATATTAAAAAAGAGTTCGTAAGTCCATCCGCCTCGAGTATAGCGAACCCACCGCCTCCTGCTGAATGCTTATAATTCCATGTAAATGGATCAGAAATATTGAACGCTGTATTTTGATATGGGGTTTGTATATTTAGTTGGGATACATGATCTAAAAATGCCTGCTCTAAATATAATGCGTGGTCATTCGGATACGTTGTTTCCACTAATGAGGTATTATAGCTAAGTTGCGGATTATTGGGTGCATTATTATACAGACGGGTTTCAAGCTCGAATATAAGGTCACCCAATAAATTATTTAAGTTAACTTCTTGCCATGTGGATACTGTTGCCGTGTTAAAATCATTAACCGTTGTGCCATTATGAAATCTTCCATCGCCTACCGATAATCCATCAGCGACATCCCAAGATATCACACCACTCGTACTTGTTGATTTTATGCGTAGTACTTCATTACCAAGCGTTAAATCCATCCATAGCGTTCCATCAGGATAATCTAATATAGGTGTATTTGTTCCAGATTCAGCTACGGTATAGCGATATAATATACTTGTTGTCGTGTTCCACCAATAAACACCACCGCGATTATTCGCATCGGTATTAAATTCGGCAGCAAAATCAGCTATATTATTCGGTGGGTTTGCTATTGAATTTCTACCTAAAGTATCAATCCCATTTCGATTATCATCAGTATTAATAATTAATTGAACAATTACATTTTCCGCAGTATCGGTTAATGAATATGCCCCCCGATGACCATCGTGATGTATTATCTCATCCAGCGATAATACCTCGTTAATTATTCTAACGGGCAATCTTCGATGCAATAGACGCAAATACGGTAATGTTGCTATCCAATTCCGAACACCAAGATCATTGGCACCGGGGATATCATTGAATGTCGTACTATCCCCATATATAAATGCCGCCGCATCATTTAACTCGTGTATAGCTATTATTTCATTTGAAATATAACCAGATATGTTTACTATATTATTAGGGGATAAATCGGTAAATAGGCGCACCGCATTTGCCCGATAACTTTCTTTAATGCTATTCAATAAACTTTCATATTGATCATGCGCGAACTCAATTAATCGTCTAGGTGTTACATTATTTACGAAGGTTGAAGATAGAAAAGTATCGAAACCATCATTGAATTCTTTTATTGTACCGCCTAGTGCAAAATTAACACCCGTCGTTGGAATTAAATTGAACATTGCGTTTTTATCACCATTAAATCCGGGAATCGTCGGTTGACTTTCAATAATGGTGGTGAAATGTGTTAACAAGTCCCTACTTGTAATGCATTTCTTATTTTCGTGTAAATTATTATGATATAAGGGATCAGGTATTTCCCAATCACCGACCCATATGCCGGTCGGTGACAACACATTTTCCTGACTAGTAAACCAATCAATGGATGCTTGCGTTGTTGCGTCGGCGATACTTAGGGTTGTGTCACCCGTCAATAAAGTATTAACTCTACCGTCAATAAAGGCAGACATTTCAGTATTATATTCACTATTTGTTCTATTTAACCAATCAACACGTTCAGGCACATATTGATCATTGTTCAACCCGCCTTTCCATATTGTTTGTAAATTGGTATCAGTCGTCGTGGTATCAATATCCAATATTGGATTCCACGTACCAATATTGGATATTGGGTCTATTGATCTAATAAATAGCGTATTTGTTGTAGTGTTATACCAATATAGGCCATTGATTGCGCGGTCAATTAATGACGGTTCAATACTACTAATAACAGCATTTCTATAATGCTCAGACATCGCCGTGCGACTGCTCCATTCGGTGCCGTGCCAGAACAACATTTCATTTGTTTCTGGATTATACCAAAAATCTGTTTTTTTATTAGAATAGTCACGATATGCAAATAATTCACTATTATCTGCATCTAAAATAAATTGATCAAATTCATATACCAGCGTGCTTGCATCGAAAACTATTCGTAGTCCTGTTTGATTAATAGGAGCGGTGTTTGACGTTTTATATCCAAATATAGGATTGGCACGATTTGCAGCTTCGCCCGTTGCTGTAAAAATATCAAATAAAGGATATTGATTGTCACTTGTTTTTACTTGTTCAACTTTTCTATATTTTATTGTACTAATAGCTAAGTCACCAACAATATTATATTGTGCTTCATCCTCAATAGTGCGCACTCTAAGTGCATGACGGTCTAATTCATTTATTGATGCTTCACCGACTTCTATTGTAACATTTTGTCCGCCTAACACAGGGGTTAAGAAGCGTATCCCTCGAACATAAATTGAAATATTTCGTGTATTTACGAAATCGATATTTGGATATAATTCGGTAGTAACAGGATTCGATATATTCACTATTTGTCCGGTTATGGATATTCCGGCAAGCGCGGTTGTTACGCGAATACGATTAGGATTTGACGCACCGCCCGCAACCGTATAGTCTTGTGTACCAACCGTATTATTTTCCTGTAATCGTATTGTATCCCCTGCTGTATATAATGTTGAATAGTCTTCACCTATTATAAATTCGTTTAATACGTCATCGATTCCGATAATATCGACAACAACTTCTCCTATTTCTTCATACGTTCCGAATTGACGAACAATATTTCCATTTGTGATATCGCTTAAATAAACACGAATATCATCGAAATTATACAATGCCTTTCTTTGTAATGATCTAGTATCATTAGTAGGAACAATATTACTTAATTCCAATATTGTTGTAGATGGTGCTAATAATTGAAATTCTTGCGCATATAATGATTCGCGTGTTTCATATATAGGAGGACTTCCAATAGTAGACACCAACGCAGTATCCAGAATTGCAACATCAGGATTATCCGTTTGGTGTGGAACAGGTACTGTATCATTTGCGCCTAAAAATATCCAATGAACACCGTATCCTCCCCAAAGATCACCTTGTTTTGTTACAACTGGTGTTAATGACAAACTATTAGGGGTTCCTATACTAAAGTCACCGGTTGACCCTACGATTGGTGTTTTAAATTTCACATATGTTCTATATGGGAACATACTGGCAATTGACGGTTTTTTATATTCAACATAGTCAACTTCATTAATAATAGTGTTACCAATATGAAATCGGGTGTTTGCTGCGAAACAGGCACTTTGATCACCATAACGCGAGTCAAGGATTACAGTACTATTCGTAATATCAGTAGTATCCAGTTCCCACCATACTATTTCTTCTAATTCTATAAAAGGTGGAAGTTCTGTTGTTTCTATGAAGGTACCATTTGTTTCACTACGGTATCCCCAGCGATATTTGGTAAATGTCCATTCGTTTAACTCTAAGTCCCAGTCATATTCTATAATAGGTTGGGTGGCTCTACGTACCGAAGCAAAGTTAGTTATATCATTTTTATGAACCCATTTATTTTCAAGAATCCATTGATCCATGGCTGGTATACGAATGGCTTCGTCGCAATTTTGCGATAAATCCCATAATACTTGTCCGGTTACATCGGATAGTAATGTACTAAAAGAGTTCCAAATGATCTTCCAACCGCCTACCGTATCATATTGATATAATATATCACCAATGGTATCAAACCATAATTCATTTTGAATTCCCGGCAAAGCAGGTGGACCGGCATTTGATATGCGATTAATTAAATTTTGATAATCCGAAATTCCATCAGGGATGGGTGACCCTAATGCACCTTCCGCATCCCCCCATATTGGATTAGATGGGTTATCGTCCCATAAAACACCATCATCCCAGCCATCTACCCCAACGCCACATTGACAATTTCGGGCATCGACATATATTGCATTTTGTTCAACCAATGAAACCATACTACTAGCTGCCACAGTATTATCGGTAGTTGTTAATCCGATCTTAACTATTGTGTTTGCATTGTTTGGGTCAAACGTTGAACTAATTACCGTTACAAATTGATTATTTTGTTCTGGGTTTGTTGGTTGCCTCATAAAAAAAACAAACCCTTCTTCAAATAGCGTACTATAATCACCGGTAGGTGTATTGTCATTTGGACCAATCACCAGCTTATCATATCGTCTAAGTGTTACTAATCCAATATTTTCATCCGCAATTAAACCACTTACGTCTAATGTTGTAGTGTTTGTAACACCATCATATACCGGTGCCATATTTACTTGGTAGGTACCATTGTTGTTTAATGTTGATGATATGTTAAAAAAATTACCATTAACAATATCGGTTGTGGCATCACCTGTAATAACAACATTACCAGTGCCTGTATTAATCGACACAATAGAATATGTTTGTAATGCACTGGTGTCGTCAATCTCACGTATTTCAGTTATTGGAAATAATTCACCGTATTGTGTTATTATTTGCCCCCAAAAGTTTGCCAGACTTGTCGCTACTGCGCAGCGACTACGAACGGTAATATATTGTGGTTGACTACCTACGGTATCGACCCAATAATAGTCACGATAGTTAATAATCTTATTGATATCAATTGGTGGCACCCAATTAAAGGTTTCACTTGCGCCCCACGTTGCAAAATCGTCAATGTTTATTCCAAGTCGTGTCGTTTCATTTTGAATATCCTTCCACGATGCCATGTGTTCAATTGTACCAATTTTGTCATATAATATTGGTTGAAGTTGAAACGCTTGACGATGAATATCATTTTCTTTAATTCGTCTAGGGGTAAGAGCATTTTGATTACCAACACCAATATAACCAGAGACGCGCACCGTCTCTTTTTTCGTTAAAAAACGATTAAAAAGGTTATTAACTACACTTATATTAACATCAGATTGATATGGCTCTGGTAATAATTCCAGTAAATCCATAAATTTTATCATATAATCTGTTTTATTATCACTCGGCACGGTAAGTTGCTCTCCAATTATTTAATTATTTATCCGATTTGCTAAATCCCCTCACCGTTGGCCGCCCAGCGGAATTTGGAAGTGACATTTCGTTAATTTAGATAAAATTCAAAGTTTTGAATTATTGTCTTATATTTTCAGCGGTGAACGATTGTATGATATCAACATCGGTTGTATTAATATCTGCTATAAATATTTCATCTTCGCGTGCTTGAACTTGAAACAAGTCGCCAAATTGATTTGTCGTGAATGTGGGGACTAATACAATTGATCGAATCTCCGCTCCTAAATCAACATGTATGGCGGCTAGTAATTCTGTTAAGTAAAACGTGCTTCCAAAATTCCAATCCGTTATATTAAAAAACCGTTTAATGGTATCTACTATTCTGACTTTGACCTCATTATCAGTCAATGATGTATTATCCGGTCGTAGAACTTTAAATACACCACGAAGTTCAGGTATTGCACGCTCGCCGAATAGTATTTTAAATGTTCCAGGATGTAAAATAACTGTGTCCGAAATCATTGCATTTTGTAACAATCCAGCATATGACGTTCGTAAGTCAAGTGGTGTTGGCAATGTTGGCATAATAGTAGTGCTATTATTTAGATATCGCGTAAGTTCTTGATAATATGACGTTGTGATTATAAACATATCAATTATGTTACTAGCGGCGGGGTCTACGAGATGAAACCTAGGCGTTGTATAGAACCATGCGAAGTTTAGCGGAAATCGTCCTTCTTCGCGTTTATATAAAAGGTTCAATGAATCTGCAAACCATAACGCACGATTTGCGCTATTATCGACAACAGGTACCCATTGATCGGTAATGGTTGGGCGATGAAAATAAACAAATCGTTTAGTTGATATTTCGAGAATATCGCTTACGGAAAGCGGTGATGTGATTATTATTGAATGAATTTCGTTTGTCCCTGGAATAACTGGACCGGGTACCCACGTAGTAATGGTTGTATTATTAACCTTAACCGAAACACTTTCCAAATGTGTATTTTCCATAAAATACATTGCATTTGCATTAGGAAGCTGTGTGCCGGGTGCAGGATTGGATAGTGATTGAAAGTCAAATAATATTCCCGTACCAGCAACTGCTATGACGGTGGTGTATATTGCGTTTAATAAATCCGTTTGTTCTATGTCATTCGGAATACCATCATCATCCGTATCGGTCGGTATCACTGAAAGACGATTATCATCCGGTAATCCAGCATTTGGTAGATTTTGTTCTACGAGTTCCTGACCTAATACATTATATTTTTTATTTGAACCCAATAACGCATTTTCACTGCCATTTGCGTTTGCATTAAGTATTAAAATATTATCATCATTTGAATTTAGTGTATCAAAGTTGACGATTCGTGAGGTTGTATTTGTATTTCTAAATCTAGTAGTTTGACTTTGAACATTCATTCTACTGGTCGCCCAACGTATAGTCCATCCAGATAAGCTACTAGCGGTGAAAATTGCTTCTATTCTTATCAAAAATACAGAATCGGTGTATGATATGCTTTCGCCCACCGTCCATTCATCACCAGTAGCCGAAAAATATAAGTCTACTTGTGGATTGGAAGATGTGGCAGCAAAATCTAAAGCAGATTGAATTACTGACACTTCGGCTGGTGTAAACGTACAATGTTCCACTAATTGCATTGATGCGTTTTGAAATAAACCAATCATTATATTGTATAAGTCAGAACTACATAGTAATGGTTCTATTAGGTTTGAAATAACTTCAGATGAAGTAAGCGCGGTATTGGAGGTAATTAGTCCACCATTCTCCACAACATTATTTATCCAATACAGTGCCATATCCTCCCCGAATATTTTTACATCTTCGTAATATTCTTTTGGGTCATGCCACGCTATATATTTTGAGTCACCCGAAAATGTTCGGTTTACCGCACGTAATTTTAATATAGATGGGTCTTGTAGCATAAACGAGTTATAGTCCCTACCATTTACCATTCTATCCTGTGTGTAGTACACCGAAGGCGCAACACGTCTAATATGTTCAATATCTTCGGAGACCGATGCATTCTGTAGCGAATTGATTAATGCAAAGGTAAAGGTAAACGTTTGTGTTGTGTTGCTAATATCTAAATACGTAAAGCTTGCGGTGAGCTCATTCGCAGACGTTTGTGGAATTGCACTATTACTATTTGCAGAAATTCTATACCAAATATCAAAAGCACCGTTTGGAATATCCGAAAATTCACCATCCCCGAATATTAATCTAATTTGGTCGTTATCTAATGTTTCAATTTCAAACTGTTGGCGTTTATTGACAATATTAAAGAAGATATTTTGTGTATTTGACGCATTAACGGTTGACCATTCTCCAAACCGACCGGTATTACTATCAAGGTGAGGTAATTGTTGGGCAAAGGGATTTGTGCTAATGATTTCACGGGTATTAGGGTCTACATTGTTTAACCAAACGTCAGTTTCATTAATATTATTCGTAGCTACATCAAATGTTTGGTTTGTGGTGAGACCGTCGAAATTAGCTTCACGAACTTGCAATGTTCCTTGTTTGGTGTACAGGAAAAACCCGGTTGTATCGGAACCATCACCAAGACCATCAGCACCATATAATAATGAGAATTTCCCATTTCGTTCAGGTCGCTTTTCTATTGGTGATGCTGCGGTAAGTGCCACCGGTACTAATTCAAGTGGAAATGTGGTGCCCGCAGCAGGAATTGAATACTTAAACGTGGTTATCCCATTTCCAGATAATGGCTGATTATTCCATGTGTATAATTCAAACAATACATCTTCTATTTGTACCCGCTCATTTGGTGTAACCGTACCGAATGGTTGTTCTAATACACGATTCATTACCGTAAGAAACTGTTCTTTCCAGTCTGGGTTGTTTAAGTCATTCCATATTAAATTTGTATTAGCTAAGTTCCTACCTTGTGCGTCAAAAATCTGTTCAGTTGTTTGTATAGATGTTATTTTTACTAACCCCCGCGCTGGAACATTACGCGAAGCACTATATGATATTAATTTAGCTAATCGTAAAATTGATTCTTTGCGTTCAGCCGTGGTAATGAAGTTTTCATGTGCGTTTAAATCCAACCGGTATGCTAATAATTCACCAACATATGCAAATAGTTCAAGAATTGCAATAAATTCGGATGATTCGATATACGAATTAAAGTCTTCTGGAAAATATAGCTTCATATAGTCCAGTAGGCTTTCCTTAATTGTATTATAGTCAAATGCATTAAAATTTACACGTGTGAACACCTCATGTGCGCGTGTCCATGCTTCAGCTCTTGAAATTTCATTAACCATTATAATTTCTCATGTTGTATGTTTTATTTAATTTTCAAAGTCTATATTTAGGTCGAAGTCATCGACAGTATCTAATTCGATATATCGTAATCTAGCACGTGCCTCTATTGAATTATTGTCGAAGTCCGGGATAACACGCAATGAAACCACTTCAACTCTTGGATCATAGTCAAAAATATTTAATAATTCGGTATAAACTTCATCAACTATCATTTCGTCTAATGGTTCAAATGCCATTGTTGGGATATTGCTGCCAAAATTTGGCATCATGACCCGTGACCCCTTGGTGGTAAATATATGGGCCAGTAATTCCGTCTGAACGAGTTCAACATCGCGCAATGCAAAGGTTTTATCGCTTTGAAAGTTAAATGATGAGTAGCCTCGGTAAAGATTAGTTTGGTGCGCCATATTAAATATCCATTAATTTATTCTATTTATCCAAGTTACCGGAATACCACTTCCAAATTCATCTTGCTGATTTGGAAGTGGTTGGATAGGCACCATAGTGAATTTAGTTCTTGATCTGACATTTAACTATGGTACACCGTTTATGTGAAAAAGTGCATTCATTCCGACAATAAAGTCATGAAGACATTAAAGTTTCGTGTCAATGACAACAAACGCAAAGTATTGATTCAAAAGGCGTTTGTTGTCAATCAAGCGTGGAACAATACATGAGCGCGTTGTCAATGCAGCGATGAACATTCTCCACTTGTGAAGCGAAACGATCGTAGGAGGTGTCTATGGGCTACCAACGGAACACGGAAGGTTGCCAACAGTTGCCGACAGCATAATGTGTGATCATTATGCGAATCCACCGCCAAATTCAGCTCGCTGAATTTGGCGGTGGTATTTCTGCATTTTAGATAAATAGAATATACAGTTATATAGGAATAGTTATATGTCATTATTACATACCCTTATTAAAGAAATGGCTTCGGCTGGTAGCACCAGTGCTGGTAGTATTGCTGCGTATCCAGGATCACTACTTGGAGGTGGTTTGGTTGATGCAAAAAAACGAAAAAAGAAAAATACAAAAATGCTGCGCAGGGTGATTAATATTGGCGAAGGGCTAGGAATAGCAAAAGATACTAACAAGTTTGATTCGTCCGATGTTATGTCTAAAATAGAAAGTGCCTCCAAGCGAAACGCAAAGGAACGGGACACCGTTGCTTTTGGTCTTGAGGATGAAGATGGTAATATGATCAAGGTATATGTGGCAGATGCGGATGCCGAGCAATTTGAAAAACAACTGGCCGCAATGCTGGCGGGCGAAGATAGTGATAATGATGATTCTAATACATCAATTGAAATTGCGGAAGTATTATTTAAGTTAAAGGATAAGTTTGATATTGTGGATGTTGAATGGCCAAATATAGAAGGTGATGTAGAAGAAGAACAAGAGGTAGATGGTGGTATGGAAACACCACCAAGCGATGGCGGTGAACCGGATGATGGTAGCGATTTATCCGATGTTTCCACTGCGGATAGTGTTGATGCGGGCGATGCGGGCGATGCGGGCGATGATGCCGCAAAATCCGCGTTAAACCAAGTTATTGACATGATGAAGGCGGATGCGGATGCCCGCCGTGCGGAAGCGGATGCAAAACAAGCGGAAGCCCGTGCAAAAGAGGCGGAAGCTGGCGCACGTTTGGCTAGTTTTAATATTCGTAAGGATGAACAATTATATGATATGAAAGCCGCTGAAAAAGAAGCTAAAGACCAAGAAAAAGAAGCAAAGCAAATGGCTAAATTGGCGCGATATCAACATGAGCAGGCACAAAATGCTGAAGTTAAGCTTTCAATGGAGAACACTATCAATGTTGGCGATAGTATTCCATATAAAACAAATCAGGAAGATGAAGATTTGGACAACGCCGACATTTCATTAGAAGAATTGTCCGCGTTGATTATTCGTAACCTTGGTCATAATTCATGAAACATTTAACATTTATTCAATATTTGACTGAACTCACCGTTAGTGATGATCCAACGCAAGCAATGGCGGATGTTAAACAAGCTGCCCGTGATCCTGAACGCTATCGTAAGAAACAACTGGCGCAGGGCATTGATGACCAGCGGGCGATTAAACAGACTGATGATCCAAATAAATCCGAAAAGCTTAGAATTGAAAAATTAAAACAACAGTTGATTCGTGCAAAGCAGAATTTATCTTTAAAAGAAAAATAATATTTACTTATTGGAATATATAACGATGAAAGTGGAAGATGTGATATTTGAAACAGAATGCGTGTTTGAAGAAGTATATTTAGATAGCGATGATAATATTCTATCTGAAGCTGCTGTTCGTCAATGGAAACGCCAGGGTCAGAAATTGGTAAAAAAATATCGTTGTATGTCTGGCCCAAAGAAAAATCGTTTAGTAGGATCGCCGGGTAGTTGCGCTACGCGCAAAGACCCCAAAAAGGTACGCAGGGGAAAGAAAATCATGCGAACCAAAAAAGGCGTGATAAATCGAAAAGCAGCTATATCAAAACGTAAGTCTATTAGTAACATTTTATCTAAACTAAATGCTAGATTAATGGGAAAAACTCCCAAAAATTAATTTACACAAGTTGCCGAAATATCACCACCAATTCAGCTTGCTGAATTGGTGGTGATTGCTTCAATGGTGTCGATGATTTTTAGAAATGAAATTAGACTACACCATCAAATTGGCAAGTTAAAATTGGGTGTAGTGTTTCGGTAACAAGTTAGTAATACCAACTTGTTGCTGATGATGTAGCTTACAATTATCAATTCGTCCATTATTCATCCCCAAATATGGTGTTGTGAGATTGATTCACACGAATAAAAGTAGTGCGTTTGCTTAATTCTTTTAATGAAACAGCCCCGACATAGGTACATGTGCTGCGTATTCCACCAAGAATCGTGTGCATCGTGTCCGTTACCGCACCACGATAGGGCACCAATACTGACTTGCCCTCCGCAGCCCTATAATCAGCAACACCGCCCGCATATTTTTCCATGGCGAGCGCAGAACTCATCCCATAGAATTGCATATGCGTGGGCTCTTCTTCTATTAATGGACCCCCCTCGGATATATTTTTGGAGGGATACACTAATTCACCATTACATTCTTTGTGTCCTGCTAATAGACCACCTAACATTACGAAATCAGCACCCGCACCAAACGCTTTTGATATGTCACCGGGCATAGTGCAACCACCATCCGCGCATATATGACCTTTTAGCCCGTGTGCTGCATCGGCACATTCAATAACTGCACTTAATTGTGGATACCCTACGCCAGTAAGCTTTCGTGTGGTACACACGCTCCCACTACCAATACCAACGCGAATAATATCAGCACCAGCTAATAAGAGTTGTTCTGTCATTTCCGGCGTAACAACACTTCCGGCCATTATTGTTAATTTGGGGAATTCATTACGAATTTTAGTAATGAATTGTTCAAACTGTGTGGTATATCCATTAGCAACATCAATACAAACCGCTGAAATATTCGTTTTATGGTGTTTATACACCTGCTTGAATTTATCGTAATCGGTTTTACTAATCCCCATTGAATAGAAAATTATATGATTTTGTTCATTGTTATCCGAAAAGAATGTAATTAATTCATCGGCGGCATAGTGCTTATGTAACGCGGTTGATACGTTTAGGGCACTTAGTGCCCGTGCCATTTCAAAGGTACCAGTATGATCCATATTTGCACTAATGATTCCAATGCCATTATATTTGTTACTAGTATGTAGAAACTGTTGTTTCCGCTCAAGAACAACATGCTTTCGGGATGTTAATGTAGATCGCTTTGGTACAAATAATACATCAGTGTAGTCAAGTTTTATATCTTCTATCAACCGCATGTGCCACCCCTTAATAATATATTCTTGTTATTAAAATTTACAACCTGTTTGTTTGGAATAATCTACCACTTCGATGATGTTGACCGCCCATGCTGCATCATCCAATGTAACGATAGCTTCATCCAGTTCCCAATATTCTTGCGTAATATCACCAACGTATATGGTACTGGTTGGTTCTAAATGGTACCACCCATCCGCTATGTTGATTGCATAATCATTGTTGATGAAGGTAACATTTATACATAATGATACGTCACTTGCGTTCACATATCTGACTTCCCATTTATTAATAACGACATCATGTTCCGTGGTATTAATAAATGGTATTCGGATAGGCTCATCAACGATAATTTCATTGGGATTATCGATATCGTTGTGAAACGCAATTGCACCAGCATATTCGGTAGAACCATACATCAGTTTTGAAATTCGGGATAAAGTATCCCCGTGCTTAATCACATATGTGGAAAACGTAGTTTCTGAATTTACAATGGTTTCTTTAAAATTGCCTAAATTTCGGGTGTGGACAAATATTTTTGATTGTTCAACCATACCAGCCACAATCCAATCATCAGCTATATAATGAACGCTACGAAGTGGTGTGGTGCTTGCGCAACCTACTAATATGTAAAAAACAGATAATATTGAAAATATTTTAAACATTGGTGTCACCATAAATTATTAATTTGTTGTATGAATGAAGATTAAATCTTACTATATCACTATCAAAACAAAAAACAAGCTGATATTTGCTATCAAATATTATTGATAGCAAATATCATTGGGTTATCAACCCCTTTCGCCATATTCTTCGGTTACTGTTGGTGCCGGTTCTAATAGACCACAACTACGTTTTTCAGCGTCGCTACCTGCCCTCCTAACCGCTTCCTTAACGGATTTCTTAGAACACATTAATGATAACGCAATGTCTGGACGATGTGTATTGTGCAAAAAACGTGCATCCTTACGAACAACACAGTCGGAATCACTCCAAGTTGTGCTAAAACTTAACCCAATAGTAATGCCTTGTCCACCAGCACTAGTGCTGCCCATGCAAGTATCATCGCTTGCCACCAATGGGGCTGCCCATGCCGTATTTACAGGAATCCGCGCTGCCTTATATACTGTGCTAGAATTGTCAGATATCTGAATTGCACCGTTGGCTAAAACATCACCACCCACCGCTGTCGCCGACGAATTTCCTGAATTATTCAACGATTGTGATTGGCTTTGTTTTTGTTGTGCGGAACCACCCGTTGCATTTGCCGAACCACCCGTTGCATTTGCCGAACTGGTAGTTTTGTTGTAATTTTTACTATTACCTGAACCATTAATTTTGGCAACGCTTGTTGTCCTCAGATTGTTATTACTTCGATTAATATTTCTATTCTTGTTAACATTCATGTTTTTATTAACGTTTCTATTCTTGTTAACATTCATGTTTTTATTAACGTTTCTATTCTTGTTAACATTCATGTTTTTATTAACGTTTCTATTCTTGTTAACATTCATGTTTTTATTAACGTTTCTATTCTTGTTAATTGTGTGATTACATTTCGAGTTATGCACATGTTTTGTTCCCCAACCGGAGGTACTACTTCCAACTGCTATATTCGCCAGCAATAGTAGTGAAATAGCGGTAATGCCTACCATTAATATTTTCATTTTCTTAGATTCTCCTATGTAATAGATTGTTTTGAAGCGAATCCACCACCAAATCAAAGATTTGGTGGTGGATTCGCACAATGGTCACCCATTGTGTCTTCTGTGTTTCCACAGACTCCTGCTACCAGCGCTTGACTTCCCAAGCGGAGAATGTTCGTTGCTGCATTGATATCACGATCATGCCTTGTTCCACACCCGGAACACGTCCATTCTCTTATTCCAAGGCCTGATCTACCTTTCGGACTCGTGTCAGTTATTTTTTGACACGTCGAACAAGTTTGGGTGGTGTACGATTCGTTGACTTCAACAAACATGCATCGCATCGCTTTCGATTTATAATCGAGCATGTTCTTTAGTTGATACCAACCTGCGTCTAATACGGATTTAGCCATCTTGGTTTTTGCTAACTTAGACGCACTAACATTACCAATCGCTATTAATTCGTTTTCTTTTACTATCTTGGTTGACCATTTATGATTTGCATCATTCCACACCTGATTGACTTCAAACGCCTTTTGCTTTAAAACCTTGCGCTTGTTGTCCTTGACACGGATTATTAAAGTCTTCATGGCTTTATCATCAGGAATGATTGCTCTTTTCATATAGTTATGATACCATAGTTAAATGTCAAGTCAAGAACTAAATTCACTTAATCATTGTGTATTTAATATGGTGTCTATCCGGCCACTTGGATAAATTCTCTTAAACAACACCCAGATAGTTACATTTTGAATATACATATATTGTAAACCATTACAATATATTATTCAATGTTTTTTGGTAATCAGGGACTATATACTGCTCCTGATCTACTAGATTCCAATAAAATCCATTATTGTTGTCTAGTAACTTGCGATTTGACAACGTTGACAATTCGCTTCCGATATTAATGGCGGCATTGATATACGCATCTGCGGCGTGACCGCATGACTGGCATTCAAATGTTTTACCATTTCTATTGGTTTTTTGTACCCAGCCGCCTTTGGTGCATCGTTGTTGGCTCGCGTAACTAGACGGTAATTTGCGAACAATAACAACTTGATCTTCGCAATACCGCGTTAGTTTACCAAAGATTTCTGTGTAAGTCCAGTGGAACATGAATCAGTATAATCGGGTTTTCAACATGACGGATTCATTATGTTGTTTTTCGGCACGCTTAATCGCCGCCGCCCGTTTGGCTTTTCGTTTTAATGATGGTTTTGAATAGAATTCACGATTTCTATATTCCTTAATTATATTATCATTATCTACTGCCTTTTTAAATCTCCGAAGTAAGCTGTCAAATCTTTCATTTACATGTTTTTGTTTTACGGTAGCCATACACATTCCCTTTATAATGTTAATAGTTAATATACAATTGTACCATCGACAGGATGCTGTGTCAAATATTGGATTCAACCACATACCATACTGTTATAACGCACAAAGATCGGCTTTGATGATTTGGATTTGACTTATTTGAAAGTCTATGTAAGAATAACGTCACATAAAATGCTTGTAAACTTGTAAATGCAGCGTACACATCGCAAATGGACACAACAACCGGCTTATTCAGCAGCAAGCGCGTTGGCGATAAGACTTATCGGGAAACCGGAAATGAACACTATAATTGGAGGAATATTAATGAAAGACACATTACCACATTCGCCCCCACAAACAGCAACAAAACAAAAAAAGAAACTTAAAAAACGTGGACCGAAAGGGAATAAAATTGCATTAGCTTTTAAAAAAATCCCACATATCGCTGTTGATTTTAATGAATTTGCGCGTGTACATAACGTGTCAACAAATGTGCTTCGACAAATAAAACGCCATGATATATATTCAAATTCAGGACAGGTGTTTGTACGTAAGGATAAAAACACGAAGAAAATGATGATATGGCGTGAATTAAAGTGAAGCGACCACTTCCAAATCAGCTCGCTGATTTGGAAGTGGCATTCCGGCAAATACTATGGATTGCGACAAAACTACATCGTGTAAGCGTGCCAAGTTAGGTGAAATTGAACATTATAGCATAAGTGACTATATCACATGAAACACAATAAACGAATTAGCAAATATCATATTGTAGAGGGGATTCCTAGTAACGTATCTACTGAAGTAAATAATTTACTAGCGGATGGATGGAAATTACATGGTACACTACATAAAATAAAAATAGCACCAGATAATATTGAGATTGTAATACAAGCTATGGTACTATTACCTTGAATCGAACAAGCGCTGACGTAGAATATGTTACGCAATATAAATTTCATAAATAGGAGGTGATTTAATGCCATATATTAAACAACATAAACGGGAAGTTTTAGACCCAGTAATTGAAAAGGTACGCTCGGCGCTTGTTCAATTAGAGTTAGATGACGATGAAAATCAAATGGAAGGTAATTTAAACTACATTATAACAAAATTACTACGAACTTGTTATAATACAAATTATGCGGACATAAATAGTGCTATTGGATTATTGACATGCGTACAGCTAGAACATTATCGAACGATTGCAGGACCATATGAAACACAAAAATGTTTTGATAATGGTGATGTAGATGCCAATACACCTGATGTACTTCTTAATGAAACTATTACAAGTCAAGATAATAAGAATAAATATACTGATGGTAGTGGTTGCTGACATTAATATATTATATAACGAGAGGGAAGTTAATGGATAATCTGATAACCGATAGTACGAATAAGGTGTTTTATGTTATTAAAATCAATGGTATGGAAGTATCCGCACGTTTTCCAACAACGATAAGCGCTGAAATGGCAATGATGAGTCTTACCGAAGCCGAACAAAAAGTTGCAATAATCGTTCCTATTGTGGAAAGTGGAGATCAATTGCTGTTGGGTTGATTCACTTACGTTTTCCTACGCCCACTAAATATTGAAGAAAATCGATCACCACTAAATCAGCAAGCTGATTTAGTGGTGATATTTTGTCAATTTGATAAATATTACAATAACTATTTGGGATATATATTATGCTATCTGATGTAATATTGAAATTATCGGAAAATAATAATGCGTCTAAGCCATTAAATATTAAGGGGTATGGTCAGATATCCTACGAAACCGCCGTGTCCACTACAATTTCAAGGTTGGAGGAAGTTATTAATGGTTTGAAAAATGCAGACGAAAACGCATGGACAAATGCAAAACATGCGTTATATGGTTCGGGTGTTTTAGAAGAAATAATTAATGCCGTTATAAATAGTAATAACGTTGATGTTTAACTAATCATATATAATCACCGGGAAATAAACAAGCGATGAGTAATACTAAAACCTTTAAAGAATTCTTAATAGAAATTGATAGTGTTGACCTTGCATGGGCGCGTGAGTTAAAAGACGAAGAACGGGCCAAACAACAAGCGCAAGCAGAAAAAACACAAGGTGCTGATGAAATTACAGCAAAATACGGCATGTCGCCATCGGTAAATGATGTAATTAAAACAAATTCTGGTAAGTTTTTGATTACAAAAATGGGTATGGATGGCATACGTGTTAAGCAATTAGGCAGTAATAAAATGGGCACTGTTCCACATGGTACAAAATTTAAAGTAAGTGGTACGACAGGCGCTGGTGGTAGAGAGTTCGTTATTACGAAATAACATATTACAATTACATTAATTGCGTGTCGTTATCCGCAGCCGCCATAGAACGTTGATTTAAAATAGCATCTATATGCGATATTCCTGCTCGTATTTGACTAACTAAAGAACCTTGTCCACACTGATATGACATGG